>Ga0247736_10000092_pt1 | contig 36232 bp, 33 predicted proteins | sample UWRJL193509B2_FD_180935 | JGI IMG/M metagenome (GOLD analysis project Ga0247736, IMG submission 180935) | Plant litter microbial communities from Arlington Agricultural Research Station in Wisconsin, United States - UWRJ-L193-509B-2 | ecosystem: Environmental > Terrestrial > Plant litter >...
GGTGGGTGATGTCGAGGTAGACGTAGTCCTTATTCGGCCCGCCACCACGACCCTCGCGGATCTCGGTGGCCATGCAGCGCGCGACGATGTCGCGGGGAGCGAGGTCCTTGATGGTGGGCGCGTAGCGCTCCATGAAGCGTTCGCCCTCGCTGTTGCGCAGGATCGCTCCCTCACCGCGGGCGGCTTCGGAGAGCAGGATGCCGAGGCCGGCGAGACCGGTCGGGTGGAACTGGAAAAACTCCATGTCCTCGAGCGGGAGTCCCTTGCGCCAGATGATGCCGACGCCGTCACCGGTCAGGGTGTGGGCGTTCGAGGTCGTCTTGTAGATCTTGCCGAATCCACCGGTGGCGAAGATGATCGCCTTGCCCTGGAAGACGTGAAGTTCACCGGTCGAGAGCTCGTAGGCGACGACTCCGGATGGCTTGTCCACGCCATCCACGTTGGTCATGACGAGGTCGAGCACGTAGTACTCGTTGAAGAAGTTGATGCCGAACTTGACGCAGTTCTGGTACAGCGTCTGCAGGATCATGTGTCCGGTGCGGTCGGCGGCGTAGCAGGCGCGGCGCACCGGGGTCTTGCCGTGGTCGGCCGTGTGGCCACCGAAGCGGCGCTGGTCGATCTTGCCGTCGGGCGTGCGGTTGAACGGCAGGCCCATGTTCTCGAGGTCGAGAACGGCCTCGATCGCTTCTTTCGCGAGGATCTCGGCGGCGTCCTGGTCGACGAGGTAGTCGCCGCCCTTGACGGTGTCGAAGGTGTGCCACTCCCAGTTATCTTCCTCGACGTTGGCCAGTGCGGCAGCCATGCCGCCCTGCGCTGCACCGGTGTGCGAGCGGGTCGGGTAGAGCTTCGAGATGACCGCGGTCGAGGCGTTCGGCCCGGCCTCGATGGCCGCGCGCATACCGGCACCGCCGGCGCCCACGATCACGATGTCGTGCTGGTGGTAGTGAACCCCGTCGACGATCTCGCCGTCTGCGTATTCCCGCGCCATTACTTGCCGACCGAGGAGCAGAAGGAGGGCAGCGACTCGGCGAGAGCGCCAGCCGGGCACGGGTCAAACGTAAAGATCACCAGGGTCCCTAGAAGAAGTAGTAGTGCGGTGGAGATGCCGATCGCCCCGAGGAAGATGCGACGGAGAACAGGCTTGTTGGCGTAGTCGTTGACGATGGTGCGCATGCCGTTGGCGCCGTGGATGAGGGCGAGCCAGAGCATCGCGGTATCCCAGACGATCCAGAACGGGCTGGCCCACTTGCCGGCGACGAACGCGAAGTCGATGGCTTTGACGCCGTCACCGGCGACGAGGTTCACGAACAGGTGGCCGAAGATCAGCACGATCAGCACCATGCCGCTCGCGCGCATGTAGATCCAGCCCCACTTTTCGAGGTTGAACCGGCGCTTGCGGCGCGCGATGGGGGCGCGGGGAGCTTCGATGGTCGTCATCACTCGCCTCCGAAGATGTGGAAGAGCTGGCGGGGAACAAAACCGGCCATCGTCACGACCCAGAGCCCGATGACGATCCAGAACATCACGCGCTGGTGCTTGGTGCCGACGCTCCAGAAGTCGATGAGGATGATGCGCAGGCCGTTGAACGCGTGGTAGACGATCGCGGCGACGAGGGCGATCTCACCGAGGCCCATGATCGGCGTCTTGTAGGTGTTGATCACGGCGTTGTACGCCTCGGGTGCAACACGCACGAGAGCGGTGTCGAGAAGGTGGACCAGCAGGAAGAAGTAGATGGCGACGCCGGTGATGCGGTGCAGCACCCACGACCACATTCCCTCGCGACCGCGATAGAGCGTGCCGGCCGGGCGGCGGGGCGTCTTGATCTGGGGAGTGCGCCTCTTCGTCGCCAAGGCCCCCGCGGAATCCAGTGTCACGAGTAACCCTCCTTGCGGATTGGTGCACCGCCTTATTGCGGGGCAACTGCCGTTCGATCGTCGAACCGTTCCAGTCTATGACCGCCCGCGCGAGCGTGCCGCTAAGGGCGACCTAAATAACTCGACTTCAAGATACTTTCGCGGTTCGGGTGCGGCGAGCAGCGTGGCTGCGGGTGCCCGGGGCCGCGATCTGCAGGTCACCGATGGCGCGGTGGTAGTAGCTGAGAAGTGTCTCGCAAACCGAGGCCCAGGATTTTCCGAGAACCGAACGCCGGCCAGCCTCGCCGATCCGCAGGCGGAGGGCGGGGTCGGCCACGAGCCCGGCCACGATCCCGCGCAGGTCGGCGGCATCGCCCGGAGTGAACAGCATTCCGTTCACGCCGTGCTCGATCAGGTCGATCGGGCCGCCGGCGCGGGGAGCGACGACAGCGACACCGCTCGCCTGGGCTTCCTGAACGGTCTGGCCGAAGGTCTCTTCGTCGCCGGTGTGTACGAACAGGTCGAGCGCCGACCAGGCCGTCGACAGGTCGTCACCGTCGAGGCGGCCGAGCCAGCTCACCGGCATCCCCGCCAGTGCACGCGTGACCGAGGGCACCGACGGGCCGTCGCCGACCATGACGAAGCGCACGTTCGGGATGCCGCGCAGTGCGGCGAATCTCTCGACCTGCTTTTCGGGGGCCATGCGCCCGATGTAACCGACGAGGGTCTCGCCGTTGGGGGCGAGGCGGGCCCGCAATGCCTCGGTCTCGGGGCGCAGGCGGTTGTTGGGGTGGTACCGCTCGAGGTCTACCCCGCGGCCCCAGCGTTCGAGCCGCTCGATGCCGACCGATTCAAGGTCGGCCATCGACGAGGTCGAGGGAACGAGGGTGAGCCCTGCCTTGAGGTGGATGCGGCGCACGATGCGCCAGGCGATCCGGGTCGCGGCCGTCAGGTGGTTGCGCGCGGCGTACCCCGCGAGGTCGGTCTGGAAGACGGCGACCGACGGGATGCCGAGTCGCTCGGCCGCGTCGATGGCCTGGCCGCCGAGGATGAACGGCGACGCGGCGTGCAGCACGTCCGGTGCGAAGTCGGCGAGGATCTTCTGCGCCTGCTGGCTGGGAAGCCCCACCGGGAACTGCCGGTAGGCGACGGCCGGCAATTCATAGACCCGGTACCCGGCATACCGGGTCTGGGTGCCCGCTGTGCCGAGCCCGGCTGAGGGGGTGATGACTATCGCTTCGTGGCCGTTGGCCCTGAGATAGTCGAGCACGCGACACACGCTGGTGGTCACGCCGTTGGTTGTCGGGAGGAAACTTTCGGTTGCGATGGCAACTCTGAGCGGTCGTTCTCGGATCGACTCCATGCCGTAAACGCTACGAAGCGACGGTTGCCCCGGGATGAATAGCGGATGACTGTCACAAGTACGCCTGTCACCCGTCTGCTCAGGCGGCCGGGATCCCCGGAATCCCGGGCCAATCGGGGGAGGGGGACTGCGCGGCAAGCGACCGCATAGGGTGGAGCGCATGAACGCACCCCGTACGCCCGCTTCATCGTCGACGCTCGGGCGCCTCTACACGATCATTCCCGCCGGCGGAATCGGCTCCCGGCTGTGGCCGCTGTCGCGGGCGGATGCACCGAAGTTCCTCCACGACCTCACCGGCTCCGGCCACGCGCTGTTGCGTGACACCTGGGACCGCCTCGCGCCGCTCTCAGGCCCGGAGCGCATCATGGTCGTCACCGGCCGCGCCCACCGCGCTGCCGTCGAAAAAGAGCTGCCCGACCTCGAAGACCACAACGTGGTGCTCGAGAGCGAACCGCGCGAATCTGCTGCCGCGATCGGGCTCGCTGCCGCGATCCTGGTGCTGCGCGAACCGGATGTCATCATCGGCTCGTTCCCGGCCGACCACGTCATCGGTGACGAGCGGGGGTTCGGGCGGGCCGTCACGCAGGCTGTCATCGCCGCCGAAGCCGGGTACATCGCCACCATCGGAATCACCCCGACCGAACCAGCGGTCGGCTTCGGCTACATCCGGTGCGGCGACCCGCTCGAGATCGAGGGAGCGCCGAGCGCGATCCTCGTCGACAGCTTCGTCGAGAAGCCCGATCTCGCCACGGCCGAGGCCTACCTCGCCGACGGGAACTACCTGTGGAACGGAGGCATGTTCATCTCGCGTGCCGACGTGCTCCTCAAGCAACTCGGCCGAACGCATCCCGACATGCTCGCCGGCCTCACCGAGCTCGCCGAGGCCTGGGATACCGACCGCCGGGGCGCTGTCGTCGACCGCATCTGGCCGCAGCTCACCAAGATCGCCATCGACTACGCGGTCGCCGAACCCGCTGCGGCGGCGGGGCGCCTCGTCGTCGTGCCGGGCGATTTCGACTGGAACGACGTCGGCGACTTCGCCTCGATCGCGAAGCTGCACGCCGGTGGTCGCAAGAACGACCTCGCGATCCTCGGCGAGAACGCCCGCGTGCTCGCCGACTCGTCGAGCGGGGTGGTGATCAGCCAGAGCGGCCGGCTGATCTCGCTCATCGGCGTCAAGGACATCGTCGTCGTGGATACGCCCGATGCCCTGCTCGTGACGACGAGCGCGAACGCCCAGCGGGTGAAGGCCGTCGTCGATGCGCTCAAGCTGTCCGGTCGCAGCGACGTGCTCTAGCGGCGTTCCGGTGCCTCGCCACAGGTAACAAGGCGGAAACGGTCTGCGGGCTCGGCGCTCGCTGCGCCGGGGCATTCGCTAGTCTCCGTCTATGACTCTCACGCCCACCCGCCGTGTTGCTCCGTTAGCCGCAGTCGCCGTACTGCTCGTCACGCTCGCCGGGTGCGCCCCCGCGCCGGTGAAGAGCGAACCGTCGGCCGACCCGGATTTCTGCGCGCGGATGGTCACCAACTCGGGTGGTCTCGAAGACCGGTCGTTCAACCAGTCGAGCTGGGCCGGCCTGCAGCAGGCCGAGAAGGACCTCGGCATCGGCGTGCAGGTTCTCGTCTCGAACGCCGAGACCGACCTCGAGCCGAACGTCGACCAGGCCGTGGCCAGCGGTTGTGGGTTCATCCTCACCGTGGGCTACGAGCTCGCGCCGGCGACCGAGAAGTACGCGGCATCCGACCCCGACGTCGACTTCGCGATCGTCGATGAGGTCGTCGACGCCCCGAACGTCAAGCCGATCGTCTTCGACACCGCGCAGGCGGCGCTGCTCGCCGGGTACCTCGCGGCCGGCGTATCGAAGACCGGCGTCGTCGGTACGTTCGGCGGCGGCAACCAGCCCCCGGTCACCCTGTTCATGGACGGCTTCGTCGACGGAGTCGCCCTCTACAACGAGAAGCACGGCACAAAGGTCAAGGCGCTCGGCTGGAACAAGAAGAAGCAGGACGGCCTCTTCACCGGTGACTTCGAAGACACCAGCAAGGGCCTCACCTTCGCGAAGAACCTCATCGACCAGGGCGCCGACGTGATCCTGCCGGTCGCCGGCCAGGTCGGCGAGGGGGCTGCGGCCGCCGCACTCAAGGCCAAGGGCACCTCGATCATCTGGGTCGACAACGACGGCTACGACACCCTCCCCGCCGAGTACAAGCCGATCCTGCTCACCTCGGTACTCAAGAACACCGCGGATGCCGTGGTCGAGATCGCCGGGTCGAGTCTCGACGGGTCATTCAGCAACGAGCCCTTCGTCGGCACCCTCGAGAACGGCGGGGTCGACATCGCACCGTTCCACGACCTCGCGTCGTCGGTCAGCGATGAACTCGCCGCAGAGATCGATACCCTGCGCGACGACATCATCAGCGGCGCCGTCACCGTCACCTCGCCGAGTACCCCGAAGTAGGCACGAAACACGCGCGCTGTGACCTGCACATTTCGCGCTCATTTCGGAGTAGTGGCTGGTTTGTAACTGTTTGGCTTCAGCACGCGGATTTGTACTGTCGCCACACGTCACATTGGGTAACGTCTAGTCCAACTGCTCCCGGACAACTGTGCCGGGCATCATCTTGGAGGACATCTTGAGAATCACCTCTCGCGGCCGCGTTGTCAGCGGAATCGCACTGGTCGGAACGAGCGCCATGCTCCTCGCCGGTTGTGCATCAGCCCCCGAAGCCCCGGCCGACACCGCCGTAGCGCTCGACTACCTGCCCTGCATGGTTTCCGACGCCGGCGGATTCGACGACAAGTCGTTCAACCAGCTCGGCTTCGAGGGACTCACCGAGGCCGCAGCGGCCCTCGGCGTCGAGACCAAGAGCACCGAGTCGGCGAGCGAGACCGACTACGCACCGAACATCGACAGCCTCGTCGACGCCGGTTGCGACCTCATCGTCACTGTCGGTTTCGCACTCTCTGCAGCGACCGTCACGGCCGCCCTTGCCAACCCGGACGTCAACTTCGCCATCATCGATGACGCGGCAGACAACGACTTCGACGGCAAGACCGACGCCCCGAACATCAAGCCGATCCTCTTCGACACCGCACAGGCAGCATTCCTCGCCGGTTACGCGTCGGCCAGCTACTCGAAGACCGGCACCGTCGGTACCTTCGGTGGCCAGAACTTCCCGACCGTCTCCATCTTCATGGATGGCTACGCACAGGGCGTCGACTACTACAACGAGCAGAAGAGCGCAGACGTCAAGGTCATCGGTTGGGACCAGGACAAGCAGGACGGACTCTTCACCGGTGGCTTCGAAGCCAACGACACCGCCAAGACCACGGCAAAGAACCTGATCGACCAGGGCGCCGACGTCATCCTCCCCGTCGGTGGACCGATCTTCCAGAGCGCCGGAGCGGCAATCGAGGACTCGGGCAAGGACGTCGTACTGCTCGGCGCCGACGCTGACGTCTTCGACACCTTCCCCACCTACGACTCGCTGTACTTCACCTCCGTGCTCAAGGGCATGAAGGAAGCGACCAACGATGTCGTCACCGCCGCATCCGAAGAGGGTGGCTTCGACGTCACCGCCTACATCGGAACCCTCGAGAACGACGGAGTCGGCATTGCGCCGTTCCACGAGTTCGAGTCGAAGGTTGACGGAGAACTGCAGGGCGAGCTCGACACCATCAAGGCGTCGATCATCTCGGGCGACATCAAGGTGACGTCCTACCTGGCCGCCAGCTAGCCACACCAGTTACACGATCGGGGGAACCAGCGCTGCTGGTTCCCCCGATTTCTTTCCTTCTGCCAAAGATTTCTGCGCCTCGCGGAGAATCCCGCGCCGGAGGCAAATTAGGATGATCACGATATGAAGCTCGAACTACGCGGAATAACCAAACGTTTCGGCGCCCTCGTTGCCAACGATCACATCGACCTCACTGTCGAGGCCGGCGAGATCCATTGTCTTCTCGGGGAGAACGGCGCCGGTAAGTCCACCCTGATGAACGTTCTCTATGGCCTGTACCAGGCCGAAGAGGGCGACATCCTGCTCGACGACGAAGTGCAGCACTTCGCCGGCCCTGGTGACGCCATGCGCGCCGGCATCGGCATGGTGCACCAGCACTTCATGCTCATTCCCGTCTTCACCGTCGCCGAGAACGTTATGCTCGGGCACGAGAAGACCAGTGGCCCCGGCATCCTCGACCTCGACTCGGCCCGCGCGACGGTGCGCGAGATCTCCGAGCGCTTCGGCTTCGACGTCGACCCGGATGCCCTGGTCGAAGATCTTCCGGTCGGCGTGCAGCAGCGGGTCGAGATCATCAAGGCTCTCTCCCGCGACGCGAAGGTGCTCGTCTTCGACGAACCGACCGCGGTGCTCACCCCGCAGGAGACCGACGAGCTCATGGTGATCATGAAGCAGCTCAAGGCCGCGGGAACTTCCATCGTCTTCATCACCCACAAGCTGCGCGAAGTGCGCGAGGTCGCCGACCGCATCACGGTCATCCGTCTCGGCGCCGTCGTCGGCGAAGCGAGCCCCACGGCGAGCAACAGCGAACTCGCGGCCCTCATGGTCGGCCGCTCGGTCGACCTCACCGTCGACAAGAAGCCCTTCGAGCCCGGCGATGTCGCCCTCAGCGTGACGAACCTGCGGGTCAAGGACGTACTCGGGCACTCCGTGGTCGACGGCGTCAGCTTCACCGTGCGCGCCGGCGAGATCCTCGCCATCGCCGGGGTGCAGGGCAACGGCCAGACCGAGCTCAGCGAAGCGATCATGGGCCTGCAGCCGAACATCAGCGGGGAAATCGTCCTCGATGGAAAGTCGCTGGTCGGCCTGAACGTGCGCCGGGTGCTGGATGCCGGGGTCGGGTTCGTGCCCGAGGACCGCACCGAAGACGGCCTCGTCGCCAACTTCTCGGTGGCCGAGAACCTGATCCTCGACCGGTCGAACGGCGCACCGTTCGCCAAGCTCGGCTCGCTGCAGCTCGACGAGCTCGCCACGTTCTCGCAGGAGAAGCTCGGCGAGTTCGACATCCGTGCGCAGAGCATCGCGACCCTCGCCGGAAAGCTCTCCGGCGGAAACCAGCAGAAGATCGTGCTCGCCCGTGAACTCAGCCGCTCGCTGCGCCTGTTCGTCGCGGCCCAGCCCACCCGCGGTCTCGACGTCGGTTCCATCGAATTCGTCCACAGCCAGATTGTCGCGACCCGCGACTCCGGTCTTCCGGTCATCGTCGTCTCGACCGAGCTCGACGAGGTCATCGCGCTCGCCGACCGCATCGCGGTCATGTACCGCGGCGGCATCGTCGGTATCGTGCCCGGAGACACCCCACGAGACGTCCTCGGACTCATGATGGCCGGCGAACTGCCGGCCGGAACGGAGGTCGCAGCGTGAGCGATTCCCCCACCCCCGACAAGAAGCCGGCCACGCCGGAGAAGGTCGCACCGGCCAAGGTCCCAGCATCCGCCGAACCCGAATCCCTCGAGGCCGGGCAGGCCGCGACTGTCGCTCCAGAAGAGCAGTCGCGCTGGGTAGTCGCTCTCAAGCAGATCGCCGGCGGAAGCGCCGCGATCTCGGTGCTCGCCGTGCTGCTCGCCCTGCTCGTCGGCGCGATCATGATCGCCGCGACCGATGAGAAGGTGCAAGAGACCGCCGGGTACTTCTTCTCTCGACCGAGCGACATGCTCTCCGCGATCTGGAAATCGGTATCGGGTGCCTACAGCGCCCTGTTCCAGGGCTCGATCTACAACTTCCGTGCCGAGGAGTTCGGGCGTGCGATCAAGCCGATCACCGACACCCTCACCTTCGCCACCCCGCTCATCGCAGCCGGCCTCGGTGTCGCCCTCGCCTTCCGCGTTGGGCTCTTCAACATCGGTGCCCGCGGCCAGATGATCATCGCCGCGATCTTCTCCGGCTGGGTCGGATTCAACGTGCACCTGCCGTTCGGACTGCACCTCGTCGTCGCCGTGATCGCCGGTATCGCCGGCGGTGCGATCTGGGGCGGCATCGTCGGCCTGCTTCGTGCACGCACCGGTGCGCACGAGGTGATCACGACGATCATGCTCAACTACGTCGCCTTCTACCTGCTTGTCTATCTGCTCAAGACTCCCGTGCTGCAGCAGCCGGAGTCGAACAACCCGAAGACGCCGGCGATCGACGACACCGCGATCTTCCCGAAGCTGTTCGGCCCGTCGTACGCACTGCACCTCGGGTTCCTCGTGGTCATCGCCGCGACGGTGCTGATCTGGTGGCTGCTTAACCGCTCGTCGCTCGGGTTCCAGTTCCGTGCCGTCGGTGAAAACCCGCACGCCGCCCGCGTCGCCGGAATGAACGTCAAGAACATCTACCTCTACGCGATGCTGATCTCCGGTGGTCTCGCCGGTCTCGCCGGGGTATCGCAGGTGCTCGGAACGGTGACCACCGGTTTCGGTACCGGAATCGACGCCGGCATCGGCTTCGACGCGATCACGGTAGCCCTGCTCGGTCGCTCGCGGCCCTGGGGAGTCTTCTTCGCCGGCATCCTCTTCGGAGCGCTCAAGTCGGGTGGTTTCGCGATGCAGGCCCAGGAGGGTGTGCCGATCGACATCATCCTCGTCGTGCAGTCCCTCATCGTGCTGCTCATCGCTGCACCGCCCCTCGTCCGTGCGGTCTTCCGCCTCCCACAGCCGTCCGGGGTCTCATTCCGCGCGGTGTCGATCAACAAGGCGGTGGTGTCCAAGTGACCACGATCACTCTCGAACCCGAAACCGTCACCCTCTCGCGCCGCCAGTGGGTCGCGAAGTGGAAGGTGTCGATAATCCTCGGCGTCTTCGCCCTCATCGGCCTGGTCATGTTCGTGATCCTCGGCCGCCCGGGCGAGAGCACCTTTGTGCTGTCGACGGCCAAGGAGTTCATCCAGCTGCCGAACGTCGTACTGCCCGCGCAGGCGGCCGGCATCGTCTTCGAACTGCTGCTGCTCGCCGGGGTCGTGCGGTCGGTCTTCGCCATCCGCGCGGGTCGCACCACGCCGCTCTGGGTCATCGCTGTCTTCGCCGCGGTGTTCCTGGTCGCATTCCTCAACTGGGCTGCGGCCGGCCAGCTGCCGATCCCCGTGCCCGGTCTGCTGATCGGTGCCGTCGCGGGCGCCGTGCCGCTGATCTTCGGTGCACTCGGCGGAGTCATCTCCGAGCGTTCCGGTGTGGTGAACGTCGCGATCGAGGGCCAGCTCCTCGCCGGCGCCTTCGTCTCTGCGGTCGTGGCATCCGCGACCCAGCAGCCGGTGCTCGGCCTGCTCGCGGCGATGGGAGCCGGTGTGCTCGTGTCGTTCGTACTCGCGGCTTTCGCGATCAAGTACGTCGTCGACCAGGTCATCGTCGGTGTTGTTCTGAACGTTCTCGTCGCCGGGCTCACCAGCTTCCTCTACACGACGCTGCTCAGCCCCAACCAGGAGACCCTCAACTCCCCGCCGCGCTTCGACACCATCGACATCCCGCTGCTCAGCCAGATCCCGATCATCGGGCCGGTGCTGTTCAGCCAGACGATCATCGTCTACGTGGCCTACGTCGCGGTCGCGCTGGTCTGGTTCGGGCTCTTCAAGACCCGCTGGGGACTGCGCGTGCGCGCCGTCGGTGAACACCCCAAGGCCGCCGACACCGTCGGTATCAACGTCAACTCGACCCGGTTCTGGAACGTCTCGCTCGCGGGTGCGATCGCCGGCTTCGGTGGCGCCTACTTCACCATCGGCTCGGTCGGTGGCTTCACCAAGGAGATGACGGCGGGTGCCGGCTTCATCGCTCTCGCCGCCGTGATCTTCGGTCGCTGGGACCCGATCAAGGCCACCCTGGCCGCACTGCTGTTCGGCTTCGCCACGAACCTGCAGAGCGTTCTCACGATCATCGGTTCGCCGGTGCCCAGCGAGTTCATGCTCATGCTGCCCTACGTCATCACGATCTTCGCTGTCGCGGGACTCGTCGGCCAGTCGCGGGCACCTGCGGCGAGCGGAAAGGCGTACATCAAGTGAGCGACGCAACGATCGACTGGGATGCCCTTCGCGAGGTCGCGAAAGACGCCCTTACCCACGCCTACGTTCCGTACTCGAAGTTCCCGGTCGGGGTCGCCGCGATCGTCGACGACGGTCGCGTGATCTCGGGAGCGAACGTCGAGAACGCGTCGTACGGGCTCACGCTGTGCGCCGAGTGCGCCCTGGTGTCGAGCCTGCACATGACCGGCGGCGGAAAGCTCGTCGCGTTCACCTGCGTCGACGGCCACGGCAACGCGCTCATGCCCTGCGGCCGGTGCCGTCAGTTGCTGTTCGAGCACTCGGCCGAGGGCATGCTCCTCGAGACGGTGTCGGGCATCCGCACGATCGACGAGGTCATCCCGGATGCTTTCGGGCCACGCACCCTCGAGGCCTACGCGGCGACCGAGTAACACTTCACCTCAGCAATGAACGAGCGATGACGGATCCCGCGTCGCGCTAAGGAGCACCACCATGGCCATCGAACCCTTTGACGTCGTCGACCTGATCCGCACCAAGCGCGACCGCGGCACCCTGTCGACCGAGCAGATCAACTGGCTCATCGACGCCTACACGCGTGGTTACGTCGCCGACGAGCAGATGTCGGCGATGACCATGGCGATCTTCATCAACGGTATGGAGCGCACCGAGATCCGTGACCTCACCCTCGCGATGATCGCGAGCGGCGAGACCATGAGCTTCGACGGCATCTCGAAGCGCACGACCGACAAGCACTCGACCGGGGGAGTGGGCGACAAGATCACCCTGCCGCTCGCGCCGCTCGTCGCCTCGTTCGGCGTCGCTGTGCCGCAGCTCTCCGGGCGCGGCCTCGGCCACACCGGCGGAACCCTCGACAAGCTCGAGAGCATTCCCGGCTGGCGCGCGTCGATCAGCAACGACGAGTTCTACCAGCAGCTCGAAGATGTCGGCGCGGTCATCTGCGCCGCGGGCTCCGGCCTCGCCCCGGCTGACGGCAAGCTCTACTCGCTGCGCGACATCACCGGCACCGTCGAGGCGATCCCGCTCATCGCATCCTCGATCATGAGCAAGAAGATCGCCGAGGGAACTTCTGCCCTCGTGCTCGACGTGAAGTTCGGCTCGGGCGCCTTCATGCAGGACCCGGCCCGCAGCCGCGAGCTCGCCGAGACGATGGTCGCGCTGGGCAAGGACGCCGGTGTCGCGACGACGGCACTGCTCACCAACATGAACGTGCCGCTCGGGCTCGCCATCGGAAACGCCAACGAGGTGCGCGAATCGGTCGAGGTCCTCGCCGGGGGCGGACCAGCGGATGTCGTCGAGCTGACGATCGCCCTCGCGCGTGAAATGCTCGCCCTCGCCGGCCAGCCCGACGCCGACGTCGAGGCTGCGCTGAAGAATGGGCAGGCCATGGACACCTGGAACGCGATGATCCGCGCCCAGGGTGGCGACCCGGAGGCCGCACTGCCGGTCGCCCGCGAGACCCACGTCGTGACGGCCGAACGCTCAGGTGTGCTCGTCGAGCAGCAGGCCCTCGCCTTCGGTGTCGCCGCCTGGCGCCTCGGCGCCGGTCGAGCGCGCAAGCAGGACCCGGTGCAGCACGCTGTCGGAATCGACCTGCACGCCAAGCCCGGCGACGAGGTCGTGGCCGGCCAGCCGTTGTTCACCATGAGTGCCGACGAGCCCGAGCGCTTCGAGCGCGCCCTCGAGGCCCTCTCTGGTTCTTATCGCATCGGCGACGCGGGAGAGCCCGTGCTCGACGGCGGCCCGCTCATCGCCGGCCGCATCGACTAACGCCGCGCCCGGGTCTGTGCTTTTTTGCGGGTGAGGTTCGCTCTAACCCGCAACTTTTGACAGACCCGCCCGGGCCGTTTCGCGGGTCTGTCGAAAAGTGCGGGGTGAAGTCGCTTCAACCCGCAAGAATGCACAAACACTTGGTTGTGGCGGTCAGCGGGTGACCGGATCGCCGAGCGCGCGGATGGCATCCGTCACGAGAGCCCAGAAGCGGTCGGCGTCGATGGCCGTCGCGACCTGGGTGGTGCAGTCGTCCGGTGCGGGCGACCGGAAGTCGGCGACTGTCATGCCGAGGGTCAGCCCGCCGGTCAGCTCGACATCGAGCGGCGTCTTGCGCACGGTGAGCACCGACGGGTCGATGACGTAGGCGACGGCACACGGGTCGTGAACCGGCGGGTGGTCGAAACCCTGGGTGTTTTTGTAGGTGTGGGCGAAGAATTCCATCAGCTCGCCGACGAACCGCGCGGGTGCAGTGTCGATCGCGGCGATCCCGGCTACTACCTCCGGAGTCGCGAGGGCCTGGTGGGTCACATCGAGCCCGACCATCGTCAGCGGCCACGATTCGTTGAAGACGATATGGGCCGCCTCCGGATCGATAACGATATTGAACTCGGCCGTCGCGCTCCAGTTGCCGACGTTGTACCCGCCGCCCATGAGCACGACCTCTTTCACGCGTCCGGCGATCCGCGGCTCTTTGCGCACAGCCAGGGCGATGTTGGTGAGCGCCCCGGTCGGCACCAGGGTGATCGTTCCCGGCTCGCTCGCCATCACCAGGTCGATGATCAGGTCGACGGCGTGCCGCGGGTCGAGTTCGATAGTCGCCGCGGGCAGCTCCGGCCCGTCGAGGCCGCTCTCTCCGTGGATGCTCTCGGCCGTCTCGACCGTGCGCACGAGCGGGCGATGGGCGCCGCGTGCGAACGGGATGCCGGTTATGCCAGCGACCGCGGCGACCGACAGGGCGTTGCGGGTGACCTTCTCGATGGTCTGGTTTCCGTAGACGGTGGTGACGGCGAGCAAGTCGATTTCCGGGTTGCCCCAGGCCAGCAGCATCGCCACCGCGTCGTCGTGGCCGGGGTCGCAGTCGAGAATGATCGAGGTAGGCATGGATTCGAGGCTACCGGTCAGTGAGACCCGATAGATTTGACTCATGAACAGCGCGAGTGACGAATACTTCCTGCCAGGTGGAAAGGTATCGATCACGGCACTGCCGAAGGTCTCCCTCCACGATCACCTCGATGGCGGCCTGCGGCCCCAGACGATCATCGAGCTCGCCGAGCCGATCGGGTTCGAGCTGCCGACGACGGATGCCGAGAAGCTGGGCCAGTGGTTCGCCGACCAGTCCGACAGCGGATCGCTCGTCGAGTACCTGAAGACCTTCGACATCACGACCGGTGTCATGCAGACCAAAGAAGGCCTGACCCGTGTCGCCCGCGACTTCGTGAACGACCTCGCCGCCGACGGTGTCGTCTACGGCGAGATCCGCTGGGCACCCGAGCAGCACGTCTCGCGCGGACTGAGCCTCGACGAGACCGTGATCGCCGTGCAGGAGGGCCTCGAGGCCGGAATCGACGATGCGAAGAGCCAGGGTCACGGCATCCGTGTCGGCCAGCTCATCTCGGCCATGCGCCACGCCGACCGCGGGCTCGAGATCGCCGAGCTCGCCGTGCGCCACCGTAACAACGGTGTTGTCGGCTTCGACATCGCCGGTGCCGAAGCCGGGTTCCCGGCCGGGCGCCTGCGCGACGCCTTCGACTACCTCGTCGACAACTTCATGCCCCGCACCGTGCACGCCGGCGAGGCCGACGGTATCGACAGCATCCGCGGCGCCATCGTCGACGGTCGCGCATTGCGCCTCGGCCACGGTGTGCGCATCGCCGAAGACATCACCACCGAGGGCGAAGACGCCGAGAGCAAGTTCGTCGCGCTCGGGCCGGTCGCACAGTGGGTGAAGGACCGCGAGATCGCGCTCGAGATCGCGCCGTCGTCGAACCTGCAGACCAACGCCTGGGGTACCGAGCTCAGCGCCCACCCGTTCGACCTGCTCTACCAGCTCGGCTTCATGGTGACCGTCAACACCGACAACCGCCTCATGAGCAACACGAGCCTCAGCCGCGAGCTGTTCCTGCTCTCTGACGAGTTCGGCTACGACCTCAGCGACCTCGAGGTCTTCCAGCTCAACGCTGCGGCCTCGTCGTTCCTGTCGCTCGATGAGCGCGAAGAGCTCGCGCAGACCATCATCGACGGTTTCGCGGGAGCCTGAATGTCGCTTCCTCCCCTGCCCGCCGAGGCCGTCGTCGTCGGTGCCACCGCTACGGACTGGCGTGACGCCGTCCGGCTGGCCGGTGCTGCCCTCGTGCGCTCCGGGGCGGCACGGGAGGGGTATTCGGATGAGATGATCCGGATGATCGACGAGCACGGCCCGTACGTGGTCATCGCGCCCGGGCTCGCCCTCGCCCACGCGCGACCGGGGCCGGATGTGCTCGCCGACGGCCTCGCTATCGTGACCCTCGCGACCCCGGTGGAGTTCGGGCACCCGCACAACGACCCGGTGCGAGTTGTGCTCGGGCTCGCGATCAAGAGCGCCGACCGCCACCTGGCCGCCGTGGCCGGGCTGGCCAACGTGTTCAACGACTCGACGGCAATCCAGGAGCTCGCGGAAGCCACGAGCATCGAAGCCGTGCAGGCGATCATGGAGGAGAACCGGTGAAAATCGTTGCTATCTGCGGTGCGGGCATCGGCAGTTCGGGCATTCTCAAGGTCAACGCTGAGCGCGTGCTCAAGCGCCTCGACATCGATGCGGATGTCGTCGCTGCCGACATCGCGTCGCTGCCCGACGTAATCGGCACCGCCCAGGTGATCCTGACCTCTGCCGAGTTCGTCGAGGCCATCGGCAAGACCTTCGCCGATGTCGTCGTGATCGAGAACTACTTCGACACCGCCGAGCTCACCACCAAGCTCGAAAAGGCTCTCGGCTAGCCTGCGCGAAGTCCCCTCTCGCCTCTTACGTGAAACGGCTTCTCACACCCGTCATTGCGGGTGGGAGAAGCCGTTTCACTGTGATGCCGGGCTTAGGCCAGCAGCGCGCGCATCCCGGCGTCGAGCTCGGCCACCGTCGCCTCGGCGATCGACCGGCGGTTCTCGGCCGACCCATCGGTGCTCGACGCGTCGATGTAGACCTTGAGCTTCGGCTCGGTGCCGCTCGGGCGCACGATCACTCGGGCCTTGCCGGCGAGGTGGAAGCGCAGGATGTCCGAGGGCGGGAACTCGTCGAAGCCGTCGCTGAAGTCGTCGACGCTCTCGATCACGATGGCGCCGATGGTGCGCGGGCGGTCGCTGCGCAGGCGGTCCATGAGGCGCGGGATCGCGGCGAGGTCGCTCACGCGGAGCGAGATCTGCGACGAGGCGAAAGCGCCGAACTTCTCGTCGAACGCGCGCTGGTGCTCGACCAGGGTGGTTCCGGCAGCCTGCAGGTCCGCTGCGATGCGCAGGAACTCGACGGCGGCCGAGATGCCGTCCTTGTCGCGCACTTTCTCCGGGTCGACGAGGTAGCCGAGGGCTTCTTCGTAGCCGTAGATCAACCCGCCCGCGCGGGAGATCCACTTGAAACCGGTGAGGGTGTCAACGTAGTCCAGGTTGTACTTGCGCGCGATCTCGGCCAGCGCGGGTGACGAGACGATTGATGCCGCGAGCGTTCCGTTGCTGTCCCCTCCGGCCGCGCGCTCCGCGGCCGCCCAGCCGAGCAGCGCTCCGATCTCGTTGCCGCTGAGCCGGCGCCAGGCGCCATCGGCCCCGGGCGCCGCGATGGCGAGGCGGTCGGCATCCGGGTCATTGGCCACGACCAGGCTCGCGCCGACCTCGACGGCCTTCGCGATGGCCAGGTCGAGCGCGCCGGGCTCTTCGGGGTTCGGGAACGGCACTGTCGGAAAGGCGGGATCCGGCTCGATCTGCTCGGTTACGACGAACGGCTCGCCGAGTCCGGCGTCGGCGAAGACACGCTTCGCGGTCTCCCAGCCGACCCCGTGCATCGCCGTGTAGACGAACGTCGGCACCGAGCCGAGTTCGCCGGCAAGCGACGCGGTGCGACGGATGTACTCGTCGAGGGCCGCGTCGTCGGCCGTCTCGTAGGCGGTCGAGCGGGGAAGATCGCGGATGTCGCCGGCTGCGACCGCCAGGATCTGCGCGGCGATCTCGCCGTCGACCGGTGGCACGATCTGCGACCCGTGGTCGTAGTCGCCGAGGTAGACCTTGTAGCCATTGTCCGCGGCGGGGTTGTGGCTCGCCGTCACCATGACCCCGGCGCTCGTGCCGAGGAAGCGGACGGCGAAGGCGAGAACGGGCGTCGGCAGCAGGCGGGGAAGCAGGATGGCGCGCACGCCGGCCCCAGCCATGATCTCGGCCGTGTCTTCGGCGAAGATCCGCGAATTCTTGCGACCGTCGTAGCCGATGACGATGCTGGGGCTCTCGCCGGTGAGTTTCGACGGCCCGCGCGCGACCAGGAAGGCGGCGAGACCGCCGGCGGCCTGCGCCACGAGCACGCGGTTCATCCGGGCGGATCCGGCGCCGAGCGCGCCACGCAGGCCCGCCGTACCGAACTCGAGCCGGGTCGAGAAGCGGTCGGCCAGGTCGGCGAGGGCGGCATCCGCAGATGCGGAGCCGGCCGCCTCGATCACGGACGCGAGCTCGGCGCGCGTTTCGGCATCCGGGTCCTGGGCGAGCCAGGCGTTCGCCGCCGCGAGGTAGTCGCCGGCCATTACAGTTCGCCGACGATCTTCGCGAGCAGTGCGCTGATGCGGGTCTCGGCCTCGCGGCCGGCCTCGATGACCTCGGCATGGCTCAGCGGCGTCTTCTGGATACCGGCGGCGAGGTTGGTGATGAGCGACATGCCGAGCACCTCGAGACCGGCTTCGCGGGCAGCGATCGCCTCGAGGGCCGTCGACATGCCGACGATGTGGCCACCGATGGCCTTGGCCATCTGCACTTCGGCCGGGGTCTCGTAGTGCGGGCCGCGGAACTGCGTGTAGATACCCTCGTCGAGGCTGGGGTCGACCGAGCGGGCGATGTCGCGCAGGCGCACGCTGTAGAGGTCGGTGAGGTCGATGAACGTCGCGCCCTCCAGCGGGGAGTCGGCGGTGAGGTTGATGTGGTCGCTGATGAGCACCGGGGTGCCGGGCGTCCAGGTCTCGCGGATGCCGCCGGCGCCGTTGGTGAGGATCATGGTCTTCACTCCCGCGGCGGCCGCGGTGCGCACCGAATGCACGACGCGGCGAACACCGTGGCCCTCGTAGTAGTGGGTGCGGGCGCCGATGACGAGGGCGCGCTTGCCGTTCGGCAGCAGTACCGAACGCAGCGTGCCGACGTGGCCGACGAGGGCGGGCTTCGAGAAACCGGTGATCTCGTGGGCCGGGATCTCTGCGGTGGTCTCTCCGATGAGGTCTGCGGCCTTGGCCCAGCCGCTGCCGAGGGTGAGGGCGATGTCGTGGCTTTCGACCCCCGTCTTCTCGGCGATTTCGGCGGCGGCGACGGCGGCGATTTCGAATGGGTTGACGGCGGGGTCATCAAGGGGGTGGCTCATACTGCAACTCTATTGCCGGGCAGCATCGATCATCCTGAAGCCGGGCTGCGAACAGGCGCTGCCCGGCGTCCGGATGAGTTTGGTCGCGAGCGCGCGAACGGGGACAATTGGCGCATGGCCTATGAATTCGAGCGCAAACAACGTATTGCAATTCTCGGAGGCGGACCCGGCGGGTATGAAGCCGCCCTCGCGGGTGCCCAGCTCGGGGCCGAGGTGACCCTCGTCGAACGCGTGGGTGTCGGTGGATCCGCTGTTCTCACCGACGTGGTCCCCTCGAAGACCCTCATCGCCACCGCCGAGGCCACCAACGCCATCGGTGAAGCCGCCGACCTCGGCGTGCAGTTCTTCACCCGCAGCGACAGCGGCCGTGCGGTCCGCCCTGAAGTCGCCGTCAACCTCTCTGCCGTCAATGCCCGGTTGCTGCGCCTCGCGCGCCAGCAGTCCGAAGACATGAAGTCGCAGCTGATCAAGGCCGGCGTCACCATCATCCAGGGCGACGGGCGTCTCGACGGGCCGCAAAAGCTCGTCGTCTCGACCGGAAAGGGCAAGTCCCGCACCGACTTCGACGAGGTCGAGGCCGACACCCTGGTCATCTCGGTGGGCGCCAGCCCGCGCCTGCTGCCGACCGCGATGCCCGATGGCGAGCGCATCTTCACCTGGACGCAGCTCTACACCCTCGACGAGATCCCCGAGCACCTCATCGTCGTCGGATCCGGTGTCACCGGTGCCGAGTTCGCCTCGGCCTACAACGCCCTCGGCTCGAAGGTCACGCTCATCTCCAGCCGCGACCAGGTACTTCCGGGTGAAGACGAAGACGCTGCCCGCGTTATCGAGAACGTCTTCAAGCGCAACGGAATGACCGTGCTCTCGAAGAGCCGCGCCGACAAGGTCGAGCGCACCGCGGATGGCGTGCGGGCGACTCTCTCGGATGGCCGCACCGTCGACGGCTCGCACTGCCTCCTCGCCGTGGGCTCCATCCCGAACACCGCGAATATCGGTCTCGAGTCGGCCGGCGTGCAGCTGACCGAGTCGGGCCACATCCGCGTCAACCGCGTCGCACGCACCTCGGTGCCGTCGATCTACGCGGCCGGCGACTGCACCAACTTCATGCCGCTGGCCTCGGTCGCGTCGATGCAGGGCCGCACGGGTGTCTTCCACGCCATGGGCGACGCCGTGAACCCGACCGAGATGCGCAACATCACCTCGAACATCTTCACGCAGCCCGAGATCGCGACGGTCGGCTGGACCCAGAAGCAGATCGAAGACGGCATCGCCCAGGGCGACATCTACAAGCTGCCGCTGTCGTCGAACCCGCGCGCCAAGATGATGGGCATCAAAGACGGTTTTGTGAAGCTGTTCGCCCGCACCGGTTCGGGAACGGTCATCGGCGGAGTCATCGTCGCCCCGCACGCGTCAGAGCTCATCCTCTCGATCGCGCTGGCCGTCGAGCACCGGCTCACGGTCGACCAGCTCGCCCGCGCATTCTCGGTGTACCCGTCGCTCACCGGCAGCATCACCGATGCCGCCCGCGCGATGCACATCGTCAACTAGCTCCGGCTCGCCTCAACCTGCCGTTTGTTATCAGAATGGCCGTTTAAACGGCCATTCTGATAACAAACGCCACGCTTGCTCGTTGTCCCCAGAGTACGGATGCCGCGGCCTGTCCACAGTGGCCATTCGCGGACGCATAACGGCGGCTATTTGAGTGCACTGTTCTGGCATGAACAAGCCTCTCCCTCTCACATTGCCCTTGCAGCTGTCCCGGGATGTCGACACTGCCGGCGATCGCGCTGCGCTATATGGACGAGTGCGACGAGGTGAGCTCGTTGCGGTCGTCCGGGGTGTCTACGTTGAGGCTCGGTTGTGGGCAGGTCTGGATCGGCACGATCGGCAGAGACTGAAGTCTGCGGCCGTTAACGCGACGGCGACGGAGCCGCTCGTCTTCTCGCACGCATCCGCCGGAGCTCTGTGGCGCCTGCCACGAGCCGGCAACTGGTTGCAGAAAGAGCACGCGCTCGTTCCGATCGGCGGGACGCAATCGACAACGCTCATCACCCGGCATCAGGTGCAGATGCCGGTCGACGTCAGCGTGATCGACGGTCTTGCTGTGACCGGTCTGGCGCGCACCGTGGTCGATATCGCGGCAACCCATGCATTCGGTGAAGGTGTCGTTGCCGCAGATGCCGCTCTCCGAAGGGCGCAGCATCCGCACCCCGACGTGCCAAATGAGCGCATCACGAAGGACGATCTACGAACCACTCTCCGACTACTCGACCTGAGGCACGGATCGGCACGCGCCCGGCGCAGCATAGAGTTTGCGGACGGGCTCGCGGACCGACCGGGAGAGTCGCTCAGTCGGGTGAATATGCACCTCGCTCACCTGCCGGCGCCGGAGCTCCAGGTCGTGGTTTACGGGGCGAGCGGCAGGCGCTACGTAGCGGACTTCTGGTGGCCGCATTGCCGCCTGATCGGTGAATTCGACGGAGCTTTCAAATACTCGGATCCGGAGTTCATGCAAGGACGGACCGCACATCAGGTCCTGCTCGACAAGAAGAAACGGGAGGACGATCTTCGCGCGGCGGGCTACTCGTTTTCACGATGGGACATGGGAATCGCGGTGTCGCCCGAAAGACTGCGCGCGCACCTCGTGCAAGCGGGCCTCAAGTGAACTTGCGGTTTGTTATCAAAGCGGGCGTTTAAACGGCCATTCTGATAACAAACGGCATGTCTGTTGCGGGGGTCAGTCGGTGATGGTGAGCAGCAGGTGACCCGACGAGACGGTGGTTCCGACGGCGGCGTTGATCGCCGAGACGGTGCCGTCTTTGTGGGCGGTGATGGGCTGTTCCATCTTCATGGCCTCGAGCACGAGCACGAGGTCGCCCTTGACGACGACGTCGCCCTCGGCGACGGCGAGCTTGACGATGGTGGCCTGCATCGGGGCGGTGATCGAGTCACCGGTCACCGAGCTGACAGCTCCGCCTCCGCGGCGCTTCGGGGCGGCCGCGGTCGCGACCGGACCTGATGACGCGGGGAGCAGTTTTGCCGGAAGCGACACCGAGATGCGCTTTCCGTCGACCTCGACGACGACACTGTGGCGCTCGGCCGCAGTGGCCGAGTCCTGCAGCGAACCGCTCCACGGCTCGATGTCGTTGTCGAATTCCGTCTCGATCCAGCGGGTGTAGACGCTGAACGGCTCGGAGATGAACGCGGGGTCGCGCACGATCTTGCGGTGGAACGGCAGCACGGTCGGAAGACCGGCGACCTCGAACTCGTCGAGCGCGCGGCGCGAACGCTCGAGGGCGTCCTCACGCGACGAACCGGTCACGATGAGCTTGGCGAGCAGGGAGTCGAATGCGCCGCTGATCACGTCGCCGGTGGTGACACCGCTGTCGACGCGAACCCCGGGGCCGCCGGGGAAGCGCAGCACGTTGACCGGGCCGGGCGCGGGCATGAAGTTCAGGCCCGGGTCTTCGCCGTTGATGCGGAACTCGAACGAGTGACCCTGGGGCTTCGGGTCGTCGTAGTCGAGGACGCCGCCCTCGGCGATGCGGAACTGCTCGCGGACGAGGTCGATGCCGGTGACTTCTTCGGAGACCGGGTGCTCGACCTGCAGGCGGGTGTTGACCTCGAGGAACGAGATCGTGCCGTCTTTGGCGACCAGGAACTCGCAGGTGCCGGCACCGACGTAGCCGACCTCTTTGAGGATCGCCTTGGACGACGCGTAGAGCTCGGCGTTCTGGGCGTCGGTCAGGAACGGCGCGGGCGCTTCTTCGACGAGCTTCTGGTGGCGACGCTGCAGCGAGCAGTCGCGGGTGGAGATGACGACGACGTTGCCGTGGGAGTCGGCGAGGCACTGGGTCTCGACGTGGCGCGGCTGGTCGAGGTACTTCTCGACGAAGCACTCACCGCGACCGAAGGCGGCGATCGCCTCGCGCGTGGCCGAGTCGAACAGTTCGGGAATCTCTTCGCGGGTGCGTGCGACCTTGAGGCCACGACCGCCACCACCGAATGCGGCCTTGATAGCGACGGGAAGACCGTGGGTGTCGACGAAGTCGAGAACCTCATCTGCGCCGGAGACGGGGTTCAGGGTGCCGGGGGCGAGCGGGGCGCCGACCTTCTCGGCGATGTGGCGGGCAGACACCTTGTCGCCGAGCTTCTCGATCGCGTCGGGCGACGGGCCGATCCAGATGAGCCCGGCATCGATGACGGCGCGGGCGAAGTCGGCGTTCTCGGCGAGGAAGCCGTAGCCGGGGTGGATCGCGTCGGCGCCGGAGCGCCGGGCGACGGAGAGGATCTTGCTCACGACGAGGTAGGTCTCGGCAGAGGTCGAACCCTCGAGCGCGTAGGCCTCGTCGGCGAGCTTCACGTGCCGGGCATCCCGGTCCTGGTCAGCGTAGACAGCGACGGAAGCGATGCCGGAATCCTTTGCGGCGCGGATGACCCGCACCGCAATCTCTCCCCGGTTAGCGATCAATACCTTGGTGATGCGAGCAGCCATAGTTCCCTAGCCTATTGGTAGCTCGGCCAACCCAATTTGTCCGACCCTCACAAAATGGACCGTGTCGACCCGGTGGAAAGGTACAACGACCGCCACTCAGAGGGTGCGAAGGGTGTGGAACGGCACGTCGAAACGGCCGAGCAGGGTACGCAGCAGGGCGACCGAGAGTCCGACGACCGCGTGCGGATCGCCGGTGATCCCGGAGATGAAGGGGGCGCCGAGGCTGTCGATGGTGAAGGCGCCGGCGACCTCGAGTGGTTCGCCGGTCGCGATGTAGGCATCGATCTCGTCATCGCGGATGTCGTCAGCAAATCGCACACTCGCCGTCGATACACCGCCCACCGCACCATTCGCCGTTCCGCCGCGGTGATCAATGAGCCAGTGCCCCGAGTGCAGCTGCCCCTCGCGGCCGCGCTGCAGCAGCCAGCGTTCCCGGGCGACCTCGGGCAGGTGCGGCTTTCCGTAGGTCACCCCGTCGAGTTCGAAAGCGGAGTCTCCACCGAGGATGAACCCGTCGATGGGCCCGCCGTCGACCTCACGGCCGACGACGGCCTCGGCCTTCAGCCGGGCGAGCAACTGCACCATCTCGGGAGCCGTCGGCGGCGCGAAGGTCTCGACGGCGGCATCCTCGTCGACATTCGACGCGAGCAGCACCGGTTCGATGCCGACGGCACGCAGAGTCGCGAGCCGGGCGGGGGAGGTGGATGCAAGGTAGAGGCGCACGCGGCTCCTATGCTCAATGGATGGGTGAATGGCAGGGAAAAGAAGTAGAGCTCGACGTTACCAACATCGCGCACGGCGGCGTCGCTGTCGCGCGGCTGGACTCGAGGGTGGTTTTCGTCAGTGACGCGATCCCGGGGGAGCGCGTTCGCGCACGCATCACCGAAGACTCGAAGAAGTCGTTCTGGCGCGCCGAGACCCTCTCGGTCATCACGCCGAGCGAGCACCGCCGCGAGCACATCTGGGCCGAGGCGAGTGTCGACCGCGACCCGGCGAACCGCGCGGGAGGCGCCGAGTTCGGGCACATCGACCTCGCCCACCAGCGCGAGCTGAAGCGCCAGGTGCTCGTCGACTCGCTCGCGCGCATGGGCAAGATCGAGGCGGATGCCACGGTCGAAGCCCTGCCCGGCGACGACGAGTCGCGGGGAACCGGATGGCGCACCCGCGTACGCCTGCACGTCGACGAGAGCGGTCGGCCGGGCCCGTTCGCGGCCCGCTCGCACCGGGTCATTCCCGTCACCAGCCTTCCCCTCGCCACTGCGGAGCTCTCGGAAGCTGCGCCTCTCGACGCCCTCTTCCGGGGTGAGGAGCAGGTCGACGTCATCGCGCCGTCCACCGGCGGTGCCCGCCTGATCGTCGGCAAGCAGAAGCCGACGACGATCACCGAGCTGGTCGGTGACCGCGAGTTCCGCCTCGCCGACGGCGGATTCTGGCAGGTGCACCGCGGCGCGGCCGTCGCGCTCACCGAGGCCGTGCAGTCGGCCATCGATGATGCCCTGTTCGACCCGTCGGCGCTAAACCTCGACCTCTACGGCGGGGTCGGCCTGCTCGCCGCCGCTGTCGGCGACCGTTTCGGCCCGACCACGAAGATCACGACGGTCGAGAGTGACAACCGGGCTACCGACTACGCAGCGGCGAATCTCGAGGACTGGGTCGGGGCATCCGCCGAGACCGGCCGCGTCGAGCACTGGATTCGCAAGCTCGGCACCGATGCCAACAAGATCACCGCCGCTCGCCTGCGCGCCGCGACGGTCGTTCTCGACCCACCCCGCGCCGGCGCCGGCAAAGAGGTAGTGGAGCACCTGGTGCGAATCCAGCCGGCCCAGATCGTCTACGTCGCCTGCGACCCGGTCGCGCTCGCCCGTGACCTCGGCCTGTTCGCCGAGCGTGGCTACGTGCTCAGCGGCCTGCGGGCATTCGACCTCTTCCCGAATACGCACCACGTCGAAGCTGTAGCAACCCTTGTACCTGCTGACAATCGCTCATAGCCGCACGCCTAACCGCGCCGGGGCGGTCGCTCCGGGTACGATGTGAACTAGCTGGTCCGAGGCAAGAACCGGCGTAAGGATGAGGTAGACACGGTGCAGGCACAAACGGGACTGGTGAGCGACGTTTCCGCAACGAGTTCGGTGCGGGTCGCGGTGGTGGACGACCACGAGTCGGTCAGGCTCGGTCTCAAGGCCGCGTTCGAAGCCGAGGGGTACCAGTTCATCCTCGCTGCGGCGACCGTGCAGGAACTCATCGACGGCCTCGCCGGACGCGAGTGCGACGTTGTCGTGCTCGACCTCTCTCTCGGCGATGGTTCGACGGTCACCGACAACGTCAAGCGGGTGCAGGCGGCGGGCTCCGCCGTTCTGGTCCACAGCATCGCCGACCGGGTAGCGAGCGTGCGCGAGGCCCTGGCCGCCGGCGCCGCCGGCGTCATCCCCAAATCATCGGCCACCCGCACCGTGATCGCCGCCGCAGCGACCGTGGCCCGCGGTGACGTTCTAAACAACCTCGAATGGGCGACCGCGATCGATGCCGACCGCGACTTCGCCAAGGCACAGCTCGGTCGCCGTGAACGCGAGATCCTGCACCTGTATGCCTCCGGACTCCCGCTCAAGCTCGCTGCCCAGCAACTGGGCATCGGCTACTCGACGGCGCGCGAGTACCTCGACCGCATCCGGGTGAAATACGTCGAGGTCGGTCGTCCGGCCCCGACCAAGGTCGACCTGCTGCGCCGTGCCGTCGAAGATGGGATCCTGCCTGGGCTCGATCCGGATGGTGGAGATGTCCACTAGCGCGACGGGAAACCGAAGCGTTCCGGCACGGGCACACCAACCCGCACTGCGTCACCAGAGAAGCCCGATCAGCCGGGAACAGGTCGAATCGGTCATTTCGCGATCGGCTGCCGTCTTCGGTGTCGTTTTCGGCATCCAGGCGATCACCCCGCTGGTCAGCCAGTTCTCGACCGTCAACCAGGCCTGGGGCATCGTGACCGTCACGGTTCTCGCGCTGTCCCTCGTGCTCAGCCTCGTGGCATCCCTCGCGCGCCGCTTCGTGCGTTCGGCCCACGCGCTGGTCGCCCTGCTCTACCTCGCCGCCCTGCAGACCTGGCCCATCGCGGTGCTCGGCCCGGTGGACTTCGGCACAACCAACCCCTGGTTGTACTACCTGCTGACCGTGGCGACGGCATCCGCAGCCATCGGCATGCCGGCCGCTATCGCGACAACCTACCTCTTCGTCGTGCCGGTCATGTACGGGCTCATCCGGGTCACGGCCGACGGGGGGTCGGCCCTTCCGCAGCAGGCCGTTCTCGACTCGCTCTACTCGATAATCCTCGGCGGCGCGATCATGGTGATCGTCACGATGCTGCGCCAGGCCTCGGCTGCCGTGGATGCCGCGCAGGCGAACGCTCTCGAGCGCTACGCCCACGCCGTTCGCGCCCACGCGACAGAGGTCGAGCGGGTGCAGGTCGACTCGATCGTGCACGACAGCGTTCTCACCACTTTCATCTCCGCAGCCCGCGCCTTCACGCCCGAGGCGAAAGCCCTCGCGGCCACCATGGCCGGCAACGCCATCGGGCACCTTCGCGAGGCAGCCCTCGTCACTCCCGACGACGGTTCGACGGTGCCGCTGAGTGCGGTGGCCCGCCGGATCTCCGAGGCGGCCAACACCATCGGCGCGAAGTTCGAGCTGCGCACTCGCAGCATCGGGTCGCAGCCGATGCCGATCATGGCAGCCGAAGCCATCTATTCGGCCGCGGTGCAGGCGATGGTCAACAGCCTGCAGCACGCTGGCTCGTCGACCACTGTCAGCCGCTGGCTCACCATCCGCGGCGTCGACCTGGCCGGCATCGAGGTCGAGGTCGGCGACACCGGCGCCGGCTTTGCCTACCAGGAGGTGCCCAAGGAGCGCCTCGGGCTGCGGGTCTCGATAGTCGAGCGCGTCGCCAATGCCGGCGGATGCGTCGAGATCGATTCCGTCGTCGACGAGGGCACCGTGATCACCATCCGCTGGCCGCACGAGAGCGATTCCGGCCCGGCCTCCCGTGCCCCGCGCTTCGGCGGACAGACCGACGGGACCTCCACGTGAGCACGCCCACCGACGTGAGGGTCGGGGTCCCGCACCTGCTCGTCGTCTCGATGGCCTCCCTCTTCTCGGCGTACCACATAGTGCTCGGCGCCTACGCTTTCGGAATTCCCCGCTCGAGCGCTCCGGTCGTGATCGCCATGGTGCTCTACGCCATCGCGACAGCCGCCAGCCTCATCCGCTGGGGACCGGAACGGATGCCGCTCTGGCTCGCGGCCTTCAACGTCGCCGTCGCCATCTCGCTCCCGCTGCTCATCAACGGTGAGCTCGACCCCGACCGGGTCGGCGGCAACGGGTACGCCACCTGGTATGTCGCGGCCGTCGGCACGCTCATGACCATCACCTCGACCAGGCACCGGCACTCGTTCGCCTGGGTCGGTGTTGCCGCGCTCGCCGTGCAGGTGATTGCCTGGGGCGGCTTCAGCGCCCTCGGCTCGATCGGCGTGATCGGCAGCATCGCCTGGGTCGCGGTCTCGCACATCATCAGCCGGGCCATGGCGAAGGCGGCGAAAGACGCGACGCGCTTCGCCCTCGCCGAGCGCGAGGCCACCGACTGGCAGGCCGCGCAGGAAGCCCACATCTTCGAGCGGCAATTCCGCCTCGGCCAGACCAGCTCGATGGCTCTCGCCATGCTGCGCGAGATCGAGCAGAGCGGGGGAGAGCTCACTGACGAGCAGCGCCAGGAGTGCCTGAACCTCGAGGCCGGCATCCGTGACGAGATCCGCGGGCGAAAGCTGCTCAACGACGATGTGCGGCGCGAGGTCATGCTCGCCCGGCGCCGTGGTGCGACTGTCACTCTTCTCGACGAGGGCGGGATCGACGACCTCGGCGAAGACGACCTCGACCGCGTGCTCGGCGCGCTCGCCGGGGCAATCAGTCGGTCGGATGCCGACAAGATGATCGCGCGCACCGTCTCGGAGGGCTCGTCGGTTGCGGTCACCGTCGTCGGCCTGCGCAGCGCAGGGGATTTCTCGTCGAGCGCCCTGGGGGTCGACTCCCCGGACGACGACGAGGTCGACCTGTGGCTGGAGATCCCGCGCTGACGCTCGCCTCGGGAGCCGGGAACCCGGTCACCGTCGGCGGGCGGGTTGCCCGACCGGGGAATCGTCGGGGCGCAGTGTCACGGCACCCGTCGTGCGAACCAGCACGACCGAGGTGAGCACACCCGCCGCGAGGATCGACGCCAGCACGACCAGTTGGAATCGGCCGGCTTCCAGCGGCGATGCCCCGGCGAAGACGGCGCCGACGAACGCGCCCGGCAGGACGACGATTCCCGTGGTGCGGGTCTGGTCGATCGAGGGAAGCAGCGCAGTGTGGGTCGCCGCCCGGCCCAGCAGAAGGGTCGACTGGCGCGGGGTCGCCCCGAGCGCCAACCAGCCTTCGATCTCGTCCCAGTGATCGCGGATCGAGGTGACGAATACCCGCTGGGTGAGGATTGCGATCGTCATCGTGTTGCCGATGACGATGCCGCCGATGGCCAGCACGTACCGGCTCGAGAACTCGACCGCGCCGGTCAGGAACACGACAGCCATGGCGATCGTCGGGCCGATGAGCATCGATGCCCCGAGGCGGAGGGCGTCGGCGCCGCGCGAGGCGGATCGGCTCGCTGCGGTGGCCACCGCAGCGCAGAACATCACGGCGAGCCCGACTCCCACCCAGAGTGGGTCCGCGATGATGCCGGTGAGGATGACGCTCAGGGCTCCCAGCTGCAGGATCGCCCGGCCGAGCGCGAAGAGGACGGCGCGCGGCTGCGCGATGCGGAAGGTCCCCAGAGCGGCCGTGGCGAGTCCGGCCAGCAGGAGAACAGCCAGCCCGGTCGCTATCCACTGCGGTGCGGCGTCCATGGGTCGACTCTAGGTCACGCGACCGAACCTGCTATTCCGGTGGTCCAGGGTCGGCTGCCGGCCCGGGAACGGCAGCCTGGGAACGACAGAAGGGCCGGGAACGGGAGCCTGGGAACGACAGAAGGGCCGGAGGAAAACCTCCGGCCCTTCGTCAAAATCCGAGTCAGGGCGATAACCCGAATACCACCCTGACTCGCCCCGAGTCACTAGCCCGCTTACCCTAGTCGGCTAGTGACCGGTTGTGTAACTCAAAGAGAGACACCTAGCACTTACTATCTTTGTCGCGGGGTACAACGGGGTACAGTCGTCATTTAGGGGGACACGAGGGGGACAATTTCTGTCCCCCAACCCCCTGCATGCCAGCAAAACACTGGGATCGGTCGCGCAGCAGTGCTGATACCGGGGTACATTCGACGCTTATCGCACGATTCCTGCCAACGAGAAGGGCAGGGCGGAGCATCTCGACAGTGCGAACAGCGGATTCCGCAGCACGCCGTCTGGGCGAGCCCGAATCAGGCCGAAAAACCGCGCCAGCTGCCCGGTGCCGCATGCACTTCGCCGCGCAACTGGCGCTGGCTGCGCTGCCACGCGCTCGGGTAGCGCGAGGCGCCCCGCTCGTTGTTCTCGGCGAGTTCTTCGAGCACCGCCGAAACGACTGCCGTGAGGGCCGCCACCTCTTCGGCACCGGGGTTGCCCCCGAGGATCCGGATGTCGAGGGTCACAGCGGGATGTTCCCGTGCTTCTTGGGCGGGAGGCTCGCGCGCTTCGTCTTCAGTGCGCGCAGCGCTTTGACGACGACGACGCGGGTCGCGGCCGGCTCGATGATTCCGTCGAGCTCACCGCGCTCGGCCGCGAGGAACGGCGATGCGACGTTGTAGGTGTATTCGTTGGCGAGCTTGGTGCGCACGGCGGCGACATCCTCGCCGGCGGCCTCGGCAGCCTTGATCTCGTTGCGGTACAGGATGTTGACGGCACCCTGGCCGCCCATGACCGCGATCTCGGCGGTGGGCCAGGCGTAGTTGAGGTCGGCACCCAGCTGCTTCGAGCCCATGACGATGTACGCCCCACCGTAGGCCTTGCGGGTGATCACCGTAACCAGGGGCACGGTGGCTTCGGCGTACGCGTAGAGCAGTTTCGCGCCGCGGCGGATGACGCCGGTCCACTCCTGGTCGGTTCCGGGCAGGTAGCCGGGAACGTCGACGAGGGTGAGGATCGGGATCGAGAACGAGTCGCAGAACCGCACGAATCGCGCGGCCTTCTCGCCGGCTTCGATGTTGAGGGTTCCGGCCATCGCCGACGGCTGGTTGGCGACGATACCGACCGAACGGCCCTCGACCCGGCCGAAGCCGACGACGATGTTCGGGGCGAACAACGGCTGGGTCTCGAGGAAGTCGCCGTTGTCGACGATGTGCTCGATGACCGTCTTGACGTCGTAGGGCTGGTTCGGCGAATCCGGGATCAGCGTGTTGAGGCGACGGTCGGCATCGGTGATCTCGAGCTCGACGTCGCTCTCGTAGACGACGGGGTCGGAGAGGTTGTTGTCGGGAAGGAAGCTGAGCAGCGCGCGGGCGTAGTCGAGGGCATCGTCTTCGTCGCTCGCGAGCCAGTGGGCGACACCCGAGATCTTGTTGTGGGTCAGTGCACCACCGAGTTCTTCCATGCCGACGTCTTCGCCGGTCACGGTCTTGATCACGTCGGGACCGGTGACGAACATCTGGCTGGTCTTGTCGACCATGATCACGAAGTCGGTGAGCGCGGGGGAGTACACGGCTCCGCCGGCGGCCGGGCCCATGATGATCGAGATCTGGGGGATGACCCCGGATGCCGCGGTGTTGCGACGGAAGATCTCGCCGTACTTGCCGAGGGCGACGACGCCCTCCTGGATGCGGGCTCCACCGGAGTCGAGCATGCCGATGATGGGCACGCCGGTCTTGAGGGCGAGGTCCATGACCTTGATGATCTTCTCGCCGGCGACCTCGCCGAGGGAGCCTCCGAAGATCGTGAAGTCCTGCGAGTAGACGGCGACCTGGCGACCGTGGATGGTGCCGGTGCCGGTGACGACCGCGTCACCGTAGGGGCGTTTCTTCTCCATGCCGAAAGCGTGGGTGCGGTGGCGCACGAACTCGTCGAGCTCCACGAACGAGCCGTGGTCGAGAAGCTGGTCGATGCGCTCGCGGGCTGTCTTCTTGCCCTTCGAGTGCTGCTTCTCGATCGCGGACTCGCCACTTGCGGTCACGGCCTCGTGGTAGCGCACCTTGAGATCGGCCAGCTTGCCGGCGGTCGTGTACATATCGGGCGAAGCATCCTGAGAATTCACGGTTTCCACCCTACTGGGCGACTCCCGGTCTACCCTTGTGACGACTCCACACAAATGTCTGTGATATTCGTTGGGGCTGGGCCACAAAAAGGGGCAACCCGGCCCGCGAGTTAGGATGGGGGATTGATTTCCAATGTTCACCCTGAGTTATCCCGCACCTCGTTTCGGCCGCGTACCGTGCAATTCCGCGGTGAGCACGCGGCACCGAAAGGACGGCATGACACTCCAGCTCCCGGGCTCCCCGTCACTCGGCGCAAACGATGAGGCTGCGGCCGGACAAACCGCAGAATCAGTCGTGCGCCAGCCAGCATCCGGGCGACTGTCCGCCATCGCGATCGTCGATTCCGACTCCTATACCAAGTGGGGTGTCTCGGTTCTCGCGGCCATGCCCGGCGCGTGGGAGAAGAAGGTCATTCTCATCCACACGGCCGTCGCGCCGAGCGCCCAGCAGCTCGCGACCGCGATCGCCGGCACCGGCTTCGAGCCCGGTGACGTGACCTCCCTCGCGGTGTCGGATGTCATTCAGGCAGTACGCGACGCGCGGCCGGATGTCGTTCTGGTCTCGATGCTCGGCCCGGCAGCGACAGTGGTGCTGCGCGACATCCACGCCATGACGAATCGTCCGGTGCTGATCACCGGACTGCCCGGGATCTCGATCCCGGCAACCGAGAAGGCCATCCTGCGCCGGGTACAGGCCGACCTGTTCCTGCTGCACAGCAAGCGCGAGGTCCGTGCTTTCGACGAACTCGCCGCCCAGCTCGGGGTCTATGGCCGGTTCGCCCTCAGCCGGCTGCCGTTCATGACAGCAGACCCCGCGTCCCGCACGCCGGGCAAGGACATCATCTTCGCGGCCCAGGCCGCGGTACCAGCACAACGGGAAGACAGGGTGCGCCTTCTCGGCTGGCTGGCCGAGCTCGCCCAGCGCCACCCGCAGAATCGCGTGATCGTCAAGCTGCGTGCGGTGCGCGGTGAGCAACAGACCCACGCCGAGCTCGACAGCTATGAAGAGCTGCTCGACGAACTCGCCGCGTCGCCCGGCGGTGCCCCGGAGAACCTCGTGGTGGCATCCGGCCCGATGTCCGACTACCTGGCCTCGGCCGAGGCCCTGGTCACCCTCAGCTCGACGGCGGCGATCGAAGCCGTCGCCCTCGGTGTGCCCGTGCTGGCCATCGACGAATTCGGGGTCGGCCCCGAGCTCATCAACGAGGTGTTCATCGGCAGCGACTTGCTCGCGAGTGCCGATGCGCTCGTCAATGCACGTTTCGCCCTTCCGCGCGAGGACTGGCTCGACGACAACTACTTCCACGACGCCGCCGACAACGACTGGCTCGACCAGCTCGACGAACTGCTTCGCGAGCGATCGCTCGGGGTGCTTCCCGACCGCGTTCCGCTCACCCTGCGCAAGGGCGGGGCACTACGGCGCGCCTGGGACCGCCACCTCGAGTTCGGCGAGCTCGACCAGGGAGTCATGGCCAAGGTCGCGATAGTCGTCGGTGTACCCGCGCGCCAGGTGCTGCGGATCGCACGCTGGTCGAGGCGCACGATCCGCTCGATCAGGCGGGGTAACAGTGGACTGGACGCAGAGCAGGGCTGAAGCAGCGCGGTTCGTCGTCCTCGACGAATCGCCCTCGACGAACACCGAGCTCGCCGCTCGCGCCGCGGCCGCGCAGGCTGACGACCCCGAGCCCGACTTCTCGGTGCTCGTGACCCGCAGCCAGACGGCCGGGCGTGGCCGCCTCGGCCGCACCTGGGTGGCTCCTCCCGGGCAGACTCTTGCCATCTCCGTTCTGTTGCGACCGGTGCTGCCGGGCGGGGAGCCACTCGAGCTCCCGCACTTCGGCTGGCTGCCGCTGATCGCCGGGGTCTCGATGGCGACCGCCGTGGAATCGGTTCTCGACCCCGGTCGCGTCGGCCTGAAGTGGCCGAACGACGTGCAGGTCGACGGGCTGAAAGTGTCCGGGCTTCTCGCCGAACTGCTGCCGTCGACCGGCGCGGTCGTGATCGGTGCCGGGCTCAATCTCTCGATCCAGGCGGCAGACCTGCCGACACCCAGCTCGACCTCGCTCGAACTGAGCGGCGCGTCGCTGGCCGGGGACGAACTGGCGGATGCCGTGCTCGCCACCTATCTCGGCACCCTCCGTTCGATCTACACCGAGTTCGTGCGTCTCGGTGCGGACGTCGAGGGCAGCGGTGTGCACGAACTGGTGAGCGACCGGTGCTCGACCATAGGGCAGCAGGTGCGGGTCGAGCTGCCCGGAGCCGACGATCTTCTCGGCACGGCGACCGGCATCGACAGGGCCGGCCGGCTTATCGTGCGCCGTTCGGCCGATGGCCACGAGAGTGTTGTCGCCGCCGGTGACGTGGTGCACCTGCGTCTCGCCTAGCTTGCTCAGGACAAGCCCGGTCGAATGAACCACGCTGTGACCAGCGCGAATGGTATGAATAAGCATGCCGCCGACTGACCCCACTACCGCCGGCACCCCGGTTCCGGAGTCCGTGGTGGCCCGTCTGCGCCCGCATAACAGGGCGCTGTTCTGGCCGAGCCTCGTGCTCATCGCGGCGTTCGGTGCCATGGGGTACTTCTTCGGGTCGTTCGACGAGGCCTGGATGAACCTGGCCGTGCTCGCCGGCGGGGCGCTTCTCGTGCTGGTGCTCTGGTTGCTGCCGCTGCTGAGCTGGCTTGGTACCCACTACACGATCACCACCCGGCGCATCGTCATCCGCAGCGGCTTCTTCGTGCGCACGCGACAGGAACTGCTGCACAGCCGCGGCTACGACGTGACGGTGCGGCAGAACGCACTGCAGTCGCTGTTCCGCAGCGGCGACGTACTGATCAATACCGGGCTCGAGCACCCGATCGTGCTGCATGATGTGCCCGGCGCCGACCTGGTTCAATCGGCGCTGCACGACCTGATGGAACGAAGCGTCAACCCGATTGCAGCGAGGCGCCAGCGCGAACAGTCCGCGCCCTCCGACGAGACGACCCGCTGGGGCTACCGCTAGCCGGTCACGACTCGCGCGCGGCCAGTCTCAGTTCGTTTCGCCCGCTTCGGCGAGCTGCGGGATCGCTGGCGGCAGTTCGAGCGCTTCCTGCTCTTCGGCCTCGATCTCGCCGCGGAAGACCCAGAACCGGTAGAAAGTGAACCGGAAGATCGTGCCGAGCCCCAGCCCGATGACGTTCTTGGCGATGTTGTCGGCGAGCAGTGAGGTGTAACCGAGCACATAGCGCGACACCGCAAGGCAACCGAGGGTTATCGCGAGTCCGACCAGGCTCACGGCGGCGAATTCGAGTCCCTCACGCACCCAGTGCGGGCGGCGGGCATGGCGGAAGGTCCAGTAGCGGTTGCCGAGCCAGTTGGTCACGATGGCGATCGACGTCGAGACGATAGTCGCGTAGATGGACCCGTGCTCCACATGATCACTGAAGACTGTGACCCTGAGCAGGTTGAAAACCAGGAAGTCGACGCCGAACCCGACGAGCCCCACGACACCGAAGCGCGAGAGCTGGGCGACGAGTGTGCGCATGCATCCACCTGGTTGATAAGCGAGAATAGGAATGTAGCGGTTGGCAGTCTAGCCGCAGCCTCGTGGCCACCCGCTGGGTGTCACTAGGGTATTCGACACAGTGTGGAGATTCGATTGGCACCCATAATCGGCGTGGTCGGTGGCGGGCAGCTCGCCCGCATGATGGTTCCCCCGGCAGTGAGCCTCGGGCTCGACCTGCGCGTCTTCGCAGACGGCCGCGGTGAGTCCGCGGACATCGCGGTCACGTCCACCGGCGACTACCGCCAGGTCGACGACCTCCTCGCTTTCGCGCGCGAGGTCGACGTTCTCACCTTCGATCACGAACACGTTCCCCAGCCGGTGCTCCGGGCTCTCGTCGACGCCGGTGTCGCCGTGCACCCGGGTCCGGATGCCCTGCTCTACGCCCAGGACAAGCTGCTCATGCGCGAGAAGCTCGGTGGCCTCGGCCTGCCCGTTCCCGACTGGGCGCGGGTCTCGAGTGCCGCCGAGCTCGATGCGTTCCTCGCTGGCCACGGCGGTCGCGGCGTGCTCAAGACCCCGACCGGCGGATACGACGGCAAGGGAGTGCGCGTCGTCTCGAGTGCTGCCGAAGCTGCAGACTGGTTTGCCGGGTCCGAGACCCTCCTCGTCGAAGAACTCGTCGAGTTCCGTCGCGAGGTCGCCCAGCTCGTCGCCCGCAGCACCACCGGCGAGATCTCGCTCTGGCCGCTGGTCGAGTCGGTCCAGCGCGACGGCGTGTGTGCAGAAGTCATCGCGCCGGCCCCGGGCTCGGCCGGCATCCTCGCCGACGTCGCGGCCGAGATCGCCACGACCATCGCCGAGAGCCTCGGCGTCACCGGGGTGCTCGCCGTCGAACTCTTCGAGACGACAGACGACCGCCTGCTCATCAACGAGCTCGCGATGCGCCCGCACAACACCGGCCATTGGAGCATCGACGGATCGACCACGAGCCAGTTCGAGCAGCACCTGCGCGCCGTTGCCGGGCTTCCCCTCGGAGCGACCGGATGCCGTGACCCGTGGAGCGTCATGGTCAACATCCTCGGCGGGCCCTCGACCGGCACCTTCACCGACCGGTACCCGGCGGCGCTCGCCGATTCCCCGACCGTGAAGTTCCACGGTTACGGAAAGTCGCCCCGCCCGGGACGCAAGATCGGCCACGTCACGGCCGGCGGCGACGAACTCGACGATGTCGTGTACCGGGCGCGTGCCGCAGCGGCATTCTTTGAGGATTGACACCTAGCATGGTCTCCGTGCCAACCACCCTCACCTCGCAGCCCACCGTGTCCGTCATCATGGGCTCGGACTCCGACTGGAAGGTGATGGCGGATGCTGCTGCCGCGCTCACCGAGTTCGGGATCGCCCACGAGGTCGAGGTCATCTCCGCGCACCGCACCCCCGAGCGTATGATCGCATTCGGCCGCGAGGCGCGCGA
>Ga0247736_10000093_pt1 | contig 35843 bp, 31 predicted proteins | sample UWRJL193509B2_FD_180935 | JGI IMG/M metagenome (GOLD analysis project Ga0247736, IMG submission 180935) | Plant litter microbial communities from Arlington Agricultural Research Station in Wisconsin, United States - UWRJ-L193-509B-2 | ecosystem: Environmental > Terrestrial > Plant litter >...
CCGCCGGCGACGAAACCGATCGAGCCGGCCACCACGGTGAGCAACAGGGTCAGGCCGAGCCCGCGCAGGATCGCGGGTGCGAAGAAGTATTTCGCGAAGACCTCCCAGTGATAGCCCGGTTCGGTGAAGAGCGAGAACACCAGTTGCGCGACCACGAAGACGACCAGCGCCCCGAGGATCCACCGAGCCCAGTGCCGGGTCGGTACGACCTTCAGCGCGCCGAAGTCGATCGGCACCTTCTGGCTCGCGTGTTCGACGGGAAGCGCCGGGGCGGTTTCGGTCCGGCCGAGGAGACTCGTCATGGTGCGGTTCCGTCCGTTGCGGAGCCCGAGGGCGCCAGTTCTTTTCTGAAGTAGTGGATGACGATCGTCTCGGCGGGAAGCGAGGTGTCGAAGAGCGGCGTGTAGCCGGCTGCGAGGTAGAGACGCACGGCTTCGGGCTGGCGAGGCCCGGTGCTCAGGACGACCGTAGAGAAGCCGCGCCTCAGCGCTTCGGCCTCGAGCTCGGCGAGAACGAGCTTTGCGAGACCCTGGCCACGGTGATTGGCGTGGGTCCACATCCGCTTGACCTCGACGGTGGTGGCGTCGATGGTCATGAACGCGCCGGCCGAGACCGGGCGGTCGCCGCGCAGCAGCAGCAGGAAGGTGCCCTGGGGTGCCGAGAACAACTCGACCGGGTACCGGTTGATCTCGGTCGAGGCCGGTTCGCCGAACAGGTTGCCGTAGCGGCGGTCGTACTCGCCCTCGAGGTCGCGCAGCACCTCCTGGGCACGCGGGTCGAGCGGCGTCGTGTGCAGGAAGGTCTGGTCGCCGTACTGGTCGGCGGTGGTCTGGTTCGTGGTGTTCTGGTTCACACTCGACCGTACGTCGGCGCGCGGGCCGGCGCTGGCGAGCGCACTAGGCTGCGGCATCGGCGTGCTCCTTGCGGGCCTTCTCGTGCGACTCGTCCGCCGCGGTCTTCGCCTTCTCAGCGTCGCGGCGGGCGACTTCGTCGCGGACCAGCGGAATGACGTAGCGGCCGAAATCGATGGTGTCGTTCACGAAGTCGTACCCGCGGGCCGAGAGGATGTCGACCCCGAGGTCGACGTAGTCGAGCAGCGCAGCGGCGACGGTCTCGGGCGTGCCGACCAAGGCATTCGAATTGCCCCGGCCGCCACTGACGGCTGCCGGCTTCGTCCACAGGGCACGGTCGAAGCGGTCGCCCTGCTCGGCAATCGCCAGCAGGCGCTGCGAGCCGGCGTTCTCGGGGTTCTTGAGGTCACCGACGAACGAGTTGTTCGCGTAGGCACCGATGCGCTTCTCGATCGTTCCGAGAATCGCGTGCGCTTTCTCCCAGGCGAGTTCTTCGGTCGCGGCGATGATCGGGCGGAACGCGACCTGGATCTTCGGGCGTTCGCTGCGGCCGGCGGCGACAGCGGCATCCGTGATCGTGCGGATCTGCTCGGCCGTGCTGGCCAGCGGCTCTCCCCAGACCGCATAGATATCGGCCTCGGCCGCGCCGATCGCGTAGGCCGCCGGTGACGAGCCACCGAACGAGATCTCGGGCACGTGGTCGCCGTGCGGCCGGATCTCGCTCGCGAAGTCCGCGAAGCGGTAGTGGTCGCCGGCGAAGCTGAACTTCTCGGGACTCGAGAGTGCGCGCTTGACGATGCGGATGTACTCGCCGGTGCGGGCATAGCGGTCGTCCTTCGACAGGAAGTCGCCCTCGGCGGCCTGGTCGGCGGTCGAGCCGCCGGTGATGAAGTGCACGTTGAGGCGGCCGTCACTGATCTCGTCGAGAGTGGCGAACACCTTGGCGGCGTAGGTCGGGTACGAGACGTTGGGGCGGTGCGCGAGCAGGATCTTCAGGTGGTCGAGTTTCGACGCGATGAACGCGGCCGCGGTTGCCGGGTCGGGTGAGCCGGAGTGGTACGCGAACAGGATGCGGTCCCAGCCGTTGTCTTCGTGAGCGCGGGCGAAGCGCAGTGTGTAGTCCTTGTCGAAGACCTTGCCCGAGCGGTCCTGTGTTTCGCCGCCGTCGTTGAGTCCGGCTATTCCGAGGAATTCGATACCCATGTTGTGCTCCTGCCTGTCGAGAATGTGCGGGGTGTTCGCCCCGGGGTTGCCCGACGGTAGGCGCGGTTCCGCAACAGCGGCAACGAAACCGCTTCACACTTCGTCATCTCGTCACGCAGCGTCATTTTGATGGGAAAAGCTGGCACAAACGACGACTGTTGTGCCATGACAGCGCCAGCACCGCCCCTGGATTCACCGCCCCTAAATTCACCGACCCTGGATGCACCGACCTCGATCGCGATTGTCGGTGCAGGCCCGCGCGGCATCGGCTTTCTCGAACGCCTTGCCGCGAACCTGCCCTACCTCGCTCCCGGCGCGCGCGTCGTCGTGCACCTCATCGACCCACATCCTCCGGGCGCCGGGCGTATCTGGCGTCTTGCGCAATCTCCATTACTCAAGCTCAACTCGATGGCCGCCGACGTGACGATGTTCACCGACGCCTCCTCGACCATCGACGGGCCGGTCGCGCACGGCCCGTCGCTCATCGAGTGGGTGGAGGCCGTGCGCACGGGGGAATTCGCAATTCCCGGCCAGCCCGACGACCTGCTGCTCGCCGAGATCGCGGGGCTCACCGCTTCGTCATTCCCAACCCGGCGGCTGCAGAGCGTGTACCTCGACTGGTTCCGACGGCATGCCGAGGCGGAATTCGCGAGCACTGGCGGAGAGATCGTCGTGCACGCCGACTCGGCGGTGCAGGTAGACGACCTCGCCGATGGCGGCCAGCGGGTGATCCTCGGCGGCGGTGAGCGGATCGACGTCGACCTCGTGCTCTACGCCCTCGGCCACGCCGGTGCCGAACCCGAGCCCGAGCACGCGGCGCTCGCCGGGTTCGCGCGGCAGAACGGTCTCTTCTACCTGCCGCCGGCGTTCACGGCGGATGCCGACACCAGCGGGATCCCGGCCGGCGAGAACGTGATCGTGCGCGGCATGGGTCTTGCCGCCGTCGACCTGGTCGTGCTTCTCACCGAGGGCCGCGGTGGACGCTTCGTGCCCGGTGCCGACGGACTCGACTACCAGGCCAGCGGGCACGAGCCGCACCTCTTCCTCGGTTCGCGGCGCGGAGTGCCGTATCACTCGAAGATCAGCTCGAGGCTTCACGCACCCCGCCCTGAACCGCGGTTCTTCTCGGCGGCGATCGCACGCGAACTCGAGAGGACGAGCGAGTCGCTGTCGTTCCGCCGCGATGTCTGGCCGCTGATCGCCGCCGAATTGCTCTGGGGTTACTACTTCGAGTTGTTCACCGGCCACCCCGACCGGGTACGCACGAGCTGGGCGAAATTCGCACCGTTCCTCGAGCGCTACCGGTTCGACAGCCCGCGGCTGCGTGCGGCTGTCGCAGCCGCCGTGCCCGACCGGTTTGACCGCCTCGATCTCGACTCGCTCGACCGGCCGCTCGCCGGCATCCGGGCCGACAGCCTCGACGAGCTGCAGCACGTGTTGCGTTCCTATATCCGCGACGACCTGACCCAGCGCAGTGCGCCCGAGCACAGCGCGACCCTCGGGCTCTTCACCTCGCTGCTCTACGCCCTGTTCGATCTCGGCACGATCATCGATTCGCCGAAATGGACGGCACACTCGCGCGCTGTCGAACTGGGAAGCGGATGGCCGGGGTATTTCAGCTTCATCGCGAGCGGCCCGCCGGCGCACCGGCTCGAAGAGCTGCTGGCCCTGTCGCGTGCGGGCGTAGTCACGTTTCTCGGGGCCGACACCGTCGTGGCCGCGGTCGGCGACCGGTTCGAAGCCACCTCGGCGAGCGCGCCCGGTGTCGTCAGGGCGGCAGCCCTCGTCGACGCGCGACTACCGCACGCGAACATCGCGACCAGCGACAACGCTGCGCTGCGATCGCTTCTCGCCTCGGGTGCGGGCAGCGAGCAGGTGGTGAGCGACGCCGGCTACACCGGGTCGACCGGGCTGATCCTGGTCGGGCCGAACGACTCGCGCGTGATCCGTGCGGACGGCAGCCCGCATCCGCGACGCTTCGCCATCGGCCCGTTCACGAGCGCGCCGTTCGTCGGGGCTTTCGCACGGCCGCGCACCGACGCGGTGTCGTTCCGTGAGAACGACCGGGTGGCGCGGGCGGTGCTCGCCGAGGTAGCTGCGCACACCCCCGCGCTCGTTGAGCAAGGTCGCACTCGACCACCGGGCAGGTCGCGGCTCTAGGCTAGGCACGTGCAGCTACACGAGGTTCGAGTCCATAAGAGTGAAGAAAACCTGGCCCGCGCTGGCCAGCTGGCCTGGAAGATCGCCGAGGTCGCGTCCGACCCCGTCGCCGTGACGGATGCGGTCACCGACATGGTCATCAACCGCGTCATCGACAACGCATCGGTCGCGACCGCGTCCCTGCGTCGTGCTCCCGTCGTCGCGGCGCGTGCGCAGGCTGTCGACCGGGTCGCCGCAAGAGGCGGGTCGACGGTGTTTGGCCTCGCCGGTCGGTACGACGTCGAGTGGGCTGCCTGGGCGAACGGTGTCGCCGTGCGCGAGCTCGACTACCACGACACCTTCCTCGCGGCCGAGTACTCGCACCCGGGAGACAACATCCCGCCGATCCTCGCCGTCGCCCAGCACACCGGGCGCAACGGCGCCGACCTCGTCCGGGGCATCGTCACCGGCTATGAGATCCAGATCGACCTGGTCAAGGCGATCAGCCTGCACAAGCACAAGATCGACCACGTCGCCCACCTCGGCCCGAGCGCTGCAGCCGGCATCGGCACCCTGCTCGGCCTGCCGACCGAGACGATCTTCCAGTCCATCGGCCAGGCCCTGCACACGACGACGGCGACCCGCCAGTCGCGCAAGGGCGAGATCTCGACCTGGAAGGCCCATGCCCCGGCCTTCGCCGGCAAGATGGCGGTCGAAGCCATCGACCGCGCCCTGCGCGGCCAGACCAGCCCGACCCCGATCTACGAGGGTGAAGACGGCGTGATCTCCTGGCTTCTCGACGGCACGAGCGCCCGCTACGACGTGTGGCTGCCCGAGGCCGGGGAGACCCGGATCGCAATTCTCGACAGCTACACCAAAGAGCACTCGGCCGAGTACCAGGCGCAGGCCTGGATCGACCTCGCCCGCAAGCTCGGCGAGCAGCATCCGCAACTCCGCGACCCGGCGAACATCACCCGGGCAGTGCTGCACACCAGCCACCACACGCACTACGTGATCGGCTCCGGGGCGAACGACCCGCAGAAGTACGACCCGACAGCGAGCCGCGAGACCCTCGACCACTCGATCCCGTACATCTTCACCGTCGCCCTGCAGGACGGCGAGTGGGACCACGAGAAGTCCTACGCCCCCGAGCGCGCCGGCCGGGCCGACACCGTCGCCCTGTGGCGCAAGGTGATCACCGCCGAAGACCCGGAGTGGACCCGCCGCTACCACTCCCTCGACCCGTCCGAGAAGGCGTTCGGCGGTCGTGTCGAGATCGAACTCGCCGATGGCACGAGGATCGTCGACGAGATCGCCGTCGCCGACGCGCACCCGCTGGGTGCGCGGCCCTTCGCCCGCGCGCAGTACGTGCAGAAGTTCCGGCAGCTCGCGACCGGCGTGCTGCCCGACGCCGAGATCGAGCGATTCCTCGACCTCGCGCAGCGCCTTCCCGAGCTCACGGCCGACGAACTGCTCGGCCTCAACGTCGTCACCGATCTCAGCGATACGCCGCTACCGAAGGGGCTCTTCTGATGCTGTACTCGACCGAAACCCCCGCGGCCAAGCGCGCCAGCCTTCGTGCGGCGCTCGCGAGCGGTGAACTGCTGCGGTTCCCCGGCGCCTTCAACCCGCTCAGCGCGAAACTCATCCAGGAGAAGGGTTTCGAGGGCGTCTACATCTCTGGCGCGGTGATCGCTGCCGATCTCGGGCTGCCGGATATCGGGCTCACCACGCTCAGTGAGGTCGCCGGGCGCTCGCAGCAGATCGCCCGCATGACCGACCTGCCCGCGATCGTCGATGCCGACACCGGGTTCGGCGAGCCGATGAACGTCGCGCGCACGATCCAGACCCTCGAAGACGCCGGCGTTGCCGGGCTTCACATCGAAGACCAGGTCAACCCCAAGCGCTGCGGTCATCTCGACGGCAAGGCCGTCGTCGACGAGAACACCGCGATCAAGCGCATCAAAGCTGCCGTCAGTGCCCGACGCGACCCGAACCTCCTCATCATGGCCCGCACCGACATCCGCGCCCTCGACGGGCTCGGCTCGGCCATCGACCGGGCAAAGGCACTGGTCGACGCCGGCGCCGACGCGATCTTTCCCGAGGCGATGGTCGACCTGTCGGAATTCGAAGCCGTGCGTGCGGCGATCGACGTGCCGATCCTCGCCAACATGACCGAGTTCGGAAAGAGCGAGTTGTTCAGCAACCAGCAGCTCGCCGACGTCGGTATCAATATCGTGATCTACCCGGTCAGCCTGCTGCGCCTGGCGATGGGTTCGGCCGAGCGTGGGCTCGACACCATCCTCTCCGAGGGATCGTTGAAATCGGAGGTGCCGAACATGCAGACGCGCGCCCGGCTGTACGAGCTTCTCGACTACGAGGCCTACAACTCGTTCGACTCGTCGGTCTTCAACTTCACCCTCGAGGGCAACGCAAGCTGAACACTCTTTTCGGCCGGGCGCACCGACGCGCGCGGCGACTACGTTGGTAGAACACCGAATGCGAGGAAGCACATGACGGATACAGAGATTCACAAGGGCCTGGCCGGTGTCTACGCCGACACGACAGCCATCTCGAAGGTCAACCCCGAGTCCAACTCCCTGCTGTATCGCGGCTACCCGGTGCAGGAGCTTGCCGCGTCGTGCACCTTCGAAGAGGTCGCGTACCTGCTCTGGCACGGCGAGCTGCCGACGGCCGAGGAGCTCGCGAAGTTCGAGACCCTCGAACGGTCGCTTCGTGCCCTCGACCCGCGCGTGAAGCGCATCATCGACGAACTCCCGCTCGACGCGCATCCGATGGATGTCGTGCGTACCGCCGTCAGCGTGATCGGTGCGACCGACGGCAGCCTCGCGCGAGTCGACGACTGGGCCGACGAGCGCTACAACCTGACCCGGTCGATCGCACTGTTCGCCCAGCTTCCGTCGATAGTCGCTTACGACCAGCGTCGCCGCCGGGACGAGCAGCTGATCGAGCCGCGCGACGACCTCGGCTACTCGGCGAACTTCTTACACATGACCTTCGGAGAAGTGCCCGACCTCACTGTCGTCACCGCGTTCGACGTGTCGATGATCCTGTACGCCGAGCACTCCTTCAACGCATCGACCTTTACCGCCCGCGTTGTCGCGTCGACCCTCGCCGACCTGTACTCGGCCGTCACCGCGGCGATCGGTGCTCTCAAGGGCCCGCTGCACGGTGGCGCGAACGAAGCCGTCATGCACGTCTTCGAAGAGATCGGAACGGCCGGGGGAGTCGAGCTCTGGCTCGACCAAGCGCTCACGGAGAAGCGCAAGATCATGGGATTCGGCCACCGGGTCTACAAGAACGGCGACTCCCGCGTGCCGACCATGAAGGCTGCTCTCGACACCCTCATCGCCGAGTACGACCGCCCGGACATCGGGGAGCTCTACGAGACCCTCGAAACCCTGATGAACGAGCGGAAGAACATCAAGCCCAACCTCGATTACCCGAGCGGGCCGGCGTATCACCTGATCGGGTTCGACACCGAGATGTTCACGCCCCTGTTCGTGGCCGCCCGCGTCACCGGCTGGACTGCACACATCATGGAGCAGCTGGCAGCCAACTCCCTCATCCGCCCGCTCAGCGCCTACAGCGGACCCGACGAGCGCCACGTGCCGGAGCGCCCGGCCGACTGACCGACCCGCCCCAGCGCGCGGGGCGGCTAGAGGGTCACCCGGATGCCGGGCGGGGTGGCTACCAGCAGCCCGCTGCCGTCGAAGGCGGCTTCGAGGTCGGCGCGCGACTCTGAGAAGTGCTCCCAGTGCTCGGTGTGCAGGCCGACCACGCGGCTGGCGCCGAGGATGCGGGCGGCCGTCACGGCCTGCGTCGAGGTGAGAGTGAGCGCGCCGTCGATCCGCGGCACGCGGGCGGCACCGGCGAAGAGAAGCGCGATGTCGATCTCGGGGAACCGGTCGGCGATCTGCGAGACGAGCGGGATCGACGCGTTGTCGCCGCTGATGTAGACGGTCGGCTCGCCCGGTGCCTCGAGCACGAACCCAGTGACCGTGCCGGTGTATTTCTCGCTTCCGGGAGGGCCGTGCAGCGCGGGCACGAGAGTGATCGTGATCGACCCGATGGCCTGGTCTTCCCAAGAGTCGTAGCCCTCGACCGAACCGCCGAAGAGGTCGCTTGCCGCCGCTCGGGTGCTCAGAGTCGAGACTCCGGTGGCGATGAGCTCGAGGCCCTCGTAGTCGAGGTTGTCCTTGTGTGAGTGGTGGCTGAGCAGCACCAGGTCGATGGGGCCGAGGTCGGCGCGCGTCAGCGCGGGGCCTGCGGTTTTGACCAGCGTGGTCGTTCCCGGCTCCTCGTAGACCTGCGGCGGATCGAACGTAGGGTCTGTGACAATTCTCAGGCCCGCGTATTCGAGAATCGCAGTTGGTCCACCAATGTAGGTAACGGTCGTCGTCGACATAGTCTGAGACTATGCCCAACCGCCTCGCGAGTGCAGTCAGCCCCTACCTTCGATCTCACGCGGACAACCCCGTCGACTGGCGGGAGTGGTCGGCCGAGGCTTTTGCCGAGGCCGCTGAGCGCGATGTTCCCGTGCTCATCTCGATCGGCTACTCGACCTGCCACTGGTGCCACGTCATGGCGCGGGAGAGCTTCAGCGATCCGGTGCTCGCCGAGCAGCTCAACCAGAACTTCGTCGCGATCAAGGTCGACCGCGAGGAGTACCCGGATGTCGACGCGAGCTACCTCGCCGCGGCATCCGCGTTCACGAGCAATCTCGGCTGGCCGCTCAACGTCTTCGTGACGCCCGCGGGCAAGCCGTTCTACGCCGGCACCTACTGGCCGCCGCAGCCGCTCGGCGAGCACCCGGCGTTCAGCCAGATCCTCGCCGCGGTTCTCGACGCGTGGACCACCCGGCGCGACGAGGTCGACGGCAACGCGACGGCGATCACCGCGGCTCTCACCTCGATGTCGGCACGCGATGGGGGAGCGCTGCCCGACAGCGACGCATTCGGCCGTGTCGTCGCCGAACTGAAGGAGTACGAAGACGCCGACTTTGGCGGGTTCGGTGCAGCGCCCAAGTTTCCGGTCGCCACCGTCGTCAGCCTGCTGCAGGACCGCGGGGCCCTGGGTGATGCGGATGCCGCCGCCCTCGCCGAGCGCACCCTCGACGCCATGGCTGCCTCCGCACTGCGTGACCCCGTCGATGGCGGCTTCTTCCGTTACTCGACGCGGCGCGACTGGACCGAGCCGCACTACGAGCGCATGCTCTACGACAATGCCCTGTTACTTGGCGCGTATGCCCGGGCCGGCCGGGTCGAGGTCGCCGAGGGCATCGCCCGGTTCCTCATCGAGACCCTGCAGCAGCCCGGCGGAGGGTTCGCCTCGGCGCAGGATAGCGAGAGCCTGGTCGACGGCGTGAAGAGCGAGGGCGGGTACTACGCCCTCGACGCGGAGGCCCGCGCGGCGCAGCCCCGGCCCGGGCTCGACGAGAAGATACTGGCCGGCTGGAACGGGCTCGCCATCGAGAGCCTGGCCCTTGCCGGCCGCTTGCTCTCCCGCCCGACCTGGGTGGATGCCGCTCGCCGGTCAGCCGACTACCTGCTGCGCGTGCACGCGAAAGACGACGGGCTGCTTCGCGCCTCGATCGGCACCGAGGTCTCGGTCGCGAAAGCGACCCTCGAGGACTACGGCATGCTCGCCGGTGCACTGCTCGAGCTCTCGGTGGTCACCGGTGAGGTCGACTACGCGGTGGCCGGTCGCCGCCTGGTCGACGCCACTCTCGGCAGCGACAACGCGATCTTCTCGGTTCCCGGCGGACCCGACCCGGTACTCGCCGCCCACGGGCTCGCGATCGACAACGACCCGAGCGAGGGTGCGTACCCGAGCGGCCTCAGTGCTATGGCGGCCGCCTGCCACCGGCTGTACCTGCTGGTCGGCGACTCGGCCTATCTCGTCGCCGCACGCTCGGCGATGGAGCTCTTCGCGCCGCTGGCCGTCGAACGCCCGATCGCGTTCGGTGCGGCACTCGGGGTCATGACCGCCCTGCAGGCCGAGCCGACCCAGCTCGTGGTGGTGGGTGAGAACCTCAGCAATGCTGTCGCCGTGACCGCCCGCCGGATGCAGCTGCCGGCGAGCGTCGTCGCGATCGTGACCCCGGCGCAGGCCGCCGCCTTCACCGAGGCCGGTTTCGAGCTGTTCGAGGGCAGGGTCACCAAGGTCGACGAGACGACCGCCTATCTCTGCCGCGACTTCGTCTGTGCACTGCCGGTCATCGATGCCGAGCAGCTCACGCTGCTTCTCGACCGGGTGCGCGACTAGGCTCCGGTGACCACCGGGGCCGTGGCATCCGCGACCCACTCGTTCAGTGAGCCGTCGTAGATCGCGACGCCGTCGTGGCCGAGCAGGGTGAGGGCGAGGGCGTCGGAAGCAGACGCGATGCCGCCGGCGCAGTAGGTGATGATGCGCTCGGACGTGCGCACTGGCGCGAATTTCTCTGAGAGCTCGGTCGGCGGAAGCAGCGTGTTCTCGCCGCGCACGACCAGGCGGCCGGCGGGCACGCTCAGGCTGCCCGGGATGTGCCCGAGGCGGGAGCGGTGCCCGTCTTCGCCGGTGAACTCCCTGGGCGGAAGACCGCAGACGAGGGCGGCATCCGCTTCGCCCGCGACTACCCGCTCGACCTCGGCCTTGTCGGCCCAGAGCTCGGGGCGCGGGTGCGCAGTGAAGCTGCCTTCGGCCGGCGCGAACCAGCCGGTCTCAGTCTCGCGGCCCTCGGCAGTCCACGCGGTCAGGCCACCGTCGAGAACGGCGACATTGTCATAGCCGAAAGCGCGGAACAGCCACCAGACCCGGGCCGCCCACTGGCCCGCGGCGCCGTCATAGACGACGATCGTCGACTCGTTGTCGACGCCCACGGAGGCCGCTGCGGCCTCGAACTGCTCGGTCGTCGGGCGCGTGAAGGGGAACTCCCCGGTGGGGTCGGAGAAGACCTCGATGAGGTCGGCGAAGACCGCCGCGGGAATGTGCCCCTCGACGAGATACGCGTCCTGTCCGCTCAGGTAACCGGCCCGCCCGTTGGGGTGCACATAGGGAACGGCCGTCGCGTCGAGCACGACGAGTCCCTCAGACCCGAGGTGGTCGGCGAGCCACTGCGTCGAGACGAGGGGCGAGGTGAGGAGCGGTCCTGAGGTCATCCCCACACGCTACCCACGGCGTTAGAGGATCGCGCGGGGTAGCGAAACCTGCCGTAATGCTGGATGCTCCACGCGGGTCGTAGGGTGGAGGGATGTACAAAGTCGTTGCATCGTCAGCTCTCGCCCTGGTCGCCCTTTTCACGCTTTCCGGATGCATCACCATCCAGTTGCCCGCAGGCTCATCCGGCGAGTCGCAGACCACCACGATCACCTGCGATGCGACAGAGACGATCACCGAGCCGGGCAGTTACCAGCTCGACGGTCGCTGCCCGAACGTGACGGTCAAAGCGAATGACGTGACCATCAACAGCGGCGACGTGGTGAGCCTCGAGATCACCGGCGACCGCGTTTCGGTCCGGGCACTGACCACGACGACGGTCGTGATCTCGGGAAACTCGAACTCCGTGAACATCGACACCCTGAGCGACGCGCAGGTCAGTGGCGACCGGAACACGGTCACCTCGGTCGGCACTCTCGACCGCATCGTCGTGAACGGCAATGACAACGAGTTCGCCGTTGCCGGTGGAATCGACGCGGTCTACGACAATGGTGACCGCACCGCCATTAGCTAACCGCCCGGGCAGTTCTCGGAATCGGTACGCGAGCAGTAGTTCCGGTTCGCCGGGTAGTCCGGCGTGCGCAGGTCGTGCACGAGCTGCACCCAGTCGGTCTGCGGCACCGAGAACAGCAAAACCGCGCTGGCTACGAGCGCTCCGAGCGCGAGATAACCGACGATTCCCGCGACACTGCGGCGCAGGAGCGAGGCGATGAAGCCTGCAAGCGTGTAGACGATGGCGATGGTCGCCGTTATCCAGTAGCCGGTGACCTGGGCTGGCGTGGGTGGGTCTGCCGGAGGCTGGATCGTGAAGTAGACCGAGAACCACTGGATCAGCATCGCGACCACGAGAGAGATGACCACGACGGGCGCGATGGCGTCGATGACCGGATGCCACCAGGCCAACCGCTTCGGTGCTTTCCTCACGTCCATGGCAAAAGCTTAGGTGGCTCGTGGATGCCCTGCCCGCGGACGCCCCACGACGCTGGTCGAGTAGGACTGCCAGCGCTAGCGAGCAGCCCATATCGAGACCCGTTTATGTCCCGAAACCCGGGCAGTTGTCTCTCCACAGGCACCGTTTCTCAAAGTTATTCATACATACCCAAAGTGCGGCGCGAATGTCGGTGGGTGTTGCCAAACTAGACCCATGGCAAACGACAACCGCACCCCCGAAGTGGCACTTCGCGTGCCCGGGATGGCGCTGTCTAATGCTGAACTCGAGCAGGCAATTCGAGACAACGAGCAAGTGACCCGTACCGCCGCAGCCCGAGGGATTGAGCTCGCCCACGAGCTCGCCGTGCGCTCTCGTAGAGACCTCCCGAAGGAAGAGAACCTCGCCCTCATTACCGGGCACCGGAACGCGGTCGAGTTCCTCGAAGACGTGACCCACATCTCTTCCGCTGAAGCGCGCCGGCGGATCGCACTGGGCAACAAGACGCAGCCGCGGCAGTTTGTGGGGCAGGTGCTCGAGCCCGAATACCCGAAGGTCGCCACCGCACTGAGTAATGCCGAGATGCCGGCGGATTCAGCGCTGGCGATCATCCGGATGCTGGAGGCGTCGGCGAAGAACAAAGTGATGCCGGAGAAGATTGCGATCGCCGAAGAAGCTCTCGTCGAAGACGCCATAAACGCGTGCTTCGATGCTCTGAAGGACCAGATCAATGTCTGGCACTCCTACCTCGACCCGGACGGTTTGGAGCCGAGGGAAGACCGGGCATTCCGGAAGCGTTCGCTCCGGTTCGGGCACGAGGTGAATGGGCTCACCGAGATCATCATCATGGCGCCCACGATTGACGCCGCACGCATCAAGGCCGCGTTCGCCGAGGCCGACCAACTCACCACCAAGCCCCGGTTCCTCTCAAAAGAAGAACAGGCGGAGCAGGATGCCGCACCGGAGTTGGTGACCGGCCCGCACGGCGAGCAGTATGCGAAGTTCCGCGACCCCAGGAGCCGCTCACAGCGCTGGTATGACCTGATGTTCGGGTACTTCAATGTCGGCCTTCGCGCCAAAGATCTCGGAGAGAACGGTGCTCGCAGTCTCGCGACCGTCAACGTCACGATCACCGCGAAAGATCTCGAGAACGGGGTCGGTGTCGGGTGGGTGGAAGGCCTCGGCGGTGGGATTTCGGTCGCCGAGGTCAAACGGATCATGGATTCCGACGGTGGCCACCCGGTGTTCTTCGGTAGAAACGGCGCGATCAAGGCCTACGGTGACCGACAACGTGGGTTCACGGAGAAACAGCGGCGGGCGATCGTGGCGCGGGATGGTGCGTTCTGTAGTTGTGGGTGTGGTCTGCCCGCCGCCGCGTGTGAAATTCACCACATCATTCCCTGGGCTAGGGGTGGGTTGACTGAAGTGGATAACGGGATTCTGGTCTGTCGACCGTTCCATAGATGGTTGCCCGTATCGGGGTTCGAGATAACGATGATCGACGGGAAACCTCACCTGCTCGCCCCGCCACACGTCGACCCGTCGCAGACGTGGCGACCGATGGGCCAGAACCGCGGGCAGATCCGCGACCAGCTCGACGGCATCGGGTTCTAAAAGGGTCTCGATACGCGCGGCCTCGCTGGCGCTCGGTCGTGCTACTCGACCAGCGAGCGTGAAGGAGCACCGACCAGCGAGCGTGAAAGAGCACCGACCAGCGGACGTGGGGTTGGTCGACTCGCGGGCTGGGCTCTCACCTACGCTCGCTGGTCGAGTAGGACTGCGAGCGCTAGCGAGTAGCCCGTATCGAGACCCGGGCACCAGCGCACTGCCGTATCGAAAGGGCAAGGCACTCATTGAGCGGCACCCACGCGATGCCCACGCGCGCGCACCCTCCGTCGCTGCCCGCTTTTCACCGAGGCCAGCGCTACGTGCACGACGCCGAAGGCTGCCGCGCTAGACGGTCTGCGCTTCGGCCGCGACCGTCGAGTCGGCTTTGGCCCGCGCTGCGAGTGCCAGCACGATGATCACCCAGCCGGCTGCGAGGCAGAGCTGGCCGATGACGCCGACCGGAAAGAAGATGTGGCGCAGCATGAACAGCAGCGACCCGATGATCACGAGCACTCCGCCGGGCAGGGTGCGTGGGCCGCCCCACATGAAGGCATACGCCGCGGCGAAGCCACAGGCGCCGACGAAGGCGATGCTGCCGATCTGCCCGAGACCGTCACCGAACGTGAAGACAGTCGCCGTGCCCTCGGGCACCCCAGCCTGCACGAGCGCACCGGCGCCGATTCCGGCGAGGATGTCGAGGGCGGAGTAGAAGCCGGCGTAGACGAATCCGAGAATGCCGACGGTCCAACTGAGCCAGGCGGCACGTCCGCGTACCACCAGCCACGGGGCGAAGCCGAGAAGCGGAAACACCAGCAGGATCGCGATGTGGAGGTTGCGCCAGTAGGTCGCGGTCTCCGGGTTGAGGAACGTCGGATGCGATACCCCGACCGCGGCGAGCACGAACGGCGGAAGCGCCACAGCGAGGCAGATAAGTACGGTCCGTCGCTCGCTCACCCAGTCATCGTATGGTGCCCGGTGTGCGCTGCCGCGCGGCTTAACCCGTCTCAAGGGAATTTCGCGGATTCACGCCGCGACACGCGGTGCAACCAGGTTCGAATCCTTGAAACGGGTTAATTCTGTCGAGTCAGCCGAGGCGGGAGTCAGCGCACCGTCTTGCGCGACGTGATCACGCCGGTGTCGAAGCCGAGCAGGTGCAGCCCGCCGTGGAAGCGCGCGTGCTCGATCTTGATGCAGCGGTCCATGACGACGGTGAGCCCCTTGGACTCGCCGTAGATGGCGGCATCCTGGTTCCAGATTCCAAGCTGCACCCAGATGGTCTTCGCGCCGATGGCGACCACGTCGTCGATGACCGACGGGATGTCACTTCCCTTGCGGAAGACATCGACGATGTCGGGCACTTCGGGCAGTGACGCGAGGTCGGGGTAGGCCTTCTGGCCGAGGATCTCGGTGGCGTTCGGGTTGACGAAATAGACGCGGTAGTCGCTCGACTGCAGCAGGTAGGTGCCGACGAAATAGCTCGAGCGCGCCGAATTCGGCGAAGCACCGACGATCGCGATCGACTTGGCCTCGCGCAGGATCTTCAGGCGATCCTTCGCGCTCGGACCGACCCAGGTGCGCTGCGACTTCAGCAGCTTCGCGAGCGGCGAGCTCGCCGGCAGCTCGCAGCTGAGCCCGTTGGCGAGCTGGCTGGTGACGGTGGCGGTGTCAGTCATGATTACTTGCCCTTCGTTGCAGCGTTCAGAGCCTGGTCGAGGTCGTAGATGATGTCATCCGGGTCTTCGATTCCCACGCTAATACGAACGAGGCCGGGCAGCACGCCCGCTTCGACCAGCTGCTGCTCGGTGAGCTGGGCGTGTGTTGTCGATGCCGGGTGGATGACCAGGGTCTTCGCGTCGCCGATGTTGGCGAGATGGCTGGCCAGGTTCACCGACTCGATGAAGGTTTGGCCTACTTCGCGGCCGCCCCTCACCCCGAAGCTGAAGACCGAACCCGGTCCCTTGGGCAGGTACTTGTTCGCGCGGTCGTGGTGCGGATGCGCGGGCAGGCCCGCCCAGTTCACGAACTCGATGCGCGGGTCGGCGTCGAGCCATTCGGCGACGATCCGGGCGTTATCGACGTGCGCCTGCAGGCGGAACGGCAGGGTCTCGACGCCGGTCGCGAGCAGCCAGGCCGAGTGCGGCGAGAGCGCGGGGCCGATGTCGCGCAGCTGCTCGGCGCGCAGACGGGTGAGGAAGGCGTACTCGCCGAAGTTGCCGTGCCAGTTGAGTCCGCCGTAGGTCGGTACAGGCTCGTCGAAAAGCGGGAAGTGCTCGTTGGCCCAGTGGAAGCGACCCGACTCGATGACAACACCACCGAGCGTCGTGCCCGCTCCGCCGAGGAACTTCGTCGCGGAGTGCACGACGACGTCGGCGCCCCACTCGATCGGCCGGCTGAGGTACGGCGTCGCAATGGTCGAGTCGATGATCAGCGGGATGTGGTGCGCGTGAGCGACGTCGGCGAGGCCTTCGACATCCGCGATCTCGCCCGAGGGGTTCGCCACGATCTCGGCGAAGATGAGCTTGGTCTTGTCGGTGATCGCCGCGGCGTAGTCGGCCGGGTCGGACGAGTGCACAAACGTGGTCTCGACTCCGAAACGGCGCAGCGTCACGTCGAGCTGGGTGATCGACCCGCCATAGAGGTTCGCGGATGCCACGATGTGGTCGCCCGCGCCAGCCAGCGATGCGAAGGTGATGAACTGCGCGCTGAGGCCGCTCGCGGTCGCGACGGCGCCGAGGCCGCCCTCGAGCGAAGCGACCCGCTCTTCGAAGCTCGCGACCGTCGGGTTGCCGAGCCGGGAGTAGATGTTGCCGTACTTCTGCAAGGCGAATCGCGCCGCGGCATCCGAGGTGTCATCGAAGACGAACGCGCTCGTCTGGTAGATGGGCAGTGCCCGGGCGCCGGTGACGGCATCCGGGATGTTACCTGCGTGAATTGCTCGGGTTCTAAATCCATACTCGCGATCAGCCATGGATTCAGGCTAGCCGCGCCACTATTCGATCGTCAGGTGGGGCGTAACACTGTGCCTTATCGCCGCGGGCTTCGGTCGGCCTCGGGCATGTTCTGCATTAGGACTCTGATGATCTCGCGTTCGGCGTACCAGTCGCGTACAAACGCCCACTGGCCATCGCCGAACGCCACCGTGACAACGGCCGATCCATCTGGGACATCCGCTTTCACGGTGTACACGTCGAATTCTCCGTCTCGGGTGAGCACCGCGTCAGTCTTCTCCCAGATCTTTCGCTGAATTTCTTCTTGGCTTCGTGTGATCGGACCGTAGGCGTACTGGGCGGGCGACACCGATTGGTCCGACACCGCACACACGATTCCGCCATAGTCGAGGAACGCATACATCCACGGGTCATCGTTGTGATCCTCCACAATCTTGTCCGTGTAGCGGGAACCAACGAGCGACCAGTCCTTGAGATTGAACGCGCGCCAAGTCGCGTCGTCGAGCAGGTTTTTGCAGGTTGCCTTGCCCGAGTAAGGCGGCATTTCCGTGGAAGGCACGACCGGATCCACCCTCGCTTCACCGGCAACAGTTTCAATCGGGCGGTCAGCCGATGTCCACGGAGCGGTCAGTGCTCCGTGCAGCAGGGTGCGCGTGCCCAGTGAGTCGTCCAACATGACCATGCCACCCTCGATCACTGGCTCGTCTTTGCATTTGCTGGCGTCATCGCCACTAATGGGGGAGTTGATGGCGACGATCGTCACCGACGTCGCGGTCTCGAGCACCTCGACGCCCAGGTGCTCGCCGCAATTGGAACCGCCCGCGACATAGGCGATAAAGAGCGAGGGAGCGTCCCTGTTTGCGTTGATGACCGCCCACGGGGTGCTGTCATTACCTGTGCTCACTGCCGAGTGCTCGAGACTGTCGCTCGTAGCGAGAGACGCGTATTTCTTAGCGACCCGGTTGTCGTCAGGAGTGATGACCTGACTGACTGGGGATGGAGAAACAGGCGGCGCAGCAGGTGGGGTTGGCGAGGAGTTAACAAGGACAGCGGTACCCACTCCCGCGATGACGATGGCGGCTACCAAAGAAATGGCAACTGGCGCGACGAAGCGCAGGGGAGCGCGTGCGGGGTTGGGCGGAGCGACATACCCCGGGGCATCAAACCGCAGCTTCCACTCCGACGGATCCCGAAAGCGCCGCATTGCTTCATCGACGTTCATGACTGGTCTCCTCCCGGGGTGAGTGTGCTGACCTGGCGCAGTTTTCTGAGGGCGTGTTGCGTCTGGCTTCGAACTGTGGCGATGGAGATTCCGAGGAGCTTCGCGACAGCGGCGTCGCTCAGGTCGAACTGGTACTTCAGTACGAGCGTCTCGCGCTGGCGGGGCGGAAGGTCCTGCAGCAGCACGAAGAACCTGCCGAGATCGTCGTGCTCGAAGTAGCCGAGTTCTTCGACTTCCGAATCAGGCACTGATTCGGTGGGAATCTCGCGCCGGCGCCGGATGAGGTCGATGCACTTATTGGCGACGGCTCGCTTCAGATACGCGACGGGTTGCAGCACCGGCCACGAGGAGGCGACGGCGATGAATACGTCCTGCACGACGTCTTCGGCATCCTGGCGGTTGCCGGTCATGAGCAACGCAAGGCGCACCAACCGGTCGCCCTGCTCATGCACCAGCCGCGTGTATCGTGCATCCGCGTTCCACGCTGCCATCGCTCCACAGCCCCCGTCTCTTTAGACCTATGACGAACGGGAGTCACGAATGTGATGCATGATCACAAAAGTATTTGTCGGCTACTGGGAAAGCCAGCTCTATCGCCAACTGGGCAACCACCAGTGCGCCCGGATGAATTCGATCGGGAACTGCATGCCGGTCCAGAGTGGCCAGAAGAACAGGCTGAGAAGGCCGACGAGAATGAAGAAGACGAGCACGAAGCGGATGCCCCGCTCCCGTCGCCAATACGGGTCGCGACGAGAGCCGAGCACGAGTCCGATCACCATGGTGAGAGCCAGGATCAGGTACGGCTCGAAAGCGATCGTGTAGAACTGGAAAACCGTGCGCTGCAGGTAGAGCAGCCACGGCAGGTATCCGACTGCGACACCGGTGAGGATCAGGCCGACCCGCCACTCGCGGAAGCGCACCAGCCGGTAGACGAGGTAGAGCACGGCGAGGGTCGCGGCCCACCAGATGAGCGGGTTGGCGATGCCCGTGATCGAGGCGCCGCAGCTGTCGACGAAGCATCCGGGGTCGCCCTTCTCGGTTGACTCCCAGTACATGCTCGTCGGGCGCAACATGAACAACCAGCTGAGCGGGTTGGCCTGGTAGGGGTGCGGGCGCATCTCGCCCACGTGGTAGTTGTAGACACTCTGCTGGTAGTGCAGCCAGCTCTGGATCGACCGTGGCACCCATTCGAACGGGCCGTTCCAGGCGTTGTCGGCGGATGCCGCCCACTGCCGGTCGTAGCCCTTCGTCGACAGGAACCAGCTGGTCCAGGTGCTCATATGCACGACGATCGCGACGGGCACCGTCAGCAGGAAGCTGACCGGAGCCTGCTTGAGCAGCGTGCCGGTTCCCCAGAACAACACCCCACGGCGACGTCGCTCGAGCGCGTCGACAATGAGCGTGTAGACGGCGAAGCCGGCGAGAAAGTAGAGCCCGTTCCACTTGACTGCGGAACAGAGGCCGAACGCCGCGGCCGCCGCGATGAGCCAGGGCCGCCACCACAGCGCCGGGCCCCAGTCCGTCGAGAGGCCGAGCTTCTCGCGCATCACCAGCCAGCGGTCGAGCCTCCGCTTGCTCCAGCCGCGATCGAGAAGCACAAAGAGAAAACCGAGCAGCGCGAAGAACATCACCGAGTTGTCGAGAAGGGCGACACGGCTCATCACGATCGCGTTGCCATCGACGGCGAACAGCATGCCGGCGACTGTCGCGAGCAGTGTCGAACGGAACAGGATGCGGGCGATTACCATGAGCAGAACGACGGCCAGGATGCCGGTGATCGCGGTGGTGATGCGCCAGGAGAACGAGCTGTCGGCGCCGAACAGGTGCATGCCGAGGCCGATGATCCATTTGCCGAGCGGCGGATGCACGACGAACGACGCACTGTCGTAGTAGACATCCAGGTCGCCGGAATTCACACTGTCGTCGGCGTTCTCGGGCCAGTTGGCCGAGTAACCGAGGTTCCACAGGCTCCACGAGTCCTTCACATAGAAGGTCTCGTCGAACACGAGGCTCGATGGGTTGCCGAGGTTGAACAACCGTGTGAACGCCGCGACGAGCACGACGATCGCTGGCCCGCCCCAGGCCCAGGCGCGACGACGGCCGGGAGTCGAGACGAGGCGATGCCACCAGTCGTCGAGTCGCGAACCGAGGCGCACGGGAGCGGGCGTGGGCGCCGGCGCTGCCGCAGCGAGAACCCGGTCGAAGTCGCCCGGGGTGTCGCTGGCGGATGCCGGGCCAGCAGGGTGCGGCGCGGCAAGTCCATCGGTCGTGGGGGTCGTCACTCGGCCAATGTTACGCAGTCGCCGCTGGGACGAAGATGCCTGCCAGCCCGCTCTATTGCCAACCAGCTCTATTGCCATCCAGCTCTATTGCCAACCCGACAACCACCAGTGCGCCCGAACGAATTCGATCGGCACGGGTAGCGCTGTCCAGACAGGATAGAAGTACACGCTGATGAGCACGGCGAGTGCGAGGAAGACCAGTGTGATCCGCAGCCGCTCCTGCCGGCGGGAGCGCGGGTCGTTCCGGCTGCCCAGCACTCGGCCAATAGTGAGGGTCAGCGCGAGCAGGAGGTACGGCTCGAAAGCGATCGTATAGAACTGGAACACGGTGCGGTCGAGGTAGAGCAACCAGGGGAGGTAGCCGAAGGCGAAACCGGCCAGGATCAGGCCCGCTCTCCAGTCGCGGTGGCGCAGGAGGCGGTAGGCGAGATAAACGATCGCCAGCACTGCCGCCCACCAGATCAGCGGGTTGGGTACCCCGGAGATGTACGTGCCGCAGGTGTCCGCGAGGCATCCGTCGGTGCCCCGGTTCATTTCAGCCGAGTACAGGCTCGTCGGGTTCAGCAGCAGCAGCCAGCCCAGCGGGTTCGCCTGTTCATCGTTGGGCTTGGTCAGCGTCACGTGGAACTGGTAGGTGATCTGCTGGTAGTGCAGCCAGCTCTGCACGGATGCCGGGACCCCGCTGAAGATGCCGGTCCACGCGTGGCCATCCTGGGTCGCCCACTGCCTGAGGTATCCGTTCTCGCCGAGGAACCAGCTGGTCCAGGTGCTCAGATGCGCTGCCAGGGCGACGGGCACGGTGAGCAGGAAGCTCACCGGTGCCTGCTTGATGACTGTCCCCGCGAACCAGTGCGGAACACCCGCGCGACGCCGGGCCAGGGCGTCGATGACCAGCGTGTAGATCGCGAAGCCGGCGAGAAAGTAGAGGCCGCTCCACTTCACCGCCGAGCACAGCCCGAAGGCCACAGCTGCCGCGACGAGCCAGGGCCTCCACCAGAGCGCTGGTCCCCAGTCACCCGGGCGCCCGAGCTTCTCGCGCGAGGCGCGCCAGCGCTCCAGCCGGGTCTCGCTCCAGCCGCGGTCGAGCAGCACGAACAAGAAGCCGAGGAGCGCGAAGAACATCACCGAGTTGTCGAGTAGCGCCACCCGGCTCATGACTATCGCGTTGCCGTCGATAGCGAAGAGCATTCCGGCCAGGGTCGTGAGCAGGGTCGAGCGGAACAACAGGCGGGCGATCACCATGAGCAGGATCACGGCGAGTATTCCGATGACGGCCGTGGTAATCCGCCACGATGCCGGGCTTTCCGGCCCGAAGAACCGCATGCCGACGCCGATGATCCATTTGCCGAGCGGCGGATGCACGACGAACTCGGCGGTGTCGGAGTAGCCGCCGAGGTCGCCGGATTCGACTGATGCGTCCGCTCCCGTTGGCCAGGTCGACGAGTAGCCCAGATTCCACAGCGACCACGCGTCTTTGACGTAGTAGTCCTCGTCGAAGACGAGATAGGCCGGGTTGGCGAGGTCGACCAACCGGGTGAGTGCCGCGATCACGATGACGACCGCCGGTCCGCCCCAGGCCCAGAGTCGGCGGCGCGCGGGAGTCGACATGAGCCGGTGCCACCAGTCGTCGATCCGGGAGCCCCGCGACACGGATCCGGCGGGCGGAACCGGCTTGGCCAGGTCGGTTGCGGGGCTCGTCACAGGGCAATGTTACTTATCGGCCGTGGCGCGACCCGATTAGCGAGCATTCCGCCAGCTACGCTCGCTGTATGCGGCCACCCACGAAGCTCACGCCTTCCCGGATTCTCCTGGTCGTTGTCATCTGCGTGCTAGCCATCAACGTGATCGCGGTCGCCGTGGTCGCCATCGGCAATGCCGTGCGTCCGCCGGCGGGCCTCGAGGGAATCGCGCGCTCCGTGACCGCGCTCGACGGGGTGCAGGGAGTGCGGCCGGGTGAGGCTGCAGCGCCGCAGTCCGACTGGATCGCCGACGGTGTGGTGATCATGGAGCCGGATGCCACCGCCGAGCAGGTGAAGAAGGCCCTCGATACGACTGGCGCGTTCGTCTCAGGGCAGGCGAAAGACGCCGCTCTGCGGGTCGACGCGATGAGTCTCGCTGTGGGGACCACCGTGCTGCGGGTGTACCCGGATTCGGCGGACAACGCCGAGCAGGTCGCCGTGCTCGAGAAGCTCCCGGAGCTCTCGCTCGACGACGCCGGGGTGATCGGCGCCGGGTTGTACGGCGACAGCCTGCAGCTCACCATCGATTCACCGGCCGGGCTGATCGAAGCCGCCGTGGCAGCGCGCACCCTCGCCGCTGCGTCGGGGCTCTACGACGAGGCCACCGCTGTCGTGCGCACTGTCGACGACCAGTTCTCCTACGCCACACCGCCCTCGACCGCGGCGACGGCGCCCGCGGCCCTGGTGTTCAGCGCGGTCGCCGACCGATTCCCGTTGTCTGCCGCAACCCTGACGGCAACGTCGGCAGACCTCACCCTCGGGTTTCGCGCGAACGGCGACGACATCGCCTCCGCCACGGCGCTCGCCGAATCAGCCGGCGATGGAAGTATCGAGGTCGCGGTGCACGGAGCATTCGGCGACCAGGGCCCCGACCCCCGCGTGCGCGATCTCATCTCCGCCGCCCGCTCAGTGTCGGGCCTGCGCGACATCCACGTGACCGGCTCGGCGCCGGCGTACCGCATTCGCTACGACGTCGCGAGCCCGTCGGCCGGCTACGTCGTCTACGCGGCGGTCAAGGATCTTCCCGAGTTCTCGCGGCTGCGGTCGTTCTCGCTCGGAAATTCCGATGGGCCGATGCTCTCGGCGCAAGGCGACTTCTCGATCACCGCCACCCCGAACGATGCACCGCAGGCGATGGCCCTGCTGAATGCCCTCACCTCCACCGGGGTGGTGCGGCTGGTCGACCTCGACTACGGAGAAGAGGGGATCGCTCGCGACAACCTCTACCGGGTCGAGCTGATCGACGACAGCGAGAAGAGCATCAAGAAGGTCGTCGCCCAATTGAAGTCCGAGTTCGGCGGCGCCGCGATCGCGCAGGTCTACTACACCGACCTCTCGCACGCGGCGGTGGTCGGCGGAACCTTCGCCATCGGCCCGAGCATCGAGGTGACCGGCATCACGGGCGAGTTCCGCAACCAGGCGCGCTCCGACCAGTTCCAGTCCACCCTCACCAGCGCCTGGAACGACTGACCCCTCCGATTTGTCAAAAATTGCGGGTTACCGGCTCTTGGGTTCAGGTCGTCGTTGCAACACCTGTCTGTTCTGGAGCTTTCGAGAGTAGTGCTTCCATGGCTTGGGCCGGGCTCTTCCAGCCGAGGGTTTTGCGGGGCCGGCCGTTGAGTTCTCGGGCGACGAACGCCAGATGTTCTGCCGTGTGGGCGGAAAGGTCAGTGCCTTTGGGAAAATACTGGCGCAGCAGCCCGTTGGTGTTCTCGTTCGATCCCCGTTGCCAGGGCGAGTGCGGGTCGCAGAAATAGATGTCTATATCGGTCGCCAGCGTGACGTCGGTGTGTTTCGCCATCTCGATGCCTTGATCCCAAGTCAGCGATTTCAATAGTTCCGACGGCAGCGTCTGGATCACTTTCGTCAGCGCCGCAGCCATCACGTCGGCGGTCCTGGTGCCGGGCAGGTGGACGAGCATCACATAGCGGGTCGCCCGCTCCACCAAGGTCCCGATCTGGCTGAGGCCGTCCTCGCCGATGATCAGATCGCCCTCCCAGTGCCCGGGGACGGCGCGATCCTCAACCTCGGCAGGACGCTCGGAAATCAGGAGCATGTCGGGGATGCGGTGCTGCCCCCGCCCATCGGCCGCTGTCTGTTTCCGGGGTTTACGCAGGGTCCGCCCGGTGCGCAGCTTCGCTTCAACCTCGCGTTTCAGAGACCCGCGGGCCTGAACGAACAACGCCCGGTAGATCGTCTCGTGACTCACCCGCATCCTCTCCTGGCCCGGGAACTCAGTTTTCAACGTGTTGCTGATCTGCTCCGGCGACCATTTCTGATCCAATCGAGTCTGCACGTAATCGTGGAGAAACGGATCCAGCGACAGCTTCGACGGCTGCGGGCGGGCGAGACGGGATTCGGCCCTCAGCTGCGCCGAGCGGGCGTCATAAGCCCGCAAATACTGCTTCCCCGCGCTGACCCGGTTGCGCGCCAACCCACGGCTAACCGTCGACGGCGACCGGTCGAGCATCCGCGCGATCTCCCGCACAGACTTCCCGCCCCGGCGGGCCACCATGATCACCGCCCGCTCCACCGGAGTCAGATAACGGAGGGACACATCGTCGAGAAGATGGCGCGGGATCACCCCACCAGCCTCACGCATCCACCGCCGGCCAGTGTTCGTCGCTGCCCCCGCACCCGACGCCGCAACATCGACCGACGAGCCCTCACTCACCGCTCTCCAAAACGCCACCCGCGACACTCTTCGCAACGTCACCGCAACCACCTCTACTCACGGTGTTGCAACGACGACTTGAATTCACCGCTTCACAACCCGCAATTTCTGACAAATCGATGGCCGGGGGTGGGCGCGTGATGGGGGTGGGAGAATGGCGGGGTGATTATTCTCGCCGCCACACCTATCGGAAACCTCGGTGACGCGTCGAAGCGCCTGGTCGAGGCACTCACCAACGCCGAGACGATAGCGAGCGAAGACACCCGCACGACGATCCACCTCATGCGAGCTCTCGGCATCGAGAACCGCCCGCGGCTCATCGCGATCCACGAGCACAACGAGACCGAGAAAGCCGCCGAGCTTGTAGAGCTCGCCCGCACCTCCGACGTACTCGTGCTGTCGGATGCCGGAATGCCCGCCATCAGCGACCCCGGTTTTCCCCTCGTTGCCGCCGCGGCTGCGGCCGGTGTCACGGTGACGGCGCTCCCGGGGCCGAGCGCGGTGCTCACTGCTCTCGCCGTTGCCGGGCTGCCCACCGACCGGTTCAGCTTCGAGGGATTCCTGCCGCGCAAAAGCCGGGTCGCCTACTTCACGACCCTCGCCCGCGAGGAACGCACGATGGTGTTCTTCGAGTCGCCCAACCGGCTCGGGGCGTCCCTCGCCGACCTGGCCACCGCTCTCGGGGCCGACCGCCGGGTCGTGGTCTGCCGTGAACTCACCAAGCTGCACGAAGAGGTCAAGCGCGGGACGGCGGCCGAACTCGCCGAATACTTCGCTGAGGGTGCTCGCGGCGAGATCTGCATCGTGGTCGAGGGCGCCGCGCCCGCGACCTCCGACCTTCCGACCGGCATCACCCAGGTTCTCGCCCTCGTCACGGCCGGGCTGCGACTGAAAGAGGCGGCATCCGAGGTCGCCGAGCAGACCGGGCTCTCGAAGCGCGACCTCTACGAGGGTGCGCTCGCCGCGAAGTAGCAGCGCGCAGTAATACTTCGCCGCGCCATTTAGGATGTAACCCATGGCCGCCGGTGATTCCTTTTACATTGCGACGCCCATCTTCTATGTCAATGACGTACCGCACATCGGTCACGCCTACACCGAAGTTGCGGCTGACGTACTCGCTCGATGGCACCGCCAGAGCGGAGACGACACCTGGCTGCTGACCGGTACCGACGAACACGGCCAGAAGATCCTGCGCACGGCTGTCGCCAACGACACCACGCCCCAGGCCTGGGCCGACAAGCTCGTCGCCGATGCCTGGCAGCCGCTGCTGAAGACGATCAACATCAAGAACGACGACTTCATCCGCACGACCGACAAGCGTCACGAAGAAGCCGTCACGATCTTCCTGCAGAAGCTCTACGACGACGGATACATCTACTCGGGTGAGTACGAGGGCTACTACTGCGTCGGTTGCGAAGAGTACAAGCAGCAGGACGACCTGATCGAGACGAAAGACGGCGACTACGCCGGCCAGCTCGTCTGCAAGATCCACGGTCGCCCGATCGAGGTCTTGAAAGAGACCAACTACTTCTTCCGGATGAGCGACTTCCAGCAGCGCCTTCTCGACCTCTACACCTCGCGCCCCGACTTCATCCAGCCGGAGAGCGTGCGCAACGAGATCATCCAGTTCGTCAAGCAGGGTCTTGCCGACCTGTCGATCTCGCGGTCGAGTTTCGACTGGGGAATCAAGATCCCGTGGGACCACAGCCACGTCGTCTACGTCTGGTTCGACGCGCTCCTCAACTACATCAGCGCCATCGGTTACGGCACCGACGACGAGAACTTCAGCCGTCGCTGGCCGGCGATGCAGCTCGTCGGTAAAGACATCGCGCGCTTCCACGCCGTCATCTGGCCAGCCATGCTCATGGCTGCCGGGCTCGACGTTCCGACCCGCGTCTTCGGCCACGGCTGGCTCCTCGTCGGCGGCGAGAAGATGTCGAAGTCGAAGCTCACCGGAATCGCCCCGCAGCAGATCACCGACACGTTCGGCGCGGATGCATTCCGCTACTACTTCATGCGCGCGATCAGCTTCGGCCAAGACGGCTCGTTCAGCTGGGAAGACCTCAGCGCCCGCTACCACTCCGAACTCGCGAACGGATTCGGCAACCTCGCGTCGCGCGTGATCGCCATGATCAATCGCTACTACGACGGCGTGCTGCCGGCACCCGGCGAGTACTCCGAGGCCGACCTCGCCATCCAGAGGGTGGTCGCGAAAGCGACGACCGACGCGGATGCCGCGATCGGCCGGGTCGCGATCCACGAGTCGATCGCATCGATCTGGACGATCGTCGACGAACTCAACGGCTACATCACCATCCAGGAGCCGTGGGTTCTCGCGAAGAAGGACGAGACGCGCGAGCGCCTCGGAACCGTTCTCTACACGGCTGCCGACGGGCTTCGTGCCCTGGCCGTGCTGCTCTCACCGGTGATCCCCGAAGCGACCGCGAAACTGTGGAACGCTCTCGGTGGTCCCGACACCCTCGGGGCTCTCGAGTCCCAGGACCTCACCTCGGCTGGCGTGTGGGCCCAGCTCCCCTCGGAGACGACCATCGGGGCCCTCGAGCCTCTCTTCCCGCGCATCGAGACCGAAACGGAGTGACCATGGGCGAGCACATCAGGAACCGCAGCCTCGACGAGGGACGTGACCTGAACTACCCGCCCGTTCCGGAGCGCCTCGTTGTCGGCGTCTACGACAACCACACCCACCTCGAGATCTCAGACGGGGTCAACCCGCTCGACTATCGCGAACACCTCGACCGTGCCTCGGCCGCCGGCGTGCGCGGGGTCGTGCAGGTCGGGAATGACCTCGAGACCTCACGCTGGTCGGCAGAGATCGCCGCGAAAGAGCCGCGCGTGCTCGCTGCCGTGGCACTGCATCCGAATGAGGCTCCCCGTTACGAGGCCGAGGGCACGCTGGATGCCGCCCTCGCCGAGATCGACGAACTCGCGTCGCGCCCGCGGGTGCGGGCCATCGGCGAGACCGGTCTCGACTATTTCCGCACCGAAGAAGCGGGCCGCGCAGCGCAGCACCGCTCGTTCGAGGCGCACATCGATATCGCCAAGAAGCACAACCTGGCGATGCAGATCCACGACCGCGACGCCCATGAGGATGTCGTCGAGACCCTGCTGCGCGTGGGTGCGCCCGCGAAGACCGTCTTCCACTGCTTCAGCGGCGATGTCGAGCTCGCAAAGGTCTGCGCCGAGAACGGCTGGTACCTGTCGTTCGCCGGAACTGTCACGTTCAAGAACGCGCAGAACCTGCGCGATGCGCTCGAGATCATTCCGCGCCACCTTGTGATGGTCGAGACCGACGCCCCGTACCTGACGCCCGTGCCCTACCGCGGCCGCCCCAACTCGCCCTACCTGCTGCCGCTCACGCTGCGGTTCATGGCCGCTCACCTCGGAACGGACGTCTCGATGCTCGCCGCCCTCATCTCGTCGAACACCGAGGAGGTGTACGGCCTCTGGGACTCGGAGCCGATCACCGAATCCATCGACATCTACTACGGGGAAAGCTAGTGGGAGCACTGCTCGGCCCCGCGGAGATCCGCGACCTCGCCGCGCTCCTCGACATCCAGCCGACCAAGAAACTCGGGCAGAACTTCGTCATCGACGCCAATACGGTGCGCCGCATCGTGAAGTCGGCGGGTGTCACCGGGTCAGAGACCGTCGTCGAGATCGGGCCCGGTCTCGGGTCACTGACCCTCGGGCTGCTCGAGACCGGTGCGCGCGTTGTGGCCGTCGAGATCGACAACCGCCTTGCGGCCCAGCTGCCGATCACCGTGGGTGAACTCCAGCCCGACGCCGAACTGCAGGTCGTTCAGGCCGACGCGATGAAGGTGCTCGAGCTGCCGCTGGAACCCACGGTTCTCGTGGCGAACCTGCCCTACAACATCTCGGTGCCGGTGCTGCTGCACTTTCTCGAGCACTTTCCCGCGCTGCAGCGCGGACTGGTCATGGTGTAGGCCGAGGTCGGCCAGCGCCTCGCGGCCGTTCCCGGGTCGAAGGTCTACGGCGCGCCGAGCGTCAAGGCCGCCTGGTACGGCGACTGGCGCACCTCGGGGCTCATAAGCCGGCAGGTGTTCTGGCCCGTTCCGAACGTCGACTCGATCCTGGTCGGGTTCGAGCGGCATGAGCAGCCCGGGACCGAAGCCGAGCGGCTCGCGACCTTCGAGCTGATCGACGCGGCCTTCCAGCAGCGGCGCAAGATGCTGCGGCAGGCGCTGTCGGTGGTCCTCGGGGACTCTGCGACGGCATCCGCGCGCCTCGAAGCGGCCGGCCTCGCGCCGACCGCACGCGGCGAAGAGCTCACCGTGACCGACTTCCTGGCGATCGCGCGCTCTTAGTCGCAACCGCGCGAATTGTCACGCCCCGGCTCGTAGTGTCAAAACAGTGCGCATCCCTCGACTAGGTTGTCTACATGACCTCTGCGGCCGGCCCCAAGATGGTGCATGTCAGGGCACCGGGAAAGATCAACGTCTTCCTGAAGGTCGGTGCGCTGCTCGACGACGGGTATCACGACGTCGCCATCGCTTACCAGGCCGTCTCGCTCTACGAAGATGTGCGGGCCTATCACAGCGATGACTTCTCAGTCAGTGTGACCGGCACCGTCGAGTTGTCGCGGGTTCCGACCGACGCGTCGAACATCGCGATCAAGGCCGCGCAGCTGCTCGCCCGCACCACGGGCTATCGCGGGGGAGTGCGGCTCGAGATCGACAAGCACGTTCCCGTCACTGGCGGAATGGGCGGCGGGTCTGCGGATGCCGCGGCCACCCTCATGGCGTGTGACGCTCTCTGGAACACCCAGGTGCCGCGCGACGAGATGCTCGAACTGGCCGCGCAACTCGGTGCAGACGTGCCGTTCGCCTTCACCGGCGGAACGGCGATCGGCACCGGTCGTGGCGACCAGCTCAGCCCGGCGCTGGCCAAGGGGCAGTTCCAGTGGGTGCTCGCGGTCGCCGACTTCGGACTCTCGACTCCCGGCGTCTACAAAGAACTCGACAACCATCGCGATCGCCACGCGCAGGACATCTTCCCGGCGACCATCGCGCCATCCGTCGACACCAACGTGCTGCAGGCGCTGCGTGCCGGCGACCCGCACATGCTCGGCGATGCCCTCTACAACGACCTGCAGGCACCGGCGATCAACCTCGAGCCGTCGCTCGCCGAGGTGCTGGAACTGGGAGAGCGCAACGGCGCCATCGCCGGCATCGTCTCGGGCTCCGGGCCGACGGTGGCCTTTCTCGCTGCCGACCAGGACAGCGCGCTCGAACTGCAGATCGCGTTGAGCGCCGCGCGCCAGAACGTCGTCCGCGCGACCGGCCCGGTGCACGGGGCGCGCATCATCACCGACGGCTACTAGCCCCCGCCGCCCCGCCCCGCCCATCCGCGGGTCTGTTTATTCTTGCGGGTTACAGCGCGATTTACCCGCAGATTTACACCAACCCGTTTAGTCGTCGGGCGTGTCGCGGGTGTACTTCAGCACGTGCACCCGCGTGAAGGTCCAGCTCTCGTCGAGGTGCCAGCCGGCGGCCGTGAGCTGCACCGTCGTCGCCGCGCGGCGATCGCTCGAGAAAAAGTTCGAGAAGCTCGTGAGCAGGTAGACGGTGTCCAGGTCGTCGAGCCGGTCGAGTGACTGGTAGAGCGGCATCCGCTTCTCCCACAGCGTTCCCCCCGCGACGGCCGTCGTCTCGACTGTGACGTCCACGGTTCCCACGAAAGGCTCGGGGTAGGCGTACTCGATCAGCTGCGAGCTCGACTTCGGATGCCGCTGCGTCGGCCCGTAGATGATTCCGGTGTGCGCGGCTGGCCCGTCGAGCGCGCGCTGTTCCGCGATGAGTCCGGCGACCTCTGCCCAGGACGAGTGGTCCTTGACCTCGGGCTGGCGCTGGATGATGATCTGCGGCACGGCCAGCGCCACGAGTACGGCAATCGCGACCAGGGCGAGGAACCGCGGACGCAGGGCGGTGAGTGCGACGGCGATCACCAACCCGACAAAAGGCAAGCAGATGGTGAGGTAGCGCGGTGAGTACATCGGAATAGCGAAGAGGGTGATGAGCAGCAGGGTGGCGGTCGGAACGAGCAACGCCGGCAGCAGCACGGCCGCGCGCGAATCGCTGCGGCGGGAGCGGAGGACGAACACGATCCCGGCGAGAAGCCCCACCCAGGCGACAGCCGCAAACGGGTAGCTGGTGAAGAACCACTGCGAGACGAAGACGTCACTGAACGTGCGCAGGCCGATCGGCGGGATCCACTCGATCTGGCGGGTCTGCCCGAGAATCAGCAGGCCGAACGGAACCAGCACCACCCCGGCAGCGACAGTCGCGAGCAACCAGCGTTTCCAGACCCCGCGCCAGGCCGGGTGGCGTAACAGGATGAGGACGGTGACGGCATGGGCGAGCACGACGAGTGCGAGGTAGAGGAACAGCAGGATCGACACGAGCACACCCACGCCGTAGAGGATCCACCATGCTCGTCGGGACGAACGGGTCGCGTGCACGAAGACGATCGTGAGTACGACGGCCGCCACGGCTGTCGCGGCGTAGGAGCGGCCTTCGATGCCCGCCCAGGTGGTGCGAGGCAGGATCGCGAAGACGAGGCCGGCGATGACGCCCAGCCGGGTAGTGCCGAACTGGCGACCCAGGACGACGGTGAAGGAGGCAGCGACCCCGATGGCGACGGCGCTGGGCGCACGAAGGGTGAACGGCGAGTATCCGAAGACCTCGAACACGAGGTGCATCGTCGCATAGTAGATGCCGTGCACGGCGTCGACGGTGTGGATCTGGCGCCACAGCTCGGCAAGGGAGCGGTTCGCCGACGAGGCTGTCGCCGCCTCGTCGTACCAGATCGAGGGAACGCCGGCGGCGATGAGCGAGAGCGAGAGCGCGACGATCCCGACGAGCACCGGGGCGGTGGCGGGATGACGCAGCAGGCGGCGCATGGGACTATCCGCGATCAGCGGAAGATCCCTGTCGTCCGGCGATCCGTGCCGAACCGAGGGCGATCACCACGGCGAAAGCGACAAACGGAAGGCACAGGCAAAGATACCGCGTTGCATCATTCGACTCGGCAGGTGAGGTAGCGAGAACAGTGGATGGCATCGACAGTGCAGAGGCGATGAGCCCGGCGAGGGGGATGATCGCGGAGACGATGCCGGCAAGAACAGTGAAGCGGGTGCGGCTGCAACCGAGCTGGCGGGCGATGATGACGGCGAGGGCGGCGGTGGCCCCGAGGGCGATCGCGAGCGGTGCGGCTGCAGCGATCAGGTCTGCCGCGGTTGTCGACGACTCGCGGATGCCGACCAGGGCAACGAGGGCGACCGTGTGGACGAGAACGCCGACGCTGGCGGGGGCGAGGATGCTGCGCAGAGCGGCGCGGCGTGGTGCGGAGGCCATGAGGCCGAGCGAGGTGGATGCCTGCGTGGTGGTCATGGCCTGCCCTTTCGTGCGGGAGGAGAAGTAATGAGAGCGAGAGTTCCGCAGAGAGGCCCGCTCCGCGATGCGGAACGGGCCTCTCTGCTTACCCTGGGGGCTGAAGGGCAGTTATTACGCTGCGGCCTTCGCGGTGATCTTCGCGATACCGACGACCAGCTGGTCGGTGACGGCGTCGGTTCCGAAGGTGCTGTTGAGCAGGTCAGCAGCGTCCGGGCTTACGAGAACGGTGGTGCCTTCGAGAACGGCGTTGCCGTCAGCGTCGGTCTCGAGCGGGTTCAGGGTCGAACCGTCGAGGTTGAAGATGTAGATGTCGTCGCCAACCTTTTCACCGTTGGCGGTGACGGTTCCGGTGAGGCGCGAGGTTCCCGGGTCGATGACGAAGTCGCTCAGGCCGACCTCGATGTCGCCGGCGGTCAGGGTGATACCCGAACCCTCGTGGTCGATCTCACCCTGGACGTAGGGGCGGTAATCAGCGGCGGGGTCGTAGTAGTCGACGTTTCCACCGGTGATCGGGAAGGCGAGGACGCCGTCGGTGAGGGTTGCGTCACCGGTGACGCCGGGGGTCAGGCCGAGGGTTCCGAGAGCATCTACGAAGCCCTGGTCGAGCGTGACCTGGGTGTCGACACCATCGAGGGCCGGGATCGAGGCGATGGGGGTCGGGTCGGCCTCAGCTGAAGCGGACGGGCTCGTCTCGGCCGGCGTCTCTGCCGTCGTGGAGCATGCTGCGAGGCCACCGACGAGAAGTGCGGCAGTAGCAACGGAAACGGACATCTTGTAAATCTTGCGCATGGTTTCAATCCTTTGGTTTGTGATTCCTGCGGTGATGCAGGGGGTTCGGGCCACCACCCGAAAAGGATTGGAAAGTGACTGTTACGTTACCGTTCTGTTACATTCAGGTCACGTGGTTTGAGTACCTGAATGACCCGTTCTCGCCAGTGTTTTACTGGGTTTCCGCCCGATCGTCGCAGGGAAAAAACAACGATCAGAACTATTGCAATCAGCACGCAGACTCGGGAAAAATCCAGCGAAGGGTAGAGCAGCCGCTGGGTCAGGGCGAGCGGGACAAGCATCCATTCCCACCTCCCGGTCATCGCGATGAAGGGGATCAGCAGTAGCGCGTACCAGGGGTAGCGCGGGGTCACGATGAGCAGCACGGTGCCGATCATGATGAGAGACGGCAACCACGGATCGAGCGGATTGCTCTTCAGCCAGACCAGCACGGCAGTCACCAGCAGCAGGAGCCCGGCGATGATCGTGGCACTCGCCCCCGGCAGCACGACAGACAGCAGCAGGAACCGCGATCCGGACTCGTACCCCTCTTCGCCCAGGTAGCCGGGCAGGTACCCGAGCACGCCGAACCCGCTCGCGATGACGTAGGGCACATAGAGAAGAGCGAAGGTCGCGGCGGCACCGAGAAGGATCGGCCATGGTCGGGGGCGCAGCAGCGCGGGCGTACCGATCGCGGGGATGAGCTTGGTCGCGATCGAGGCGCCGAGCGCCAGGCCGGCGAGCCAGCGCCGGTTCGACGCGACCAGCGCCGTCGCGAGCAATAAGAGGAACGCCCCGAGGATGTCGATGTGCGAATTGGTGATCCCCTCGGTCGCGACCAGGGGAGACCAGCCCCACAGTGCGGCCCAACGTGGATCGCGACCGCGGGTGATGAGGGTGCGCAGCAGGAGCAGGGTCGTGGCTATCGACAGTACGAAGCCGGCGAGCTGCATCGGCCAGTACTGCTGGTCGGCGCCGACAAAGAGTCGGATGCCGAGAAAAGCGATCTCGCTCGTCGGCGGATAGATGGTCGGCACCGTAGCGCGGTTGATGGCTGTGCAAAGGAGCTCGCCGGTGCCCGGCTCCTCCACCGACATGATGCGTGCGCCGGTGCAGGCCGGTTCGCCGTCCGGTCCGATGACCGGAGCCGGGAACAGCCACTCCGGGCGCAGGTGGGTGAGCGCGGCATCCGCTGGCACGTAGTCGTAGGGCGAGATGCCCGCCTTCTGCACGATGCCGTCCCAGGCGTAGCGCGCGGAGTCGGTGCTCGTGTTCGGCGGGCCGAGCAGTGCCGCGCCGCCGATGGCGAGAGACCCCGCGACAACGAGAACCAGCGACGCCCGGCGCTCGACCCGGCGCAGGGTGAACAGGGAGACCGCGAAGAGCGCCCAGAGCACGACCGTCAGCACGGCGAGGGGTTCAATCTGCCCACTGAGGTTGTCGTAGTAGGGCAGCGCGGTCACCGAGATCCCCGTGACGACAGAGCTCGCGAGCAGGAGCAGGGCCGTCAGAACTATTCGCACACGCCCCATCCTGTCGGAATGTGCACCCGTTCCGAACAGGAAGAGAGGATTATTAGCCGGACCGTATCGAAGCGAAGGAAGCTCGTGACCACAATGATGAGGGACACAGCATGATCATGGGCACTGTGCAGCGGTTGCTGTTCGAGTTCCGCAAGCGTCTGGCGGCGCCCTCCCGTAACCCGCGGATGGCCGTCGTTCTCGGTCGCCTGCTGGGGATCGCGTTCCTGCTCTGCTTCGGAACCGGCCTCTACAGCCACTTTCTGCAAGAGCCGCTGCCGTGGATGCACTTTCCGACCAGGCCGGCCGGGCTCTACCAGCTGACACAGGGAGTGCACATCGTCACCGGCATCCTCTGCTTCCCGCTGATCACCGCCAAGCTCTATGCGGTGTTTCCCGAACTGTTCCAGTCGCCGCCCGTCCGCGGCTTGAAGCACGCCCTCGAGCGCGCGTCGATCGCCCTGTTCGTCGCGGCGTCGCTGGTCGAGATCACCATCGGCCTTCTCAACACCTACCAGTGGTACCAGCTGTTCCCGTTCTCGTTTCGCCAGACCCATTTCACCCTGTCGTTCGTGATCATCGGTTCGCTCGCGATCCACATCGGCATCAAACTGCCGATCATCGCGAAGTACTGGACGAAAAAAGACTCCTACGACGACAACGGCGACGTCGTGCCGCTCGACCGGGTCACCTACAGCGGTGAGGATGCCGGGGTCTTCGAGCCCGTCGTCGGCGAACTGCAGCCGGTCGGCGGTATCACCGGCCGGGTCTTCCGCTGGATCGACCGCACGCCGGAGCCGCCGAAGCCCCAGGCCAGTCGCCGGGCCTTCCTGGTCACGGTGGGTGTCGCCGCCGCGGCGATCGTCACCTTCACCGCCGGCCAGTCATTCCGCATTCTCGACGCCACCAACTTTCTCGGCCCGCGCAAAAAGGGCATCGGACCGAACTCGCTTCCGGTAAACCGCACGGCTAAAGCGGCGAATGTGCTCGAGAGCGCGGCATCCGCGAACTGGAACCTCGCCGTCACCAACGGTGTGACCTCGAAGATCTTCACCCGCGACGACCTGCTCGCGCTGCCGCAGTACCAGGTCGATCTGCCGATCGCGTGTGTCGAGGGCTGGAGCCAGATGGCGTCGTGGAAGGGGCCGCGGCTGCGCGACCTCATCGACGAGGTCGGTGGGGATGCCGGTGCGACGATCCGCGCGACGAGCCTCGAACAGAAGAGCCTCTACGCCGTGAGCAGCGTTCCGCCGGAGTACGCGCGCGACGAGCTGACCCTCGTCGCGCTGGAACTCAACGGCGAAGAGCTC
>Ga0247736_10000094_pt1 | contig 35578 bp, 26 predicted proteins | sample UWRJL193509B2_FD_180935 | JGI IMG/M metagenome (GOLD analysis project Ga0247736, IMG submission 180935) | Plant litter microbial communities from Arlington Agricultural Research Station in Wisconsin, United States - UWRJ-L193-509B-2 | ecosystem: Environmental > Terrestrial > Plant litter >...
GACAAAATCAATAAAGCAAGTACTTTTAACCAGGGTTACAATCTGACCGAACTACTATCGGCAGCCTCACTGGATATGGCATGGCACAAACTGCCCGCAGGTGATGCACTGCAGAAAACAGATGAGTACGAAAAGGCTGCTCTGAAAAAGTTAAAACTTGATCTTGCGGAAGTACCATCACGGTATCGCACTAGCTATTTTTCACATATCTGGGGAGGCGGTTATGCTGCAGGATATTATGCTTATTTATGGACCGAAATGCTTGATGACGATGCCTATTCCTGGTTTGAAGAAAATGGCGGATTGACCAGAGCTAATGGCCAGCGCTTCCGTGACATGATTTTAAGCCGCGGAAATACGGAAGATTACGGTAAACTATTTCGTGATTTCAGGGGGCATGATCCTAAAATTGGTCCGATGCAAAAGAACAGGGGATTGGTTAGCCAATAAGGCATTAGCTTACAGGGAAGCTGATCGCCAGTCCTTGTAAGCTAGTATTGAATTCCTAAACAGACCGCCGGGAATTAAACAAATTATTGACATTCAAATTAAAATCGGGGAAAATTGCTGAAACAGGATCTTTAGCTGCCTGATACCGGCCTTTTCCATTCAATTGATACACGACCAACACCCTCTTCTCCGGATTAATAATCCAGTATTCTTTTACCCCTGCTTCTTCATAAATCAGGTATTTATCGATTAATTCTTTCCTGTTATTACCTGGAGAAAGTATTTCTACAATCAGATCCGGCGCACCTAAGCACCCACGCTCATCTAGTTTACGAGAATTGCAAACCACACATATATCTGGCTGCACAACGGTAAAAATACCTGCATCTTCCATAGAAACAGCTGGAAGCCTGACGTCAAACGGAGCTATAAAGACTTCACAGGTCTTGTTAAAAAGATATTCATTAAGCTTTATATAGAGCGATCCGCACAGCCGCTGGTGGGTTAATGAAGGAGCAGGATTTATCCTGAAAATTTTTCCTTTAATCAATTCCACTCGGTCTTCAAATGCCCAACGGAAATAATCTTCATAAGAATAACTTCGGGAGAAATCGATATCAGCGACATTCGTGATTAAATGCTGATCTGCATCCGGATTTGTGTATTTCTTAAGATTCTTTAATTGATTGTCTTCTGCTTTCTTTGGTTCAACTTTCATAGCAATTATTAATTTAAACAAAATTAAATCAATATATAACGATAAAAAAACATTTATTCTGCCACGATAATCAGATAAAAATAGTTGAATGCAATAAATTTTAACAACATTTTAACTACCATGTTAAACATTGTTAAAATTACACTCCAGGTTATTTAATAGATCTAAATTAGAAAATCAAATATTAACAATGCAACATGATCAAAAAAGCTACAAAATTTTTCTTCCTGATCTCCATTCCGTTATTCGTAACCAGCAAAATTTATGCGCAATCAAACAGCGGTGACAGAAAAATAACCGGTCATGTAACCGATGAAAGACAGCGTCCGGCGCTTTACGCAACCGTGACCCTTTATCAGGCAGCGGACAGTTCTATACTGAAAAAAGTAATGACTACCTTAACTGGTGATTATTATTTTGAAAAACTCCCTTCCGGTAATTACCTGATTTCCATAGAGTGGATCGGCTATAAAAAACATTATACTTCCCCATTTCTCTTACCCGCAGATAAGCGCATGGGAAACATTATGCTGACAGCTGAACCTACGCAATTGGAAGACGTGACCATCGTCAGCAAAAGGCCTCTGGTAGAACATAGAAATGATAAAGTGATCCTTAATGTTGCCAACAGCATTCTTGCAGCGGGAAACTCTGCATTGGAAATATTAGCCAAAGCACCGGGCGTTACAGTAGATCAGGATGGTAACATCAGCCTGAAAGGAAAAAGAGGTGTTAATGTGATGCTAGATGGAAAACCGACCTATTTATCGGCTCAACAACTAACTGCGACTTTGCGTGCAACAAGCGGCAATACGATCCAAACCATTGAATTAATCAGTAATCCTTCTTCGAAATATGACGCATCGGGCAGTGCGGGGATCATCAACATCAGGTTAAAGAAAAATTCCAGCTATGGCACTAATGGAACTGTCACAGCAGGTGGCGCCTATGGCAGTTATTATAAAGCAAATGGTGGCGTTACCTTAAACCACCGCAGCAAAAACATCAATATTTTTGGTACTTATAACTATGACAGAGGAAAGGATTTTGAGAACCTGAACGTGCAGCGAAGTAATACAAACGGCAGCGAAACAACCTATTTTGATGTAACTGGACATGATATTTCCAGCCGGAACAACCACAGTTACAAAGCAGGCATCGATTACGACTTGAATGATAAAAGTGTAATTGGATTTATGACCAGCGGGTTTGTTAACAACAATGCGACAAATGCCAACAGCACAACACTGATCGGGAACCAGTTTAAACTAGCAGATTCTACTATAGAAGCATCCACCCCAGCCTACATGCAGCTTAAAAACCAGACCTATAATCTCAATTATAAAACGGTAATTGATACATCCGGACAAGAATTTAACGCTGATCTCGATTATTCTACTTTCCGCAGCATCAATAATGCAGACTATAACAACTACTTTTTCAATGCAAACGGCTCCACGCTAAAAGCACCGGTTATTTTCAGAAATGCTACACCATCCAATATAAAAATATGGGCTGCAAAAGCTGACTACGTTTATCCCTTTTCTTCGAAGACGAAACTGGAAACTGGTGTTAAAAGCAGTTATGTAAAAACTGACAATGATTCACAGTTTGAGAACCTGCAAGAGGGCAACTGGCAAAATGATCTGACAAGAAGCAATCGTTTCATCTATAAAGAGTACGTGAATGCAGCTTATGCCAATCTGCAAACGGCTTTTAACAATACTAAGCTGCAAATCGGCCTGAGAACCGAACTAACAAATTCTGAAGGCAATTCCATCACCATGAAAAGTGTGGTAAAAAGGCATTACCTTGATTTCTTCCCTAATATTTCTGTAAGCCGGGATTTATCAAAAGACCATGAAATCGGGCTTTCTTATGGCAGAAGGATTGACCGCCCTGATTATAAATCACTGAATCCTTTTATATATTTCGCAGATCTGTATACTTTTTCTCAAGGCAACCCGCTATTGAACCCACAATATACAAATGCATTCACACTTTCTTATGGGTATAAAAAAACACTGAACGTTTCACTCGGTTACAGTCATACTAAAGATGTAATGACCACTACTTTACTTACTGATACTATAAAAAAGACGCTGCTGCTGTTTGATCAAAACCTGGCCACGCAGACTTTACTTGATCTGAACGTTTCTCTTCCTGTTACCATCACGAAATGGTGGAGCACAGCAAATGACTTAAGCGTATTCCATCGCAAATACACTACTCCCGATTTAATGGGCGCACCGTTTAAAAGTGAAAAGGTTACCTTTTTTCTGAACACAACACAAACATTCACGGTTACGCCATCCGTTAATGCAGAGCTTTCTTTTAATTATCAGTCGCCGCAGATTTACGGTACTTATACAGCAAGACCGATATACAGTACGAACATAGGAATCAGCAAATCCTTTCTGGATAATAAAGCAAACTTAAAACTGGCTGTAAATGATGTGTTTAATACCCAGCAGATCAAAATCCGGAGTACAGTTTCTATGCAGGACTATCAGCTGTATCAGAAACAAGAAAGCCAGGTATTCAGGTTAACGTTCACCTACAATTTTGGAAGCAGTGCAATTAAAGCCATCAGAGAGCGGATTAACGGCTCTTCAGGAGAACAGCAGAGAGTAAAATCCGGCAATTAGAAAGCTCAAACCCTTAGCCTTTGAAATATTTTATTTTTTTCATTGTTTACACAATAAAAGGTCTCTTTATACGCTTATATATCTGAGAGCGTTAATTTAGATAGCGGGGATAATTTGAGAGAGTTATCCCCGTTTCTTTTTTAAGGCAGCATTCGACTATCGGATAATTTGATCCAGGACCAGCACACCAGCCAGGCCAAGTACAGAAATCAAGCTCTCCATCATTGTCCAGGTCTTAAATGTTTCCTTCAGGCTCAGCTTAAAATATTCCTTAAACATCCAGAACCCGGTGTCATTTACATGAGAGAACATGAGGCTTCCGGCACCAACGGCCAATACCATCAGCTCTGCTGAAGCGCCTGCTGTAACAAATGGGATCACCATTCCGGATGCCGTTAATGCCGCTACGGTTGCAGAGCCTAAGGTAACGCGTAACGCAGCCGCAATCAGCCAGCCCAATAATAGCGGTGAAGCATTCAGATTGGCAGTCAGGTCTTTTACCTGCTCCCCTATTCCGCTGTCTACCAGGATCTGTTTAAATGCACCTCCTGCCGCGATGATCAGTATAATCATCGCAATGCTCTTAACACCCTCTGCGCAAGATTCCATTGCTTTTTGAACCGGGACATTTTGTATAATGAGCGTGATGATAATAGAAAGCAATAATGCCGCTGTAGGATCTGCAATAAAACTGAATATATTGTGCAGCACAGGATATGTTTGCAGCGTTCCGCCCACAGTGCCGAGGGCAATAAAAAAAATCGGGGACAAAGCAATTACAAAGCTCTTTAGTCCGGAAGGCAAACCACTTTCTTCCTTTAAATCAAGCTGCTCGGTTTTCCTGCCGGATGGTAATTTAATAATAGTACGGGGGAAAAACACACCAGCAATAATAGCTATGGGAAGGCTTAGTATCAGTCCATACAAAAGTGTCTGGCCGATATCAGCGTGGAAGATACTTGCCAAAGCAACCGGGCCGGGATGCGGCGGTAAAAATCCATGTGTAACAGAAAGGGCCGCAGCCATAGGGATACCTACATAAAGTTTAGGCAGGTTAGCCGCTGCAGCGATAGAGAAAACCAGGGGAATTAGCACAACAAAACCGGCATTATAAAACAATGGGATACCAACCAGAATACCGGTAAGCAATACTGCCCATTGGATATTGTCGACGCCAAAGAGCCTGATCAACACAAACACAATCTTTTTTGCTGCACCGCTATCTTCTGCAAGTTTACCCACCATGGCACCTAATGCAAGCACCATTACCATTCCACCCAATGTACTTCCTATTCCATTGGTGATAGAGCCCATTACTTTCTGCACTGGCAAGCCCAGCATCAGGCCGGTGAGAACCGCTACAATAAGCAGCGCAAGCATTGGGTTAACCTTTTTAAGGATCAGGATCAGCAGGATGATAATCCCCGCAAGCACGAACAGTAAGTCCATAAAACAATATTTGGTTTTTCGGTTAAGGTAATAAAAAAAAGGACAACCCTTTCGGACTGTCCTTATAATTCGATTACGCTATCATATTTTTTATTCTACAATCGCCCTGAACATCAATGCACCTACTGTTAAATTGGTACGGCTGTCAATTAGTATGGCCGATCCGTTGGCTTTATTTTCTGTATACAGATCAAAAGCCAGTTCTTCGGCTGTTTTAATTACTACACGACCGATATCATTCAGTTTAAATTCATAAGCATCTTCTTTTGCCAGTGTATTGATATCCACTTTATACAGGATTTCCCTGATTTTGCATTTCGTGATTTTACTGTTGTGCTGTAAAAAATATGTGATCGAATCGTCCATTGGCCTGCTATCCATCCAGCAAAGATCAGCTTCAATCAATTGCGACCGCTGTGGCAGATGGGCAGAATTGACCAGTACATCACCCCTGCTGATATCAATATTATCTTGCAAATGTAACGTTACCGACATACCTGCAACCGCTTCATCAGGTCTCTGATCAAATACTTCTATTTTTTCAATGACAGAACTATTTCCTGAAGGCAGTACAGTTACTTTATCGTTCACTTTAAATGCGCCGCTCAGAATCCTTCCGGCATAACCACGGTAATCATGTAAAGCGTCGGTTTGTGGACGTATAACCCATTGAACAGGCATCCTTGCAAACTCTGAAGTCTGACTGCTGGTTACTTCTACTGTTTCTAAAAAGTCAAGCAGGCTCGTTCCCTCATACCATGGCATGTTCTCTGAACGGTTTACGATGTTATCACCTTTTAAAGCACTCACAGGAATAAATGTGACTTCCTTTAAGTTTAGATTTTCGGCCAGTGTTTTATATTTTTCAGTAATGCTGTTAAATACTTCTTCACTGTAACCTTCCATATCCATTTTATTGATGGCGATGACCACATGACTGATCCCTAACAAGGATACCAGGTAAGAATGACGCACCGTTTGCTCTACTACCCCATTTCTGGCGTCGATCAGGATAATTGCCAGGTTTGCAGTAGAGGCCCCGGTAACCATATTACGGGTGTATTGGATATGTCCGGGAGTATCTGCAATAATAAACTTCCTTTTAGTAGTCTGGAAATATTTGTAAGCTACATCGATAGTAATCCCCTGCTCCCGCTCCGCACGGAGACCGTCAGTTAAAATTGCCAGGTCGATAGAACCATCATCGTTTTTACGGTTCGACTGCTGCAGGGCTTCCAGCTGATCTGCCAGGATGGAATCAGTATCATATAAAAGCCGCCCGATCAATGTACTTTTGCCATCGTCAACGCTTCCTGCTGTAAAAAATTTAAGTATGTTCATTAAAAATATCCTCCCTTTTTGCGGTCTTCCATTGCTGCTTCCGATACTTTATCGTCCAGACGGGCACCACGTTCACTTATTTTTGAAGCGCTGATTTCTTCTATAATATCATCGATCTGATCAGCTTCAGATTCTACTGCTGCTGTACAGCTCATATCACCTACGGTACGGAACCTGACCATACGGTTAGTCACTGTATCCGAATCGTCCATATTCAAAAACGGCGATGCGGCCATCAGCTGACCGTTTCTTGTGATACAATCTCTATTATGGGCAAAATATATGGAGGGCAAATCCATTTTCTCTCTCCGGATATAGTTCCATACATCCAGTTCCGTCCAGTTGCTGATCGGAAATACCCTGACGTTCTCTCCTTTATGGATCTTTCCATTATAGATATTCCATAATTCAGGGCGCTGGCGTTTAGGGTCCCATTGGCCGAATTCATCCCTTATTGAAAAAATTCTTTCTTTGGCCCTTGCTTTTTCTTCATCTCTTCTGGCACCACCAATACAGGCATCAAAACCGTGTTTTGCAATAGTGTCTAACAAAGTAACTGTCTGCAGGGAATTTCTGCTCGCATTTTTACCTTTTTGCTCAATAACTTTTCCTTCGTCTATCGACTCTTGTACATAACCAACAATCAGTTTTTCGCCCAATCGCTCCACCATCTGATCCCTGTAAGTAATCGTTTCTTCGAAATTGTGACCAGTATCAATATGTACCAAAGGAAAAGGAAACTTACCTGGTCTGAATGCCTTTTCAGCAAGCCTTACCAATGTGATAGAATCTTTCCCCCCCGAAAACAGTAACGCAGGCTTTTCAAACTGGCCAGCTACTTCACGCAGAATATGAATCGCTTCTGCTTCTAATTCGTCTAAATAATCTAAGTTATATTTACTCATGTGCTTTTATTATTTTGTAGCATGGAGACCACATTCTTTCTTGGATTGATCTTCCCACCACCATCTTCCCGCTCTGAAATCTTCGCCTTCTTGTACAGCCCTGGTACAGGGTGCACAGCCGATGCTCGGAAATCCTTTATCATGAAGTGTATTGTATACGATATTGTTCTTTTTAATATATGCTTTAATTTCTTCCAGGCTCCAATAAAACACCGGGTGAAATTTGATCAGCTGGTTCTGCTCGTCCCATTCCAGGTTTGACATATCTGTACGGTTTAACGATTGCTCTGCCCTGATACCTGTAACCCACAATTTGTTCCCCGCGAGTGCTCTTTTTAAAGGAACGATCTTACGGATGTGACAGCACTCTTTCCGGTTATCCACCGATTCGTAAAAACTGCTTGGCCCTTTAGCTGTAATCATTTCTTCCAAAGCTGCTGCATCCGGATAATAGGCGTGGATTGGCTTTTGATAATTCTCCAGCGTCCGGTTCCATACGTAGTAAGTTTCCGGAAATAGCCTACCCGTTTCTAAAGTAAAAACTTTAACGGGAATATCATTGGCAAATATCATATCTGTTACTACCTGATCTTCCCAGCCAAAACTGGTAGAAAAAGTAATTTGTCCGGGAAATGCCTGTGCGAGGAAACTTAGTGCCTCTACAGGTCCCAGATCCTTTATTTGCAAAGCAATTTCATCCAGTAATGCTTTCATCTTATATAACTTTTAAAATAAACTGGATCAGGCTCCTGAGGCTGACCAGCACAACAATAATACCTACAGCCACCATAATGCTCTTTACCGATATACGGTTGGATACCCTCGCGGCTATGGGAGAAGCCAGGGCACTTCCTATTACCAATCCTGCCACGGCTTCCCAGTGTGCAGAATTTAACATGGTGATGAAAGTAAGTGAACTCATCAGGGCGATAAAAAAACGGGTAAGTTTAACTGTTCCTAATGAAAACCTCGCATTTCTGCCGCCGGCAATCAGGCTGGATAAAACAATAGAGCCCCATCCGCCACCGCCAACTGCATCAATAAAACCACCAAAAAGCCCTAACAACCCAATCTTTTTAATTTTGTCCCCCCGGCCTTTCCGGGTGATATTAAATGCCTTGGACAGGATCACCCCTCCTAATATTAAGGTATATAAAGAGACAAAGGGTTTGGTGTAAGCGCTGTAATGTTCTAATGAGGATAAAAGGTAAGCACCGGATACGGCCCCTACAATACCGGGAATGATCAGGAGTTTAAAAAGCTTCCAATTAACATTTCCCATTCTGTAATGCATCCATCCGGCAATACCATTGCTCAGTACTTCAGAAAGGTGAACCCCCATACTGGCCGAAGCCGGAGGGATTCCCATCGATAAAGAAAATGCTGTGGAGGTAACGCCGTAAGACATACCAATGGCGCCATCAATCATCGCAAAAACAAACCCGCCAGCAAGGAACCAGTAGAACATCGGATCAATTTCAGCAACATAGGACTGAAATGCTGGCTCACGCTGCCAGAAGACGGTAAACAGCAATGCGATTGATAAAATAATCGTTACCCACAGCAGCCATTTGAATTTTTGAAAGACTGGTTTTTGTACGGTGTTAACAGCCTGCAGCACAACTGCGGGCTCCGCTGCTTTTTCTGCGAGTACCGCGCTCACTTCATTCAGCTTTTTTACTTTCGCACTAAAATCACCTTCGAGCGTATTGCGGAATTTACTCATCTGCTGCAGGGTAATATCAAGTTCATCGGGAAGGCTCTCATTAAATAATTCTTTCAATCTTTTCGCGATAGTAGGCGACTTACCATTAGTCGATATCGCGATTTTCAGGTCGCCTTTTTTAACGATTGACCCCAGGTAAAAATCACACAAATCAGGTTTATCAGCTACATTTACCAAGAGTTTTAATGCATGTGCATCCCGTTTTATTTCTTCATTTAAAGTGTTATTATTAGTCGCCGCTATCACGATATCGGCCAGTAACAGGTCTCCCGACTGATAACTTTTATGCCATAAAGTAATTTGCGGGAAACGGTCAGCCATTGCCTTTACTTCTTCACAAATATCTTCGGCAACAATAGTTATTTCTGCCTGTGTGCTCTGATTTAAAACAGCAGTTAACTTCTCCAGCCCAACCGGCCCCGCACCAATAATTACAGTGCGTAACTGGTTCAGTTTTAAAAACACGGGAAATAGTTGATTACCTTCCAATTCTTATTCTTTTAACTATAGTTCCTCTTTAACCGCAGCAAAGAAATCTTTGATCGGCTGAAATTGGGGATGTAGTGAAACAACTTCCCCGAAGACCAGGATTGCCGGTGCTTTGATGTTTTTCTCTTCTACTAATTCTTCGATAGTACTGACCAGTCCGATAGCTACTTTCTCATTTTCAGCAGATCCGTTTTGAATAACCGCAACTGGCAGATTATTTTTACCTTCCTGTTTATATAATTTTACTATCTCTTTGAGTTTATTCAATCCCATCAAAACAACAACAGTCGCTTTGGTACGGGCAGCCTCATAGAGGTCGTTCGAAATTGCACCGGATGCGGTTGTGCCGGTTACTACCCAAAAACTCTCACTTAATCCACGGTGGGTAACCGGGATCTGCTGTAATCCAGGAACTGAAATAGAACTCGATAATCCGGGAACTACCTTTGCAGGGATACTGTAGCTGGCAGCAAAATTTAACTCTTCGTAACCACGTCCAAAAACAAAAGGATCACCTCCTTTTAAACGTACTACATGACCGTAGTTAAGCGCATAGTCTACCATTAACTGATTTACCGCTTCCTGTGAATAGGAATGCTCGCCGGAACGCTTGCCTACATAAACTTTAATAGAATCAGCAGGTGCATATTCCAATACTTTTTCATTTACCAGCGCATCATAAAGCACTACATCCGCATCTTTTAATGCATTGGCCCCCTTCATGGTAATCAGTTCCGGATCGCCCGGGCCAGCACCAACCAGCGTAATGCGCGGTTCTCTTATCTCTCTTTTTCCAGCTGTTAATCTCATGATGTAAACTGTGCGCCCCTTTTCGCCTTCATTTGTTTATAAAACTCGGTTGCCTGGGTTAAATAACCAATTGCAAACGCTTCTGTAGGTTCGTTTTTATTGATTTGCAATACCAGCTCATTAAAATTAGCCGGTCCCTCAGGCAAAACAACCTCACCGGTTTCTATATAATTCGTATCAAACTCTCTTAAAATCCCGATTTGCGTACTGCTGTTTACCCCTTTATCCAGTAATAATGCTTTAGCAGTATTTACAAATACACTATAAGAATGATAGATCGCATCCGACCAGGCTTTGCCTTCAAAAGCTTCACCTGCCCATTGCAGTTTCTCTTCTCCCTCGAGTAAAAGCGTGGCTACCAAATCAATCACCACACCCGCACACTCTCCAACACCAATGGCTGTAGCAAAAGTTTCCTCATGGCCCCAATCCACATATTCATCATCCTTTAAAGTACTGAGATCGGCCAGTGGTTTTAGCAACTGGTAGAAATAATCTTTTCCTTTTTCATCATAGTAATGGTGGAAGCTCTCTTCCTCAACCGAATTACTGTTAAAATCATCAAGAATTGTACGTAATACAGCAGGAGCACGTTTAGTCGGTGCTTTAATTACCCGCTCTGCCACCCTGCCTACACCGTCGCCAACAGTTCCGCCGCCAAGCATCACCTGTACGGCAGGCACAACCTTACCATTTGCTTTTACCGAACTGCCATGAAAGCCAATGTGGGCCAAACCATGCTGTCCGCAGGAATTCATACAGCCACTGATCTTTATTTTCATATCTTTATCATAGATCAGGTCAGGATATTCATCATAGATCACGTTTTCCAGCACAACTGCTAAAGACATGCTATTGGATATCCCGAGGTTACAGGTGTCCGTTCCGGGGCAGGTAGTTACATCCGCTAAACTATCAAAACCGGGAACTGCGAATCCTAGCTCGTGTAAACTTGCATAAAGAGGTAACAGGCCTTCTTTTCTTACAAACTTTAACAATAATCCCTGGTTTTGGGTAATGCGGATTTCATCTGCAACATAGGGACTGATTGCTTTAACTAACAACCTTGCCCTGTCTGTTTTAATATCACCTCTTGGTATTTTAATATATACGCCATAAAAACCACTCTGCTTTTGTTCAAATACATTTGTATCCAGCCATTGCTGATAATGAATTGCATTTGCAGGAGCAAGATCTGATAAGTGCTCTATCGTTGGTGGAAATGCCGGTAAAGGCACAGTCCCTGTATCAATTGTAAATGTTTTTGATTTATTGGCAGTAACTTCTTCTGCGATCAGACGTGTAACTTCTTCTAATCCCAGTTTCTGCACCAGATATTTCATCCTTGCTTTGTTCCTATTGGTACGTTCCCCATAACGGTCAAATACACGAAGTACCGACTCAGTATAGGGGATCAGCTGGTCTTCTGCCAGAAACTCATGCACTACACTAGCCAGAAATGGCTGTGCGCCTAATCCACCCGCAAATAACACTTTAAATCCGCGTTCTCCTTTTTCATTGATCTTTGGGATAAAGCCCAAATCATGGATATAACTAAATGCAGTATCTTTTTCTGTAGCCGAAAAGGAAATTTTGATCTTTCGGCCCATCTCCTGACAGATCGGATTCCGTAAAAAATATTTAAATACAGCTTGTGCATATGGTGAAACATCAAACAACTCATCCGGATTTACCCCGGCATCAGGCGAAGAGGTTACATTTCGAACGGTGTTCCCGCAAGCTTCGCGTAAAGTAATATCATCACGTTCCAATTCCGCCCATAGTTCCGGTGTACGGTCAAGGCTCACATAATGGATCTGGATATCCTGCCTGGTAGTGAGGTGCAGGTTTCCACTGCCATATTCATCGGCAACATCTGCAATACGTAATAATTGCTGAAACGTAACTTTACCAAAAGGAAGTTTAATCCTTACCATTTGCACACCTGGCTGGCGCTGACCGTAAACTCCACGGGCAAGCCTTAAGCTGCGAAACTTTTCATCGTGTATTTTTCCTTCACGAAAGGCACGGATCTTTTGCGCAAGATCTATGATATCTTTTTCTACTATCGGATTTTCAAGCTCCGTTCTAAAACTTTGCATTTCAATAAATCTTGGTTAGGAAATGTTTTGCTGTGAGATAAATACCAGTCTCTACGCTTCAAATATATATAATCTATATAGAAGTAGTAGTCATTAATTCAAAAAAATGACATCATCACTATCAAAATCTGTTTAAACAAACAAGATTTTCAATAAGCGACCCCCCTTTAGTTACGTCGAAGCAAAATAAACCAAAAAACCCGCAAGATGGTTATCCTGCAGGTTTTTGTGGCATATAGCCCGTGATGAAAATTGTAAAATTAATTCAGATCAATTGGTGAAATTACATATCCCATTTTTTGAAGTTCGGGTATAATTCCTATTCTGCTCTCTAAATGTTTGGCACCTACCGCAATAAAACAATTTGATGATTTTATTAAATCAGGCAGTTTTTTCATCCATAGTTTATTCCTCTTTTCGAGCATTGCTGCTTTTGTCGGTTTTGAGGTAAAATTATAATCATATTTTGCCTTGTCGTATGTTTCCATACCAAATAAGATTCGATCGTATGATTGCTGACCTAAACGGGTATCAGCTGCCAAAAGATCATGATTATCAATTTTTATCAAATCGATAATGAAGGAGCAGTATTCATCAATCAAATTAGCTGAAGTATAGACACTATTCACCACCTCAATTGGATCCAAACCAACTGTTATTTTTTTTTGAATGGTAGCGCTTTCTAATAAAGATTTATCCAGCGGGTCTCCGTTTCCCGATATTTTGATATGCCTTTTTGCTGCGATTTCTCCAAGCAAATAATCATATATTCTCCAGATCACACCTATTCTGGGTTCACTACTATTATCCACATTTTCGACAAGTCCTGAACCGGTTTTTTCCTTAAAATAGGTATTTACCACTTCAAAATCTTCCTTAAATAATTCTTTTGAGGTTCGTTTTTCTGACCTTAAATTATGTTGAAGCTTGGTCAGTGCCGCAGTATCAATACTATGCAAACTTTCACAGATAAAAATAGCTGAACTTGAAACTAGCGTATCAATTTTTGGGTGCGATTTGACCCATTCTTCACCAAATAGGTGATTTGTCCCTAAAATATAACTGATATTAGTAGAGCCTGGATGCTCAATTTTCCATAAAACAGTATTCATACCATTTTTTAGCTGAGCGTTAACAGCACCTATACCTTGTAGTAAAATCAGTAATAGTAATATAGGGAAGCGGGTTTTCATAATTCAGAGGGATAAAATAGATTATTTGATTAATTGCACCAGTTTGCCATTCAGCGAAACTGTAGCACTGTCAGAAAGATTATAAACTGCTTTTGTTATTTTCGGATTCGCCAACGTCAGCATACTTCTGCCTGGAACATTAAGCGTTGCCGAATTGATTTTGGTATCAGAAGCAATGTAAAGACTTGCATTTCCGTTCTTTTTATCCCCTACAAATGCAGTCAGTTTATCTACTTGCATTTTGTTTAAAGAAACAGTCACCCCCAAAGCAATATTCAGATCCAGACTTGGAAGCTTGAAACCTTTGATATCAACATTTCCAGTATTATCAGTCGGGTTTTCCCCCTTCTTCAAGAATGAAGTTGTTTGAATACTTTTCAAGTTGCGGCTAATAATAACTACATCTCCCAAATAATTGTTTCCTACTTCTTTCGCCTCTGTAGTTATATCTACTTTCAGCGTGTGTTGTTTAAAATCCAACACGTAATCCTTCTTATAATCACCTCTTATCCAAACACCTTCTTTTTCCCCTTGCTCTACCTGAATTCCTAATCGGTTTGCATAGTGTATATCAATATTCTCCAAGCCAGTTGTCGGTGTAAAATCCATCCCATTGAACCTGCTTTTATAAGAACCGGTAAGATATATCTGTTTTATTTTAACATTAAATGCGGTTAATGATCCCAGTATAATCAGGACAGCTGCAGTTATCATTATTGTACTTTTTTTCATAAGTGTATATTTTTAATTATAGTGATGAAGCTATCACAAGCAGATCATTACTCTTTTGTAACCTGCATGCTAATGATGGTTTCATGGTCGTTAAGATTGATTGTTTTCTACTGTAAAGGATTCGTAACGTGTTTTGATTTCATCAATGCTGATATCCAGCAGGGAAAGGTTCCTGAAAAACTCAGGCAATTCCTGACCAAGAAAACGATCTTTACGGTATTCCCGGATTTTCTCTTTCGCATCTTCGGTTACAAAAAATCCAATTCCTCTCTTATTCATAATCACTTCTTTGCCTTGCAGAAATTCATAAGAACGCATTACGGTATTCGGGTTTACCTGCAGGTCTACGGCTAATTCCCGTACTGATGATATTTTTTCGTTCAATGCCCATTTTCCGAGCAGTATATTTTCGCCTACATAGGCTGCTATTTGTATATATATAGCTTCGTTCTCTCTAAATTCCATAACTATACTTGTTTTTCTTTCAATTTGAAAAATGCTGCAGTCCACAGTAAAAAAGTAACTGCTATAACCATCAAGCTGGTTACCATATTTGCTCCGTCGTCTGCGTTAATCATAAAAGCATTGGTTTTGCTCTGGATATTTACACCAACAAATGGAACACCTTTAACACCATCCATATTATCAAAAAGAAGTCGAGTAAATGGCTGGTTGATCAATACCAATGCGATTAAAAAAATAAATAACGCAAATGCTGTTTTAATGAAATGGAGACGCTCAAAATATATTGATCCAAGAAAGGTAATTGCATGTATCATTGTAAAAACTATAAATGCCATTTTTAATTCTGTATTTTCATAAGTGAATCCTAACAAAGAATTTTTATGTAGCGAGCTGGCATTACCTATCCCAACCAGAATGAAATCTATCACATAAAAACTGATTACAAATACTACCTGGAAAATCACAAATGAATAAACCCAGCTCACTAAAAATCTTTCTAAATTAGATACTGGAAGTGTTAGAACTGGGATGGCTTTCTTTTTATCACCTAGCTCGGTAAAGATCATGCTAGTAAATATCGCACCAGAAAACACTAAGAAGTTGATAAAAAATGCCGACTGCACCCTAACTTCTAATCCACCGCGGTCTGCGTACACAACCAATCCCATTAATAAGGAAAGTATGCCTGCCATAACTGCAAGTGACATTAAATAGGTTTTATAATTTTCTTTTGTTTGCTTACTGAGCAGTCTCAAAAATCGCTGCATATTAAATGAATTGTTCATGTTTTTATTTTAAAATGTCGATGATTGATTTATGGCCCGAAGTGATTGCATTAAAAAGCATCTCCATGTCTACTTTTCCAAATTTCTGATCAGTGTTTACACTGATCGTATTTGCGCCAATCATATTTTCTTCTTTATATAAGATTTGTTCACTGTTTGCTTGTAAAGCAGTGGTGAACTGGATTTTTTCTGCGATAACATCCAGCGAACTGTTCAAAACAATTTCCTGTTCATGCAATACTACCAAAGTATCAATTAAGCTATCCAAGTCTCTCACTTGATGGGTAGAAATAATGATACACCTATCTTCGGTTAAGGAGTTAACAATTATTTTCCTGAACTGCACTTTTGAAGGTATGTCCAGACCATTGGTCGGCTCATCCATAATCAGGAATGAAGTATTGGTAGCCAGACCAAAGGAAATCATTACCTTTTTCTGCTGCCCAAAAGATAGTTTATCCAGTTGTTTGTTCAAGGGCACTTCAAACTGGGTAAGCATTTTTTGAAACTGTTCGCCATCAAACTTCGGGTAAAAATGACCGGTGCTTTCCATAAACTGATATGCGGTAAGCGATGGCATATGCAGTTCTTCCGGAATAAAAAATAATTCTTCGAGGAAAGCAGGTAAACGTTTTGAAGCCTGGTAGCCATTCATTACACAGCTGCCCTCCTGGGGATAAACAAGTCCGGCCAAGTTTTTCAGCAATGTCGACTTGCCAGCGCCATTCTTACCCAGTAAGCCATAAATATGGCCGGCTTCCAATGTAAGGTTAAGGTTTTTAAACAAGGTTGCTTTTTTACTATAGCCAAACGTTAAGTTAGATACTTTTATCATGGTTGTAGTGTTTAAGTGTATTAGTTTAGTAGTACACTACAAAAGTATTAAATAGTTTAACTATTCCAACTTTTATTTAAAATAATTACACTTATTTTCAATTTCGATCCTGAATGCGTGTTTTTTACCTAAATTTCGCATCTTTTTCACATTATCCTTTTCTACTGATGTTTGTTATTTTCTGCATTATCCTGGCTTTAGTATTAGTTTATCTGCTGATCTATCTTTATAAGAAGTACTTTTCTGACAAAATAAAACGCAGGGATTTTAAAGCAGACTGGGGTCAGGCCAAAAATGGCAGGTATATTGATCTGGATTCTGTAGAAAATTATTTCTTAAATACCATCGTTGAATCGGCTGATAAATTACAGCTGATCTCAGATAAAATAGCCAATGATCTTTATCTTGATGAAGTTTTTAAACTGGTAGACCGTACGATCTCTAAAGTCGGTCAGCAATTTTTATATGCGCGGCTGCGTACAATTGATAAAAACACGGATAGTCTGTTGATCCAGGATAAATTTGCCGACCTTATCATGGGCGACGAGGAATTAAGACTAGATACGCAGGTTACCTTATCTAAACTACAAAAAAATGATTCCTATTATTTCCAGGATCTTGTTTATGCAAAGAAGGTTGAACGCCCTCCGTTCATGGTATTTATATATTTCCTGACTTTCCTTAATATTGCCTGTCTGATCATGGCATTTTTCCGTCCTGGTTTCCTATTGTTCTTCCTTGGTATATTTATAATCAACTCCGGTATACACTTCTGGAACAAGAATAATGTAAGCGTACATACCTCTTCCCTGGGAGAGTTTTTAAAAGTTTTTGAAACGGCAAAAAAACTGGACGCAGATCCTAAGATCAGCAAACATTTCCCAGAGGCCACCGCATTATTAAAGGAACTGGCCCCTTTAAAAAGAAAAATGATCGGGGTGAAACTGGATAACATGGCTGATACGGATGCTGCCATGCTCGGTTACCTGATTATTGAATTAATTAAAATAGCTTTTAATATTGAAATCATACTTTTCTATGCCATAATTGATTCATTAAGGGCACAAAAAGATGAGCTAAAAAGACTTTTCAAATACGTTGGAATGGTAGATACAGGGATTTCTATTGCCTCATTCAGAGCATCTCTAGATGAATATTGCAAGCCTGTTTTCCAAACTACACACGGCTTGCAGACCGAGTCTGTTAAACACCCGCTAATTGTAAACTGCGTGCCCAACGATCTTCATCTGGATCAAAAAAACCTGCTGCTAACCGGTTCTAACATGTCTGGCAAAACAACCTTCATACGATCTGTAGGTGTAAATATGGTGCTGGCACAAACACTTAATACTTGCACAGCAAAAAGCTTTTCGATGCCATATTCTAAAATATTCTCTTCGATCACGATATCAGACAGTTTATTGGAAGAAAAGAGCTATTATTTTGAGGAGATGCGAATCATTAAAGAATTCATCCAGGAATCAGGAAGCAAAGAACCTTGCTTTTTCATTCTTGATGAAATATTTAAAGGCACAAACACAATTGAGCGGGTATCTGCCGGGAAAGCCATACTCTCCTATTTAGCTAAAAATGGCAACATGGTTTTTGTCTCTACACACGATACAGAGTTAAATGAACTGCTTAAAGATGAATATGACCATTACCATTTCTCCGAAACAATTGCGCAGGAAGAACTCGTGTTTGACCACACGATCAAAAAAGGGCCTTTAAAAACAAGAAATGCAATCAGGATCCTGGAAATAAATAATTACCCGCCGTCAATTATTGCGGATGCCAATGCTACTGTAGACCTGATCAGCAAATCATAATTTATAGCCAGATGTTGGATAATATCTAACTATAACTGGAGAAACATAAACAACTTCCAATCCGTTAATCAGCTATTAAGGCGAAATCAGCCTTTTTATAAACGTCTTTCTGAACGTGTATTTTTAACTTCCTGAAAGTCTCGGTCGGTCCCTTAGTAGCAAAAAGATTAATTAGCCATGCAGGAATCGTCCCCATTGGATCAACTGCCAAAACGTATTCTGCTTTAACCTGATTTTTACCTGCCGGTGTAATCGTCCATTTCCCAACAGAATGGCTGATCCTCACAATACCTTTTTTTTCTGGTACGTAACCGGGGATGCAGGGTGAATTAATCGTAACTATTTTGGTCTGCGGATTTTGTTCTGCCTGGATATGCACTACATAATCCCGGTTTTCAACCGGCCAGGGAACATCTACTTCTGAATAATAAATCAGGTCTAGAGGAGAGATTTGTTTAATCAGCACATTTTGCTTGCTATGGTATACCCACTCATTACAAGCTTGTATATCGAGAATCGCAGCCACGGCTTGTGTTGCAGAAGCCGCAAGGACACAGGATACCTTAACCGCTTTAATCTTTGAATCTGCTGTGGGACGTGTATACACCTGGATACCTTCTTCATTTGATGATAATGTCCATTTCTCTTGCGCACTGGCAGTCGGTACGCAGGAAATGAGGAATAACAGAGAAAATATACAAGTATATAAATAGATTGGACGATACATAGCTCAAAGAAAAAGACAGTTACTAAAATGTTTTCAAAAGTACAAAATTTAGCTTTCAAGCGCTATTTCTAAGGATTTACCTTCGTCATCTGCCGGTAATTATCTCAACAGGATTCACTTTGTTTGTAACATTTTAGTATATTTGTTTAACAAAAATCTAAAAACCCTCACCAAAACCATCAAATAATTTGATTCAAAAACTACCTAATTAATCGTATCACAGTCATAGCACCAAAACCAAATTCTATGAGAAAATACCTTTTAGGCGGAGCAGGAATAATTTTTAGTACCCTTGCTCTGACCATTATTAGCTGGACACCTTCATCAACCAGAAAAGTAACAGCTAAAGTAGTTACCGAAGACTCATTGTACAACAGTTATGTGAGCAAGATCTATACTGCGGCCCACCTTGAACAAGCAGGACTTAAGCCTGAAGTTTTTGAGAAAGCATTAACCGGTTTTTATAATTTAAAAAACAGCGGTAAGATCTCCAGTGAAAAATCAATATTAACAATTGCAGATTTTGATCAGAACAGCACAAAAAAACGCTTATGGATCATTGATCTGAAAAAGGACTCTTTGCTATTAAATACCTGGGTAGCACATGGTCAAAATAGTGGAGACGATCTGGCTACCAGGTTTTCTGATATTAATGATTCTAACGAAAGCAGCCTTGGATTTTATGTAACTGCAGAAGTTTATAAAGGAAAACATGGCCGTTCGTTAAGACTTGATGGAATGGACCAAGGCTTTAATACAAATGCCCGTAAACGTTCTATCGTAGTGCACGGTGCACCTTATGTGAGCCAGGGGACTATTAATCAGCTTGGAAGACTTGGCAGGAGCCTTGGCTGCCCTGCGGTTCCTGCAGAACTGGCTGACCTTGTAATCAATACAATTGAGGGAAAAACGGTTATATTTATCAATAAGAGCGAGCAATCTTACTCTTCGATATACCTTGATACCCACCTTGCAGCTAACAGCATTAATATCCGTCAGGATAGCTTAATAGCAAATACGGACAGCACAACACTAACTGCCCGGTTATAAAAATAAAAGAGCAACCTGTGATGGGTTGCTCTTTTGTTTTTATACTGCTTTCATTTTTTGTAAGTACGTATATAATACAATATCTAATCCGTACACATCTTTCCTGATCTGCACAGTACCTGTTTCATCTACCCATGAAGTCACATAAGTAAGGTATACCGGTACCTTTTTCGGTAGTGCGATATCTGTAGCTACGGCAACGGTATCTTCCATTTGTTTCTTAATCTGCTCGTATTTTGTACCATCGCCAAATAGAACGTGTGCCAAATCAAGCGGTTTCTCTAAACGCACACATCCATGGCTCACTGCACGCATCGAATTATTAAAAGCTGCTTTAGCTGGTGTATCATGTAAATAAACAGCACTCTGGTTATTAAAAAGGAACTTAATTTTTCCCAGTGAGTTATCATCTCCCGGGCGTTGTTTAAATAGATACTTTTTTCCAGGATTGCCTTCAGACCAATTAATTGTTTCAGGATCTTCAATCATTTTGCCGTTCTCAAATACATCTATATTATGGTTTGCCAGATAGTATCTGTCAGCCGCCGCATATTTAGTAATTTCATTAGTAGCGATGCTCTGCGGGATATTCCATACAGGGTTAACCTGCACACTGTGGATCAAACTGTTCAATTGCGGCGTTTCTCTAGAAAACGGACGGTCTTTTTTCAGATCATTTTCATCATACTCCTGGATGTTATCTTTAAAGTCTTTGTTCCGGCCTTCCCCTACACAAACTTTCATGTTTAATATAGATTTACCTTTCTCCATCACATCAAGCCTGAAGTCAGCAATGTTCACTATCACATATTTATCGGCGGCAGGTTTATTTTTCCACCTCAGCCTTTCCAGGTTTAATTTAAGGATCTTCTGGGTTTCATCCTTAGAAATGCCGGGTGCCTGGCCTCCTTCTTTTAATGCTTTTTGCAATGCAAGATATGGAGCTGATGCAGGCTGTATGCTGTCAAGGAATACCTTAAGGTCTTTGATATAAAAAACCCTTTCTACAGAAACGCTGTCTGGTCTTTTAGTATCGGTATAGTATGTTGCATAAATCCTTTTAGGACTAACGACTCCAAATTGCATGGCATTACTATAATTGATAAGTGAATTCGCTGTTAAGAGTTCCAGTTTTGCCAGTTCCTCATAAGCTTGTGCTACAGTGCTGATCCCACTTTTATTATATAATTTGCCTGATAACTCTTTATACTCTTTTGCTTTAAAATAAGCCGGGTCTATACCATGTGCCGATGCATTTTCAAAGTAAGACAGTAAGGTATCCAGGCCCTTTTTCTTTACGTGCTGCAGAATCAGCACAGGCTCATAGCCGTTCTTTTCGTAAAATGCAGTAATCAGCTTAGGGTTGCTCAAATTTGATTTTTGATCTTCCAGTGTTTTTTTTAATGCTGCTGCAAAAGCTTCGCTTTCTATACTTTTAAAAACTTTGTTTCCTGTTTCTTCAAATAACGTCTTACCGATATCGGAACGACTTTTTTTGCAGGCCTGCAAACAGCATAAAATTGTAATGGCCAGTAGAAAAAGAACCTTTGCTACTGGCTTTAGCGCATGTGTCGGTTTATTCATATCCCATATCAACATGATTTGAAAGAAATTGTTTAACTATTTCAAATCGTTCAAACCGTCTTACGAAATTTGGAACATTTTATGCTTTTAATTGTATATATAGTTGTTATAACACTAAATAATAAAAAACGATGACTTCAGTAAAATCCTATGCTGCACAGAGTGCAGAAACCCCTCTTGCTCCTTATACACTGGATCGACGCGAACCGGGAGATAATGATGTAGAGATAAAAATTTTGTATTGTGGTGTATGCCATTCAGACATCCATACCGCACGTGGCGAATGGGGTGCTACAATGTATCCTGTAGTTCCCGGTCATGAGATCGTAGGTACTGTTTCACGCGTTGGTGCAGGTGTAACTAAATTTAAACTGGGAGATACGGTTGGAGTTGGCTGTTTTGTTGATTCATGCGGGCATTGCTCAAACTGTAAGGATGACCTGGAGCAGTACTGCGAAAATGGTAATTCACAGACGTATAATGCTTTTGAACAAGATAAAAAAACAATCACTTATGGTGGTTACTCTAGTTCTATTGTGGTTACCCAAGATTTTGTGTTGTCTGTTTCTGATAAGCTGCCTTTAGAAAAGGTAGCGCCTTTATTATGCGCAGGTATCACTACTTATTCTCCTTTGCGCCATTGGGGTGTTAAAGCCGGACATAAATTAGCTGTTGTTGGTTTGGGTGGGTTAGGTCACATGGCGGTTAAACTTGCAGCGTCTATGGGTGCTGAAGTAACTATGCTGAGCCGTTCTCCGAAAAAAGAAAAAGATGCAGAAGAGCTTGGCGCACATCATTTTAAATTGACTACTGATAAGGATACAATGAAAGAATTGGCTAACAGTTTTGATTTTATCATTGACACTGTTTCTGCGGAGCACGATTATAATGAATACCTGGCTTTATTGAAAACGAATGGGGTGATGATCTTGCTGGGGGTACCTCCTGCCCACATTCCTGTTGGCGCGGGTTCGTTAATTTTTGGAAGACGAAGTTTGGTAGGGTCGCTTGTTGGCGGGATCAAAGAAACACAGGAAATGCTGGATTACTGTGCTGAGCATAATATTACTTCTGATGTAGAGGTGATAAATATTGACCAGATCAATGAGGCTTATGAACGCACGCTTGCAGGTGATGTTCATTACCGTTTTGTAATTGATATGGCGACTATTTAGGGGGGTATTCCTGCTTCCTGAGAAAAAGGATATACTATGTTCCGGCTGCATTATTGCCCTGAAGAGGGCAAAAACGCTAGGCCTGCACATTAGCATATCCTTTTTCTTTTAGATCATCATACATGCCGGGTGTTCATATCCACATTCATAGCTGGTGTTTGTTGCAGGAGTTCTTTTGCACAGACATGACTGGATTTCAGTTCAGGTTTGCTGTTGGATGCATAGCTGGTGTTTGTTGCAGGAGTTCTTTTGCACAGACATGACTGGTGTTCAGTTCAGGTTTGCTTTTGGATGCATAGCTGGTGTTTGTTGCAGGAGCTCTTTTGCACAGACATGACTGGTGTTCAGTTCAGGTTTGCTGTTGGATGCATAGCTGGTGTTTGTTGCAGGAGTTCTTTTGCACAGACATGACTGGGGTTCAGTTCAGGTTTGCTTTTGGATGCATAGCTGGTGTTGTTGCAGAAGTTCTTTTGCACAGGCATATTTGTTAAGGGTTGCCGAGCGTTTACTTTTCTGTTTTTACGCCGTAGCTGTAAAGTGATATTTTACTGGTTCCTCCGGGTTCTTTTGTCAGTTGGATTTGAGTTCCGATTCTTTCTTTCAGGGCTTCTACATGTGAAATGATACCAATATTTTTGCCGCTGGCCTGTAGATTTTCTAGTGCGGTTATAGCTACGTCGAGGGTTTCTGCATCGAGGGTACCAAAGCCTTCATCGATGAAGAGGGAGTTGATTTGTACTTTACGGCTGGCAAGGTCAGAGAGGCCAAGCGCAAGTGCAAGGCTCACCAGAAAGCTTTCTCCTCCGGAGAGGGTAGACATTGGGCGTGCCACGTCGGCCTGATAATGATCTACAATTTGAAGATCAAGATCTTTTTCCGGGCTTTTAAGAATGCTGTAGCGGTCGCTCAGGCGAAGCAAATGGCGGTTAGCCAATTCAGTAAGCCTGGCCAGGGTAAGCCCTTGTGCAAAACGACTAAACTTTTTACCATCGGCCGATCCGATCAGGGCCGAAAGTTTTTGGAAACGATCAAATTCCTGTTGCTGGCTTTCAATTTGGCGGGCGACTTCAAGATGTTTAAGTTTTAATTGGTCATCTTCAGAAAGGACCTGGTTTAGTTTGCCTTTCTCTTGTTGCAGCAGAGATAATGCAGTTGTATTTTCTTCGAGTTTGGGCAGTAAAATCTCTTTTTCGTCGCCAGTTAGTTTTTTCTCTAACTCAGTTTGTTTTTCCTTTTCGGTTGCTGCAAGCATGCTTTTCCCCGAGGCTATTTTCTGTGCGGCTTCTTTTTGCTGCTGCTCTGCATCCGCCGCCACGTCATCTGGTAAAAACAATAGATTGAGCTCATTTACAGATGCCATTCCTTCGGCACTCAGTTTCGAAGTGAGCTGATCCAGATGTGAAGTGAACTGTTGTTTGGTGGTCAGGAATGAAGTATTCAGGTTATTCTGCCGGTCTTCAAGAATCTTAACTTTCTGTTGTTTCTCATGAAGCGATAGCTGAAGATGTTCTGTTTGAGCCCTGTGTTTTTTTAATTCTTCGGATAATTGCCCTCGTTCATAAACAGGGTCATTGGTTCCGAAAAGAGATATACGCTCCTCCTGTAAGAGGGATAAGCGATGTTGCTCTACTTTAAATTGTATATCAGATTTTTCAACAGCCTGTTTTTTTTCAATTATTGAAGCGCTGCTGTTAGTCAGCTCAGTTTCTTTTTGTCGCAGGTCCAATTGTAAATGACTTAACTCATGCTCTGCCTTTTTAAATTGATTGAACCTGGTTGTCATTTCCTGTACAACCGTATTTGGTTGTGCGGGATCTAAAATAACTTCGTATTGATTAAGTATGAGCGTGATTGTATCAATATTCCTTTTTCTTTCCAGGTCATTTGCATTAATTTCCTCGTTGAGCAAGACTATCTGCTGATCAGAAAAACCAATCTTTAAATTTGCCTGTTCAGCTTGGTTTTTCTCCAATGCAAGCAATTCTCTTTGCTGCATCAGCTGGTTTTCTAAGCCTGTGATTTTAAGCCGGATTTCTTTGAGGGATATTAACTCTGCCTTTAAAGCATTTTGCTGTATTTTTTTCCGGTCTATTACGGCAGCTATAATGGCAGGTTTGTTAATGTCCAGTGGTTTGGGCAGCTTTTGATTGTTTGTATCAAATTCTGCTACAGTTTGGATTTGTGATTCTATCAGGATACTTACCGATCGTTGTGCTGTGGCTAACTGGTGGGTAAGTGTATTGCTTTTCAAAGATTCGGTATCAATTTTCAGCTTCAGGGAATTCAGCTTGTCCTGTTGCAGGTTTCGCCTCTCTGCTGCTTCACTTGCACGCCCCATATATTTCCCTGTTACAAAGGGATGCTCCATTGATCCGCAAAGCGGACATGGTTTTTCGGGTTCGAGCTGCAGGCGGGCGCTATCATATTTCTGGACCTTCACTTCAAGTTCATAGAGCTGATGCAAATCATTCATTAACTCCGTTTCAACTTTATTTTCCTCTTGGAGGGAGATTAGAGCAGTGTTTACTGTCTTTTCTTCTGCCAGGTATTGTTCAATGGCTTGCTTAAGGATACCTTCTTCCTGCTTTAATTTAGAATAATGGTTTGCCAGTTTAAACTGCTGTTCGGCAGTACTGATCAATACAGGAAATTCCCTGAATTCCGTTTCAAGATCATCCTCTGTTTTTCCTGCCAGCAACGCTTGTAATGATTCCTGAAAATTAAGGATAGCAGTATTGTCTGCTATAATCTTTTGGGATAAAATGGCTGTACTTTGTGCAGTCTGCTTTACAACTAATCGCGATTGTTCTGCTTGTAACTGATAATCCCGCAGTGTTTTTTCCGTACTTTCTTTTTTAATGCTTAAACCTGCAAGCCGCTCCTGAAACTGATTGAAAACAATAATTTCTTTCTCCAAGCCTCCATCAGGTGTATGTAAAGTCAGCCATGAGGAAAGGGCAGCAATCCGCTCCTCAATATTTTTGAGGTTTGTCATTACAGCCAGCTGAGTAGTTTCTGCATTTTTCAGCTCCAGCTTTAATTGATCTAAGGCACTAGAATTTAACTCCTGCTGCGCTTTAAGCTGGGTAATGAGTATATCTTTTTTAATTACCAGCTCCAGTACAGGCTCCAGTTCAGAAAGTTTTTTTTCTGCCCTTTCAGCGAGCGCCTTTGCTGCTGATAAATTTGTTGTTATTATTTCTTCCTCTTTTACAAGCTGTGGATATTCCAACTGTGCTTGTTTGAGATCAGTTTCAATCTTTAGCTGATGTTTTTCGATAGTATGCAGTTCTGCCAGGGCAGGCCGGTGGACCAATGCACGCAAATGTTTTTGCAACTGATCAAATCTCGATTCGTGAGCAGTATAGTACAATTCATCCTCGGTTAATTTGTCCAGTAATTCCTGCTTCCTCAGCGTTAGCTTTTCGAGTCTGATTAACCAATCGATCTGATTTCGAAGTGCAGTTTCATTTGTTTTCAACTCCCTTTCCTGATCGGCCAGCTCTTTTAGCTGATTGTGATAAGCGTCCCGCTCCTCTGCGGAAAGTAAGACTACGTTGTCTAGTTTTCCTTTTAACAGGTCAAGTACCGCACGTTCATCTCTTGCCTTTTCATAGGCCGCTACAGAAATTCTTGAGTAAATGCCTGTATCGGTTATTTTTTCCAGCAGTTCACTTCTCTCATTTTCATCCGCCTTAAGAAACCTGGTGAAATCACCCTGGGAAAGGATTACTGAACGTAAAAACTGGTTATAATCCAGTCCGCATAACTTTACAATTTCCTCTCTCACCTCGTTTAAGGGGTGGTTGGTGATTATTTTTCCGCTCGGCACTTCAGCCAGTTCCATCTTTTGTGCTTGGAGCTGACCGTCGGCCTTTCCCCTGCTGCGACGGATAGACCATTTAGCGCGGTATGATTTGGAACCCACTTCAAATTCTACTTCCGCATATGACTCGGCAGTATGGCGGGTCATAATCTCAAAAACGTCTTTTGTGTGCCTGTGTACCCGTCCGTAAAGTGCTGCTGTAATCGCATCAAGTATCGTCGTTTTGCCTGCACCTGTAGGTCCTGTTATAGCAAATATTCCGCTTTCTGTAAAAGGAGGCTGGTCAAAACGGATTTCATGTTCTCCCTTCAGGGAATTAAGATTCAAAAATTTAATGCCTGTAATCTTCATGACTGTTCTCCGTTTTGAGTCATATATTCCATTACTTCATCAAACGTATGCAAGAGCCTGGTTTGATCCTGATCAGGATATTCCGCATTACACTTTTTTATAAATACTGTTCTGGGATCTAAATCGGTAAGCGCCAGCGCTTCTTCAGTTTGCTCATCGAGATTCTTTGCTGCCCTTATCCTCAGCTGCCTGGGAAAAAGACGTTCCACGTAAGGCTTTTCAGCAATTATTGAATTTAACTGTTCTTCCAGGTCAAAAATAAAGCCCTCGGTTTCTACCTGTACTTCTACCCATGCCGGATATAAAGTCGCCGGATCTTCTAATAATGCGAGCTTGGTTTTTACTTTTTCTAAATTGCCTTTAATGCGGATCAGCTTCCGTGTGCATGGCACCGCGATTTCCTCCAGGCTAATCATTGTTTCACCTTCAAATTCCAGTATCAGTACGATTTTGTTGTCATCAGTTTCTGAAAAACTTAAGGGAACAGGGGAACCTGAATAACGGATATGGTTCATTTTATTGATCAGCTGAGGACGATGGATGTGACCCAGTGCAACATAGTTAAACTCTGATGGGAATTGATCGCCGCCTACCTGGCCAAGATTACCGACATGGATTTCCTTTTCACTGTCAGAGGTGCTGGAACCGGCGGCAAAAAGATGCCCGGTAGCAATCACAGGAATGTGAGCTGCTTTATAATCAGCAATGTGTTCAACAAATTTTCGGTAATGTCCGGTAATCCCCTCTTTGATACGGGTCTCCCTTTCTTCCATTGTTTCCCCGGCAACGGACAGCCTGATATCTCTGTCGCGTAAAAAAGGAACGGCGCAAACTACCAGTTCTACCTGGCCCGCGGCATTTTTTATTTCGATGATCTGATCGCTGAATTCTTCCGGTACACCGCCAATAATGTGTACATTAAAGTACTTTAATAAAGCTTGCGGGGCATTTAATGTACTGATCGAATCGTGGTTACCACCAATTATAACCACTTCCCTGCAGCTTGTATCCTTTACTCTTCTCAGGAATCCGTAGTACTGCTCAAAGGCGGTATTAGAAGGGCTGCCTGTGTCAAAAATATCTCCGGCCACGATCAGCACATCGATCTTTTCTGTCTGTAAGGTTACGATTAACCAATTCAGAAAAGCCTGGTGCTCATCCGTACGCTCACTCTGTTCAAGTCTTTTACCAAGGTGCCAGTCGGCCGTGTGAAGAATTCTCATTGTCGACTGCTAAAATAAACAAATGAAAAGACAAATGTCCCATTTTGCTTAAGCAGTTTAATTCATCACCTGGCAATCAAACTGATGCGCCTGAAAGATATGGAAGATTTTTTCCTGGTTACTCGGCACGCCAATAACCCTTAGTACTTTATCTACATCATCGAGATCAATAGTCCAGTTATTTTTTCCTAAAAGGTCATTCAACTCTTCAAATACCAATGATTGATCGTCAAATCCATCTACGGTTGTTGTAAACACCAAAACGGTCAGTTCTTCCTTTTGTTCTCTGAACGACCAGGGTCTTAAAGCATCTGCGTTTTGCGCAGATGCTTTAAGGTAATTGATTACGCCCGACCATAGTGTGCGGGGCATTACTGAATGATCTCTCATTTCCATCCTCCCCCTAACGCTCTGTACAACTCCACAGAAGCATTCAATTGTGCAGTTTTGATAGTCGCCAGATCCAGCTCACTCTGCAAAGCATTGCTTTGAGCATTGATCACTTCCAGATAGTTAGCCATACCGCTTTTAAACAAAAGATTGGCATTTTTTAAACTGCGTTGTACAACGGTTACACGCTGATCAGCTATCGTATATTGCTGTTTCAGTTTCTCTACCTTAATCAGTTCATCCGATACTTCACCAACGGCATTAAGTACAGATTGTCTGAATTGTAAAACAACTTTTTCCCGTTCTACCATCGCTACATCGTATTGTGTTTTTAACTGTTTACGCTGAAATATAGGTTGCGCAATTCCACCGGCAACAACACCAAATAAAGATCCCGGAATATTAAACCAGTTGCTTGATTTGAAGGAATTAATACCTCCGGTAGCAGTAATGGTGAGCGATGGATACATACTTGCTTTAGCGATCCCGACTTTAGCATTTGCTTTCATCAATTCCAGTTCGGCACTTTTCACATCTGGCCTTAGACTTACCATGGCTGACGGAAACCCCGTTCCTGTCTGATTTTGGATTTGCATCGCATTTAACAACCCAATCCTTGCGATGCTTTTTGGGAAAGCACCAGTAAGAATACTCAATGCATTTTCCTGCAAATTGATCCGCTGCTCCAGCTGGGGCACAAGGCCTGCAGCTACCAGTTGCTGTGCTTGCGCTTGTTCAATAGCAAGGGAAGTCACCTGCCCTGCGTCAAACTGCATTTTGATAATATTTAACGTGCTATCATTTAAAGCCAGGTTTTTCCTGGCAATATCCAGCTGTGTATCCAGCATGATCAGGCTATAGAATCCCTGGGCAATACTAGCTACCAAACGTGTTTGAATTGCCTTTCTAGCTTCAGCAGTCTGCAGATAAGTTGCTCCAGCCGCGTTTTTCTGATTAGCAATTTTGCGCCAGATATCAGCTTCCCAGCTTAAGCCCAGTGATGCAGTATAATCTTCCACATGCGTAGAACCCGCAAACTGACTGATCGTTAACCCATTCAGACTATTGTCTGATGGGCGGTTTGTATTGGCAGTAACCTGCAGGTTAACTGCGGGCAGATTGCCAAGTTTTGATTGTCTGAACAACAGGGAGGCCGACTCAATATTTTTGAGTGCAATCTGCATATCATAGTTGTTGATCAGTGCGGTATCGATCAGGTCCCTGATAGCTTTTTCTTTAAAAAAATCCTGGTACGAAATACTGGCGATGCTCAACGTATCTGCTGATGAACTATTTCTGAATTCAGCAGGAGCAGCATCTGTCGGTTTTGCGATATCTTTAGAGACTTTACAAGCACCGGTAACCAGTACCAATAAAAGGGCAGTATATATATATTTAAACGGTTTCATATTCATAACTATTAGTGTGTACATTTTCAACTGGCTCTTTCGGTGCGCCTGTAATCTTTTCCTGGAAGAACTGGAAGATTACGAACAGTACAGGGATAATAAATAACCCAAGTATTACTCCGGTTATCATCCCACCCGCAGCACCAATACTGATTGAGTGGTTTCCCAGTGCAGAAGGACCTTCAGCACGCATCATCGGGATTAAACCAACAACGAATGCCAGTGAAGTCATAATAATCGGGCGCAACCTCAATTTCGCGGCTTCCAGAGCTGAAGAAACCAGGCTTTTCCCTGTTCTTCTTCGCTGGACAGCAAACTCTACGATCAGGATCGCATTTTTTGCGAGCAAGCCTATGAGCATGACCAGTGCCACTTGTACATATATGTTGTTCTCAATTCCTGTTAAGCCGATGGCTACGAATACACCAAATACACCAGTAGGGATTGAAAGTATAACTGCTAACGGTAAAATATAACTTTCATATTGGGCAGATAACAGGAAGTATACGAAAACTAAACACAGGCTGAAAATAATTACCGACTGACCGCCAGAGGTAATTTCTTCCTTAGTAATACCTGAGAATTCATGAGAGAAGCCTGATGGTAACTGTTGTGCAGCTACTTCATCAACAGCTCTGATGGCATCACCAGAACTAAAACCCGGTTTTGGTATCGCATTGATCCCGATTGAATTGAACAGGTTGTAACGGGAAGCCGTTTCTGTACCGTAAACACGTTTTAATTTAATTAAAGTATTGATCGGAACATTTTCGCCAGCCTGGTTTTTCACAAAAATCCCATCCATTGCAGACGGATCTGCACGATCGTTAACATCTGCCTGTACCATTACCCTGTAGTATTTACCAAACCTGTTAAAATCAGAAGCCTGGGCACTACCAAAATAAGACTGCATAGTTTGCAGGATATCTTTTGTAGATACACCTAACTGCTCTGCTTTAGCATCATCCAGTTCCATTTCCAATTGCGGATAATCTGCCTTAAATGAAGTAAAGGCTACAGCAATTTCAGGGCGTTTCATCAGCTCAGCGATAAAGTTATTTGCAATTCCACTGAACCTTTCCAGTTTACCACCGGTTTTGTCTTGCAATACCATATCCAATCCATCTACATTACTGAATCCTGGAACGGTTGGGAAAGTGAAGACAAAGAAATTAGCGCCTTTCACTTCTGCCAGTTTACCTCTTACAATATTCATAATGGCATTGATGTCTTTCACATCTCCCCTTTCTTCAGTAGGTTTGAGTAAGATGAACATCGTACCTGCAGAAGGACTCGTAGAAGATGTTAATACACTAAATCCTGATAGTCCGTTAAAGATTTTGGTAAAAGGCAAAGGCTGTAAAAGATCTTCGGCACTTTTCATTGCTGCCGTGCTTCTTTCCAGAGAAGCACCAGCTGGGGTGGTCATTGCTATTGCAATAAAACCCTGATCCTCAGAAGGAATAAATCCTGTAGGTGTTCTTTTCACCATCCATACCGTAGCCAGTACAACAATAGCCAAACCTGCAAGGCCAACCCATTTTGTACGGATCAGAAATCTTAAGCTACCTACATACCTATTGGTTAAGGAGTCAAAACTTCTGTTAAAACCAGCAAAGAACCTTTGTTTGAAATTACTTTTGGCAACAGGGGCATTTTTATCATGATGGATCTCTTTTAAGAAAAGCGCACAAAGAGCAGGGCTCAATGTTAATGCATTTACAGCGGAGATCACAATTGCAATGGCAAGCGTAAACGCAAACTGCCTGTAGAAAACACCGGTTGAGCCTTCCATAAAACCAACAGGAAGGAATACTGCACTCATTACCAGTGTGATAGAGATAATTGCACCGGTAATTTCATGCATGGCTGCTGCTGTTGCAGGTTTTGGCCCCATATGTTTGTGTTCCATTTTAGCATGGACCGCCTCTACCACCACAATCGCATCATCGACCACGATCCCGATCGCAAGTACTAAAGCGAATAGAGTCAGCAAGTTAATGGAGAAACCGAAAAGCTGCATAAAAAAGAACGTTCCCAGAATAGCTACGGGAACCGCAATTGCCGGGATCAGTGTAGATCTGAAATCCTGAAGGAAGATAAATACAACAATAAAAACCAGGATAAACGCCTCGATCAACGTATGGATAACCTGATCAATGGATTGATCAAGAGAAACCTTTGTACTGTATAATGTTAAATATTTCACCCCCTTAGGAAAGTCTTTTTCGGCCTTATCCATAAATTTCTGGATGGCAATCTGGATGTCATTCGCGTTCGATCCGCTCAATTGCTGTATACCGATGTTTAATCCCGGTTTACCATTGATACGGGTTAAACTTGCGTAGGTATAGGCACCAAATTCAATCCTTGCCACATCCTTAAGCCTCAGGAAAGATCCGTCTGCATTAGAACGGATGATAATGTTTCCATATTCTTCAGGTTTGGTCAGCTTACCTTTATATTTCAATGTATATTGAAATGCATTTTTACTGCTTTCTCCGAACATCCCTGGAGCTGCTTCCAGGTTTTTATCTTTAATCTTCGAAATCACATCATTCGGTACCAGGTTATATGTTGCCATTTGTGCCGGATTAAACCATACCCTCATAGAGTAATCTTTACTTCCACCAAAAATTGCTGCCGCACCAACGCCCTGTATCCTTTTGATTTCAGGTACCAGATTTATAGCCGCATAATTAGCCATAAATGTCTGGTCATAATTTTTCTCATCATCAGTATACATACTCAATACAACGATCAGACTGTTCTGCTGTTTAGCAGTACTCACACCTGCCTGGATAACTTCGGCAGGGAGCTGACTGGTTGCCTGGGAAACCCTGTTCTGCACATTCACTGCTGCCTGATCGGGATCTGTTCCGAGTTTAAAATAAACTGTGATCACTAACGAACCATCATTACTCGCAGTAGAGCTCATATAGCTCATGTTCTCTACTCCATTAATTGATTCTTCTAAAGAAGGTGCAACAGAACGTAATACGGTTTCTGCATTTGCTCCGGGGTATAAAGCAGTTACCTGAACGGCAGGAGGAGCAATATCCGGGAACTGTTGTAAAGGTAATTTAGTTAGTCCGAGCACGCCTAAAATGACGAGCAGAATGGATATAACTGTGGCTAAGACAGGTCTGTCTATAAATTTCTTAAACATGATTCTTGGGTTATCTTATGGTACTGATTATCTTGATGCAGTTTTTACAGGTTCTTCTTTCATTTTCTGAGGCTGGATTACATCACCCTCTTTCAGCTTATCGATACCATCAAAAACGATACGGTCACCAGATTTAAGTCCGGCCGATACCAGGTAATTCGTACCGCTTGTACCTGTTACAGTAATCGGTTGTTTACTTACTTTATTTGCAGCATCAACGGTAAAAACAAACATTTTATCCTGAACTTCTACAGTAGAAGATTGCGGGATCAGTAATGCATCTGCATGTTTTAAACTCAGCCTGATTTTTCCCGTATTTCCAGACCTTAACAATCCTTCTTTATTCGGGAAAGTTGCCCTTAATGAAATAGATCCTGTTTGTTTATCAAACTGACCATCAACCATATCAATTTTACCCAGACTCTGATAAACATTATTGTCAGCGAGCACGAGTGAAACGCCAGGCAGGTTTTTAAGTCTTTCTGTTATGTTTTTACCAGGATATCTTGCATTAAATCCGATGAAATCATCTTCACCTAGAGAGAAGTAAACATGAACCTCATGTGCATCAGATAATTGGGTAAGCGGGATCGCATCGCTGGAAGCTACAAGGCTACCTTGTTTTTTAGGAAGACGGCCTACATAACCCGTTACAGGTGCTTTTATCAGGGTATAACCCAGATTAATATTAGCAGCACCTACTCCTGCTTTTGCCTGTTCTACACTTGCAAGCGCAGATTGATAAGTAGATTTCGCACTTTTCAATTGGAAATCGGATACTACCTTGTTCTGAACAAGCGGAGTCAGTTTATCTACTTCGATCTGTGCATTCATTACTGCAGCCTGTGCGGCATGCAATAAAGCTTTTGCATTGTTTACAGCTTCTCTGAAAGGAAGCTCGTTGATTTTAAATAATGGTTGTCCTTTTTGAACAAGCGCGCCTTCATTAACGAAGATCTTATCAAGCACACCTGATACCTGCGGACGGATCTCTAAATCAACTGCTCCCTGTATAGAAGCAGGATAATCCGCAAAAGTTGTTTCCGAACTGTTCTGCAAAGAGATGACCGGCAGGGTTTGCAGAACAACAGGCGGCGCCTGAACTTTATCGCTTGAACATGCAGCGAATAATATAGCTAGTAGTAAAATTGATGTTTTCATAACGTTAATCATTTGTTTAACAGTGTTAAATGACAGGATAAAAAATATATGTTTGTTAGTGTGTTGAATGGTGATGCTTTAACTTAACTAGGTTATTTAACACTGTTAAGTTGTGATTTAAAAAAAAGGAAACAGATGTTTTTGCCCGTTTCCTCGAGTTGTTTGTAATGATGTATAGATAATTTAACAGCGTTAAGTACTCCATAAAAAAAAAGTTTTAATCGTTTATTGTTTTTATAATCCCATGAATTGCATCTTTTAAGATATGCTGGTTCATTTCGTCATTTGTTCCTTTTCTGGTAAGGTTTATGGAAATCAATCCATGTATAATAGACCAGAAAGTATAATATTTTCTACAGACATTATCTTCATCAGGCTGATCATTTTCCATGATTTCGATAATATTCTCCCAAATTATTTTCCTGGCAGCTTCTGCTTCAGGCAAACTTTTGATCATATCACAACAACTCATATCCACACCAAACATCAACTGATAAAGCTGGGTATGTTTAAAAGCAAAATCCCAGTAAGCGATCCACATTGCTTCCAGTTGTTTTTCCGGATTTTCGAATCTGGCTTTGGCATCTTTAAGTTCCTGCAGCAGTATTCCATTTCCTTTGCGTGTAAGCTCGAGAAGGATGCCTTCTTTGTTAGCAAAATATTCATAAATGATTGGTGCCGTATATTCAATCTTATCCGCAATTTTGCGCATACTTAAGGCCTGCCAACCGTCTTCTTTGACGATTTCCAGTGAAGCCTCTAGTATATTGGCCCTTGTTTCTTCCTTAATCCGTTGAATTCTCTCTTTACTGCCCATGGCAAATATATAACTGTGTAAATTATCTAACAGCGTTAGACAAATGTAAAACTAGTTTTTGGTCTTTATATCAGTGAACTGTCAAATCTAAAACAGGCGTTATACTACAATGGTATACCGGTGTCCGTTCCTGAAATGAGTTTACATAAGAAAGTTTTTCATCACAGAAAAATGAGTAAAGAAAATGAACGCCCAAGTAAAGGAAAAGGTGGCATAACA
>Ga0247736_10000095_pt1 | contig 34565 bp, 31 predicted proteins | sample UWRJL193509B2_FD_180935 | JGI IMG/M metagenome (GOLD analysis project Ga0247736, IMG submission 180935) | Plant litter microbial communities from Arlington Agricultural Research Station in Wisconsin, United States - UWRJ-L193-509B-2 | ecosystem: Environmental > Terrestrial > Plant litter >...
ACGAGTTGAGCAGAAAGAGGAAGACAGTGTCGGGGGAGACCGCCGCGGCGATGACGCAGAGGAACCCGATCACCGAGGAGAAGAGGATTGCGGCCCGAGGAACCCCACGCGGCGACACCTTGATGAGTTGCACCGGAGCCTCACGGCGGGCGGCAAGCACAAAAAGCATGCGCGAGGCCGTGTAGAGCCCCGAGTTGAGGCACGACAGCACGGCGGTGAGCACAACAGCATTCATGATGTCGTCGGCGTAGGGGATGCCCATCTGGTCGAACGCCGCGACGAAGGGAGACGCGCCGAGTTCGGTGGAGTCCCACGGGAGGATGACCGCGAGAAGAAACAGCGAGCCCACAAAAAAGAGAGCGATACGCAGGATGACCGAGTTGGTCGCTTTGGCGATGGCCTTCTCGGGGTTGGGGGATTCGGCGGCCGCAATGGTCGCGATCTCCGCGCCCACCATCGAGAAGATGACCACCACAACGGCGGAGAAGATGGCGCCGATTCCATTCGGGAAGAGCCCACCGTTGTCGACGAGGTTGCTGAAGTCGAGGTCTTTATTCGGCCAGAACCCGAGCACAAAGCATCCACCCAGCACCAAAAACAAGGCGATGGCAGCCACCTTGATGCCAGCGAACCAGTACTCGAACTCGCCGAAGGCACCTACCGAGAACAGGTTGGTGACGGTCATCAACGCCATCAGGATGAGGGAGAGGAGCCAGAGTGGCGCGTCGATCCAGTAGGTGATCACCTTCGCGCCGGCGACGGCTTCGAAGCCGACCACAATGACCCAGAAGTACCAGTACAACCAGCCGACGGAAAAGCCCGCCCACCCACCGAGCGCCTGTCGGGCGTAGTCGGCGAACGAGCCGGTCGACGGGTTCGCGGTCGCCATCTCACCCAGCATGCGCATCACCAGGATGATGAGCACGCCGGTGACCGCGTAGGTGATAAACGCACCCGGCCCCGCGCCGTTGATGACCACCCCTGATCCGACAAACAGGCCGGCGCCGATGACACCGCCGATCGCGATCATGGTGAGCTGTCGCTGGTTCAAGCCTTTGTGCAGTTCTGGTGTTGTGCCCATCATTGCCTCCCAGATGCTGTCGAATCGTGGAAAACGACCCCCATGGTGGCGAGACGCGGCCGACGATGTGACATACGCGGCGGTGCGTAGCAGAAACGATAAACCCGCACCGAGCGAAGTCCTAGCAATTTCTCTGCGCGAAACCGCCTCGCTAGTCTGTGGAAGTGAACGAGACCCTTCCTCCCTGCCCTGCCTGCGCCAGCGACCTCACCTACGAAATGGGAACACTGCTGGTGTGCCCGATGTGCGGCGAAGAATGGACCGCCTCCAGCGACAGCGCAGAGGCTGTGGATCAGGACGCCGAGCAGGTCATCACGGATGCGTTTGGCACACCCCTGGCCGATGGCGACACGGTGAGTGTTCTCAAAAGCCTCAAAATCAAGGGCAGCTCGACCGTGGTCAAGGTGGGCACCAAAGTGCGCGGAATCCGCCTCGTGAATGGGGTCGGCGACCACGACATCGAGTGCCGGATCGACGGGATCGGCTCCATGCAGCTCAAGTCGAGCGTCGTGAAGAAGGTCTAACCGCGACGTGCTACCGTGCGGGTATGGCGAAGTCGAGCGCGTTTCACACCCCCAGTAAAAGTTCCGTCCCCCGAGTAATCGGGCGAGTCGGGCTTGGGCTGATTCTCCTTACCGCGGGGATCAGTCACCTCACGTTCGCGCGCAAGGAGTTTGTCGCCCAGGTGCCCGAATGGGTGCCTGTCGAGGACGACGTGGTGGTGCTGGGCAGCGGAGTCGCAGAGATCTCACTCGGCGCAGCACTGGTTGCGCTTCCCTCGCGTCGTGTTCCCGTCGGCTGGCTCGTTGCCGCGTTTTTTGTGGCGATCTTCCCGGGCAACATTTCCCAGTACGTCACCCACACCAGTGCGTTTGGGTTGAAGACCGACCGGGACCGTTTTGTGCGCCTCTTTTTCCAGCCGGTACTCGTGCTCTGGGCGCTGTGGTCGACCGGTGCGTGGAAGGCCCTGCGCGCCAGCCGTCGCTAAATCGCCGTGATGGTGCTGGTCGCTCCTGATTGATCGCCCAGAATCTGGGCGGGCCCGGGAACGTTTTGGGCTGCAGATGGTTGTATCTGAGGTCGTAGAGACGCACACGCAACCAACGCAAGGCAGGCACACACATGGCGATTCCCCTCTCAATCCTCGATCTGGCTCCGATCGCTCCGGGAAGTACCGCGCGAGACAGCTTCGCCGCGAGTGTTGAGCTCGCCCGCTCCGCCGAAGCGCATGGTTACACACGCGTGTGGTACGCCGAGCACCACAACATGGCCACCATCGCGTCCTCGGCGACGAGTGTTCTCATCGGCCACGTTGCCGCTCACACCTCCACCATCCGGCTGGGTTCCGGCGGAGTGATGCTCCCCAACCACTCGCCGCTCACCATCGCGGAGCAGTTCGGTACCCTCGCCACGCTCTACCCCGACCGCATCGACCTCGGTCTCGGTCGCGCTCCCGGCAGCGACCAGAACACCATGCGGGCGCTGCGCCGTGACGCGCACTCGTCCGACCAATTCCCCCAGGACGTGGTGGAATTGCAGGCTTACCTGCAGGGCAATTCGGTGATCCCGGGCGTCCAGGCTATCCCGGGTGCCGGCACCAACGTTCCCCTCTACATTCTCGGATCGTCGCTATTCGGCGCCCAGTTGGCCGCCGCCCTCGGACTGCCCTACGCATTTGCGTCGCACTTCGCGCCGGACGCCCTCCACGACGCGGTCGACGTCTACCGTCAGCAATTCAAGCCGTCGGCCCAGCTCGCCGAGCCCTACGTGATCGTCGCGGCCAACGTTGTTGCCGCCGACGACGCCGCCGTCGCGCGTGAGCAGCACCTGACCGCACTCCGCAGTCGTGTGCGCTTGATGATTTCGCGAGGCCCGTCCACGCCGGCGTACTCCGATGAGGAGATCGACGCGTTCCTCACCACTCCCGACGGCCGCCAGCTCGCGAAGATGGTCAAGTACACCGCGGTAGGCACAGCCGATGACGTGCAGGGATTCCTCACGGAGCTCGCCGACTCCACACAGGCGGACGAGCTCATTGTCGCGCACATGGCAACCGAGGTGAGTGACCGTCTCCGCTCGGTCGAGCTCACCGCCAAGGCAATGCTGGGCGAGCTCGCCACCCGCTAATTCGTGAGCTGGTCTGGCACGTCAGAACGTGGCGTGCCAGACATGTTTGGCCGGCTGGGTAAATTGCAGCTCGGTGTCGCTCGGACTCAGGGGGCGCACGCCCGAGCACAGATTGATGTCGCCGAATCGGAACTCGCTGGTCGAGACAACCTGGTCGTCGTCCACAAACACAATCATTTGTGAGTTGTCGGAGGCGTTGGTGTCGGGAGCGTCATCCCACTCAAATCCCAGACGTTCGTTGACGTCGGGATCGTAGGGGCAGACCACAAGAAAACTGTCCCAGTCACCGTCGACGACGGCGTCGAGACGTACGTTGTGCCCGTCGCTGGCTTCGATTTCCGCGAGGAGCTCGCCGTTAATGCTCGGTGACGAGCAGGCAGAGGCGCTCAGCATAAGCGCGCCCACCAGTGCTGTCGCCACGATCGCGCGAGTGCTCGAGGTTGCCATCGCCCGAGTCTGTCAGCAGCACCTCCGTGCGCGTGCGGGCGTGGGGTCTATGCTCCGCTGTTGCCCGGATGCTTGGGGCTCTGACCCGCTGACCCGGCGCGACGAGCGCGCCACGCACGCCATGCCCCGGTCGACCAGAGTGCCCAGACCACCAACACCGGCTGGAAAATGAGCCGGATGGCGCGCTGTGCATCGGTGTCGAGTCCGAATGAATCGGTGTGGGTGACAAGCTGCGAGATATTGCCCGGGAAGATTGCGACGAAAAATGCGGCGACAATCCACCCGACAATAACGCGGTAACGGGGGAGCGCCACCAGGGCGAGTCCGAGGATCATCTCCACGATGCCAGAGGCGACCACCACAAAGTCACCCGCGAGCGGAAGCCACGTTGGCACCTGCGCGAGGAACGCCTCCCGGTTGAAGGTCAGGTGGCTGAACCCCGCAAGCAACAGCATCACACCGAGCAGAATGCGGAAGATCGCGCGGACGAGAGATCGTTGGGGGCGAGTGCCCGGCTGTGTGCTCATGACGAAAGTATTTCATATTCGAAGTAAATAACCTGCGGATGTGCTGGCTGCAGAGCATCCGGCCGCATATTTTCCGCTCTTTTCGACCGCCTTCGATCGTCACCAGAGGCGGATGGCACTATTGCCGGGTGACCCATTTTTTCAATGCCCCCGTTGATTTCGTCGCGGCCGAACGAATGTGGGACGAGTACTCGATGGCCCACCCTGAGGCCGTACGAACCGACCCCGAGGCGGGGCGAGCCGACCCCGAGTATGTGGTCGAGCGATTTGGGGACTCCGCGCGTCTGGCGGACGAACTCCTTTTCGAGGTCACCCACGGAGTCAAACGGGCAACGGCGGAGCTGGTCGCGGAGTATGAGGCTGCAGGCGAGTCGATCCCGCAGGCGGGCTCGCACTGGATCGCCTGCGACGGCTCCGGACGGCCGCGGGTGGTGATCCGCACCACCGAAGTACGGATCGCACCCTTCACCGACGTGGACCAGGCCTTCGCGTGGGACGAGGGGGAAGACGATCGCACCCTGGAGAGCTGGCAGCGCGAACACCGCAAGTACTGGTTGCGAGTCTGTGCGGCACGAGGCGTTCCCTGGAGCGAAAACGACGACATTGTGCTCGAACGTTTTGCCGTGGTGTGGCCGCCTGAGTTTCGGGACTGAGCGGATACACCTTGTCGGCTGGCCGACTGACCCGCTATGCGTGTTCTGACAGATGCGAGCTGGTCGCGTTTTCCTCCGCCCACTCGAGCGCATAGTCAGCGACGGCCTCCCAGCCGGGTTCACCACACGTCCAGTGGGAGCGCCCGGGGAACTCGTGGAAGTCGGTGCGGGCTTCGCTCTTCGAGTAGTGATCGGCGTTCGATCGGTTCACCGACGGCGGCATGATGTGGTCGGCACCGCCAGCGATAAACAGCAGTGGTGCGCGGTTATCACGGGAGTAGTCAACCCAGGTCTCCTGGTGCCCCGGCTTGAAGTTGGCGATCAGTCCGTACGCCCAGACCCAGTTGCCCGGGGCCGGGATGTGGTACCTCGTGTAGACCTCGTCGGATTCCTCGCGGCTGAGGGTGTTGGTGAACGTGTAGTGGAACTGTTCGGGGGTGTAGCCGAACGCCCCGTGGAACGTCGACGGGTGAGTGAGGATGGGGAAAAAGGACCGGAGTTGCGACGGCGGCGAGACCCGCACCCCTTCGGTGGGTGCCGAGTTGATCGCGACCGCGGCCGTTCCCAAACCGCGCGCCACCAAGAGCTGCGTCAGGGTGCCGCCGAAGGAATGTCCCATGATGATCGGGGGTTTGCCCAGATTCGCGATCTCTGACGCGAGGTGGTCGACAACCTCGGGAACGGTGAGGCGCGCAATGAGGTCCGGGTTCTCCCGGAGAGCCTCAACCTCGATCTCAAAGCCCGGGTAGGTCGGGGTAACCACCCGGTACCCCTTGGCCTCGTAGTAGGGGACCCACTTCTCCCAGCTGCGGGGAGTCATCCACAAGCCGTGGATAAGCACGATGGTGTCGGGTGCGAATGCGTCGTTCATGGCTGTCCTTTCGGCGCCGGTGCGGCGCAACTCGGAGTGTGTCGGTGGGGAACATCGGACACATCGGAGCGTCCGATTGCGGACTTCTCGGGGACTGACAGAGCCGAAACTAGCGTGCCCGCACGCCGCAATCAAGGGGGTGCTCGCCGCGATCAGCGGTGGAGTGCGCCAGCCGCGTTAGCTACCACCGCGGCTGACACGGCGTCGAGCAGGCTCGACTGAAGGTTCCAGCGCTGCCAGTACAGCGGAACGTCACTCGATTCGCCGGGCAGGATCTCCCGGAGTGCTCCCGATCGGATCTCGTCCAGGCACTGCTGTTCGGGAAGGAGCGCCCACCCGAATCCCAGCAGAACCGCGTGCGCGAAGTCCGCCGAGGTGGGCACGTAGTGTCGCGGCGACTGAGGATCGTGGCCGAGGCGGGTGCGAATGAACCTGTGTTGAAGGTCGTCTTTGCGATCGAAATCGACCATCGGCGCAGCATCCATTCCTGCCAACCCCAGGTCATCAAGTCGCCACTCGGCCGCGAACGCCGGACTGCAGACCGCGCGATACCGCATTGAGCCGAGCGACACCGATGTGCAGCCCTGCACGGCCTCTGACGTCGAGGTCACTGCCGCCATCACCGCGCCCGAGCGGAGGAGGGATGTGGTGTGCTGCTGGTCTTCGCGGAGGATGTCGAGTACCACCTTCAGCGTGCGGGGGACGTCCGCGAGGGCGGGGAGGAACCAGGTAGCGAGGCTGTCGGCGTTGACCGCGACCGGCAACGAGATCCAGTCGCCACTCTGCTGATCGGACTGGCCGAGGTCCCGTGCTGCGTCGCTGGCGAGCACCTCCATCTGGCGGGCGTAGCGCAGCACAATCGCGCCGGCGGCCGTTGGCTGGGCGGGATTGCTGCGCTGGAGGAGCACCTGGCCCGCGGACTGCTCCATGGCTTTGATGCGCTGCGACACCGCGGATGCCGTGAGGCGCAGGCGTCGTGCGGCCGACTCAAACGTTCCTTCGTCCATCACCGCGACAAGAGTGTGGAGTTGATCGACCTCAAAAATCACATTAGCTCCGCTTAGGTACCGTAAGAATCATTAGCTGGAGTTTATGCTGCACAGCGCATATTTTCGACGTTATGACTACTTCTGCCGCGCTTCTTGCCCTCGTTCTCGGACTCGGGACGGGCCTCTCCCTCATCATCGCTATCGGCGCGCAGAACGCGTTTGTGTTGCGCCTGGGCATCGAAGCACGCAACCGAATTGTGTTGGTGGTTGTGCTCGTCTGCGCGGTATCCGACGCAGTGCTGATCCTGGCCGGAGTGCTCGGGATCGGCGCGGTGATCGAGGCGGCACCCGTCGCGCTGGTGGTCATCCGCATCCTAGGCTCCGCGTTTTTGCTGGTCTATGGGGTGATGGCCGCGGTGCGGGTGTTTCGGCCTCGTGCACTCGTCGTCTCCGGTACCGCGCCGAAGCTGGGGATGGGCTCGGCGGTCACCACTGCGGTGGCGTTCACCTGGCTCAACCCGCACGTCTACCTCGACACCGTGGTGCTGCTCGGTTCTGTCGCCAACCAGCAGGGTGCTGACGAGCGATGGTGGTGGTCGGTCGGTGCGATTTCGGGCAGCTTCCTGTGGTTCTTCGCCCTCGGTTTTGGGGCGCGCCTCCTGCGTCCCGTCTTCGCCCGCCCGACTGCGTGGCGTGTACTCGATGCTCTGATTGCCGTGGTGATGCTGGCTCTGGGTCTGCGCCTGGCGCTAGGTGGATGATCCGCGGGTGGCCAGCTGACACCGACAAGGTGACGCTGTTGTGGCGCGGCGCTCGGGGCACAACGGCATTCGGCGCATAACAGTAGAGGTATGGACCAGAACGTACACTTCATCACCTTCGCCACTCCCAACCTCGATGCCGCCCGCGACTTCTACGTCTCGGCTCTGGGGTGGTCACCCCTGCTCGACGTGCCCAACGAGATCATCTTTTTTCAGATCGCCCCGGGGATGGTTCTCGGACTTTTTGATGCGGACAAGTTCCAGCGCGACCTCGCCATCGGGGACTCGCACCCGACCGTTTCGGGAGTCACCCTTGCCCACAACGTGGGGTCGCCGGATGAGGTGCGCGAGAGCGTCAGTGCGATGGTCGCCGCCGGGGCCGAGTTGCTGAAGCACCCGCAGCCGGGGGAGTTCGGCGGAATCTTCCACTCCCATGTTCGTGATCCCAACGGAATCACTTGGGAGATTGCGCACAACCCCGGGTGGAAAGTCAGCGACACCGGGGACGTCTCGTTCAGCTGAGCATCCCGAACAACAGGGATGCTCAGCAGACGAGCATCCCGAACAGCGCAGCGAATGAGAATTTCTCTTGTCGACGACGCGGGGGACGCTACATTTAGTTCCATGCGCCGCACCCACGCCCTGACCGTGTCCGCCTTTGCCCTGACGCTCACCCTCGGCCTCGCCGGGTGTGCCTCCGGCTCGGACGATTCCGAGCCGTCGAGCGCCACGCCCTCGAGTTCGCAGTCGCCCGCCGCTGAGGCACCGTCGACCGAGCCGTCGGCACCCACACAACCCGCCGACACTGGGGTCGCAGTAGCAGCCGGGGCCGTTGTCGCCGGTGACGGTTACACCTACACCATTCCCGTGGGATGGTCCCAGCAGGATGCCGCGCTGGCACCCCAAGCCGACACCATTGCCGCGGACAGTGCGCCGACCGGCCCGTTCGCTTCCAACATCAACGTGGTGCTGACCCCCTCGGGAGCGTTGACCGCCGACATGGTCGAAGCGGTCGCCGTCAACGAGCTGGAGGCCGGTGGCGCGACCAGCGTTGAGGTGCTCGACCGCGTCACCGTCGCGGGCTCCGACACCGCACACGTCACAGCCGTGCTGACCGTAGGCGAGCTCACTTACCGCATCCACCAGTACTACGTCTCGAGCGACGACCAGACCTACGTGGTGACGTTCTCCGCGGCGGAAGACCTGCCCGATGAGCAGACTACTGCTCTCGCCGAGTCCGTTCTCGCCACCTGGACCTGGGTGTAATCGCGGCAGTTCAGAGCTCGCTGACTTTCAGAGCCCGTTGACTTTCAGAGCCCGGCGACGAGTGCCGCAGCGACCCGCGGACTGAGGATTCCGGGAGGGTCTACGTCTACGGCGAGGGCCTGCACCGCGCGGCTGTAGAAGTTACGGGCGGCGGCAGCCAGTGCGATGTCGACAATTTCCCGGTCGGAGTAGCCGGCCTCGCGCAGGCGAAGGCTGTCGGCATCGGTCATACTCGACGCGTCAACACTGACTTTTTCGGCGAACTCCATCATCACCACTTCAGCCTCGGTAAGCCCGGCGTTGTGGTAATCCTCGGCGATACGCACCAGGGTGTCTTCGTCGAAGTAACGCATCGCTTTGCGCGCGTGGGCGAGCAGGCAATGCTGCGACCTCGCTCCGCGGGCGGCGGCGAGCGTGATCAACTCATACCGACGTTTGTCCATGGGTTTGGCGATGGCGTCAATCAGGGAGTTCCACGCGTCGAGTGCTTCTGGGTTCATGCTGAGCGCACGAGTGTGGGCACCGACATACCCCTGCGAGCGGATGTCATCCGCAAATAGTTCAGCGACCAGGCCGGTCGCTTCCGCGTTGGACGGAGCCGTGATTATTGCCATGGTGACCACCTCGAAGTGCGTGTGATCAGTCCATGCTTCCACTCCGTGACCTCGGAGGGAAGTACCGCGAGGGCGGCGCGTTTAGCGCGACTGGCGGCGTTTGCCGACGCGGGGTGCGCCCTTGACGGCGGGGGTGCGGCCCTTGCCCTTGGATGCTTTGGCTTTACCGCCCGGGGCGGCAACCGATGCTTTCGCAGCAGCGGCGGACTTGGCCAGCTGGGTGCGAGCGTTCTCGAGGAACGCAACACCCTGTTCGGTCAGAACGGTGGTCTCGGCGGTTTTGTCGAACAGGTCGTACCCGAGGTCGGATTCCAACTTGCGGATTGACGCGATGAGGGTACTCCGCGGCACATCGAACTGCTTTGCAGCGCGAGCAAAGTGCAACTCCTTGGCAGCGGCGACGAAGTGTCGGAGCAGTGTGGGGTCCACGGGGAGCCTTTCGTTTGGCCCACGAATGTCGCGGCCCGGTTCCTAGGGTACGCGGCGAGCTCGTGCGGCCGCGACAAAGGCCGCCCTCGCGCAATGAGAACATGGGGGAATGACCGCAACACTCGTGGCTAAAGGCCTGGCCGGCGGGTACGCGCACCGCACTCTTTTTGATTCCCTCGACCTCACGGTCGCTCCCGGCGATGTGGTGGGAGTTGTGGGCGTCAACGGTGCCGGCAAATCGACCCTGCTGCACCTTCTCGCCGGCCTCACCGAACCCCAGGCGGGCACCGTGGCGCTGTCCCCGCGGGATGCGTTTGTTGGCTGGCTGCCGCAGGAACACGAACGCGTCGAGGGCGAAACCGTTGCCGACTACATTGCGCGCCGAACGGGCTGCGCCGAGACAACGCGGCGAATGGATGCTGCGGCCATAGGTCTAGGTGAGGTCGCAGATCCTGCTCCGGGCGCTCCCGACCCCGCCGATGTGTATTCCGAGGCGCTCGACCGCTGGCTGGCCAGTGGTGCAGCCGACCTCGACGACAGGATGCCGCAGGTGCTCGCCGACCTGGGCCTCACCGTGGGTACCGGTTTCGCCAGCGACGCGCTGATGACGTCCCTCTCCGGCGGCCAGGCCGCCCGGGTTGGCCTCGCGGCGCTGCTGCTGTCGCGCTTCGACATCGTTCTCCTCGACGAGCCCACCAACGACCTCGACCTCGACGGGCTCGACCGCCTTGAGGCCTTTGTGCGCGGACTCCGCGGCGGTGTGGTGCTGGTCAGTCACGACCGCGAGTTTCTCGCCCGCTGTGTCACCCGGGTGCTCGAACTCGACCTCGCACAGGGTGCCAACCGGGTCTTCGGTGGTGGGTATGACGCGTACCTCGAGGAGCGTGAGACCGCGCGCCGCCACAAGCGCGAGAGTTACGACGAGTTCGCCGACAAAAAGGCCGACCTGGTGGGCCGCGCCCGCACCCAGCGCGAGTGGTCGAGCCAGGGGGTCCGCAACGCGATGAAAAAAGCGCCCGACAATGACAAAATCCGTCGCAAGGCGTCCGCTGAGTCGAGCGAGAAGCAGGCGCAGAAAGTACGTCAGATGGAGAGTCGTATCGCGCGGCTCGACGAGGTCGAAGAGCCCCGCAAGGAGTGGCAGCTCGAATTCACCATCGGGGCGGCTCCGCGGTCGAGTGCCGTGGTCTCCACACTGAGCGAGGCGGTGTTTACGCAGGGTGACTTCACCCTCGGCCCGCTGTCGCTGCAGGTCAACGCGGGCGAGCGGATTGGTATCACCGGTCCGAACGGTGCGGGTAAGTCAACGCTGCTGCGCGCGCTGCTGGGCAGGCAGGTTCCGGATGCCGGCACGGCCAGTCTCGGCACCAGCGTGAGTATCGGTGAGATCGACCAGGCCCGCTCACTGCTGGTGGGGTCGCGTCCGCTCGCCGAGAGCTTCGAAGCGCTACTGCCCGACTGGCCCGTGGCCGAAGTGCGGACCCTGCTGGCGAAGTTCTCGCTCAAGGCCGACCACGTCAATCGGTCCGTCGACGAACTGTCGCCGGGGGAGCGCACCCGCGCTGGCCTCGCGCTGTTGCAGGCCCGCGGGGTCAATGTGTTGGTTCTCGACGAACCGACCAACCACCTCGACCTCGCCGCGATCGAACAGCTCGAGGAGGCCCTGACCTCGTACGAGGGAACCCTGCTGCTCGTCACCCACGACCGGCGGATGCTCGACAATGTGTCGCTCGATCGGCAGTGGAAGGTCTATGCGGGCACGGTCACCGAGATTTAGAGTCGGATTATGACCTTTCGCAATACCGTCACCGACCGTTGGATGCGGGTGATGAGCCGTCTCCACCGGGCCGTTGTCTCCGTGTCCGGGGGAAAGATCGGCTGGAAGATGGGGCGGATCCAGGCGGTCGAGCTGCACACCATCGGCAGCACCACGGGGCAGCGACGCTCCACGATGCTGACCGCCCCGATTGTTGAGCGCGACCGGTACGTAATCGTCGCCTCCAAGGGCGGCGACGACCGCCACCCGTTTTGGTACAACAACCTGCGCGCCCACCCGGATGCGGAGCTGACGGTCAACGGCGTCACGTTTCCGGTGACCGCTCGCACCGCGAACGCGGAGGAGAGGGCTGAGCTGTGGCCCCGGGCGGTTGCGGCCTACTCGGGGTACGCCAGCTACCAAAAGAAAACGTCGCGCGAGATCCCCGTTGTTATCTGCGAGGTTCGTCCGCCTCGATGAGGTTCGCTCGTCTCCGCGACGTCCGTCGGGCTACTGTGGGGCCATGGAATTCAGATACCTCGGCAACTCCGGTTTCAAAATCTCCGAAATCACCTACGGCAACTGGCTCACTCACGGGTCGCAGGTGGAGAACGACACCGCGACGGCGTGTGTGCGTGCCGCGCTCGACGCGGGAATCACCACCTTCGACACGGCGGATGTATACGCCAACACTGCTGCCGAAACGGTGCTCGGGGCGGCGCTCGCCGGGGAGAATCGCGGGTCGTTGGAAATCTTCACCAAGGTGTATTTTCCGACCGGCGCCAAGGGTCACAACGACAGTGGCCTGTCGCGCAAGCACATTATGCAGTCGATTGATGGATCGCTGTCCCGGTTGAAGACCGACTACGTCGACCTCTACCAGGCCCATCGCTTCGACCATGACACCCCGCTCGACGAGACTATGCAGGCGTTCGCCGACATCGTGCGCCAGGGCAAAGCGCTCTACATAGGGGTCAGCGAGTGGACCGCGCCGCAGCTGCGCGCCGGGCACGCCTTGGCGCAACAACTCGGATTCCAGCTCATCTCGAACCAGCCGCAGTACTCGGCACTCTGGCGGGTCATCGAAGACGAGGTTGTTCCGACCTCTGCCGACCTCGGGATCTCGCAGATCGTCTGGTCTCCCATCGCCCAGGGTGTGCTCACCGGCAAGTACCTGCCCGGTGCCACCCTCCCCGCAGGCAGTCGCGCAACCGATGAAAAGGGTGGTGCCAACACCATCAAACGGTTTATGTCCGACGACGTCCTGACCCGCGTGCAGGCTCTCACCCCTATTGCCCAGCAACTCGACCTGAGCCTCGCGCAGCTTGCCGTCGCCTGGGTGCTCCAGAACCCCAACGTCGCCAGTGCCATCATTGGGGCGTCGCGCCCAGAACAGGTGAGCGAAAACGTTGCGGCAGCGGGTGTGACCATCCCCGTCGAACTGCTGGCACAGATCGACGAGGTACTCGGTTCCGCCGTCGAGCGTGACCCGGCACAGACGGAACAGAGTTCACCGACGTCGCGTTAGCTGGGGCAGACGGCACGCTCAGCCGTCCGCCGCTTGCCTGCCAAACGGACTCACCACGCCCCGGTAGGAGATCGTCAGCAGCTCGCTGGCGTCCGCCGGGACGCTGGTGTTCGTCGCGGCATCATTTCGGAGGTCGCCGGTGGGTGGGCGGTGGGTCGAACGGTCCGTCCAGATGCCCGGATTGTCGGCGGCGAACCCCACCTCCCACACTTCGCCCGGCTGGATGTCGATCGAATCCAGCCAAAGGGGTGCGCCGGTCGCGAGCCTCCCATTGCGGGAGATCACGCGCACCTGGTGGCCGTGCACGTGCAGGGGATGGGTCGTGAATCCGCGGTTCACCACCGTGAGTCGCACGGCGTTGCCCTCCCGAACCTCCAGCTCCGGCACGTGGGGAATCACCGCGCCGCCCACGGTAGTGAGGGTCTGCGGGGTGCCCTGAAAAAAGCGGGGGAGCCGGTCGAGAACCATTTCGGCGTCGATGAGTGCGGTGCCGTGGGGCACCGACGCGACGCTCGGAGTGCCGTAATGCAGCAGGTCGAGATCGGGGTCGGAGGGGTCGGTCGGTGGGGGAACAGCCGAGCCGGGTGCAACCGACAGGTCGGCCCGGGTGGTCGCATCCGACGTCACGCGCACCCCGGTCGGAGGAACGATAAACGTCACGTCTGCCCGCCCTCCCGCGGGGAGTCGCACGGCGGAGCCCTGCACCACACTCGCGCCCGCGATGTCCCGACCGTCGACGGCGGCCACCACAAAAGGTGCTCCCGCAAGACGAAACCGGGTGGGGTCGGGGTCGGTGTTGACCAGCCGCACCCGCACGGTTTCTCCCACGGGCACCGCGCGGCGCTGCACTCGGTCGGAGTCGCCGAGAAACACCGTGTCGCCGAGTGTGTGCTGGGCGAGGGTGATGTCTGTTTTTTGCGGGATGCCCCCGGGCGGCAGCACCACGAGGGTACCGAAGAGCCCTCGTTCGACGGCCTCGGCGCTGTCGGTATGGGAGTGGTACCAGTACGTGCCGGTGTCGGTCGCGGCGAACCGGTACTCGAAGGATTCCCCGGCCTGCAGGGCATCCTGGGTGACACCGGCCACCCCGTCGTCTCCTCCCGGAACGGGATACCCGTGCCAGTGCAGGGTCACCCCCGCCGGAACATCCTTATTGATCAGTGTCGCCTGCACCACCTCACCCTGTGTGACCCGAATTTCGGGGCCGGGGAGCGCTCCGAACGACCAGGTGTGCACCGTCCCCGCCGCGACCGGGCTGCTGTCTTTCTGAGCCCGAAGGGTGACCCGGTGCACGTCGTCGCCGGGCGAGACCGGCTCTCGCAGATCGGTCACCGAGGTACCGGCGGGGATTCCCGCTGCCGCGGTGGTGGGGGATGCCGCGGACTCCAGGCTCTGGTGCCAGGCGAACCCCAACGACGAGACCACAACCAGTGCGAGCAGGGCGCCGGTGCTTGCCACGGGCATCCACCCGGTCCGCGCCACAATCGCATACGCCAGCCACCCCGCCAGCGCGATCAGGGCGATGAGCACCGTCGCAGGCAGAGGAGTCATCGGGAACCCGACCACCAGCCGGGCGGCGATACCCGCCGTGCTCGCGCAGGAGGCGACCATCAGCAGGGTGGGAACGATCGGTGTGACGAGCGGGGTCGGGTGTGCTGTTGTCGACTGTGTCGTGGTCGAGCGTGCAGTGGCCGCGGCCAGCACCGAGGGGGTGACGACGGCGACCGCCAGCATGGTGGCGAGGGCGGTGACCGGTAGGGAAAACACGAGCTTCTCCTGGGCGAACCACCAGCCGTTCTCGCCGAGTGCCATGGCCAGCTCGATCTGCGCGATGAGGCCCGCTGCGGCCACCACAATGCAGGCGAGGGCGAACCGGGCTCGAAGGCGTGACGGTTGTGTGCGACTAGCGAGTGCCACCCCCGCGGTGGCCCAGAAGGCCGAGGTCGCCGCCGCCACCGAAAGGTCGATGACGATCAGCTCTGCAGTTGTCACGCGTCACGGTACGCCCGGCGGCGCGTCCGGCGCGAGTGGCGATTATTGGGTATAGCCCTTCGCGACTAAGTGTGGCTCGCAAATCCGTCATGCCGTGGAAACATCCGCTTGCTAGGCTTGCCCCACAACCGAATATCGGGCCGCAACACGATGCGGGAGAGCTCGTCTCGACGTTTCACCGTCGACCGGGCACCGAAGGAGCAAGCCTCCCCGCCAATCTCTCAGGTCTCAGTACCGCATCGAACTGGCCACTCTGAAAAGTGGACCCCACTTTGCCCAACCACGGATCCGTCCACGCAACAACGGACCGTCGGGTGTAACGAGGGTCCCGCCGACGGTGAAAGTCGCACTGCCCCGCCTTCCGGATTCCCGGTCAGCGAGCGCAGAGCGGTGAAACTCTCAGGTTTATGACAGAGGGGGAGTTCTTGTCCAGTAGCCCCGCGCCAGGAGAACTCCGTGACCGATTCGAACTCGACCGAACCAACCGATCTTCCGTATTCCGCCGAGAGGCTGTCTCCGCTCCACGCTGTGCACGTCGCCGCCGGGGCGAGCTTTACTGACTTCGCCGGCTGGCAGATGCCCGTCAGCTACGGGTCTGACCTCGCCGAACACCACGCGGTGCGCACGGCCGCCGGGCTCTTCGACCTCTCCCACATGGGCGAGATTTACGTGGTGGGCCCCGAGGCCGCCGCCGCACTCGACTACGCGCTCGCCGGAAAGATCTCCGCCACCGCCGATGGCCAGGCCAAGTACAGCCTGCTGCTCAGCCGCGAGGGGGGCATTGTCGACGACCTCGTGGTGTACCGCACGGGTGACGACCGCTTCCTGGTGGTGGCCAACGCGTCCAACCGTATGGAGGTCGCCCAGGAGCTGCTCGAGCGCACCTCCCTCTTCGACTGCGAGGTCTTCGATGAGAGCGACGACATCGCGCTCATCGCGATCCAGGGTCCCAAGTCATTCGAGATCCTCAGCCAGGTGCCCACGGTCGAGGTCGACGACCTCGAAAACCTCGGCTACTACCGCTCGCGTGCCGGAACCTTCGGCGAACGTGGCGAACACCGGATGCTTGTGGCCCGCACCGGCTACACGGGTGAAGACGGCTTCGAACTCTACGTCGCACCCGATGTCGCCGCACAACTGTGGGAAGCGCTCATCGAGACCGGAGGCGGCAGCGGACTGATCCCCGCCGGACTCGCCAGCCGCGACACCCTCCGCCTCGAAGCAGGTATGCCGCTCTACGGCCATGAACTCGGCCTCGACACCTTTCCCGTGCAGGCGGGCCTTGGCCGTGTGGTCAACCTCAAAAAGGAGGGTGAGTTTGTGGGGCGCACCGCCGTCGAAGCCGGCCCGCCCGAGGGCGCCCGTGTGCTGGTCGGGCTCAAGGCCGACGGCCGCCGCGCCGGTCGCGCCGACTACCTGGTCTTCGCCACCGCCGACAAATCCGCCACCGCCGACGACGCAGTGGGCACCATCACCAGCGGCGCGCTGTCACCGACCCTCGGTTTCCCCATCGCCATGGCCTACGTCGCCCCGGAGCACGCGGCCGAAGGCACCCCCCTATTTCTCGACGTCCGCGGAACCCGCATTCCCGCGTCCGTTGTCACCCTCCCCTTCTACAAGAGAGAATCACGCTGATGGCCGACAAAACAGAACTCCAGTACACCGCCGAGCACGAGTGGGTACTCGTTGAGGGCTCGACCGCGACGGTTGGTATCACCGCGTACGCCGCCGACAAACTCGGTGACGTGGTCTTTGTTGACCTCCCCGACGTCGGCTCCGACGCGGCCATCGGCGCCGTTGTCGGCGAGATCGAGTCGACGAAGTCGGTCGGCGAGCTGTTCGCGCCCGTCAACGGCACGGTTCTCGAATCCAACGAGGCCGTTGTTGACAGCCCCGAGCTCGTCAACAGCGACCCGTTCGGTGAAGGCTGGCTCATCAAGGTCGAGTTCACCGAGCTCCCCGCGCTGCTCAGCTACGACGAGTACACCGCGTTGGTCGGCGAGTAATGCCTTTTAGTTTCGCCGAACGCCACATCGGAACGGATTCCCTCGCCCAGCTCGAGATGCTGAGCGCCATCGGTTATGACACCGTTGAGCGCCTGGTGGATGCTGCGGTGCCCGAGTCCATTCATGTGGCTGCCATCGCGGCATCCACGATCCCCAGCCCCGCCTCAGAACGGGACGCGCTCAAGGAACTCCGCGCGCTCGCCGGACGCAACACCGTTCGCCGCTCGATGATCGGTCTCGGTTACTACGACACCATCACCCCCGCGGTTATCAAGCGCAATGTGCTCGAGAACCCCAGCTGGTACACGGCCTACACGCCGTACCAGCCGGAGATCAGCCAGGGCCGCCTTGAAGCGCTCATCAACTTTCAGACCATGGTCTCCGACCTCACCGGGATGACGACCGCCAACGCGTCGATGCTCGACGAGGGCACTGCCGTGGTCGAGGGGATGCTCCTGGCTCGACGTGCCTCAAAGTCGAAGTCGGCCGTGTTCCTCGTCGACAGTGATGCCCTCCCGCAGACCAAGGCGCTGCTCGACAACCGCTCGGCCGCCGTGGGCATCGAACTCGTGGAGCTGCCGCTCGCCACCACCGACCCGGCCACTCTGCCCGAGTCGTTCGGTGTGTTTGTGCAGTACCCGGGAGCCTCCGGACTCGTGTGGGATCCCGCTGCGATCATCGCGCAGGTCAAGTCCACCGGCGGTCTCGCGGTTGTCGCCGCAGACCTGCTCGCCCTCACCATGCTCGCCGCACCCGGCGAGCTCGGCGCGGACGTCGCCGTTGGCACCAGCCAGCGACTCGGTGTGCCCATGGGCTTCGGTGGACCGCACGCCGGCTACATGGCTGTACGCAAGGGACTCGAACGTCAGCTGCCTGGGCGCCTGGTGGGCGTCTCGCAGGACTCCGACGGGCATCCCGCCTACCGCCTCTCCCTGCAGGTGCGCGAACAGCACATCCGTCGCGAGAAGGCCACGTCGAACATCTGCACCGCCCAGGTGCTGCTTGCTGTGATGGCATCGATGTACGCCGTGTATCACGGTCCCGACGGCTTGAAGAGGATTGCCCAGCGCATCCACCTCAGTGCCCAGGTCTTCGCGCAGGACGCCGCCGCGGCCGGTTTCGAGGTTGAGAACGACCACTTCTTCGACACCGTGCGCATCAGTGTTCCCGGACGCGCCGCCGACATCGTCGAGAACGCGCGCCTCAGCAACATCAACCTGCACCTCGTTGATGAGAACACCGTGGGCGTCAGCTTCGACGAGGTCTCCAGCGTCGATGGACAGCTCGGGCTTGCCGAAGCCTTCGGGTTCACCGGTCGCACCGCGTTCTCGATTCTGACGTCGTCGTTCCCCGTTGAACTCGAGCGCCAGAGCGAGTACCTCACCCACCCGGTGTTCAACACGCACCGCTCCGAGACCAGCATGATGCGGTACCTCAAGTACCTCGCCGACAAGGACTACGCGCTCGACCGCGGCATGATCCCGCTCGGCTCGTGCACCATGAAGCTCAACGCGGCCACCGAGATGGAGTCCGTCACCTGGCCCGAGTTCGCGGGTCTCCACCCGTTCGCTCCCGAGGCCGACGTCGAGGGCTACCTCACCCTCATCGAACAGCTGCAGACGTGGCTGGCCGAGGTGACCGGGTACGACTCCGTATCGCTGCAGCCCAACGCGGGCAGCCAGGGCGAGCTCGCGGGACTCCTCGCGATTCGCGGCTACCACCACTCGCGGGGCGACGAGCACCGCACGGTTTGCCTGATCCCGTCGAGCGCCCACGGCACCAACGCCGCGAGCGCGGTTCTCGCCGGAATGCGGGTTGTGGTTGTGGCCACCGACGAGCTCGGCAACGTCAACGTGGATGACCTCCGCGCGAAGATCGCCGAGCACGCGGACAGCCTCGCTGCCCTGATGATCACGTACCCGTCGACCCACGGGGTCTACGAGCACGAGGTCGGCCAGATCTGCGAGCTCGTCCACCAGGCCGGCGGACAGGTCTATGTCGACGGCGCGAACCTCAACGCCTTGCTCGGCTACGCCCGCTTCGGCGACTTCGGCGGAGACGTGTCGCACCTCAACCTCCACAAAACGTTCTGCATCCCGCACGGTGGTGGCGGCCCCGGCGTTGGTCCGGTCGCAGCGAAGGCGCACCTCGCGCCGTTCCTGCCCGGTCACCCCATGGCGCAGCGCGACCTGATCGCAAACCGCGAGGGTGTCACCCTTCCGGCTCACGCGAACATCGTCAGCGCGGCGCCGTACGGCAGCCCGAGCATCCTCCCGATCAGCTGGGCCTACGTGCGCATGATGGGATCCGAGGGCCTCAAGGCCGCCACAGGTGCCGCTGTTCTCGCCGCGAACTACGTGGCTGTGCGTCTGCGCGACCACTACCCGGTGCTCTACGCGGGCGACAACGGACTGGTTGCGCACGAGTGCATCCTCGACCTGCGTCCGCTCACCGCCGCGACCGGAATCACCGTCGACGACGTGGCCAAGCGCCTCGTCGACTACGGCTTCCACGCGCCGACCATGTCGTTCCCCGTTGCGGGCACACTGATGGTGGAGCCGACCGAGAGCGAAGACCTCGCCGAGATCGACCGTTTCATCGACGCGATGATCGCGATCAAGGCTGAGGCGGATGCCGTGGCCGCAGGTCGCTGGCCTGCCAACGACAACCCGCTTCACAACGCTCCGCACACCGCGCAGTCGGTCATCGTGGGGGAGTGGGACCACGCCTACTCGCGCGAGGACGCCGTGTACCCGGTCAAGTCGCTCATCCGCGGCAAGTACTGGCCGCCCGTGCGTCGCATCGACAACGCCTGGGGTGACCGCAACCTGGTCTGCGCGTGCCCGCCGATCGAGGCGTTCGCCGAATAGCATCCCGCACCACCAGTAACACCCGCCACACCCGGTGCCGGGGAGGGACGCTGCACGCCGCAGATTTCCCTCCCCGACCCCTGGCATAACCGATAGCTGCTCATCTAGAGTCCGAGGATGACGACCACGACGGCTTCTGGAGCGGGCAAAGGACTAGCGAAGGGCCAGCTCGGCCTGATCGGGTCCACGGTGATGGGGCTAGCCAGCACAGCGCCCGTCTATTCGCTCGTCGCCACCCTCGGGTTTGTTATCACCGCGGTGGGATTCCAGGCGCCCATCGCGTTTATCCTCGCCTTTATCCCGATGTTTTTTATCGCGTTCGCGTACCGGGAACTCAACCGGGCTGTGCCCGACTGCGGCACCACCTTCACGTGGGCGGCCAAGGCCTTTGGTCCGCGCGTGGGCTGGCTCGGTGGCTGGGGCGTTGCCGTTGCTGGCATTGTGGTGCTCGCCAACCTCGCCCAGATCGCCGGGATCTACTTCTGGATTCTCGTTGGGCAGACCGAACTCTCGCAGACCGTGTGGGTCACCACCCTCACCGGTGTGGTCTTTATTGTCGCCATGGTTTACGTCAGCTATCGCGGCATTGAGATCGGTGAGAAGCTGCAGAACGTGCTGCTCGGTGTGCAGTACCTCGCCCTCATCCTTTTTGTGGTGCTGTCGTTCGCCAGTGTGTTTGGTGCCACCCCGCCGGCGGCGTCCGTCGCTCCCACCCTCGACTGGTTCAACCCCTTCGCGTTCTCGTCGTTCGACGGCTTCACCGAGTCGATCCTGCTCGCGCTGTTTATCTACTGGGGCTGGGACACCTGCCTCGCCCTCAATGAAGAAACCAAAGACCCACAGACCATTCCCGGGCGTGCGGCGCTGATCTCCACCGTGGTTCTGGTCATCACCTACGTGCTCGTCACCGTCGCCGCCATGTCGTTCGCGGGCCTCGACGCCCTTGCGGACCAGGACGACGTGTTCCTGGTGGTCAAAGACGCCCTCTTTGGTCCCTGGGCCTGGTTGTTGGTGCTCGCCGTACTGATCTCCGCGGTCTCCTCGACCCAAACAACCATTCTGCCGACGGCTCGCGGAACGCTCTCGATGGCGGTGTACAACGCACTGCCGAGACGTTTTGCCACCGTGCATCCACGATTCCACACCCCCAGCTTCTCCACCCTCGTGATGGGTGTTGTCGCGGTGGTCTACTACGTCGGGATGACGCTGATCAGCGAGAATTTTCTGGCCGACTCGATCTACTCGCTGGGCCTCGCGATCGCGTTTTACTATGGCCTGACTGGCTATTCGTGTGTCTGGTACTTCCGGCGGGAACTCTTCGACAACTCGTACAACATCGTGTACAAATTCCTCTTTCCGCTGCTCGGTGCGCTCGCGCTGACTGCGGCTTTTATCAAGTCGGCGATCGACATGCTCGACCCCGACTACGGCTACACGGTGATCTGGGGTATTGGGGGAGTGTTTGTGATCGGGATCGGGTCACTCCTCATCGGAGTAGTGCTGATGATTGCCTGGTCATTCTTCCCCGGGTCGAAGGTCTACTTCCGTGGCGAGAGTCTCAACGAGTCCACGGACGTACTGGTGCCCGAGGAAGACGTGGTCTACGGTCGTTCGATCGACGGCGGGCGCGTCTAGAAGAGGTGCCTCGCGCCACCTCCGTGTTCGTCCTCCTGCGCCTCGCCGCAACAGGTGCCATTACGCGCAGGGATTTTTACGACCGGGGCCAATTGGACACATCCGGGGCTGGAAAATCACGTCCAATAGAACAATTGGCCCCGGGCGCGCGGATGGCCGCACACGCTGGCCCCGGGCGCGCGAAATCCAGTGATTTGCTGGCCCCCGACGTGACCCGAGCTGCGCGTTGCGGCCCCAGCTATGGCTCGACGTGCACTTTTCAGCCCCGGATATCCAGCCCCGCTGCGCGTACTGGCCCCTGGTGCGATCTGTTCTGCGCGTTATTGCCCCGGGTGCGACCTGCCCTGCTCGTTTAAGCCCCGGATGCGACGCGGCCCGACGCGTTGAGGCCCCTGGTTCTCACCGGTGCCACGCGCAGAAATTCCCGGGGCCGATACGACCCCGGGAACTCCTGCGCGTTGAGCGCCAACCGTCGCCTAGTGCTTAGTGGCCTTCTCCGCTCCGATGCCGGTGAGGGACCGAACATCCATTTCCTCCGCCTTCGCCACGTTTTCTTTACGCGAGCTGACAACACTGCCGAGCCAGCCAAGGAAGAACCCCAGCGGAATCGACACGATGCCCGGGTTCGCTAGCGGGAAGACCGAGAAGTCGACGCCCTTGATGATCGACGTCTCCGCTCCCGACATCACCGGCGACAGCACAATCAGGAGAAGCGCCGATCCGAGTCCGCCGTACATACTCCACAGCGCGCCCTGGGTACTGAAGCGCTTCCAGAAGAGGGAGTAGAGGATCGTCGGCAGGTTCGCCGAGGCCGCAATCGCGAAGGCCAGTGCAACGAGGAATGCCACGTTCTGGCCCTGCACACCGATGCCACCCACAATGGCGAAGATGCCGATGACGACCACGGTGATCCGCGCGACCCGAACTTCACCGTTCGGCTCGACCTTGCCCTTTTTGATGACGTTGGCGTACACGTCATGCGCAAACGAGGTCGCGGCGGTAATCGTCAGACCGGCCACCACCGCGAGGATCGTCGCAAATGCCACCGCCGAAATGATGCCGAGCAATATGGATCCGCCCAGCTCAAACGCCAGCAGTGGCGCCGCGGAATTCACCCCTCCCGGAGCCGCCAGGATGGTCTCCTTGCCGATCAGTGCACCTGCGCCGTAGCCCAGAACGAGAGTGAACAGGTAGAAGATACCGATCGCCCAGATGGCCCAGACCACCGAGCGACGTGCCTCCTTCGCGGTGGGTACCGTGTAGAAGCGCATCAGCACGTGCGGCAGGCCGGCCGTTCCCAGAACCAGCGCGAGCGCCAGCGAGATAAAGTCCAGTCGCGATGTGCCCGTGAGCCCGTACTGCACACCGGGCGCCAGCACGGCCGCATCCGAGTTCGCCGCGGCCGCTCCGAGCAGCTCCGACAGGTTGAATCCGTGCAGCGCGAGCACCCAAATCGTCATCACGCCGGCACCCGTGATCAGCAGTGCCGCCTTGATGATCTGCACCCAGGTCGTGCCCTTCATGCCTCCGATAAGCACGTACAGAATCATCAGCGCGCCCACAACGGCGATCACAATGGACTGCCCGAGCGAGTCGTTGATCCCGAGCAGCAGCGAGACGAGCCCGCCAGCACCCGCCATCTGCGCCAGGAGGTAGAAGAAGCACACCGCAAGCGTTGCGGTCGCGGCGGCCATCCGCACGGGACGCTCCTTCAACCGGAACGACAGCACATCAGCCATCGTGAACTTGCCGGTGTTGCGCAGCAGTTCGGCGACGAGGAGAAGCGCGACAAGCCAGGCAACCAGAAAGCCAATCGAGTACAAAAATCCGTCATACCCGTTGACGGCGATCGCACCACAGATCCCCAAAAAGGACGCCGCCGAGAGGTAGTCGCCCGCGATCGCCGTTCCGTTCTGGGGCCCGGTGAACGAGCGGCCGGCGGCGTAGTAGTCCGCCGCCGTTTTATTGTTCCGGCTGGCCCTCAGCACAATAACGAGGGTCACGGCGACAAAGGCGCCAAAGATGGTGATGTTGAGCCACGGTTCGCCGATGGTCATGACTGTGACCGCCGTCCGGTTCGGGATGCCACGTCGGCATGAGCACCGTCTGCGGGCTCCGCCGCCACCGTGCCAGTCCCCGCCGTGCCAGCCGGCGCACTGCCAGCCTGCACCGTGCCGGCCGACACAGCGCTCGCGGAGTCGTCATCCGGCAGCTCGTACTGGTCACGAATCTTTTCCGCGAGCGGGTCGAGGTTGCGGTTGGCGTACATCACGTACCAAGTGGTGATTGCGAAGGTGGTGACGAACTGGCCGAGTCCGAGGAGCAGACCGACGTTGATGTTTCCGAACACCGGTGTGGCCATAAAATCGTGGGCATAGTCCGCGAGAAGAACGTAGGCGAAGTACCAGACCAAAAAGAGCACCGCCACCGGAAGCACAAACGACCGGTGTTTTTTCTTCAAGCGACGGAAATCGTCTGATCGTTCGATCTCCGTAAAAACCTCTGGCGTAGTGGACGGGGCAGCGTTGCTCATAGCGTCTCCTCGCGGTTCCGGGCGCACGTCAGTGTGCATCCCTCACTATCTAGGCATGCCTGTCAAAGCGCTGTCAATGCCCCCGGCAGCTGGTTGTTATCGAGGAGATTTGCGCTATGCGCTCTCAAAAAGCTGCGGAAAAGTCACGGCAGCCCAGGGATACCCCACAAAGATCGCGGTGTCGATCACCACGTGGGCAATCACCAGCGGGAGTACCCGCCCGTACCTGTTGTAGAGCCATCCGAACAGCAGCCCCATGGCGACGTTTCCAATAAACGCTCCGATGCCCTGATACAGGTGATAAGTGCCGCGCAGTAGCGAGGTAACCACGATGATTCGCCAGCTTCCCCATCCGAGGTCGCGCAATCGGGCATAGAGGTAACCGATCACAATGATCTCTTCGGTGAGCCCAGCACGCAGCGCAGACAGCACCAGCACGGGCACGGTCCACCAGTAGCTGTCGAGCGCTGCCGGGTCCACATTGACCGTCAGCCCGACCGCGCGGCCCACAAAATACACAACAATTCCGGGAATCCCGATGACCAGAGCGAGCCCGAGCCCGGTGAGCCCGTCGCGGGCAGGTCGGGAGAAGTCGATCCCCAGCCGGCCGAGATGGGGTCGGGTGGTGCGCCAGAGCAGAAAACCCACCAACGCGACGGGCACGAGGTCAAAAAACACGCTGAGCAGCTGATAAATCAGATCAAACGTCGGTCGTGTGCTGAGCGAATTGTTGATGGTCGCGGTCTGTTGCGAGAGGGGCACGTCGAGGGTCAGCCGATTGGTGATCGAGACAATGGAATAGATGGCGGATGCTCCGAGCGACAGCCCAAGAACGAGCAGTATTTCCGCTCTGACTCGTCCACGACTCAGCACGCCGGATGAGCTCAATTCGGTCGACGGAGTGGACGGAGGCGGCGACGACGCGGCGGGCAGAGGGTGGGTCACGCCCACGATGCTAACCGCACTTGCCGAGAGTTAAGCGCGCCCGAGCCGGCTCCACGTCCTCCCGGATCAGGGGAGAAGGCCCAACCGGCCAACAAGCCGATCCACGCGGTTGCGAGGCCCAACAATACTCACCGCGTAATACTCAAAGTCCTCCGCCGCGGTTGCTCCCACCGACGCGAGAAATTCGTTATACACCCGGGTCTGTTGCGCTATCGCGGGCATGTCGGCCACAAACGTTTCCGGATGCGCGGCCGCTTTCGCGCGGATGTCCCTCAGTGTTACGGCGTCAGTGACGAGCACGGAGCATCCGATCCAGGGGAGTCCGGGGTGGGTGTTCCCGTCGACATCAACCGCATCGCCACCCAACAGGCCGGTGACCTGAGCCGACGTCGCGGCCGCGGCGCACACGGCGGCGTTGACGGCGAGTCCCGGGCTCAAGTCTTTATTGACCACAATCACCCATTTGAGACGCGCTGAACGCGTCGGCGCATCGGTGTCGATTTCGTGTGGGCCGAAGCCGATTCTGCTGCTCACGCCAACTCCGCTGCTCACGCCAACTCCTCTGATTGCGACCATCGAGCCTCTTTGTTCGACTCTGCGGCGCAATCGTATGCAGATCACCAAGTGGCGTTGGGTAAATCCGTATTAAGTACGAACGCGTGGGTACTATTCGTGGAATGGACGAACTAGATCAGGCAATTCTTCGCGAATTGCAGTCGGATGCACGCAAGACCAACCGCGATGTTGCCGCGGCGGTCGGCGTTTCGCCCACGACCGCGCTCGACCGCACGCGGTCCCTTCGGGCGCGCGGGATCATCCGCGGCGTGGTTCTCGACGTTGACCTGCCGTCAATCGGACGGCCGGTGCAGGCACTCGTTGCCGTGCGCATCCGACCGCCGTCCCGCACCGTCATCGGGGCATTTCGTGACTGGGCAGCGTCCCGGCCGGAGACACTGGGCGTTTTTGTGACGACCGGCACCGAAGACTTCATCATTCACGTTGCCGTTGCGGACAACGACAGTCTCTATGCCTTTGTCGTCGACGAACTCACGCAGCGGTCCGAAGTCGCTGATGTGCGCACGTCCGTTGTGTATGAGCACATTCGCAACACCGCATTGCTGCCGTGAGGCCGCGAGATACCGTCAGCGTCAGCGTCAGCGTCAGCGTCAGCGTCAGCGTCAGCGTCACCGTCAGCGTCTGAGTCAAGCAGTCGGAGCGTCGACCAGGCTTCGCACCAGGGATGCCTCACCGGAGAAAAGACCCAGGCTCAGCATCGTCTCCACGCGTTGCAAGCCGCTGATGTGCCAGACACGTTCGAGCAAAAGGCGCTGCAAGTGCGCGCTGTCCTTCACCCGGAACCGCGCGATCATGTCGTAGGTACCGGTGAGCAAGATCAATTCCGTCAGTTCGGGAATCTCACGAAGCTCCGCGATCACGGTCGCCACATTGCCGATCTCGGTGATCCGGATCGGAATCACAATCACCATGCCGTACCCGAGAACGGCCCAGTCGACCTCGATAGTGTGCCGTTTGATGACGTGGGCGCGTTCCATCCGCGCGATGCGCTCGGCGACCGCCGGTGCGGACATCCCAACCTTGGCGGCGAGACTGCGCTGGGAGATTCGCGAATCGCTGTAGAGCAGGTCGAGCAGCTGGCGGTCGATCGCGTCGATGTCGATCGCCTCGCGTACCGGCTCGAGCAGTGCGTTGATGTCGAACGGAGGCACCGATGGGGGGACCGTGGGGCTCGTCATCGGCACGGACGTCGCGGCCGGGGGAGCGGTGGTGGGGTGCTGTTCGGGATGCCCGGTCATGAGGTCACTCCGAGCGGGTGACAACGACGAGCTCGAGGGCTAAAACGAGAAAACTGGGTTTTGGTCACAGTTAGATCTCCAATTCGACATGCGACGCCCAAATCAGGGACGAAACGCCCCCGCAGCGGGGGCGAAGTGTGACTGGGCAGTGCGCGAACGGTTGTAGGTGAGCATCGCAGGGCCAGTCGCCCCTGTAAAGCGAAAACATGGTCTGACCTTGGAATTAACCTGAATCGCTTGTGACGAAGAGGTAAATGTAAAGCGTTGGTAGCCACATACTTGCACGCGAATATTTCGAGCAGATTCCCTTGCTGAGACAAAACTGAGAAATATGACGCTTTATTGCGAGCTTGTTACATTTCTCCGGCCAATTTGGAAAGCGCCAAACCTCTGCCTAGTGTGCAAGTACTAAGAGACGCGTATGGGGGCCACAACACCGCCTTCGCGTTCACCCTGCACAGGAGGAAAATTGAAAAGATCACGGATCGGCATTGGCGTAATCGCCATGCTTTCCGCAAGCGCTCTTGCGCTCAGCGGCTGCGCATCAAACTCCGATGACAACGCCGCTGTCGAGGCTGACAGCTCTGCCATCATCACCACGAACGGCAGCGAGCCTCAGAACCCGCTGATCACCACCAACACCACCGAAACCGGTGGCGGCAAGATCATGACCTCGATCTTCGCAGGACTCGTGTCGTACACGGGCACCGGCGAGATCGAGAACGAGGTTGCTGAGTCCATCGAGTCGGAAGACGGCCAGAACTGGACCGTTACCCTCAAGGACGGCTGGACCTTCACCAACGGTGAAGCAGTCACCTCGCAGTCCTTCATCGACGCGTGGAACTACGGCGCCCTCCTGAGCAACGCTCAGGGTGCAGCGGGATTCTTCAACAACATTGAAGGTTTCAGCGAAGAAGTCGACGCTCCTCTGACCGGCCTCGTTGCCGTTGATGACCTCACCTTCACGGTCGCACTGACCGCACCCGAGGCTGACTGGCCGCTGCGTCTCGGCTACACGGCATACATGCCGCTGCCGACCGTCGCGTTCGAGGACATTGCCGCATTCGGTGAGAACCCGATCGGTAACGGCCCGTACATGCTGGATGGCGAAGACGCATGGGCTCACGATGAGCGCATCAACCTCGTCACCAACCCCGACTACTCCGGTGTGCGCACGCCCGCCAACGGTGGACTTGAGATCGTCTTCTACGCGACGCAGGACGCCGCGTACTCCGACCTCGAGAGCGGAAACCTCGACGTCCTTGACGCCGTTCCGGACTCCGCGTTTGAGACCTACGAAGACACCTTCGGTGACCGTGCTGTCAACCAGCCCGCCGCCATCTTCCAGGCCTTCAACATTCCTTACTACCTCGAGCACTGGTCGGGCGAAGAGGGCGAGCTGCGTCGTGCAGCTCTCTCCATGTCGATCGACCGCGCGGAGATCACCGACGTCATCTTCCAGGGCACTCGTACCCCGGCAACTGACTTCACCTCTCCCGTCATCGACGGTTACTCGGACGAGCTTGCTGGCGCAGAAGTTCTCGAATTCAACCCCGAAGAGGCAGTCAAGCTCTGGGCCGAGGCTGACGCCATCGCTCCCTACGGCGACACTGAGTTCAACATTGCGTACAACTCCGACGGTGGCCACCAGGCCTGGGTCGAAGCTGTAACCAACAGCATCACCAACACCCTCGGCATCAACGCAACCGGCAAGGCGTACCCCACGTTCGCTGCTGCACTCGATGACCGCGAGAACGAGGCCCTCACCGGTGCAACCCGCGCCGGATGGCAGGCCGACTACCCGTCGCTGTACAACTTCCTTGCTCCGCTGTACGTCACCGGCGCCGGAAACAACTACGAGGGCTACAGCAGCACCGAGTTCGACACGCTTCTCAACGAGGGTGCAACCGCGCCGACCGTTGAGGACGCGACCGCTAAGTTCCAGGAAGCTCAGGAGGTCCTGCTTGCAGACCTTCCGACCATCCCGCTCTGGTACTCCAACGTGACTGGCGCATCGGCTGATACCGTTGACAACGTCGTGTTCGGTTGGGACTCCGTCCCGCTGTACTTCGAGATCACCAAGAACTAGTACAACTAGCTCAACCAATCTCTCTCAATGATGTCCGGGGCCTCCTGGCCCCGGACATCACTGTGAGCGGGCCGATTCAGTGATTGTGAATTTAATGTTTAACCCTTCGAAGCCGGGAACCTAATGCTCTGGTACACAGGCAAACGAATCCTCCAGATGATCCCCGTCTTCTTCGGGGCCACACTTTTGATCTATTTCATGGTGTTCGCGCTCCCCGGTGACCCCGTCGCGGCCTTGTTCGGCGACAACCAGCCGTCTCAGGCTGTGATCGACCAGATCCGCGCGCAGTACAACCTCGACAAGCCCTTCATCGTGCAGTACCTGCTGTACATCGGCGGTATCTTCCAGGGCGACCTCGGCACCACGTTCTCCGGCCGCGCTGTCAGCGAAGTGATGGCTGACGCGTTCCCCATCACCTTCCGCCTGGCGATGCTCGCCCTCGCGTTCGAAGCCATCGCCGGAATCCTCGTTGGATTCATCGCGGGCCTCCGCAAGGGCAAGTGGTTCGACACCAGTGCCCTCGTGGTGAGCCTCCTGCTGATCTCGGTTCCGACCTTCGTCATCGGCTTTATTCTTCAGCTTGTTTTTGGTGTGCAGCTCGGCTGGGCACGAACGACCGTGAGCAGCGCGGCACCGTGGAGCGAACTCGTCCTCCCCGCCATCGTGCTCGCGAGTGTGTCGTTCGCCTACATCGTGCGCCTTACCCGCGCCAGCGTCTCCGACAACCTCAGCGCCGACTTTGTACGCACCGCGACGGCCAAGGGGCTCTCTCGTCCCCGCGTTGTCACCGTGCACGTGCTTCGTAACTCTCTTGTTCCCGTTGTCACCTACCTCGGAGTCGACATCGGCTCGCTGATGGTCGGTGCCATCGTCACCGAAGGTATCTTCAACATCAACGGTGTTGGTGGAACGGTGTACCGGGCGATCACCCTCGGTGAGGGACCGACTGTTGTCTCGTTTGTCGCGGTCATGGTCCTGATCTACATGGCGGCCAACTTGCTCGTCGACCTCCTCTACGCAGCGCTTGACCCAAGGATTCGCTATGCAAAGTAATAACCGCACCGAACAGGGCCACTTCGTCGCCGCCCTGGAAGACACCCCGATCGCCGAAGTCGACAACATCGATGAGTCGGAAAAAGCGCGCAGCACCTGGAACGACGCCTGGGACGCCATGAAGCGTCGCCCGACGTTCTGGATCTCGTCGGCCTTGATTCTCCTCATCATCGTGGTGGCGGCGTTTCCCACGCTGTTCACGTCGGTCTCACCCCGCCTGGACTGCTACCTCAGCGACAGTAATGGTGCACCGCAGGCGGGTCACCCGCTCGGATTCACCCGACTCGGCTGCGATGTCTACTCGCGCATCATCCACGGCACCCAGGCATCCGTCACCGTTGGTCTGATGGCGACACTCATCGTGACGCTGTTCGGCGGAATTGTGGGTGCACTTGCCGGCTACTACGGCGGAGTGCTCGACGCCATCGTCTCGCGCGTTGGTGACATCTTCTTCGCGATCCCCACCGTCCTCGGCGCCATCGTGCTGATGTCGGTTCTCCCTGTTCGCACCGCGGTCACCGTCGCGTTGGTGTTGTCACTCTTCGCGTGGCCCCAGGTCGCGCGCATCATGCGCGGTTCCGTGCTGACGGCCCGCAACTCGGACTACGTGCAGGCGTCGAAGGCACTCGGTGTCTCGAACTTCCGAATTCTGTTGCGCCACGTCATCCCGAACGCCATCCCGCCGGTTATCGTCATCGCGACGGTCTCCCTGGGAACGTTTATCGTCGCCGAGGCGACCCTGTCGTTCCTTGGTATCGGTCTTCCGACGAACATCATGTCGTGGGGAGCGGACATCGGTAACGCGCGTACCTCGATTCGCACGAGCCCGCAGGTTCTCATCTACCCGTCCATCGCCCTGTCGCTGACCGTCCTCGCATTCCTGATGCTCGGTGACGTTGTGCGTGACGCCCTCGACCCGAAAGCGAGAGCACGCCGATGAGCCAGCTCCTCACCAACGCAGAAAACGAGAGCGAGGCTGCCACCGAGCAGCCCCTGCTTCAGATCCGCAACCTCGAGGTCGGCTTCCGCACCCAGCGCGGTGTTGTGCCGGCTGTGCGCGGTATCGACATCACGCTGTACGCCGGCCAGACGCTGGCCATCGTCGGCGAGTCCGGTTCGGGTAAGTCAACAACCGCTCAGGCGATCATTGACCTTCTCCCCGGAACGGGCACCGTCACCGGCGGTGAGATCCTCTTCGAGGGTCGCGACCTCACCAAGCTGAGCGCCAAAGAGATCCAGGCCGTGCGCGGAAACCTGATTGGCTACGTGCCCCAGGACCCCATGTCCAACCTCAACCCCGTCTGGAACATCGGTTTCCAGGTCGAGGAGGCCATCAAGGCCAACGGCGTCGCGCAGGGTAAGGCAGCACGTGCCCGCACCATCGAGGTACTCAAGGAAGCCGGACTGAGCGACGCGGGCGACCGCCTCAAGCAGTACCCCCACCAGTTCTCGGGCGGTATGCGCCAGCGTGTGCTCATCGGAATCGGGCTGTCGGCCCGTCCGAAGCTGCTCATCGCCGACGAGCCCACGTCGGCGCTCGACGTGACGGTGCAGCGCACCATCCTCGACCACCTCGGCACCCTCACCCGTGACTACGGCACCAGCGTGCTGTTCATCACCCACGACCTCGGCCTCGCCGCGGAGCGGGCCGAACAGCTTGTGGTGATGTACAAGGGCAAGATTGTGGAGTCCGGCCCGTCGCGCGAGATCCTCGCGAACCCGCAGCACCCCTACACCCAGCGTCTTGTTGCCGCCGCGCCGAGTCTCGCGTCTCGGCGCATCCAGTCCGCAAAGAGCCCCGTCGATGACGGTGTGCACATCTTCAGCGGCGGCTCGATCGATGACACCCTCGTCGCTCGTGCAGCGGAGCGAGAAGATGCCGCACCGACCAAGGATCTGATCTCCGTCACCGACGTGACGAAGATGTACAAGATCCGCACGCAGGGGTTCAAAACGAACGAACTGCTCGCGGTGAACGGTGTGTCGTTCGGTGTGCAGAAGGGCACCACCACGGCAATTGTGGGGGAGTCGGGTTCCGGCAAGTCCACGGTCGCGAAGCTGATCCTTCAGCTCGAGTCGATCACCAGTGGTCGTATCGAATTTGACGGACAGGACGTCGCTGGGCTCAAGGGCGCGGAACTGCTCAAGTTCCGCCGTCGGGTTCAGCCGGTGTTCCAGGACCCCTACGGCTCTCTCGACCCGCAGTACAACGTGGGCAACACCATTGCCGAACCGTTGCTCGCCCACAAGGTCGGAACTCCGAAGGAGCGTCAGGACCGCGTTCGAGAACTGCTCGACCAGGTATCGCTCCCGTGGTCCTCACGGTTCCGCTACCCGAGCGAGCTCTCCGGTGGACAGCGCCAGCGCATCGCCATCGCGCGCGCACTTGCCCTCAAGCCCGATGTGCTGGTTCTCGACGAGGCGGTCTCCGCCCTCGACGTGCTGGTGCAGGGACAGGTGCTCAACCTGCTCACCGAGCTGCAGACGGAACTCGACCTGACGTACCTGTTCATCACCCACGACCTCGCTGTGGTGCGACTCGTCGCCGACAACGTGTGTGTGATGCAGAAGGGCAAAATCGTTGAGGCGGCGACCACCGACGAGGTGTTCGAAAACCCGAAGCAGCAGTACACACGCAACCTTCTCGACGCGATTCCGGGCTCCGGTCTCGCAATGGGTGCATAACTTGCCCCATCTCCTCCGCGCAGGAGGATAAGTCACGGCCTCGTATCCGGTTTTCCGGGTGCGGGGCCGTTTTTTATGGCGTAAACCGTTCGCCCGTGGCGATCCCAGTGCCCAGTTTTCGAGCACCGCAGTGCCAGTGTTTCGCAGTAGAGTCGAAGGAATACAACGGTCACCGGTCTACCCGGGGGTCTTCGGAAGCCGGTCGAACCGGCGTCCGACGCGCCCCGGATAAGCCGAAATCGCCATCTCGCGGTAGACTTGTCGTGTAGGGCACCGTAGATGTAACCCTGCGGGCCCCAAAGACCCCTTCACCCAGCGTCGACCGCTGTCGTGCCGCTGCCTGAAATAACCGCGCGGATGACATGTGCGAGACGCGCACACCCCACCAAGGACTAGACGCATGGCTATCGCCACTCGCAACGACCTGCGCAACGTGGCGATCGTCGCACACGTTGACCACGGCAAGACCACTCTTGTCGACGCAATGCTCCGCCAGACCAACTCCTTCGACGCGCACGCGCACCTCGAAGACCGCGCCATGGACTCCAACGAGCTCGAGCGCGAAAAGGGCATCACGATCCTCGCGAAGAACACTGCGGTGCTCTACAACGGAATCCACGCCCAGGAGCACAACGACGGTGGCGACATCGTCATTAACGTGATTGACACCCCCGGCCACGCCGACTTCGGTGGTGAGGTCGAGCGCGGCCTCTCCATGGTTGATGGTGTTGTGCTTCTTGTTGACGCATCCGAGGGCCCGCTGCCGCAGACCCGCTTCGTTCTGCGTAAGGCCCTCGAGGCCAAGCTCCCCGTCATCCTGCTGGTCAACAAGACCGACCGCCCTGACGCGCGTATCGACGAGGTTGTCGCCGAGAGCCAGGACCTGCTCCTCGGCCTCGCATCCGACATGGCCGACGACCACCCCGACCTCGACCTCGACGCCGTCCTCGACGTGCCCGTTGTCTACGCCTCGGGCCGTAACGGTGCAGCCAGCTGGAACAAGCCGGAAGACGGCGCCCTGCCGGACAACGCTGACCTCGAGCCGCTGTTCGACGCCATCCTCAAGCACGTTCCCGCTCCCACCTACGATGACGAGCACCCCCTCCAGGCTCACGTCACCAACCTCGACGCGTCCCCCTTCCTCGGCCGCCTCGCGCTGCTGCGTGTCTTCAACGGCACGATCAAAAAGGGCCAGACCGTTGCCTGGGTCAAGCACGACGGAACCGTCCTCAACACCAAGGTGACCGAGCTCCTCATCACCAAGGCGCTGGACCGCTTCCCGACCGAGTCGGCTGGCCCCGGTGACATCGTCGCCGTCGCCGGTTTCGAGGACATCACCATTGGTGAGACCCTCGCCGACCCGAACGATGTGCGTCCGTTGCCGACCATCACGGTTGACGACCCGGCCATCTCGATGACCATCGGAACCAACACCTCGCCGATGATCGGCAAGGTCAAGGGCCACAAGCTCACCGCTCGTATGGTCAAGGATCGTCTCGACCGCGAGCTCGTTGGTAACGTCTCGATCAAGCTCGTCGACATCGGACGCCCCGACGCCTGGGAGATCCAGGGACGTGGAGAGCTCGCTCTCGCGATCCTCGTTGAGCAGATGCGTCGTGAGGGCTTCGAGCTCACCGTCGGCAAGCCGCAGGTAGTTGTGAAGTCGGTCAACGGCAAGGTTCACGAGCCCTTCGAGCACCTCACCACTGACGCGCCGGAAGAGTACCTCGGCGCCATCACGCAGCTCCTCGCGTCGCGCAAGGGCCGCATGGAGGGCATGAGCAACCACGGAACCGGATGGGTCCGTATGGAGTTCGTTGTTCCGTCGCGTGGACTCATCGGTTTCCGCACCGAGTTCCTCACCATCACGCGTGGTGCCGGTATCGCCAACGCT
>Ga0247736_10000096_pt1 | contig 34558 bp, 30 predicted proteins | sample UWRJL193509B2_FD_180935 | JGI IMG/M metagenome (GOLD analysis project Ga0247736, IMG submission 180935) | Plant litter microbial communities from Arlington Agricultural Research Station in Wisconsin, United States - UWRJ-L193-509B-2 | ecosystem: Environmental > Terrestrial > Plant litter >...
TTCTCGAAGCGGTGCTCTCCGGCCTGGCCGCCGCTCACAAAGCCGGCATCGTGCACCGAGATCTCAAGCCCGAGAACGTACTGCTCGCCGACGACGGTCGTATCAAGATCGGCGACTTCGGGCTGGCCCGAGCGGCATCGGCAAATACTGCGACCGGCGCAGCTCTTCTCGGCACTATCGCCTATCTCTCCCCCGAACTCGTAACCCGCGGCATCGCCGATGCCCGCAGCGACATCTACGCCGTCGGCATCATGATGTACGAGATGCTCGCCGGCGAGCAGCCGTTCAAGGGCGAACAGCCCATGCAGATCGCTTACCAGCACGCCAACAGCTCGGTGCCGACCCCGAGCACGAAGAACCCGCGGGTTCCGGCCGAGCTCGACGAGTTGGTGCTCTGGGCGACCGCTCGCGAACCGGACGAGCGCCCTCGTGACGCCCGCGCCATGCTCGAGCAGCTCACCGAGACCCAGCAGCAGCTGCAGACGGCACTGCCGACAGCTGCAACCCAGGTGCAGCGCACCATGGTCATGCCCTCTGCCACCCGGGTGATGCCGACGGATGCCGAGACCCAGGTTCTCGGCGGCGCCCGCCAGACCGGGCCACGCCAGCCCCTTCCCGAGCACCGCACCGGCCCGCTCGCGACCGAAGCCACGACGGCCCTCGCCGACGCCGCCGACAAGCGTCGCTCGCGCGGCTGGATAGTGCTCGTCGTCGTCCTCCTGCTCGCCGCCGTCGCCGGCGGTGCCGGCTGGTATTTCGGTGTCGGGCCCGGCGCGAGCCTGGCCATCCCCTCGAACCTCGTCGGCTCCGAACCCGACGCCGCAACAGCCCAGCTCACTGATCTCGGCCTTGTCGTCTCAGACAAGACGACCTCGGGGTACTCGGCAGATGTCGCAAAGGGACTCGTGCTCGGCACCGATCCCCAGGCCGGAACCTCTGTCCAGAACGGCTCGACAGTCGTGTTGCAGTTGTCGAAAGGGCCGCGCCCGATCGATATCCCCGACGCCGTCGGAGCGACCGAAGACGACGCGACCCGCCTCCTCACCGACGCCGGCTTCGTCGTGAATGCCGACGGCCGCACCGAGCAGTTCAACTCCCGCGTGGGCAAGGGCAAGGTCATCTCCCTGGTCGGCAAGAAAGGCGGCAAGTCCGACGGCTCGAGCGTCGAGCTCGAGAACGGCGATCGCTACTACGACCGCGCCCCGGTGTCACTCGTTGTCTCGCTGGGCAAGCTCCCCACGGTGAAGGGCAAGACCTTCGACGAGGCCGTCGCCGCCCTCGACAAGGTCGGCGTCATCGGCGTCGAAGGCAAGTCGACCTATGACGACACGGTCGAGGCCGGCCGGGTCATCAGCAGCGAGAACGTGCAGAGCGACGCTCCCGTGCGCGAGGGAAGCACCATCCGCCTCAACCTGTCTCGCGGCCCGCAGTACTTCGCGGTTCCGGATGTGCGCAACCTGAAGATGAAAGACGCCAAGGCAAAGCTCGAAGAAGCCGGCTTCGTCGTGGACTTCTTCGGCAAGGGCGGCCCGCTCGAAGAGGACATCCTCGACAACTACAAGGCCAACGGCACCGATAAGGATGGCAAGTCCCTGCGCAAGGGCGAGACCGTCACTATCGACTACGACTTCTTCTAGGCCGGGTTCTTTCAGACCCGCGGCGACTACTCAGAACCGGTCGAGCTCGCCGGAGTCAGCCTGGTTGCGCGCCTGTCGCCTGGCGTACAGCACGATCCCGAGCACGAGGATCGCGCCGCCGGCGACCATCATGATGTACCCGACGACGTTGAGGTCGATCCAGTCGAGCGGAATGTGGATAGCGAACCCGAGGATCGCACCGATCACCAGCAGTGCTATTCCTGATCCGATACTCATGTGTGATTCCTTTCTGAGCTTCACGCACGTTGTTTCGCCGGCCAGACGACCTCGCGGATGATGAGGATCACGCCAGCGGAGACCGGTATCGCCAGCAGGGCGCCAGCCAGCCCGAACAGTGCGGCTCCGCCCATCGCCGAGATCAACACGACCGAGCCGGGGATCTGCACGGCCTTGCCCATGACCCGGGGATCGATCACGTACGACTCGACCTGCATGTAGATCAGCATCGCGATGAGCACGATCAACGCCGAGGTCGGCGAGTGGATGAAGGCGATGATCGTCATGCCGATAGTCGTCAGCACGGTTCCCACCAGCGGGATCAGGGTGACGAAGAAGGCGATGACCCCGATCAGGAACGCGCCGGGAACACCGACGGCGAACAGCAGCACAAAACTCCACAGCGAGTTGATGAAAGCGACCGTCACCATGCCGCTCAGGTACTTGCCGACATTCTCGAGGATCCGCTCGGTGTAGTGGACGAAGGTCTCCCGGTGCGATGCGGAGACGAGCCGGAACGCCGCGTCTTTGGTGGCGTCGTAGGTGGAGAGGAAGTAGATCACCAGGATCGCGACGAAGAAGCCGGACGAGATAGCGGCGGCGAGCGAGAGCCCGAACCCGACAACACCGTTCGCCAGTGCAGCCCAGGTCTGCGGATCGGCCAGTGTCTCGGCCAGCCAGCCGAGAAGAGTGCCGAGCACGCCGTTACTCGCCTGGTTGGCGGGATCGAACCAGCCGGCGTCCTTCATCGCGTCGACTTCCTGCGGAATCGAGGTCGCCAGCACTTCGATCTGGCTGACGACGAGCGGGATCACTATCCACAGAATCGCCACCAGCACAGCGATGACCAGTGCCATGACCGTGATGAGTGCACCAGCCCTCGAGAACCGGTGCCGCTGTAACAGTCGCACAAGCGGGTCGAGCCCCACCGTGGCGAATGCGGCGAGAATGATCGAGAAGAACACCCCGCGGATGCTGTACAGGGCAAGCCCGCTCGCCAGCGCCGCCAGCCCGCCCAATGTGACGGTGAAGCCCCAGCGCAGGCCGCGCGGGCGGAAGTCGGCGGGATTGCGAGTGCGACCGGCGAGTGAGACCGTTCCCCTCGTGCGATGAGAATTCACGGCGTGCTACCGAGCCCTGCGCGCCGGTTAGGAGAGCGCGCGCTTCTTGACCGAATCGAACTCGGACTGCGAGATCGTGCCGGCGTCGAGAAGCGTCTTCGCCGTCGCGATCTCTGCGGCCGGGCTCGACGCCGTGCCGGCGACATCCCGAATGTAGGTGTCGGTCTCGGCGCGCTGGCGCTGCATCGTGCGCACGTCGCGTTCCGCCATCCCGCGGCCGCGAGCGATGACGTAGACGAGGGCCGTGATGAAGGGCACGAACAGCAGGAAGATGATCAACAGTGCCTTCCACCACCCGTTCAGCGAGTGGTCGCGGAACAGGTCGGCGATGATCGAGAACAGCACCCGCAGGTAGGCGCAGAACACGAAGATCCAGAAGAAGAACCAGATGAAGCTCCAGAAGTCGTTCCACATGAGCCGTACCTCCCGATCGTTGTGGGAGACAGGCTATGAAGAACGGGCCCTCACCCAACTCAACAGTTTTGGGTGAGAGCCCGTCAGGGTTCAGCGCAGCGAGTGTCAGACCGCCGCGAGCTCCTCGGCGACGAGGAACGCCAGTTCGAGGGACTGCATGTGATTCAGGCGCGGGTCGCACAGCGACTCGTAGCGCGACGCGAGGTCGTGCTCGTCGATCTGCTCCGAGCCACCGAGGCACTCGGTGACGTCGTCGCCGGTGAGCTCGATGTGGATGCCACCCGGGTGGGTTCCCGCGGCCTTGTGCGACTCGAAGAAGCCCTTGACCTCATCGACGACGTCGTCGAAACGACGCGTCTTGTAGCCGGTGGCCGTGGTGAGCCCGTTGCCGTGCATCGGGTCGGAGACCCACAGCGGTGTCGCCTCGTGGTCCTTGATGGCCTCGAGCAGCGGCGGAAGCGCATCACGCACCTTGCCCGCACCCATCCGCGTGATGAAGGTCAGACGGCCGGGCTCACGGTTCGGGTCGAGCTTGTCGATCAGGCGCAGCATGTCGTCGGCACTCGTCGACGGGCCGAGCTTGACGCCGATCGGGTTGCGCACGCGCGAGAAGTAGTCGATGTGGGCACCGTCGAGGTCTCGGGTGCGCTCACCGACCCAGAGGAAGTGCGCGCTCGTGTTGTACGGCGTTCCGGTGCGCGAGTCGATCCGCGTCATCGGGCGCTCGTAGTCCATGAGCAGGCCCTCGTGGCTGGTGTAGAAGTCGACGCGCTTGAGCTCGTCGAAGTCGGCACCGGCGGCCTCCATGAACTTGATCGCGCGATCGATATCGCGGGCGAGCAGTTCGTAGCGGGCGTTTGCGGGGTTCCGGGCGAAACCCTGGTTCCAGCGGTGCACCTCGCGCAGGTCGGCAAAACCACCCTGCGTGAAGGCGCGAACGAGGTTGAGGGTCGAAACCGCCGTGTGGTATCCCTGCACGAGGCGCTGTGGGTCGGCTTCGCGCGATTCCGGCGTGAAGTCGTAACCGTTGACGATGTCGCCGCGGTAGGCGGGCAGCGTCACGTCACCGCGGGTCTCGAAGTCGTTGGAGCGCGGCTTGGCGAACTGCCCGGCCATGCGGCCCATCTTCACGATCGGCATCGAAGCGCCGTAGGTGAGTACGACAGCCATCTGCAGGATCGTCTTGATGCGGTTCTTGATCTGTTCGGCCGTTGCACCGGCGAACGTCTCGGCACAGTCCCCGCCCTGAAGCAGGAACGCGTTCCCGGCCGCGGCAGCGGCGAGTTTGTCGCGCAGGTCATCAACTTCGCCGGCGAAGACGAGCGGCGGAAAGCTGGCGATCTGGGCGGATGCGGCGGCAACGGCATCCGCGTCGGGCCAGGCCGGCTGCTGCCGGATCGGAAGGCCGCGCCAATAGTCGAGACCGGCGATCACTGAGGGATCGGCGAGGACGACTGGTTCGGACGGGTCTACCACTGGACTTCCTTAGAACTGGTTTGGTGATGGGTGATGATCGGGGCATGGGTGCCCAAAGACCGAGCCTAGCGGTCAGTGCCGGCCGCTCGCCGACGGTGGTGCGGGCAGTGCGGGTCAGCGGCTCTTCGAGGCGACGGTGTTCTTAACCGAGCTGGCATAGACGTCCACATACTCCTGGCCGCTGATGCGGTTGATCTCGTACATGATCTCGTCGGTGATCGACCGCAGGATGAAGCGGTCGCCCTCCATGCCCTCGAACCGGCTGAAGTCGAGCGGCTCGCCGAAGACGATGCCGATGCGGCGCACCTTGGGCAGCTTGCTGCCGGTAGGCATGACCTTCTCGGTGTCGATGAGGGCGACGGGAACCACCGGCACCCCGCCCTCGAGGATCATGCGCGCGACGCCGGTGCGGCCGCGATACATGCGGCCGTCGGGGCTACGGGTGCCCTCGGGATAGATGCCCAGCACGTCGCCGTTGTGGAGCACGCGGAGCCCGGTGTTGAGCGAGGCTTCGGAGGCCTTGCCCCCGGAGCGGTCGATCGGCAGCATCCCGGTGCCGGTCATGAAGGTCTTCATGGCCCATCCGCCGATGCCGCGCCCGTGGAAATAGTCGCTCTTGGCGAGGAAGAAGATGCGCCGCTGGATCACGAGCGGCAGGAAGACGGAGTCGATGAACGAGAGGTGGTTGGGGGCGAGGATCACGCCACCCTTCTCGGGGATGTTCTCAGCGCCGACAACCCAGGGTCGAAAAACAGTGCGGAGCAACGGCCCGGCCACCAGGTTCTTCATAAACCAGTAGAACATCGCTACCAATCAGTTCAGGAGTTTCCACTCTAACCGGGTGCGGCGGCAGCACGCACCCGGCGCGACCGTCCGGATCAGCGGCCGGCGCGGATGCGGGCGAGATCAGCGGCGCCGACGACACCCGCGTTGTTGACGAGCTCGGCGATGACGAATTCGGGTTCAGGGTGGTAGCCACGCGCCGGAAGGTGGGCGAGGTAGGCCTCACGCACCGGGTCGAGCAGCAGGTCGCCGGCAACCGCGACTCCCCCGCCGAAGACGAAGAGTTGGGGGTCGAGCACGGCGCTCAGCGACGCGCAGGCCTGGCCGAGCCAGCGCCCGAGCTCGGCGAGGGCGTGCACGGCGCCGGCATCGCCCGCAGCGATGAAACTCCCGACGATCTCACCAGTGAGCACTCCGCCGTTCGCCTCGCGGGCGAGGGCGAGGTCACGACCGATGCCGCCGACATCCGCGATCTCATTGGCCATGCGCAGCAGTGCGCGGCCCGAGCCGTACTGTTCGATGCAGCCGCGGGCTCCGCAACCGCAGGGAAGTCCGTCCGGGACGACGCGCAGGTGCCCGAGCTCGGCGCCGGCGCCGAAGCCGCCGCGGAACAGCCGGCCCTGGGTGACGATCGCTCCGCCGACACCGGTTCCGATGGTGAGCATTGTCATATCGGTCGCGGTGCGCCCGGCACCGAAGCGGAACTCGGCCCAGCCGGCGGCATTCGCGTCGTTGTCGATGGTGACCGGCAGGTCGATGCGGCTCGCGATGTGCTGCTGGAACGGCTCGTTGCGCCAGTTGATGTTGGGCGCGTAGTAGACGGTCGACTGGTCGGCATCGATGAACCCGGCCGCGGCAACTCCGGCCGCGACGACGTCGCGCCCGGTCGACAGTCGCTGGATCATGTTCACCACGAGGTCGACGATTGCGGCCGGATCGCCCGCCGGGGTGGGTTCGCGATCTTCGGCGATGATCTCGCCGTCCGGGGTTACAAGGGCTCCGGCGATCTTGGTTCCGCCGATGTCAATTCCGATGGCATGCACGAGGGACGAGTCTAGCTTTCGCGGGAGGCCGGCGACGACTCGGCACAGCACGCGGAATCCTCAGCAGTATCCCCGGCTTAGCCGGATAGAGTGAACAGAACTATTCCGCCCCGGTGCCAAAGGAGTTACCGTGACTACCGAATTCTTCGTTCCGGCCGTTGTCGAGCCAGACCCGAACGCCAACGCGACCGACTTGCTGGTCGAGCGGGTGCGCAAGACCCCGAACGATCCGCTGTTCGCGCTCCCGACGCCCGAGGGCGGGTGGTCCGACGTCACCGGCGCGGAATTCCTCAGCCAGGTCGTCGCCCTCGCCAAGGGATTCATCGCCGCGGGCATCGAGCCGGGCGACAAGGTCGGCTTCATGTGCAAGACCCGTTACGAGTGGACGCTCGTCGACTTCGGCCTGTGGTTCGCCGGGGCCGTCATGGTGCCGATCTATGAGACCTCGTCGCCGACCCAGGTGCTCTGGAACCTCACCGACTCCGGCGCGACAGCGCTGATCCTCGAAACACCGGATCACTTCGCGCGCTACGACGAGATCGCCGGGGATGCCCCGCTCGTCGGCCAGGTCTGGCAGCTGGGCCTCGGTGCACTCAACAAGCTCGTCGCCGGCGGTGTCGCGGTCACCGACGAAGAGGTCGAGCGTCGCCGCAACCTCGCTGTCGGTTCCGACCTCGCGACCCTCATCTACACCTCGGGTTCCACGGGTCGTCCGAAGGGCGTGATCCTCACCCACTCGAACTTCGTCGAGCTGACCCGCAACGCCGCGGTGTCGATGAGCGACGTGGTCTCCCCCGGTGCGTCGACGCTGCTGTTCATCACCACTGCGCACATCTTCGCCCGGTTCATCTCGGTGCTGTCGATCTACGCCGGTGTGAAGGTCGGACACCAGGCCGACACGAAGCAGCTCGTGCCGTCGATGGGCTCGTTCCGCCCGACCTTCCTTCTCGCCGTGCCGCGGGTGTTCGAAAAGGTCTACAACTCGTCCGAGCAGAAAGCCGAAGCCGGCGGGCGAGGCAAGATCTTCCGCAAGGCGGCGGATGTCGCCGTCGCCCACTCGAAAGCGCTCGATGCGGGCTCGGTGCCGCTCGGCCTGAAGCTGCAGTTCGCGCTCTTCGACCGGCTGGTGCTCAGCAAGATCCGTGAAGCCCTCGGCGGACGCGTCAAGTACGCCGTCTCGGGTTCCGCCCCGCTCGGCCTGCGTCTCGGCCACTTCTACCGCAGCCTCGACGTCAAGATCCTCGAGGGTTACGGGCTCACCGAGACGACCGCGCCCGCGACCGTGAACCTCACGACGAAGTTCAAGATCGGAACGACGGGACCGGCGCTGCCCGGCGTCGGCATCCGCATCAGCGACGACGGCGAGATCTGCGTAGCCGGCAACAACGTCTTCGGTGGCTACTGGAACAACCCCGAGGCCACGGCCGAGGTCATGGACGGCGAGTGGTTCCGCACCGGCGACCTCGGGTCGCTCGACTCGGACGGCTACCTGACCATCACCGGGCGTAAGAAAGAGATCATCGTCACGGCCGGCGGCAAGAATGTCTCGCCCGCCGCTCTCGAAGACCCGATCCGTTCGAACCCGCTCGTCGGGCAGGTCATCGTCGTCGGCGACCAGAAGCCGTTCATCTCGGCCCTGGTGACCCTCGACACCGAGATGCTGCCGACCTGGCTGAAGAACAACGGTCAGGACGAATCCCTCTCGCTCGCGGATGCCGCAACCAACGAAGCCGTACTCGCCGAAGTGCAGCGGGCGATCGACGCTGCGAACACCCGGGTGTCGCGTGCGGAGTCGATCCGCAAGTTCCGGATCCTCACCATCGACCTGACCGAGGCCAGTGGTCACCTCACGCCGAAGATGAGCATCAAGCGCGGGGTCATCATGAAGGACTTCGCGGGCGAGATCGAGGCCCTATACGCGAGCACCCCCGCTGCCACCGAGGGCATTTCGCTCGCGGGGTAGCGCTCGGCGGTCGCTTGCCGATGCTCGCTGGTCGACTAGGTCAGCAGGCGTCAGCGAGTCGCGCCCTTCGGCACGGCCCTGGCGGCCTGCTCAGGACAGGCGTATCGAGACCTTGTGTGCCGCCGCGGTGCCTTCGGGCGGTGACGGTGTTGCCCCGGAAGTCAAAAGCGGGCAGCGACGATGGCGCGCGAGCTTCAACCGCGGGCCGAGCACGTCTCTTTTACCTAATATCGCGATGGTTCATGCGATTTCTCTGCCGGTGCGCATCGACTCCGAACTTTCGGGTCAATTTTTACCCCGAAACTCCGTTGTCGCGCGGGGTCTCGCGAATTCGCGATCCCTGAGCTTGTCGAAGGGCGCTAAGCCGGATTCAATGCCAAACTCGGCCTCTCAATAACGCCAAAAAACCGCTAAAACGGGGGCTGTGACCGCCATACAGTCCTCCCCAACCCGACTTTCACGATGTTATTCACACACTAGGGAAGTGCGACACGAATGTCGGTGGGTTGGCGCACACTGGACACATGCAACCCGAACCCACCCCCGCAGCCACCCCGGTGCCGCACTCGCTGAGTGCGTCCTTCGGTGCTGCACGCGGTGACGGGTCGGCCGCAATGGCGGAGTGGGAGAACTCATTCGATGTGCTGACCGCGCTGACCCGCGCGGCGAACGCGGCCCACGCTGCTGAGTTGGTTGCAGTCGAGGAGTCCCGCCGCCAGCTGGTGCAGATCCAGGCGACCGGGCTGGAAGAACTGCGGTTCACGGGTGGGTCGAAGTTTCAGTCCGACGACCTCGCGCAGCGCTCCCTGCGCCTGCAGGTCGGGCTGGCGATGGGTGTCCACGAGATGACCGCCGGGCGGCGCATCCTCTGCGCGGAGGTGCTCTGCAACGAGTTCACGGTCACCCTCGCCACGATGACCGAGGGACTGATCACTCTCCGTCACGCACAGACGATGGTCGAGACCGCGGCAACCCTCCCCGACGAGCAGCGGCTCGAGTTCGAGGCTCTCGCGCTGAAGAAAGCACTACTGCTCAGCCCGACCCAGTTCGACAAAGCTGCCCGGAAGATTGCGATGAAGCTGCACCCCGAGACTCTGGAGGAGCGGCACGCGACCGCGTTCGAGGACCGCACCAGTTTTCTGCAGCCGGCGGATGATGCGATGGCGAGTTACACGATCGAGAACTCCGCGGTCAATATCTACGGCATCCAGGACCGCATCGAGAAGATCGCCAAAGCATTGAGGGCCGAACCCGGTGAGACCCGCACCCTCGCCCAGTTGCGGTCCGACGTCGGCGTCCGCCTGCTGCTCGAAGCCGACCTCTACCCAGACTACCCCGACGACTCACCCTCGACCGAACCGGCCGCGGGAACAAGCCCGAAGAAGCCGGGCCTTGGACGCTACTCGGCGTTCACTCCGTCGGTGCACATCACCGTGCCCGTGCTGGCGATGCTCGGCCAGAGCCCTGAGCCAGCCTCCCTCGATGGCTATGGCCCGATTCCGATGTCGCAGGCGATCGAGCTGGCGGCAGTGGCGCCGAGTTTCACCCGCATCCTCACCCACCCCGAAACCGGGGCCGTACTCTCGGTCGGTCGGGACTCGTACCGGGTACCGAAAGACCTCGCCCGGTGGATCCGCACCCGCGACGGCGTCTGCCGGTACCCGATGTGTGACCGGCCGGCGAAAAACGGCGACATCGACCACACCATCCCCTGGACACCCGCAAAATGGCGACCCCAAGGCGGGGAAACCCGTGCCGACAACCTCGAATGCCTCTGCGAGGGCCACCATGTGGAAAAACACGCGTTGATGATCAACGGGTGGGGTATGCCCATCGGCGAAGCCTGGGGCATCGCCCACGAAAAAGACACCAACGGGCACACCACCGGCGTCATCATCTGGACCACACCCACCGGACACACCTACCGGTCAGAACCCGACCTGATCATGGAACCGTACCGGCCACCATCGGAAGTCGCACCGCCGGAACTCGGCCCGCCAGACGACGACCCCGACTACTGCAACCGCCCGTTCTAACGGTCTAGGCCTGACCCCACCAGGGCGACTGCCTGATCGCGCGCATCGCCTCGCGCTTGGTCTCCGGTTCGAGGCCCTCGATGAAGAGGTGGCCGTCGAGGTGGTCGGTCTCGTGCTGCAGTGCCTGCGCCATGAGGCCGTCTCCCGACAGCTCGACCGGGTTGCCGTCGAGGTCGATACCACTTACCCGGGCGAACGGGTGCCGCAGGCGCGGAAAGTAGAAGCCGGGAACCGAGAGGCAACCCTCGTCGACGAGTTCGGCTTCTCCGCCGACCTCTTCGAGAACCGGGTTGATGATGTACCCGATCACGCCGTCGACGTTGTAGCTGAACGCCCGCTGGCCGACACCGATCTGGTTGGCGGCGACCCCTGCGCGACCGGGCTCGGCCACGGTCTCGAGCAGGTCGTCGATGAGCGCGCGAGCGCGCTGGTCACCGGGAACAATGGGGTCGCAGGCCGACCTCAGGACCGGATCTCCGAAGAGCCGGATTGCACGTACTGCCACAGGTCAATTGCTCCGGCTCGAGGGTAGGCCGTCAACGACGAGCGCAGCGAGTTCGCGGGCCGCGTTGCGGGTGAGGGGCTGAAGTTCCTTGAAGTTGATGACCGAACCGGCCGCGAGCTGCGGGTCGTATGGAATACGCACGATGGCCCGAACGCGGGAACGGAAGTGGTCTTCGATCTCTTCGAGCTTGACGAGGTTGGTGCCCTGCGTCGAGGTATTGAGCGCGACGACAGCATTGCGCACGAGGTCGCCGTAGCCGTTCGCCTCGAGCCAGGTCAGGGTCTCCGAGGCGAGTCGCGCCTCGTCGACGCTTCCGCCCGAGACTATGACGATGGCATCCGAACGCTGCAGGGTGGCCCGCATCACTGAGTGCACGATGCCGGTTCCGCAGTCGGTGAGCACTATCGAGTAGTACCGGGCCGAGAGGTCGGCGACCACGTTGTAGTCGTTCTCGTCGAAAGCCTCGGAGAGCAGCGGATCACTGTCGGAGGCCAGGATGTCGAGCCGGGTCTCGTCTCGCGAGACGAGAGTCGTGAAGTCGGTGAAGCCGGTGATCGATGCGGCACGGGTGACGACGTCGCGCACCGTCGATCGGGTCTGCTTGTTGATGCGCTCGGCGAGAGTTCCCCGGTCGGGGTTCGCGTCGATGGCGATGATGCGGTCTTCGCGCACGTCGGCCATGGCCATGCCGATGAGCGACGTGATCGTGGTCTTACCGACTCCGCCTTTGCGGGTCAGGATCGGCACGAACCGGGCGCTGCCCTCGAACTCGCGGTTGATCCGCGCGTCGACGGCCTTGCGCTCGCGCACGCGGCGCGAGTCTCCGAGGTTGGCGAGGTGCAGCGAGATCGTATAGATGAAGTGCGGCCAGGCACCTTCCGGTGCGGGGCGTCGGCGCTTCTTCGCGGTCAGCAGTCGCTCGGCGGTCAGCATCGCGGCAGGTTCCGGCGTCTGCGGAACGGCGTGGTTGATGCGGTCGCGCCGGGTGTACTCGGGAGCCGGGTCCGAATCGCGGCCGGGCAGCGGCACGATCGGTGGGCGTTCCTCGACCGGCTCTTCGACCGAGATGTCGTGGACGATGGTGATCGACGTCGTCGACTCGACGACGGCCGGGTTCACCACGGTGTTCTCGAGAGTCACCGCGACCTCGTGCTCGGGAGCCGCGTGCACGGTGGCCGGAAGATCGACGGTGAACGTCACGTTGTCGGGAAGCACGGGAATGCTGGATGCCGGGATGCTCGACACCAGGTCGGCGCCGGAAGCCTCGAGAAGTTCGCTTCTCAGCTCACCGGTCGTGGGTTCGGGGTCGTCGGCGAGCCGGACTCCCGCGTCGTCTTTATTGCGCCTTGTAACCACAGTCGCAACCCCTTTCGGTGCACTATTAGCGCCAGTTTACCGCGTGGCGCCGCGCGAAGCCGTTCCTGTGCGTCAGCCACAAGAGTGGCCCGGTGCGGTTGCACTCCCCCGCACCGGGCCACTCTTGACTGAGCTTTGTCGCTTTAGGCTGGCGTGATCTCCACCAGCAGGTCACCCGCGTCGACCTGCTGGGTCTTCGGGATGGCGAGGCGCTTGACCGTGCCGGCGACGGATGCCGTGATGGCGGCTTCCATCTTCATGGCCTCGATCGACGCGACACTCTGGCCGGCGGCGACGGTGTCGCCCTCGGCAACCTGCAGAGTGACCACTCCCGAGAACGGCGCCGCAACCTGGCCGGGCTTCGACGAGTCGGCCTTTTCGGCGGCCTTCGAGTCGACGGTGATGCTCGTGTCGCGAATGAAGACCGGGCGCAGCTGGCCGTTCATGGTGGTCATGACGGTGCGGATGCCCTTGTCGTCGGCTTCACCGATCGCCTCGAGTCCGACATAGAGGCTGACACCCTTGGCGATCTCGACCACGTGCTCGACACCCTGCTTGAGGCCGTAGAGATAGTCGACGGTGTCGACGACCGAGAGGTCTCCGTAGGTGTCGCGGTTCTGCTGGAAGATCTTCGTCGGACCGGGGAACAGCAGTCGGTTGAGTGTCGAACGCCGCAATTCGGCGTCACCAGCCAGCCCGGCCTTGTCATCGTCGCTGATCTCTTCGACACCGATCTTGACGTTGCGACCGGCGAGCACCTTGCTGCGGAACGGCTCGGGCCAGCCGCCGGGCAGCTCACCGAGCTCTCCGGCCATGAACCCGATCACGGAATCCGGAATGTCGTACTTGTCGGGGTTCGCCTCGAAATCGGCCGGGTCGGCGTTCGCCGCCGCGAGCGACAGGGCGAGGTCACCGACGACCTTCGACGACGGCGTCACCTTCGGCGGACGGCCGAGGATGTTGTTCGCTGCCGCGTACCAGTCTTCGACCTTCTCGAACTGGTCGCCGAGTCCGAGCGCGATCGCCTGCTGGCGCAGGTTCGACAGCTGGCCGCCGGGGATCTCGTGCTTGTACACGCGGCCGGTCGGGCCCGGAAGCCCGGACTCGAATGGCTTGTAGACGTGGCGCACGGCCTCCCAGTAGGGCTCGAGGTCCGAGACGGCCTGCAGCGAGAGCCCGGTGTCACGCTCGGTGTGTGCAAGCGCGGCGACAAGAGCGGATGCCGAGGGCTGGCTCGTGGTGCCCGCCATCGGTGCACTGGCGACATCGACGGCGTCGGCGCCCGCACGGGCAGCCGCCAGCAGCGTGGCCAGCTGGCCACCCGCGGTGTCGTGGGTGTGCACGTGCACCGGAAGGTCGAAACGGTCACGCAGGGCCGTCACGAGCTTCTCTGCGGCTCCCGCACGCAGGAGTCCCGCCATGTCCTTGATCGCGAGGATGTGCGCCCCGGCGTCGACGATCTGCTCGGCGAGACGCAGGTAGTAGTCGAGCGTGTAGAGGTCTTCGTCCGGGTTGAGCAGGTCACCGGTGTAGCAGACAGCCACCTCGGCGACGGCGCTGCCGGTGGCGAGCACCGAATCGATGGCCGGGCGCATCTGCGAGACGTCATTGAGGGCGTCGAAGATACGGAAGATGTCGACACCCGTCGACGCGGCCTCCTTGACGAAGGCATCCGTCACCTCGGTCGGGTACGGCGTGTAGCCGACTGTATTGCGACCGCGGAGCAGCATCTGGATGTTGATGTTCGGCAGTGCCTCACGCATGGTGGCGAGACGCTCCCACGGGTCTTCACCGAGGAAGCGCAGCGCGACATCGTAGGTCGCTCCGCCCCAGGCTTCGACCGAGAGTAGCTGGGGCGTGAGCCTGGCGACGTGGGGAAGAGCCGCGACGAGGTCACGGGTGCGCACGCGGGTCGCGAGAAGCGACTGGTGGGCATCGCGGAACGTCGTGTCGGTGACAGCGAGTGCAGTCTGGGCGCGCAGGGCGTCGGCGAAGCCCTTCGGCCCGAGTTCCTGCAGCTTCTGGCGCGACCCGGCGGGGGCCGGGGTCTCGAGGTCAATAGCCGGAAGCTTGAGCTGCGGGTTGATCGCCGTGCTGGTGCCGTTCGGCTGGTTGACGGTGACATCGGCGAGCCAGCTGAGCACCTTGGTGCCGCGGTCCTTCGAGTGGTGCGAGGTGAGCAGCCACGGGCGCTCCTCGATGAACGAGGTGCTCAGGTCTCCGGCGATGAACGACGGGTCGTCGAGAACACCCTGCAGGAACGGGATGTTCGTCGAGACACCGCGCAGGCGGAACTCGGCGAGTCCACGACGGGCACGCGTGACAGCAGCCTCGAAGTTGCGGCCGCGAGCCGTCATCTTGACGAGCATCGAGTCGAAGTGGGGCGAGATCTGGGCGCCGGCGTTGATGGTTCCACCGTCGAGACGGATTCCCGCGCCACCGGGTGAGCGGTAGGTCGTGATCTTGCCCGTGTCGGGGCGGAATCCCGCTGCCGGGTCTTCGGTCGTGATGCGGCACTGCAGCGCCGCTCCGCGCAGGTGAAGGTCCTTCTGCTCGAGTCCGAGTTCGACCAGGCTCTGGCCGTAGGCGATGCGCATCTGCGACGACACGAGGTCGACGTCGGTGACTTCTTCGGTCACCGTGTGCTCCACCTGGATGCGCGGGTTCATCTCGATGAAGACGTGCTGGCCCTTGCGCTCCCCCGCGGTGTCGAGAAGGAACTCGACAGTGCCCGCGTTGACGTAGTCGATCGACTTCGCAAACGCGATGGCGTCCCGGTACATGGCCTGGCGGGTGTCCTCGTCGAGGTTGGGTGCCGGGGCGATCTCGACGACCTTCTGGTGGCGACGCTGCACCGAGCAGTCGCGCTCGAACAGGTGCACGACGTTGCCGTGCGCGTCGGCGAGGATCTGCACCTCGATGTGGCGGGGGCGCACGACGGCCTGCTCGAGGAACATCGTCGGGTCGCCGAAGGCGCTGTCGGCTTCGCGCATGGCCTCTTCGAGGGCACCGCGCAGCTCGTCCTTGGTGTTGACGCGGCGCATTCCGCGTCCGCCACCGCCGGCGACGGCCTTGGCGAAGATCGGGAATCCGATTTCTTCGGCACCGGCCAGCAGTTCTTCGATGTCGCGGGATGCCGGGGTCGACTTCAGCACCGGAACACCGGCCGCGATGGCGTGCTCCTTAGCCGTGACCTTGTTGCCGGCCATCTCGAGAACCCGCGTCGGCGGGCCGATGAAGGTGATTCCGGCATCCGCAGCAGCCTGCGCGAGGTCGGGGTTCTCCGAGAGAAAACCGTAGCCGGGGTAGATGGCGTCAGCGCCGCTCTCCTTGGCTACCCGGATGATTTCTGAGACGTCGAGGTACGCCCGTACCGGGTGCCCCTTCTCACCGATCTGGTAGGCCTCGTCCGCTTTGAGGCGGTGCATCGAGTTGCGATCTTCGTACGGGAATACCGCGACAGTCTTTGCTCCGAGCTCATACGCAGCGCGGAAAGCGCGGATAGCGATTTCCCCACGGTTGGCCACGAGAATCTTCCTGAACATTTATCCCCTTCAACAAACCGCGAAACGTTTAGGTTTCTTTAGACTACTGAAGGTATCGTCGTTACTCGTGCATGTACTTAGCGTTAGCTCCCTCAAGGGGGGTGTGGGGAAGACCACGGTGACGCTCGGGCTCGCATCCGCCGCCTTTGCCAAGGGCCTCCGTACTCTCGTGGTTGATCTCGACCCCCAGTCGGATGTCTCGACGGGCATGGATATCGAGGTGGGCAGCCACCTTAATATCGCCGATGTGCTCGCCTCCCCGAAAGAGAAGATCGTGCGGGCGGCCATCGCTCCCAGCGGTTGGACCAAGGGACGCCCCGGAAAAGTCGATGTTCTGATCGGCTCACCCTCAGCGATCAACTTCGACGGGCCGCACCCGAGCATCCGTGATATCTGGAAGCTCGAAGAAGCTCTCGCCAACGTCGAGAAGGACTACGACCTGGTGCTTATCGACTGCGCACCGTCACTCAACGCCCTCACGCGAACCGCGTGGGCCGCGAGCGACCGCGTCACTGTCGTCACCGAACCGGGACTCTTCTCGGTCGCAGCGGCCGACCGTGCACTGCGCGCAATCGAAGAGATCCGACGCGGCCTCTCGCCGCGCCTGCAGCCCCTCGGCATCATCGTCAACCGCGCGAAGGTGCAGTCACTCGAGCACCAGTTCCGCATCAAGGAACTGCGCGACATGTTCGGCCCGCTCGTGCTCAGCCCGCAGCTGCCGGAACGCACCTCGCTGCAGCAGGCCCAGGGTGCGGCCAAGCCCGTGCACATGTGGCCGGGCGAGGGCGCACAGGAGATGGCGCACAACTTCGACCAGCTGCTCGACCGCGTGATGCGCACCGCCCGCATGGGCGAGTACGCGCTGTAAGACTTCGAGCGAAACAAAAAAGCGGGATCCGACCGGATCCCGCTTTTTTGATGCTGTGGGGCTTTAGGACGCCTTGACCGCGCGGCGGCGGGCGAGTTCGTCGGCCGGGTCTTCTGCGGCGACGGAGTCGAGCTCGACGAGGCTGTTCTCGACCTCGCGCAGCACCTTGCCGACGGCGATGCCGAATACACCCTGGCCGCGGCTGACGAGGTCGATGACCTCGTCGTTCGACGTGCACAGGTAGACGCTTGCTCCATCGCTCATGAGCGTGGTTTGGGCGAGGTCATTGATGCCGGATTCGCGGAGCTGGTTTACCGCAATGCGGATCTGCTGCAGCGAGATCCCGGTGTCGAGAAGTCTCTTGACGAGTTTGAGTACGAGGATGTCGCGGAACCCGTAGAGGCGCTGCGAACCGGATCCGGCTGCTCCGCGAACCGTGGGCTGCACGAGTTCGGTGCGGGCCCAGTAGTCGAGCTGGCGGTAGCTGATGCCGGCTGCGCGAGCGGCAACTGCACCGCGGTAACCGGCTGCGTCATCGAGGTCAGGCATCCCGTCAGTGAAGAGAAGGCCGAGATCGTAGCGGGAATCCTCGCTGCGGCGGGGTTCGCTCATGGCACTTTCCTCTTAACCTTCATCTTGAACCTGACATTGATAGTTTGTCTGGCTTCACGTTACTCACGTGGAGACCAACTGCCGATCACATTCGCGAAATGTCATCGGCGTGTCGAGCCTGGGGCCGGATCCCGAGAGATCGGCCCGTCGTGCCAATGCCGGGATTCTTCGACGCTACTACGAATCGAGCTTGGTGAGGGCGGTTCTGATCAGACTGCTGCGAACGATTTCGAGCTGGCCGGCGATCTCGCGCGCCATCTCTGCAGCCTTTGCGCGGCTCGAGGCGTCTTTGCGGCGCGCGACCGGCATCAGGGCGTTCTCGATCAGGCCGAGTTCGCGCTCTGCGGCAGCACGGAATCCGCGCAGGTGCCGCGGCTCGATGCCGCAGCGCTGCAGCTCGACCAGCGAGCGCAGAACAGCGAGCGAATCCTCGCCGAAGACGTCGGAGGCGACGATCAGCGACGACGAGACTGCGTCACCGAGGAGCATCGGGTTGGCGCCAGCCTCACGGATGAGTTCGTCGCGGGTGAACCGCCGTTCGGAAGACAGCATCGACGGGGCCTGCACGGCGCCACCGGGGAGCTCGGGCGAACGACCGGCATCCAGGTCGTCGAGGTAGCCACGGATGACTTTGAGTGGAAGGTAGTGGTCGCGCTGCATCGTGAGCACAAAACGCAGGCGTTCCATGTCGGGGGCCGAGAATTTACGGTAGCCCGACTCGGTGCGCGCCGGCGTGATCAGCTGGCGTTCTTCGAGAAAGCGCAGCTTCGACGGAGTGAGATCAGGAAACTCGGGGTTCAGCTTCGCCAGGACCTGGCCGATGCTGAGCAGGTGCGCGGGTGCACTCGCCGGCTGTGCTTGCCCAGTCTGCGCTGCAGCGCGGGCCACTACTTGCCGCTCGCGGCGAGGTCTGCGCGCGAGGCGTAGAAGGTGAGCCGGAACTTTCCGACCTGCACTTCGGAGCGATCCCCGAGAACGGCGATGTCGATCCGGGTGCCGTCGAAGTAGGTGCCGTTGAGCGAGCCGAGGTCCTTGACCTGGAAGGTCGAGCCGGTGCGCAGGAATTCCGCGTGGCGACGCGACACCGTCACGTCGTCGAGGAAGATGTCGGCATCGGGGTGACGACCGACAGTGGTGATGTCGGAGTCGAGAAGGAAGCGCGCACCTGCGTTAGGTCCGCGGCGCACGACAAGAAGAGCCGAACCGGCGGGCAGGGCCGTGATGGCCTCCTGCTCTTCGGTGGTTACGGCGCCGCCGAGCGCAGCAAGCTGCGCCCCGAACTCGTCGCCGAAAGTCAGGGTTGTGTCGTTTTCCTGGGGCACGGCGTTCTCCTCGGGTTGCTTGTGTCCGGGCTTGTTCTCGTCAGCGTCATCCGCGTGAGTGAAATCGACCATCGTGAACCTCCCTTACCCGTTTAGCGTATCCGATCGAGTGGATGCGCCCGCCACCCAAATTCACCCCATTAAGGGTTTCGGCGGGCCCCACCGAGGGCGCCGATGACGCGACGCGCTTCGAACAGGTAGATAAGTCCGGCCCACCAGTAGAGGAATGCTCCCCAGGCGGCAAAGGCCCACCCTATCGGCACGGTCACCGGTACGGCAACGGGGAATGCGACGCCGACCATAATGACCGGCAGGGCGTAATAGAGGCAGAAAGTGGCGACTTTGCCGAGGTGGTGCACCGGCAAAGGGCCATAACCATAGTTGGCCAGCACGACTCCCAGCACCAAGAGCAGCAGATCACGTCCCACCACGATGGCGACGAACCACCACGGCAAGATCTGGCTGACGGTGAGCCCGATCAGTGCCGCGAAGATGAAAAGCCGGTCAGCCGCGGGATCGAGCAACTGCCCGAGCCGGGTGACCTGGCCGAACCGGCGTGCGATCAGCCCGTCGAGGTAGTCGCTGAGGCTCGAGAACACCAGCACAACGAGGGCGAGGAATACCTGGTCGGTGACGATGAGCACAAAGAACACCGGTACAAGAAGCAGGCGCACAAAACTCAGCAGGTTGGGTATCGTCACCACTCGAGAGCTGGCGAACGCGGGGTCACTGGGCGCCACGCTGCCGATGATACCGGGCGATCCCAGCCGCCCGGAGTAGCGTTGACGGATGTCCTGCATTCGATTCAATACTCCGGCGCAACGCCAGGCCATGCGCGACCACGCCCCGGTGATGCTGACTCCGGAAGAAGCGGCCGCACTGCATCCGGCCCCCGCCGTGACCGACAGCAAGATCAACCGGCTGCGCTTGCTCGCGAAAGACCCGAATCCACGGATCCGCGAGAGTGTTGCGAGCAGCTACCACGCCCCGGAAGAGCTGCTGGTTGAACTCGCCCGCGACCCCGACGAGGGAGTGCGCACCTGGCTCGCCCGGAACGAGACCGTCTCGTGCGACATCCTGCGTTCGCTCGCCGACGACGAATCCGAGCGCGTTCGCGGATTCCTCGCCCTCAACTACTTCGTACCGGCAGATGTCATGGACAAGCTCGCCGACGACGAAAGCGAGACTGTGCGTGGGCTCGTCGAGTGGAAGGCGCAGCTCGCCACGAGCTGACGATGTCCCCTTCCCGTTCCGCCAAGGGCGCCGCCGCCTCGAAGACACCGGCGGCAGCTCTCGACAGCGTGCGGGTCGACAGCTGGATCTGGGCGGTGCGACTGCTGAAGTCCCGCTCCGCGGCGACGGATGCCTGCAAAGCCGGCCACGTGAAGATCAACGACGACCGCGCGAAAGCCTCTCAGCAGGTGCGGCCGGGCGACGAAATCCGGGTGCGGACGAGCGAGGGCGACCGCATAGTCGTCGTCACCCGGCTGGTCGTGAAGCGCGTCGGGGCACCCGTGGCCGTGCTCTGTTACGACGACCTGACTCCCCCGCCACCGCCGAAGGAAGAACGCGTGGTCATCGCGGTGCGCGACCGGGGTGCCGGACGCCCGACCAAACGCGACCGGCGCGACCTCGAGAAGCTGCGCGGCCCGCGCGACGCCTGGCCGCTCGACAACCAGGACTGACCACCCCGACCGGCACCTGGTGCTTGCCAGCGACCGGCTCGACTGGTTGTCTTGAATGGTGTTGTTTGCCGATCGCGTCGATGCCGGAAGAACGCTCGCTCCGCTGCTGAGTTTTCTGCGGGATGCCGAGCCGATAGTTCTCGGGCTTCCCCGGGGTGGGGTGCCCGTCGCTTTCGAAGTCGCCCGGATGCTCGGCGCTCCGCTCGACATCGCCCTCGTGCGCAAGCTCGGCGTTCCGGGTCATCACGAGTATGCCTTCGGCGCGATCGGTGAGGGTGACGTGCGTGTGCTCGACCCGAATGCCGTGCGCATCTTCGGGATCACCGAAGAGCAGGCCCGGGAGGTCGAAGTCACCGAACAGGACGCCCTCGACCGCCAGGCCCGCCTCTTCCGCGGTGACGGCGAACCGATCGACCCGAGAGGTCGCACCGTCATCATCGTCGACGACGGGATCGCCACCGGTGCCACAGCCCGGGCCGCCTGCCAGATCGCCCACGCGCGCAGTGCCTGGCGTGTTGTCGTCGCTACGCCGGTCGCTCCCCCGGGCTGGGAGCAGAAATTCTCTTCGGTAGCCGACGACACCATCGCCTTTGCGACACCGCACCCGTTCCTGGCCGTCGGCCGGTGGTATCGCGACTTCGGCCAGGTGACCGACACCGAGGTGACGGCGCTGCTCGACCCCGCGCCCTAGATATCGGTCAGAGGTCGTACGCGAAGGTCAGCAGGGTGACGGTGCGGCCGGAGTCCTCAAAGGTGACCGCGCGTTCGGGCAAGCGCCGGAACCCCATCCGGTCGTAGAGCCGGTGCGCGCCGAGCATCTCCGGCCCGCTGTTCATGACGACCCGCTGCACCCCGCGCTCCCGGCCGAGCTCGAGCACGTGCCTGGTCAGCAGTTCGCCGAGACCCCGGCCGCGTGCCGACGGGTCGACAGCGAGCAGGCGGAAATCCAGTTCGCCCGTCTGGCCGAGCTCGGAGATCCATGACCCCGGGCGCGGTGTCGCGACAGTGGCCAGCAGGGAACCGGTCTCGCGGTCTTCGGCGACCCACACCTCGTGGTCCCGCGCCCGGCTGGCCACGAGGCGAAGGCTCTGGCGGTAACCGTCGGGCAGTTCGTAGTCGCTCGTGTACGCGTTCTCGGTCAGGTCGGCGACGGTCTCGATTTCACTCGCGCGCACGAGCCTGACCAGGACGCCGGTCGTCGCGGCCAGGTCGAACGAGTAGACGAGCGAGATCACCTCGCTGCCGTCGGGGCGCTCACGCGCGACCTGGCGCTGGAATCCCCAGCGCAGGTACAAGCGCTGGGCGGCGACGTTGAGGCTTCCGGTGTCGAGCACGAGCGACCGGGCACCCCAGGACCTTGCCTCCCCGATGGATGCCGCAACCAGCGCATCGCCGATGCCGCCACCGCGCACCAGCGGGTCGGTGGCGACGAGTCGCAGCTCGGCTTCGCCCTCACGGGCCAGCCGGGTGTTGGGCTGGCCGAAGCGCAGCAGGCTCGCGGTTCCCACGATCGTGCCCGCGGCATCCGTCGCCACCAGCAGCGCACCGGCCGCAGCGCGTCCCGCGGAGTCCCGCTCGTACGCCTCGCGTTCGGGCGAGGCGTGCAGGTGCCCATAGGGACCGCTGAGAAAGCCGCGCCGGGTGAGGTCGGCCACTGCTTCGAAGTCCGCCGGAGTCGCCTGCCGCACCTCGCCGGCGAAAGTCGGGGCGGGCGGGACTACGAGATCAGGCAAGGTTGGCACACCCTCTAATTTAGCGCTCGTGTGGGCAGCGGGCTCCGGGGGTCAGCGTGCCGTGACGGTGAGAGTGGGATTGGCGGGCGCAGAAGTGGATTCGACCTGGAGACCCACCTCGACCGGTTGTCCCGCGGCGAGGCGCACCGCGTATTGCGCACCCGTGCAGGTAACCGAGACCTTCTTCGCCACGGTGCAGGTCATTCCCCACGAGCTCGTGACGCCGGTCACGTGTGCGTCGCGCCAGCTGACAGTCCAGCCCGCCGCACCGGTGGATGACTTCACGGCGATGTTCGCGACGTACCCGCTGGCCCAATGACTCTGCAGCTTCCACGCCGCAGTCAGTAAGGCTCCAGCCGGCGGATCCGCGGGCTCCGGCGCTGGTGCCGAGGAGGTCGGCGTCGGCGTTGTTGGGGTTGTCGGCGTGACCGGGTCGGGAGCAGGGTCGATGATCGTGCTCCCGGAGCCGAGCAGGGGCTTCAGGTAGGCGAGCTTGTTGGACTGCCTGGTTTTCCAGTCGTCCTTGACTAGTCCGCCGGTGTCGCCGCTGTCCGGATTGAACGACCAGTAGGCGAAGCTGATCTGGTTCACACGCAGGTAGGTCACGAGTTTCTTCAGCCACTGCTTGTCCGAGTTGGTCTCGAGCTTGGTGCCGAACTCCCCGAGCAGTACCGGGGCGATGTTTTGTTTGGCGAGGTAACCCCAGTTGCGATCCCAGACGCCCGGCAGGTTCTCGGGGTAGTTAGACGACGCGAACCAGCTCTGGGCGTAGACCGACGACGGGTAGTCGTGTGGAGAATAGACGACTCGGTGTTTGACGGTGAGTGATACCGGGTAGGCCTGTGCACCACGCAGGCCACCGCCCCACCAGGTGTAGGACGAGGCCGACTGCTTCTCGACTCCCTCGACGAGGATGAGCACGTGCGGGTTGACCTTCAGCACCGCGTTCCCGGCGCGTGTGGCCGCAGCTCGCCAGTCCACGGATTTGGTGCCGCATCCCCAGCAGGCCGCACCGTGCGGCTCGTTGTGCAGGTCGAACCCGATGACCGACGACGAGTCCAGGTAGCGCTTCGCCAGCATCGTCCAGTCGGAGATCCACTTCTTCTCGCTGTACTTCGAGGTGTACCAGAGTTCGGACTGGGCGTCGGAGCCGGGGCGGTGACGATCGAGGATCACGTTTAGGCCAGCGGCTTTCGCCTTGGCGACGAAAAAGTCCATCACCTGGAGGGGCGTCTTACCTTCGAGCGACGGGTTGCGCTCGAAGTTGATCGAGTTGGTCGTCTTCTGGTCGAGGCACTCGTTCGAGAACGGTAGGCGGATGGTGTTGAAGCCCATCGACTTGATCTGGGCTAGGCCGTTCTGCAGTCGGATCGTCCACAGCCCGTGTGGGGCGCACTCCGCGGTCTCCATGCCGAACCAGGAAACGGCCTTGATCACGTACTTCTTGTTCGAGGCGGTGCGGATGGTGCTCCCGTTGGTGTGCAGCCACCCCGGCAGCTTCGTGGTGGCAGCAGCCTGCGTCAGCGGGACAGCCGCCGAGAGCGGGATCGATGGCACCGGCGCCGGCTCGGGCGCGGCCGATGTGACAAACGTGGCTCCGGCCACGAGCGCGGACGCGACCGCTACGGCGCCGATCACCGTAGCTCCCCTGAGATACCTGCGCCGCATGTGATCCCCCATGGTTGTGCACGCCTCGCCTGAATCACAGCGTACCCCGGGCTTCGAGCATCTCCGCCACAAAAGAACGGGCCGCAGTCGTGACGACTGCGGCCCGTCCGAGTGTGGGCGAGTCGTTAGACGACGGGCGGAGCAGCGCTTTTCGCCGGTGCCTTCTTCGGTGCCGACTGGTTGTTGATCGCCTCGCCCGCGGCCTGGCCGGTCGCGCGGCCGGTGACGACCTCTGAGATGTCGATCCCGACCAGGTCCTTGATGATCTGGGTTGAGGTCGCCAGCTGCGAGGCGACGTTCTGGCCAACCTGGCTGCTGCCGGCTCCGTCGGACGAGATGACTGTCATGTTCGCGATCGCGGCGAGGGGCTCGGATGCCGCACGCACGATGGCGGGCAGCTGCGCGATGATCTGCTGGCGCAGCAGGTCTTCGGCGCGTTCCTCGAGCGCTTCGGCCTGGGCACGGGACGAGTCGGCTTCTGCCGCACCGCGCGCGCGGATGGCGTCCGCCTCGGCGAGACCTTCGGCGCGGAGTGCGTCGGCGGCCGCGATACGGCGGTTCTTCTCGGCGATACCTTCGGCCTCGAGGGCCTCGGCAGCGCTGCGGCGGCGGTTGCGCTCGGCGATACCCTCGGCCTCGATCGCCTCGGCCGACGACTTTCGGCTGTCCCTGTCGGCGTTGGCTGCCGCAACGGCGGCTACGGCCGACGCCTCGGCGTTCTTCGAGACCGCGTAGGCCTCGGCATCCGCGACGGCACGGATCTCAGCGTCGAGCTCCTGCTTGCGCAGTCCGACCCGCTTGCCCGCGGTGACCTCCTGCTGCGAGACGACTTCCTGCTGGGCGATGGCTTCGGCAAGAGGGGCCGCGGCGGCCGCTTCGGCACGTGCCTTGTCGGTCTCTTTCTGGATCTCGGCGTTGCGCAGGTCGAGCTTGCGCTGCGACTCGGCGACGGCCTGGTCGGCCGAGATGCGGGCTTCTTCTGACGCCTGGCGCGAAACCGACTCCGCGATCTCGGCGACCTGCTTCACACGGGCAGCTTCACCACGACCGAGGTCCTTGATGTAGCCGTTGTCGTCGTCGATCTCCTTGATCTGCAGGGTATCGATCTGCAGTCCCTGCACGTCGAGGGACTCGCGTACGGCTTCGAGCACCTGGCCTTGGAGAGCGGAACGGTTGGTGATGATCTCGGTCACCGTCAGCTGGCCGACTATCGAGCGGACCGAACCGCTCAGTACCTCTTCGGTCGAGGTCTCGATCTGGTCCTGCTGGTTGAGGAATCGCTGGGCAGCGGCGCGAACCATCGATTCAGAGCCACCGACCTTGACCACGGCGACGGCGTTGACCTTGATGGTGATCGCGTCGCGGGTCTGGGCGGTCGCCTGCACGTTCAGCTGGCGGCTGCGCAGGCTGAGCTTGAAGTGCGCTTCCACTATCGGCTTGACAAAGACGCGCGATCCGAAGACCACCCGCTGCCCGGCGTTCTCGGTCGGCTGGTCAGCACCGCGCAGGGTCTTCTGGCGCGAGGTGACGATGATCGCCTCGTCGGGCTTCGCGACCTTGATGCCGCTGAGAATGACCAGCAGCACGATGATGATGAGGATCACGGCAACGACGATGGCGATCGTCAGGCTCGGATCGAAGGGCAAGTCGGGCATGGATCTCCTGCTCGTTGGTTCTGCGGCGCTCTCACGGACTCGAGGTCCGTGCAGGCGTTTCGCGAGTTTCTCTTAGTAAGTATGCCCGAACAGGGGGCCTTGCCCCGGCCCTATTTTCCAACCCGGTAACAAGCCATAACTCTTTTCTTCGAATTCGGAATAGGCGAGACTTAAATTCACGTTGGGTCCAAAGACGGTCCATGCTCGAGCCTCGCTCGCAGGCCGAAGCTCTTTACCACCACAGAATCTTGACGGGACTCTCTCCATGACCGAAATCTCCCAGGCAGCACCGACCCAGTCGTCACCCCCATCGTCAGGTTCGAACGCCGCCGAGGGCCGCACCCCCGCCGGTGACCGCCTCGTCATCGGGCTGCTCCTCGTCTCGGCCTTCGTCGTGATCCTCAACGAGACCATCATGGGTGTCGCCATCCCCTTCCTCCTCGAGCCGCTGTCGATCACGGCGGATTCGGCGCAGTGGCTGACCACGGCATTCATGCTCACCATGGCTGTCGTGATCCCGATCACCGGCTTCCTGCTGCAGCGCTTCAACACGCGTCCGGTCTTCCTCACGGCCATGACCCTGTTCAGCATCGGCACGCTCATCTCAGCGCTTGCCCCCGGGTTCACCGTGCTGCTCGCCGGCCGCGTGATCCAGGCGAGCGGAACGGCGATCATGATGCCGCTGCTGATGACGACTGTGCTCACCCTCGTACCGCCGGCAACGCGCGGACGCACCATGGGCAACATCTCGATCGTGATCTCGGTCGCTCCCGCGATCGGGCCGTCGATCTCGGGGCTCATCCTCAGTGTGCTCGAGTGGCGCTGGATGTTCGGCCTCGTTCTTCCGATCGCCATCGCCGCCCTCGTGCTCGGCGCGGTCAAGGTCAAGAACGTCACTGTGCCCCGCAAGGTACCCCTCGACGTGCTGTCGGTGATCGTCTCGGCGTTCGCGTTCTCGGGCATCGTCTACGGTCTCAGCACCCTGGCCACAGCGCCGGTCGCCGCGGCCGCAGCGCTCGCGGTCGGTGTTCTCTCGCTCGTCGCGTTCATCCTGCGCCAGGTCGCACTGCAGAAGCTCGAGAAGGCTCTTCTCGACCTGCGCACCTTCCTCTCGCGCACGTTCACCCTGTCGATTGTGATGATGGCGATCAGCATGATGGCGATGTTCGGCTCGTTCATCGTGCTGCCGTTCTACCTGCAGACGGCTCTCGACCTCAGCGTTCTGCAGACCGGCCTCGTGCTGCTGCCGGGTGGATTGCTCATGGGAATCCTCGCGCCGATCGTGGGCCGTATCTACGACCGCATCGGCCCGACGGCGTTGCTGGTCGCGGGTTCGATCATCGTGAGCTCGGCCTTCTGGGCCTTCACACAGCTCTCGGTCGAAACGCCGGTGTGGCTCGTCATCATCGGCCACATGACACTCTCACTCGGTCTCGCACTGCTCTTCACCCCTCTCTTCACCGCTGGGCTCGGTGCCCTGAAGCCGAACCTCTACTCCCACGGAAGCGCGGTGCTCGGCACCGTGCAGCAGCTCGCGGGAGCAGCGGGAACCGCGGTCTTCGTCACGGTGATGGCGTCACGCACGCTCTCCCTGGTGCAGGACGGCGCGAGCACCCCGGTTGCCACGACGGGCGGCGTCACCACCGCGTTCGTCTACGGCGCGGTCATCTCGATGTTCGCGATCGTCGTGGCCTTCTTCATCCGCAAGCCCGCCGACAACGGCCTGGCGGCTCCGATGGCGCACTAGCGTCACTACCCGGCTTCGGCCGCCGCGAGCAGGCCCGCTATCTCGATCTTCGCCATGCCGAGCATCGCCTGCATGACCCGGCCGGCCCTGGCCGGGTCGGGGTCGGCGAGGAGCTCGCCGAGGATCGGCGGCACGATCTTCCAGGAGAGCCCGAAGCGGTCTTTCAACCACCCGCACCGGCTCTCTTCGCCACCATCCGCCGTCAGCTTCTGCCACAGCTCGTCGATCTCGTCCTGCCTCTCGGCCCGCACGAAGAACGAGATCGCCTCGGTGAACGGAAAACCGGGGCCCGCGTTCATCGACTGCACCTCGAGCCCGTCGAGCTCGAACGAAATACCGAAGGCAGTGCCCTCGGGGAACGGCGACCCAGCCGGGTACCGCGAGATGCTCGTGATCCGGGAGTTGTCGAAGAGCGAGACGTAGAACTCGGCCGCGGCCTCGGCCTCGCTGTCGAACCAGAGGAACGGGCTGACCTTCACCATGGCTACTCCTTTGCACCGAGGGTGATCCGAGCATAATGATCCGGATAGCGAAGCCGCCAGTGCCTAGAACGCCAGCGACGGCTCGTCACTCACCGACAGGGTGAGCACAGCGGTGCCGACGAGTTCCTGCTGCTCGATGCCGCGCTCGAGCCTGCGCAGGGTGACCGCGACCTCTTCTTCGCCGTTGTTCCCGACCAGGTCGACCGCGGCGACGAGGAACACCCGGCTCGGCCCGACGAACTCGAGGTGCAGGTAGGTGACACGCGCGATGTCGTCCGATGCCAGTAGCGAGCGCCCGGCTTCGGTACGGAAGCGCTCGGGCGGGGTCGCCCCGACTATGAACCGGCGGTTGCGGTTGATCAGGATGACGGCGACGACGGCGAGAAGCAGGCCGATGAGGATCGACCCGAGCGAATCCCAGAGTGCGTCCCCGGTGAGCTGGTGCAGCAGTATGCCGAGGAACGCTATGACCAGGCCGACCAGGGCCGCGGCGTCCTCTGCGAGAACAGCGCGCAGGGTCGCGTTGGATCCGTTGAGCGCGTAGTCGAAAGTGCCGCGCTGGTATTTCGCTGCCCCGCGCCGGGCCTGGAACACCGACTGGCCGAATGAGAACCCTTCGAGCAGCACGGCGATACCCAGCACGAGGTAGGCGATGCCGAAGTCCGTCGCCGGCTCGGGGTCGAACAACTGCTGCACGCCGTGCATAACCGATACGACGGCGCCGACGGTGAACAGTCCGAACGCCGCGAAAAGCGACCAGACATAGGCCTCCCGGCCATAACCGAGCGGATGCGATTCATCGGATTCCCGCGACGAAGTGCGGTCGGCGATGATGAGAAATATCTCGTTGCCGGCGTCGGCCCAGGAGTGCGCGGCTTCGGCGAGGAGGGACGCCGACCCGGTGAGAGCTGCGGCGAAAGTCTTGGCACCCGCGACGAGCACGTTGGCGACAAACGCGATGATGACTGTCAGCATGCTCCAACGCTAGTGCCCACCGGCCAGCGGGAAATCCGGCCGGTGGGCACGAGAGCGATGCGTGCTAGCCGCGGCCATCACCCTGCGGCGGCTGGCCGCCGCCCATCCCGCCGCCTCCGCCGCCCATTCCACCGGACAGCTCTTCACCCGCAGTCGCCGTCGTCGCGACTGTGGCTCCATCGATCGAACCGGAGTCGGCCAGTCCGCCGACACTTGAACCGGTCGCCGTTCCACCGACGTAGACGTCGTACTCCTCGCCGTCGACGATCGCATCGGACGAGAAGACCACCGACGAGAAGTCCTTGGTCGATTTGAACGATGCGACGATCGTGCCGTCCGAGTCGACGAGCTGCACAACGGTGCCCGCAGACTGCGTGCTGTCGAAGGTCGCGGCGACGCTCGATTGCGCAGAGTCGCTCGAGGGCGTGACAGCCATTCCCGACGAGCCGGCCGCGAGCACCGTTCCACCGGAGACGGTGAAGGTGCCGTTGACGTCGAGCGCGCCGTTTCCGTCGTTGGTGGGTCCGTTGACCACAACCGTTCCGCCGGTGATCTCGGCGGTGCCGTTGGAGTCGAGCCCGTCACCGTCGGCGTTCACGACGACCGTACCGCCGGTGATCGAGACGAGAACCCCGTCGGTGGCGCTGTCGCCGCCCCCACCACCGCCCGGCGCACCGGCGGCCTCATCGGCGGCCTCGTCAGTGCTGCCGGCCGAGCCGTTGATACCGTCGTCGCTTGACGTGACAGTCACGTCGCCCGCCGCGACCTGGATTACTGCGCTCTCGAGCCCCTCGTACGAACCGGTGATATCGAGAGTCGCACCATCGAGCAACAGAGTCTGGTCGGCGTGGACCCCGTCGTCGCCGGAGGCGAGGGTGAGGTCACCGCCGGAGAGGTGCACGGCACCGTTCGAGTGCACGGCGTCGTCGGCGGCATCCGCGGTGATCGTCCCTCCCTCGACGATCACATAGACGCTGCCTTTGAGCGCCTTGGCCGACAGGTCGTCGGCGATCGTCGCGGTGCTTCCCCCGGCAGCCGTGAGATCGAGGTCTCCGCCCGTGATCACCAGGTCGGTCTGGGCCGCGAAAGCGTCTCCGCCCGAGGCCACGGTCACCGTGCCCGCGGTGATCTCGATGAAGCCCCGGTCGGTGTCGTCTTCGTTGTCGGACTTCAGCCCGTCTCCGCCCGCGGTCACTGCGATGGTCCCGCCGGTCACGACGAGGTAGTCCTTGCCGCGGATGCCGTCGTCGGCCGCATCGACGGTGATGGTTCCCGACTCGATCACGAGCCCGTCTTTGCTCGCGATCCCGTCGTTGCCGTTGCCGGTCACGTCGAGCGAGCCGGTGCCGGTGATGGTCAGGTTCGCCGAGCTGAACAGCGCGGCGTTGACGTCGGCAGTGTCGGAGTACGACGAGGCGTCGGCGATCGTGTTGGTCGTGCCATCGGCCAGCACGACAGCGACGGTGTCAGCCGAGGTCACCGCGATCGCGGCAGTAGTCGAGCTCGTGATGTCGACACCGTCGAGCACGAGTCGCACCTCGTCGCTCTCTCCGGCAGCGACGACGACCTGGCCGTCGGAGAGCGAGCCCTTGAGCACGTAGGTTCCGGCCGCGGTGATGGTGACTGTCGATCCGTCGACGGTCACGCCGTCGCCGTCAGCGGACGCCGAGTCGCCGTCGAGCGAGATCGCGACGGCATCGGCCGAGTCGTAGTCACCACTGGTGACCGTCACGTCGTCGTTGTCGGCCATGACCTCGGCCGCGGTAGCGGAGGCGGTGACCGAGACTGTCGTCGCTGTAGCCGAGCCGGTGGAGGTGCCGTCGGCGGTGGTCGCGGCACAGCCGGCGAGCACACCGAGGGTGATCACGATCGGAAAGGCGATGACAAATGAGCGCAGGCGGTTGTTCTTCATGGTTCAGGTCCTTTCGGGATTCAGTGGAAGCCGGGATTGAGGGGCAGCACGGGCGTGACTGCCGGAAGCAGGGTTGCTTCGAGCACGCGGTGCCATTTGTTCGAGGGCAGGGCGGGGTAGGTAGCGGCCATCCCTACCCCGTACTTCGAGATGTTCACCGGGCGGATGCCGTGTGACCAGAGCACGCGGTCGACCCGGGACGGAGTCGAGCCCGACTTGGTCTCGACAATCGCGAGGCTCGGGGTGCGCAGGCTGGTGCCCTCGGTGCCCCGGCTGTCGGTCGTCGTCCAGGAGAGGTCGACGTCGATCGTCGCGCGGCTCTCGCTGCCCGGCAGGAACAGTGTGGAGCGGCGGTACCGGGTGACGAGGGTCGGGTGCAGCGCGCGGGCTCCCCCGGCACCGGAGATACCCGACCGCTCGAACGCGTCGTCGACATACTCGAGGCCCTCGGTCGTGAGCCTGGCCCGGCTTTCGACCGGGTGCGCGATCCGTTCCTTCACCGTGAGGCTCCGACCACCACGGGTCTTGACCTCGAGGTAGCTGTCGTCGCCGTCGAGGTAGGCACGGGTGCGCACCTTGAAACGCCGCCGGCGGCGATGCGCCGCAGCCTGGTAGCTCTCGAGTGAATCGGTATCGAAGTAGACGGACTCGTAGAGCGACGCACGGATGCCGTCGATCTCGAGCGCCATCGTGTCGCCGTCGAAGTCGGCGAGTACGCCGTCGAGCCGGGTGACGGGCACGATGTACTTACGGTCGACCCGCGTCTGCAGGGCGGCGAGCGTGTTCAGTTCGTCGAGCCCGATCGGTGCGAAATCCCGCAGGATCCCCGGCACTGTCGCGGTCATGACGGCACCCGCTCGGAACGGGCACGGGCGAGATCGGCGGCCGAGGCATCCGCGGCCAGGGTACGACCGGCCCGGTTGGCGAGCTGGTACTTGACGTCGACAGTCGTCGTATCGTCGACGAGGTCGAGCCGCTGCACGGTGACGCCATGCACCCGGGCGCCGAGCAGGCCCTCGAGATGGGCGACGAGCGCCGTCTCGTCGGCGATCGCGCGGTCGAGCACGATCACCTGCTGGCGGTACCGGGCGAACAGGCGCGAGTTGTCACCGACGAAGATGACGAGCAGGATCAGCCCCATCAGGGCCACGTTGAGAACGCCGAGGGTTGCACTCATGCCCGCGAGCAGGCCGAGGGCGAGAGAGGCGAAGTAGTAGGCGACCTCGTGCTGGGCGATCTCTGAGGAGCGCAGTCGGATGATCGACAGCACCCCGAACAAGCCGAGGCCGAGGCCCACTCCCACCGCGGTCGAGGCGAGGACCTCGGTGACGGCGAGTACGCCGACATTGACCACGAGGTAGGCGACGACGAGGTCGCGGCGACGGTGACGGCGGAAGTAGAGCGCGAAAGTGAGAAGGCCGACTGCGACCAGGTCGATCGCGATGAGCGCGAGTGTATCCATGGGATCCTCCGTAGGGGGTGATTCAGTACCCCTACTCAAACCGCGGACCCTATGCGGATTCTAAGAACGCCCTGTGGTCGCGTTATGAATCCCCGGATGCACCGTCACCCCGAGAAGACGAGCTTCACGCCGATGGCGATCATGGTGACAGCAACCGCACCGTCGAGTATCCGCCAGGCGACCGGCTTCGCGAAGAGCGGCCGGAGCAGGCGTGCGCCGAATCCGAGGGCGGTGAACCAGGCCAGGCTCGCGAGCACCGCGCCGGCACCGAAGACCCAGCGGCCGTCGCCGGCTCCCCCGCTCGCGTTGGCGACCGACCCGAGCAGCAGCACGGTGTCGAGATAGACGTGCGGATTGAGCCAGGTCAGAGCGAGCGTGGTGAGCGCGACACTGGCCAGGGTACGCGCGCCCGGGTCGGCTGCGGCGTCGAGGGTCGCGGGCCGGAGTGCCCGGCGTGCGGCGAGCAGGCCGTAGACCAGCAGAAAGGCCGCGCCGGCCAGGCGGATGACCACGAGCGCCACCGGGAACCTCTCGATGACGACACCGATGCCGGAGATCCCGATGACGATCAGAGCGGCATCCGACAACGCGCAGATGGCGACGACGACGAGCACGTGCTCGCGCCGGATGCCCTGGCGCAGCACAAACGCGTTCTGGGCGCCGATCGCGACGATGAGCGACAACCCGAGCCCGAGCCCGGCGAGAAAAGTGGGCGCGAGGGCTGCAGCGGTGTTCATGACTCCGACGCTAGGGGCAGGGAGCTACATCAGCCTAACTAATGATTCTCACCGGCGATTAGAGTTGCTAATCATGAACCGCGACCTGCACCCGGACCAGCTCGAAGCGCTGCGGATCGTCGTCGACCTCGGCACCTTCGAGGCAGCAGCCCGTGCGCTCCACATCACGCCCTCGGCGATCAGCCAGCGGATGAAGGCTCTCGAGTCGAGCGTCGGCCGGGTGCTGCTGCAGCGCAGCAAGCCCGTCACCCTGACCGAGTCTGGAGAGATAGTGCTTCGCCTGGCCCGCCAGTTCGCATTGCTCGCGGGCGATGCCGAACGCGCACTGGGCGCAGAGACCGACCAGCCCGGGTTCACGACGGTGCCGCTCGCGGTGAACGCGGACTCGCTGGCCACCTGGGTGCTTCCCGCCCTTGCGCCGCTCACCGGCAGTGACGGGCTGGTCTTCGACTTCTACCGGGAGGACCAGGCGTTCTCTACCGAGCTCTTGCGCCGCGGAACCGTCATGGGCGCGATCACCTCGGAAGCCGAACCAGTGCAGGGCTGCACCGTTCGGGCGATCGGACGGATGCGCTACCGCCCGGTCGCAACCCCCGCCTTCCGGGATCGCTGGTTCGGTACAGGCGCAACGGCCGCGGCGCTCGAGAGTGCACCGGCCGTGGTTTTCGATCGTCGCGACACCCTGCAGCACGACTACCTCAGCAGCAAGGGTGTCGCGAGCGACCGGCAGCCACCGCTGCACTACGTTCCCGCATCGGTCGACTACGCCGCCGCTGTCACGCTCGGGCTCGGCTGGGGCATGCTCCCCCATGCCCAGGCAGATCTCGCCGAAGCCGCCGGCGAACTCGTCGAGCTCGACCCGGGAGCACGAATCGACGTGCCGCTCTACTGGCAGCAGTGGCGACTGGAGTCGGCAGCGCTCGCTGCCGTTGCGGCCGCCCTTGCCGCGGCGGCCCCTCAACGCTGACCATCGCACCTACTTACTGAGAAATATTTCGCTGCACTTGGGCGGAATCCCGGCGAAGTGCGTCCCAATGTTTCGCCCGGCACAAAAGTTTTCCTTGTAATTTTTCGATTCCCGCATAACGTAAGTAAAACAACAGACTGTGTCAGAGATGTCACGGTCGTTTTGCCAAAGCTTGTGGGAGCCGGCGCTTAGTTGTGATGCTCCCGCGCGCGCACGCAACTAACCCGGGAGTACCAATGTCAGGCAGCGCACCTCGCTCTCCACGCAATTCGAGGCGAATCGTTCTCACCCGTAAGCGCAAGACGATGGGAGCAGGCGCACTCGCTGTCGCGTTCGCTGTCGCCGTCAGCTCCTTCCTGATCGTGTCTCCCGCATCCGCCGCCCCGGTTGCGACAGCGCGAGGTGCCTTCCTCACTGGAAGCGCACTCGGACTCAATCTCTCTGGCTTGCTCGCGGTCGCTAACGCTAACGCGAGCAACGACGGCAGCACAGCATCGGTAACCCAGCTGAGCCCGCTCGTCGCGGCCGACTTCAACGCGAACATCGCTGTCGCCCCCGGGGTGCAACTGCTCGGCACCAACGGCGTGCTCACACTCGGTGCCGTCAACCAGTATGCC
>Ga0247736_10000097_pt1 | contig 34218 bp, 29 predicted proteins | sample UWRJL193509B2_FD_180935 | JGI IMG/M metagenome (GOLD analysis project Ga0247736, IMG submission 180935) | Plant litter microbial communities from Arlington Agricultural Research Station in Wisconsin, United States - UWRJ-L193-509B-2 | ecosystem: Environmental > Terrestrial > Plant litter >...
TCAAATTCTGGCGGGATTAAAAACGTAATGATTTGCGGTGAATCTGTTGCGTTACTCGGTTTTTTAAGCGTGACTGATTTAATCGGATTTGTTTTTTCTGCGTTATTTTTTATTACGCCAGTCGCCACTCGCCATAATTTCCATTCGCGTTGTTTGGGCAATGAAGTAGCGCCCAGTAATTGTGCTTTTGTATAAACAGCTGCTTTTTCTTCACCAATCAACAGATTAAACAATTCCACTTGCACCAACTGATTTTGTATTAGCTCATTACCTTGCAATGACTGATTATTTTCTAGCGTGACAATTGGCGCTGCAATTGTGGTTTCGGCTTCTGGTAACTGTTCTGGGAGTGGTTCCAAAGTGGGTTTTAACTCATTAAACCGCGCGCTGACAAAAGCCAGTTTGTAAGGATCTGGCGGCGTATTTTTGAATGTATTTAATACGGTAGAGTTTTGAGTGATGGCATTTTGCAATGCTAGATTTTGTTGTATATCGGCATTTTGTTGAAAATTTGAGTTAGGTTGCAAGCCTGTATTTTGTTGCGATATTGCGTTATTTGTCGATACGGTATTTTCTACGCCTAAAGTTTTTTTCTGTAACGCATAACGATCTTGTTGCTCCAATTCCTGCACATCCATCGCATTGGCAACCGCTGAATCTGCCATGCTGGTCGCGATTGAACGCGCCACTTGCTGAGCAATAGTTCCACCCAAACAGCCAGTGAGCAAAATGCTGATGCTTAAAAGCACGGCGATTAGCTTGGAAATGTTGAAGAATTTAATCATTAAGATTGAGCTATTAACAATTGAGTATTGAGCAAATTTTGCATGTGAAAAGTGACATTACTGCTAACTTAAATAAAAGTCTAGATACTTAATTGTTGAATATAAACAAACATTATTTTCACAATTAAAACTGATGTTTTAAGTATAAAAGCTAGCGTTATTTAGGCATTTTTACCGGATTTTTAGTGACGTTTGCGCTGATGATGCCGCTTACAATAATAATGCCGATAGCAACATATTCAGATAATGATAATGTTTCTTGCCAAAAAAGTACGCCAAATAAACTGGCGAAAATCACCGTTGTGTAAGCCAAACTTGCCACAGTCAGCGTTTTTCCTGTGCGATAAGCGCGCGTCATTGCTAGTTGTGCGATGGTGGCCGATGTGCCCAAGCCCAATAAAGTCGGCATATCTTGCCATGTGATTTTTGTGTAAGTTTGCAATAACATCCAAACACCGCTGGCGATGGTGGAAATCAGCGTGAAATAAAACACCGTACGCCAATCTGGCTCACCCAAATTACCCAATTGTTTAACATGCACATAGGCAAATGCCGCGCCAAAGCCAGACGATAATCCTACTGCGCCTGCAATTAAATCTTGCTTGGCTAAACTGGGTTTTAATAAAAGCACGACACCGAGAAAGCCCAATAGAATCATGGCATACAAAATTGGTTTAGGTTTTTCGTGCAGCATTAATGGCATTAATAATGCCAAAAATAAGGCAGAAGTGTAATTAAGCGTGACGGCAGTTGCTAAAGGTAAATGCGCGATTGCGTAGAAAAATAAAACTAGTGAGGCAAATCCGACCAAGCCGCGTGATAGTTGTTTGCCCATGACTGGAGTCGCAAGTGGTAATTTTTTGGCAAAAATATAGGCATAAATCACCATTAAACCAAAAACTGAGCGATAAAAAACCAGTTCAGCACTGCTAAATTTGGTCGCACCTACTTTGACTAATGCGCCCATAATCGCAAAACCAAGCGCGGCGATTAACATCCAAAAGCTGCCTAAATTAGGTAGCTTCACTTGTTGGTTGATTTCACGGGTTGTTCCATTTCATTACCTGGATTGATTTTATCGGGATGTAATTTGAATGATTTAAGTGATTTATATATTGGATCATTGAATGAGCTTATTCGTGCTGCGCCAAATGCTGTCCCATTTGCCTACGATACCATAGATGAAAATGCTCTAAACCGCTTTCTAATGGATGTTGGTACGGCCCGGTTTCGTTCAAACCCAGCGCAAATAATCCTTTGCGCCCATCATGCATACGCTGGCAAATCTCTTTGTCTTCTACTGCAGTTTCTAAATAAGCAGCCTGTTGCGCTTTTACATATTCGCGCTCAAACAAAGCTATATCTTCGGGGTAATAAAATTCAACCACATTGCTGCAAGTATCCACACCAGTGGGAATTAAATGCGAAACCACCAGCACATTTGGATACCATTCAATCATTAAAAATGGATAAAACACAAACCAGATAGCGCCGTGTTTTGGCGGTGTTTTGCCATGATAGTCGGAAACGGCTTGTTGCCATTTTTGATAAGTTGGCGATTGATGCGAATCATCTGCAGGTTTATAACCAACTGTTTGCGCGCTGTAATTTTCACCAAAATCCCAGCTTAAGTCATCACAATCGACAAATGCATTCAAGCCAGGATGAAATGGCCCAACGTGATAATCCTCTAAATACGCTTCGATAAAGGTTTTCCAATTGAAGTTGTAATGTTCAACATTGACGCTATCCAATTGATAGTTTGTAAAATCGAAATCTTGTTTACAACCTAGCTGATTGAGTTCGTTGAGTAGATTACGGCATTTGTTAGATGGATTTGCATCTTCAAATAACATGCCTTGCCAATTAAGCAGTGGCGTTTTGTGCAAATGCAAACAAGGGTTTTGCGCAAAATTTGGCGCACCTAATAACTGACCATTTAAATCATATGTCCAGCGATGTAACGGGCAAACAATATGATTGGTGTTACCGCTGCCAGAAAGTATAACGGCTTGGCGATGGCGACAAATATTGCTTAATAATGATATTTCACCTGCTTGATTAGCGCCTGTTTGATTAATCAAGGCCTTTGCGTTGTGCAGCCATTCCAGCGTGTAATAATCGCCCGCATTTGGCACCATCAAAGCGTGCCCCACATATTTGGGCGCATTACTAAAAAGATATTGAATTTCCAAATCATAAACTTGCGGATTGACATACCAGCTAACGGGTAATTGAGGAGGCGATTTGGATTGTTGCGGTAATGTTGCGACGGAAGCCATAAATACTGAAACCATAAATATAGAAGCGTTTGAAAGTCAGGCTATCTATTTGTTGGATTTAATTAATTAATGTAATTTTAAAAGCAGAATTTTGCACTATTGGCATTAAATTGACTATAAATTATTGACTAAAGATGTAATCGCTTAGTCATACTTAACTCTCAAAATAACCTGAATAAATACGGCAATTAAACTTTTAATTGGTTCTTTAAAGTGTAAAGTCACAATAAATTATTAGTTTCAATTAGTAGTTAAGGTGTAAAACTGGTTCAATAAAATCTATTCAAGTAACTTAAGGCAATTATTTTGAAATCATTACCTATCCGCGTGTGAAAGTGGCTAAAACGATAGATTCAATATTTTCACTTACAGATTTGAATACAAAGTAAAAATGACCCTAATTTAACGCCAATTCATGCCAAAATCTTGCTAAAAAGCGGGTTTTAAGCTAATCTCAACACTCATAAAAATTAACCATTAAATCAGTACAATAATAAAGAAATTATCAGGGAGCAATTGCGATGAAAAATCCACTTGAATCAGTTGCGGGCACGATTATTTCTGGGCTAATACTCACCTTTGTATTGGTGTTTTTCCTCAAAAACTTTCTAGTTGCGGGCGTTTAAAATGGACATCATGCCAGGCATTATGCGTTGGGTACACTTATTGGCTGGCATTACGTGGGTTGGTTTGTTGTATTATTTTAATTTAGTGCAAATGGCCGCATTGAAAGATGCAGCAGCAGACGGTACAGCTGCTGGCATTACCAAACATGTCGCGCCACGCGCTTTATTTTGGTTTCGCTGGTCTGCGCTTGTCACATGGGTTGCAGGTGCAGGATTATTAGGGGCTGGTTTTACAAGTGCATTCTTGCTACGCAACGGTTACGAAGGCATTGGTATTGGTGCATGGTTGGGTACGATTATGCTGATTAACGTTTGGGCGCTAATCTGGCCGAATCAAAAAAAGATTTTGGGCTTAGTGCCTGCAGATGATGCCGCAAAAGCGAATGCACGCCGGGTCGCGATGCTGGCATCACGCACGAATATGATGCTGTCTATCCCCATGTTGTTTTTTATGGCAAACGGATTAACTCATCGCGCAGTTTTAGGGTTGTAATAACGGCTAAGGCAATAACGGCGGCCTAAGCCGCCGTTTTGTTTTTCGGTTTAGTCATGTGTTTTGTACCTACTTAACACTTAAATTTAGTTAACTTTTATCAATATTTAATTGAGCAGAAATAAACGATGTCAAATTTGACCAATAATAGTCATTTAATGAACACTTACAACCGGCAGCCAGTCACCTTTGTAAAAGGTGAGGGTGTTTGGTTGTGGGATGAACAGGGCAACAAATATCTAGACGCGCTTGCGGGCGTCGCGGTGAATGGTCTTGGTCACGCGCATCCAAAATTGGTGAAAGCCATTTCTGAGCAAGCGGCTAAGTTGATTCATGTGTCTAATATTTATCACATCGCAGAACAAGAAGCGTTGGCGAATAAATTAGCCGAAATATCTGGCATGGATAAAGTGTTTTTCTGTAATTCCGGTTGTGAGGCAAATGAAGCCAGCATTAAGTTGGCGCGTCTTTATGCGCACAATAAAGGCATAGAAAATCCTGAAATCATTGTGATGGAGCGTTCTTTTCATGGCCGCACGATGGCAACGCTTTCTGCCACGGGTAATCGCAAAACGCAGGCGGGTTTCGAGCCGCTAGTGTCCGGTTTTATTCGCGTACCTTACGATGATTTGGACGCGATCAAGCAGATTGCATTACGTAAAAATAATGTGGTAGCTATTTTGGTTGAGCCGATACAAGGCGAAGGCGGCATTCATATTCCTGCCGATTTAAAAGCTTATTTTGAAGGTTTACGCCGCGTTTGTGATGAAAACGGTTGGTTGTTGATGCTAGATGAAGTGCAAAGCGGCATTGGTCGCACTGGCACTTGGTTTGCGTTCCAGCATACTGGCGTAACGCCTGATGTGATGAGTTTAGCTAAAGGCCTTGGTTCTGGTGTGCCAATCGGCGCCTGTGTGGCAAAAGGCGAGGCGGCAGAATTATTTACATATGGCAAACATGGCTCTACTTTTGGCGGTAATCCGCTTGCGACAGCTGCTGGGTTAGCGACTTTAAATGCGATTAAAGACGAATATCTGCGTGAAAATGCGCTTAAGATGGGCGATCTGATTGTTAAGACATTAACAACTGAATTAGTCGATACAAAAGGCGTTGCCGTTATTCGTCATGCAGGCTTGATGATTGGTATTGAGTTGGATAAACCGTGCGCTGATATCGTAAAGATGGCGTTGGAAACACATTTGTTGATCAATGTAACGGCTGACAAAGTAGTGCGTTTGTTGCCACCGTTAATTATTAACGAAGCTGAAGCGATTGAATTGGCTACGCGTTTGGCTAAGTTGATCAAACAGTTTCTGAGTCAATAATCGGGCGTAGCTTGATTTAAGGCTTACGCATAAACAATAGAAATTCGAGTTTTAAATATGGCTGAAATTAAACATTTTTTGCAATTCAATGATTTAACTACCGATGAGTTAAATCATATATTTACACGTACAAAATGGATCAAGCAACAATTTAAAACCTATCAGCAATATTGGCCATTGCAAGACCGTACGCTAGTGATGATTTTTGAAAAGGCCAGTACACGTACACGTTTATCGTTTGAAGCGGGCATGCATCAATTAGGCGGTTCGGCGATTTACTTGAATACGCGCGATTCACAATTGGGTCGTGGTGAGCCCGTTGAAGACGCTGCGCAAGTGATTTCGCGCATGTCTGATATCGTGATGATACGAACATTCGAGCAGGATATTATTGAGCGCTTTGCCGCTAACTCGCGTGTGCCGGTGATTAATGGTTTGACGAATGAATATCATCCTTGCCAGATTTTGGCGGATATTTTTACTTTTATTGAGCAAAGAGGCGGTGAAGTTTCCAGCATAAAAGGCAAAACGGTTGCCTGGATTGGTGACAGCAATAATGTCTGCAATACATGGCTGCAAGCAGCTGAGTTGCTGGATTTTAATGTGCATGTTTCTACTCCACCTGGTTATGAAGTAGAAGTGGAACGCGCTAATTTATATGGCGATGATCACTTTGAAACATTTGCAGACCCAATGGAAGCGGCACGCGGTGCGGATTTGGTGACGACTGATGTATGGACCAGCATGGGTTTTGAAGCCGAAAACGAAGAACGCATGCGCGACTTCGCCGATTGGCAAGTGGATGCGGATATGATGAAAATAGCAGCTAAAGATGCGTTATTTATGCATTGTTTACCTGCACACAGAGGCGAAGAGGTCGCGGCTGAAGTCATTGATGGCGTGCAATCTGTGGTGTGGGAAGAGGCCGAAAACAGGCTGCATGTACAAAAAGCGTTAATGGAATATCTATTACTGGGCAAAATTAGCAATTAATGGAAACGCGCTAATGACCAATAAGACCAAAGATATTTCGCAACATATATTGCCGGTATCTTCTACGATGGTAGGCGTTTGCATGACGGTCATCACTGTGATGCAATTAGCGCCAAAAGACAGAGTAGCCAGTTGGGCAGATAACTTCATAGCGATTGATGGATTGTTTTTTCTAGCCAGTACGATTTTTTCTTACTGGGCATTACGTTCGGAAAATATTGCAGTGAAAGCGGAATCTTTCGCAGATAGATTGTTTTTACTGGGCATGATTTTGATGGTAATAATTAGTTTTTTAGTGGCTTTTGAACTACTTGAATTGAAGGGTTAAGTAAGTAATGAGTAAAGTAAACAAAGTAGTGCTTGCCTATTCCGGTGGACTGGATACATCGGTTATTTTGAAATGGCTGCAGGACGAATACCAATGTGAAGTAGTGACTTTTACTGCGGATTTAGGGCAGGGTGAAGAGCTGGAACCTGCACGCTCAAAAGCTAAAGCAGCCGGCGTTAAAGAGATTTATATTGATGATGTGCGTGAAGAATTCGTACGTGATTTCGTGTTCCCCATGTTTCGCGCCAATACGGTTTATGAAGGTGAATATTTGTTAGGCACCTCCATCGCTCGCCCATTAATCGCCAAACGTTTAATTGAGATTGCGGCGGAAACCAATGCGGATGCGATTTCGCATGGTGCTACTGGCAAAGGTAACGACCAGGTGCGTTTTGAACTGGGTGCTTATGCTTTAAACCCGAATATCCAAATCATCGCGCCATGGCGTGAATGGGATTTACTAAGCCGTGAAAAGCTGATGGCTTACGCCGAAAAAAACGGTATTCCGGTTGAGATGAAGCACAAGCAAGGCGGCAGTCCGTATAGCATGGATGCCAATTTGCTGCATATTTCTTACGAAGGCCGTCATTTGGAGAACCCGGCGGCAGAAGCGGAAGAAACCATGTGGCGCTGGACAGCCAGCCCGGAAAAAGCGCCGGATGCTGCTGAATACCTTGATATTGAATATGTGAATGGTGACCCGGTTTCATTAAATGGCGAAGCGATGAAGCCACATGAATTATTGGCCCAGTTGAATCAAATCGGTGGCAAGCATGGAATCGGCCGTTTAGATTTGGTTGAGAATCGCTATGTAGGCATGAAATCGCGCGGCTGTTACGAAACGCCTGGCGGCACGATTATGCTGAAAGCGCATCGTGCGATTGAATCCATCACGTTAGACCGCGAAGTGGCGCATTTGAAAGACGACTTAATGCCGCGTTACGCCAGCATGATTTACAACGGTTATTGGTGGAGCCCGGAAAGACTGGCACTACAAACGCTGATAGATCATACGCAAAGTTCAGTGAATGGCTGGGTGCGTGTGAAATTGTATAAAGGCAACGTGATTATTACTGGCCGCGATAGTAAAACCAACTCGCTATTTGATTCAACGATTGCAACTTTTGAAGACGATAAAGGCGCGTATGATCAGAAAGACGCGGGCGGATTTATTAAATTAAACGCTCTAAGAATGCGCATTGCAGCTAATTTGAAGATTAAACAGGGTAGTTAATTAAAATGGGGCTAAGCGCAATCGAAGCTCATTAGTTAACACTCAAAATGACCCAAAATAATAGTTAATGAATAATTTATAAATAGAGGAATTGAAAATGGCACAATTTGACAACGTAAGTGTAAAGAAAAAAGCAAACGTCTATTTTGACGGTAAATGTGTCAGTCATACCGTCATGTTTCCAAACGGAACACGCAGCACGATTGGCGTTATTTTCCCAAGTTTACTTACATTCAACACAGCCGCGCCAGAGTTGATGGAAATCAATTTGGGTATTTGTAAAGTGCGCCTTCAAGGTGAAGAAACATGGAAAACTTACAACGCCGGTGAGAAATTTACAGTGCCGGGTAATTCCAGTTTTGATATAGAAACGCTAGAAACCCTAGATTACGTCTGCCACTTTGAATAATTCAACCGATACTGTTTGCTTGAAGTGCGTTATTCTCATTCGCCTTACTAATCGTACTGTCTGCGTGAGAATGCCTTCTTCAAACTTCGCCTTATCTAGTTGTAAATAGTTTAAAAGGATTAAATATGCCCTCATTTGATATTAGTTCTGAAGTCGATATGGTCGCTTTAAAAAACGCGATCGATACCGCAGGTAAACAGATTACCAATCGATATGACTTCAAAGGCACGTCTGCCAAGGTTGAATTAAACGAAAAAGACAGCATTATTACTTTGTATGGTGATAATGATTTTCAGCTGGATCAGATTAAAGATATTTTGCTGCCAGGTATGGAAAAGAAAGAGCCGGATTCAACCAAGCGCTTAGAGCATAAAGATGTGCAAAAAGTCGGTGGTAACAAGGTGAAACAAGAGCTGAAAATTCGCGCAGGTATTGATAGCGAATTGGCCAAACGTATTGCTAAATTAATCAAGGATTCTGGCTTAAAAGTTCAAGCCAGTATTCAAGGTGAGGAAGTGCGTGTAAACGGCGCAAAACGCGATTTACTGCAAGAAGCCATCGCATTTTGTAAAAAGAACGTCACAGATTTTCCGTTGCAGTTTGGTAACTTTCGGGATTAGTAACATTAGGATTTAAAAGTTAACACATTTTAGTAGTTAAGTTAGGTTTAAAAATGGTAGCAAAAACGCTTTACGATAAATTGTTCGATTCTCACGTTGTGCATGAAGAAAATGGCACCGCGCTGATTTATATCGACCGTCATTTGGTGCATGAAGTCACCAGCCCGCAGGCGTTTGAAGGTCTGAAATTAGCCAATCGTAAAGTGTGGCGTGTGAATTCTATTTTGGCTGTGCCTGACCATAATGTGCCAACAACTGAAAGAAGCTCAGGCGTTGCGGGCATTAGTGACCCGATTTCACGCTTGCAAGTCCAGACATTAGATGAAAACTGTGCCGAACACGGCGTGACTGAATTCAAAATGAATGATTTGCGTCAAGGCATCGTGCATGTGATTGGTCCAGAACAAGGGGCGACTTTACCTGGTATGACGGTGGTTTGCGGTGATTCACATACCAGCACGCACGGTGCGTTCGGTGCGTTGGCGCATGGTATTGGCACATCAGAAGTTGAACATGTGATGGCGACGCAATGTTTGGTGCAGAAAAAATCTAAAACCTTGCAAGTCTTGGTAGAAGGCAAGTTGGGTCATGGTGTAACAGCTAAAGATGTGGCGTTAGCGATTATCGGCAAAATCGGTACAGCAGGCGGCAATGGCTATGCGATTGAGTTCGCCGGTTCGGCGATTCGCGGCTTGAGCATGGAAGGCCGCATGACTTTGTGCAATATGGCGATTGAAGCGGGCGCGCGTGCTGGCATGGTTGCTGTAGACGATACAACGATTGATTATGTCAAAGGTCGTCCATTTTCACCTAAAGCAGAACAATGGGATGGAGCAGTTGCCTATTGGAAAACTTTGCACAGTGATGAAGGTGCAAAATTTGATGCGGTTGTCACGTTAAGTGCGCAAGATATTCAACCACAAGTCACTTGGGGAACATCGCCTGAAATGGTGGTTGGCGTGGATGGAAAAGTTCCTAGTTTGGACTTGGCTAAGAATGAAGTGCAGCGTGGGGATTGGGAGCGTGCTTATACCTATATGGGTTTAACTGCAAACACACCTATCAATGAAATCAACATTGATAAAGTGTTCATTGGCTCTTGCACCAACTCGCGTATTGAAGATTTGCGTGCCGCTGCTGCTGTGGCGAAAGGCAAGCATATTGCGCCGAATGTAAAATTGGCTTTGGTTGTGCCAGGCTCCGGTTTGGTAAAAGCCCAGGCCGAGTTGGAAGGTTTGGATAAGATTTTCACAGACGCTGGTTTTGAATGGCGCGAACCAGGTTGCTCAATGTGTTTAGCGATGAATGCAGACCGTTTAGAACCCGGTGAGCGTTGCGCTTCAACCAGCAACCGCAATTTTGAAGGTCGCCAGGGTCAAAGCGGGCGTACACATTTGGTAAGCCCCGAAATGGCTGCAGCGGCAGCAGTTGCAGGGCATTTTGTGGATGTAAGACAGTTGGTTTGATTTTAAATTAAGTGACAGGTAGGAATTTAAATGAATAAATTATTAGCATTAATGGTATTGGCATTTGCAATCGTATTATCGGGTTGCAACACTTGGCACGGTTTTGGTAAAGATGTGGAAAAGGTGGGTGAGAAAATCAAAAAATCACCTAACAACTAATGCATCCGTTTATCCAATTAAATGGCTTGGTAGCGCCGTTAGACCGTGCGAATGTGGATACTGACGCAATCATTCCGAAGCAGTTTTTAAAATCGATCAAACGCTCAGGTTTTGGGCCGAATGCTTTTGATGAATGGCGCTATCTCGATCATGGCGAACCGGGAATGGATAATTCTAAACGTCCGCTGAATCCGGATTTTGTGCTGAATCAATCGCGCTATCAAGGCGCTAGTGTGTTGTTAACACGCGAAAACTTTGGCTGCGGCTCAAGCCGCGAACATGCGCCATGGGCATTGGAAGATTATGGATTCAAAGTGGTGATTGCTTCCAGCTTTGCCGATATTTTCTTTAATAACTGCTTTAAGAATGGCATGTTGCCTATTGTCTTGTCTGCTGAAATAGTTGAAAGCTTATTTAATGAAGTAACAGCAACTGAAGGCTATCAATTAAACGTTGATTTAGCTGCGCAAACGGTGACAACGCCCAGCGGAAAATCTTATCAGTTTGATGTGGATAATGTGCGTAAGCATAACTTGCTTAATGGTTTAGATGACATTGGGTTAACCATGCAATTGCAAGATAAAATCAAAACATTTGAAGCGAAACACAAGCAAGTGCAACCCTGGCTTTTCAATTAAAAATTCCTTTAAGTCCGCCTCGCTTAGGGCTTTGAATTTATAAATTATTTAAATAAGTTAAGAAAGTAATTCCATGAAAATAGCAGTATTGCCTGGTGATGGAATCGGGCCAGAAATCGTTGCACAAGCAGTTAAAGTATTAAAAGCACTCAATTTAAAAGACTTAACCCTGACAGAAGCGCCAATCGGTGGCGCTGGTTATGAAGCGTCTGGAGACCCTTTGCCTGATGCAACACTTAAGTTAGCAAAAGAATCTGATGCTGTTTTGCTGGGCGCAGTTGGCGACTGGAAATACGATAAATTAGAGCGTCATTTGCGACCAGAGCGCGGTTTATTGCGCATTCGTAAAGAGTTGAATCTGTTCGCTAATTTACGTCCTGCCTTACTTTATCCGGAATTGGCTGGTGCATCTACATTAAAGCCAGAAGTGGTTTCTGGATTAGATTTAATGATCATTCGCGAATTGACTGGCGATATTTATTTTGGTCAACCACGCGGTATCAGCACATTGGAAAATGGTGAGCGTGAAGGCATTAATACCATGCGTTATAACGAATCAGAGATTCGCCGCATTGGCCGTGTGGCGTTCGATATCGCAATGAAAAGAAGTAAAAAGGTTTGTTCAGTAGATAAAGCTAACGTATTGGAAACTACTGAATTATGGCGCCAAGTGATGATCGAGCTTTCAGCGGAATATCCAGAAGTAGAGTTAAGCCATATGTACGTCGATAATGCCGCGATGCAGTTGATTCGCGCGCCAAAACAGTTTGATGTGATGGTGACAGGAAATATTTTTGGCGATATTTTATCGGACGAAGCATCCATGTTGACAGGCTCAATCGGTATGCTGCCATCTGCTTCGTTAGATGCAAATAACAAAGGGATGTATGAGCCTAGCCATGGTTCTGCACCTGATATTGCAGGTAAGGATATCGCTAATCCGCTAGCAACGATTTTATCCGTGGCTATGATGTTGCGTTATACGTTTAATGATGAAGCGAATGCGCTCAACGTTGAAAATGCAGTCAAAAAAGCTTTGGCACAAGGCTACAGAACGGCGGATATTGTGACGGATGGCTGTACAAAAGTAGGCTGTAATGCGATGGGAGATGCGGTAGTAGCGGCTTTAAATTAAATCAATATTAAATAATTAATAAGATTAATCTGGGATTGAAAATGTTAAAAGTTGGATTTGTAGGTTGGCGTGGCATGGTAGGTTCTGTGCTGTTGCAACGCATGATGGAAGAAAATGATTTTGCGCTGATTGAGCCGCAATTCTTTACTACATCCCAGATTGGCGGCAAAGCGCCTCAAGTTGGAAAAGATTCTGCACCGTTAAAAGATGCCAAAAACATCGCTGATTTGAAAGTGATGGACGCCATCATTTCTTGTCAAGGTGGTGATTACACAAGCGAGATTTTTCCCCTATTGAGAAACGCTGGTTGGAAAGGGCATTGGATTGACGCTGCCTCAACATTGCGTATGGAAAAAGACGCAGTGATTGTTCTTGATCCAGTCAATATGCACGTGATTGAGGATGCTTATTCAAAAGGCAATAATAACTGGATTGGCGGAAATTGTACTGTTTCACTCATGTTGATGTCCTTGCACGGCTTGTTTAAAGCAGACCTCATCGAGTGGGCTACTTCAATGACTTATCAGGCGGCATCCGGTGCGGGCGCTCAAAATATGCGTGAATTGCTTAAACAAATGGGTGAAGCACATCTTGCAGCCAGTGATTTGTTAAAAGATCCAGCTTCGGCAATTTTAGATATTGATCGTGAAGTTGCAGGAATTTTGCGTGATGATACTTTTCCAAAAGCCCATTTTGGCGTGCCATTGGCTGGCAGTTTAATCCCTTGGATTGATAAAGATTTAGGTAATGGTCAAAGCAAAGAAGAATGGAAAGGTGGCGTTGAGACCAACAAAATCTTAGGTCGCGAAATTAACCCAATCCATATAGATGGACTTTGCGTGCGTATTGGCGCGATGCGTTGCCATAGCCAGGCGTTAACAATCAAGCTTAAAAAAGATGTGCCATTAGATGAAATCAATCAAATGCTGGTGGAAGCGAATGATTGGGCAAAAGTCATTCCAAATGAGCGCGAAATCAGCATGCAAGCATTAACACCTGCGGCGGTAACTGGTCAATTAATTACTCCAGTAGGACGTTTGCGTAAATTGAATATGGGTAATGATTATTTGTCCGCATTTACTGTGGGCGATCAGTTGCTATGGGGCGCTGCTGAGCCATTACGTCGCATGTTGAGAATTTTGATAGCACGCTAATCAAATATTGACAATAAACGTGAATAAAAACCAACAATAAGCGCATACAATCACATAGCTAACACACGTAATGTGTATGATGAGCTTGCAACTCTAACTAATTGATGTTATTTTCGTTATTGCAATATTTAAGAATATTTAAGGGTGGAATAGTGCATAGCTCAAAACTAAAGAAAATGACAGCTGCTTTATGCATGGCATTAATACCGATTTCAGTATTTGCCGCAGGTTTGGGCAAATTAAATGTGAATTCTGGTTTAGGCGAACCACTCAGAGCTGAAATTGAATTGCTGTCAGTTACACCCGATGAATTAAATAGTATTGCTGCCAATATAGCTTCTGAAGAAGCTTATGCAAATCAAGGCATAGAACGTCCCGCTTCTCATAAGACCATCAAGATTGAAATTGTCAAAAATCCATCTGGCACTTCTATCTTAAGATTAAAATCTACCCAACCTATTAGTGAGCCATTTTTAGATATGCTCATCCAAGTGGATTGGGCTTCTGGACGGCTTTTACGTGAATATACCGTATTGTTGGATCCACCTGGTTATATTGGCGAAACAACAGCTGATTCATATAAACCTTCTCAAAGCCAAACCACACAAGCGCCTGTTATTAGGTCAACTAATACTGCAAACTCTGCCGCAACGGGTACAGCCACACAAAGTAGAAACCAAAATCGTAATAATCGTGTAAAGCCAGCTACAAATGTTGAGTCTGAAGCGCCATCTGAATCTTCAGGGCCAGAATATGTAACGCAGCGTGGTGATTCATTAGCCAAAATCGCGCGCGACATGAAGCCAGAAGGTATCAGCCTTGATCAAATGTTAATTGGCTTATATCAGGCGAATCCTAATGCATTTGATGGCAAAAATATTAACCGCTTAAAAGTAGGCAAAATCATTCGCCAGCCGAGTGAGCAAGAATTAGCTTCTGTATCACGCCAACAAGCATCAAAAGAAGTGAAAGTGCAGTCAGCTAACTGGAATGCATACCGCAATAAATTAGCGGGCATTGTGGCTGAATCAGCGCCTAGTGATTCTGAAACAAGTACACAATCAGCCGATGGAAAAATCAAAAGCGCAGCGGAAGATCAGTCACTGCCAGCGCAAGCGGGTTCTAAAGATGTTGTTAAGCTTTCAGCTGGTGAGACAGCTTTAACAAAAAAGGAAGCGGAAGATGTAAAGTCTTTACAGGCTAAAATTACTGCTTTGCAAGAGGAATCTACTGCGCGTGAAAAAAGCGTGAAAGAGGCGCAAGATAAAACCGCCGCATTAGAAAAACAAATTGAGGACATGCAAAAGTTGCTGGCCTTAAAAAATGGCGCAATGTCAGAAATACAAAAACAAGCCGAGTTACAAGCTGCACATGATAAAAATAATGCTGCGCAAGCAAATCAAGCTAATCCCGTAGTAGCAGAAAATCCAGCACCAGCGGAAGCGGCACCAGCTGAACCAGTTAAAACTGAACCGCAACCGGTAGCTACAGAAGCAAATAAGCCAGAGGTGAAAGTTAATCCTGCGCCAGTTGTTGCGCTTGAGCCAGTTACAGAACCAAGCTTATTGGATGATTTAGATTTACCTTTAGTTGGAAGCGTTGCTGGTTTGTTAGTATTATTGGGCGGCGGATGGTTATTTTTGCGCAACAAACGTAAGCGCAATTTAGCTGATTTTGAGCATGGCATTATGACTTCTGGCGGCCTTAAAGCGAACACCGTTTTTGGCAATACGTCTGGATCTAGCGTAGATACGGGCGATACTTCGTTCTTGACTGACTTTTCTCAAAGCGCTAACGGAGGCATGATTGACACAAATGATGTCGATCCGATTGCTGAAGCCGAAGTGTATATGGCCTATGGTCGTGATGCGCAGGCAGAAGAGATTCTAAAAGATGCGATTTCAAAAGAGCCAAAACGGTATGAGCTGCACCTTAAATTGCTGGAAATGTATGCAGCAAACAAAAACGTTTCTGCATTTGAAACCATAGCAGGTGAACTCTACACAACACTTGGCGCTGAAGATCCAACATGGGCAAAAGTGTCTGAGATCGGTCAAAAATTAGAACCAAGTAACCCGCTATATCAAGCTAATACCGCACATTCAAGCGCGAGCGAAAAATCTACCAATGAAAAATTGGATGCTAATGACTTTTCTGACTCTCCAATAGCAAGTGAAACGGATTTAGATTTTTCATTTGATAATGAGTCATTATTAAAAGATTCAGCGTCTACAGCTAACTCGAAAGATGCCTTTGATTTTGATTTAGACAGCTTAAATTTAGACCCGGAAAATACATCTAAAATAGAAGACTTAAACCCTGCAAATTTAGATGACGCCGTTAGTTTGAATATTGCCAGCGATCAAGACGCCCTTCGTTCGGATGATTTAGCATATAACCCATCGTCAGATACAGCGGAATCTGAATTGGATATACCAACAATATCTGAAATCGAAGCTGAAAAATCTGTAAAAAAGGCAAAAGAGGCTGAAGGTTTAGATTTTGATTTTGGTCAGTTATCAAGTCAATCTGAAACAATAGCTGAAACTAAACTGGCAAATTCAACCTCGGATTTTGGTCACACAATGCCAGGTTTAGATATGTCTGGCTTCAATGAGCCAAAATCAGATACAGATTCTGATTTAAAAGTTTCAAATGAAAATAAAAACGAACTAGACTTTATCAAGACAGAAGATGCTTCAGAGTCATTTGAGTTTCCAAAAATTGATGAGCCAGATCTACATGCGTTAAACGTGAGTGAAGTTGATTTTGCAGATGAAAATGCATCTACAGAAACAGACTTCAATTTCGACTTAAGCACCTTATCACCCGAAGCAGCTAGTTATGTAGACGACGAAGAAGCTACCGTCAAAACATTTGATTTATCTACCATCAATCTAGAAATGGAAGAGTCCGCGACTGAAAATACTGCTACAGACTGGTCTACAGGCGAACCGATTGAGATCGAAACTAAATTGGATCTAGTCGCCGCTTATCTGGATATGGATGATAAAGAAGGTGCTAAAGAATTGTTGGATGAAGTGCTTAAAGAAGGCGGCACAAATCAGCGTAAGCGTGCAGAAGCGCTTTTAGCAAAAATTGCTTAGTTTTAATCGTTAACTAATTGAATAAAAAGCCGAGGTTTACTCGGCTTTTTTTATAAGTTTGGTTTGTAGATACTTGCATATGTAAATATGAGAATGCGCTAAAATGCGTGATTCTGTTTATATTAAATTTACGCATTGAATTTAACTCAAAATGAACACCATTATTCAATTTTTTAATTTCATTAATTTTTACAGTAGGCATTGAATGCCGAGTTAAATGGAAAACTCAATGAGAATATTGCTTTAAATGCGCATTGCTTTAGGTGTGGAATATGACGGCGCGCATTTTTGCGGTTGGCAAAGTCAGCCGCAAAAATGTGGCGTACAAGATAGCTTGGAAGAAGCGATTAAGCATATCGCTGAGCAAAATGTGCGCATACATGCTGCCGGACGCACTGATACTGGCGTTCATGCGCTGATGCAAGTGGTGCATTTTGAAACGGATGCGATTCGACCGGTAACAGCTTGGATGCGCGGCGTGAATGCTTTTTTGCCAGCAACGGTGCGTGTTGTTTGGGCGCATCATGTGAGTGAAGATTTTCATGCGCGTTTTTCTGCCACACAGCGCCATTACCAATATTTATTGATTAACCAACCCACCGCATCAGCTATTTTTGCAGATAAAGCTGGCTGGTATCACATGCCGTTGGATGTTGCGGCAATGCAGGCTGCGACTGGTTATCTGCAAGGTGAGCATGATTTTAGTGCTTTTCGCGCCAGTGAATGCCAAGCCAAAACGCCAATACGAAATCTGACAACTGCAACAATTACGACGCATGGCGAATCAATTGTCTTTAATTTTTCAGCCAATGCTTTTTTGCAGCATCAAGTGCGTAATATGGTTGGTGCGCTTATTTATGTTGGTAATGGAAAGCATCCGCCAGAATGGATTAAAAGCTTATTAGCGGAAAAAAATCGGACTTTATCACCGCCAACTTTTTCGCCTAATGGATTATATTTAACTGGCGTGGTTTATGATGCCAAATATAATTTACCCAATACGCAACGCCAATTAAACTTTATGTGTTAATTACGCTCTTTATTGGCACAGCAAGATTATTCAATTCAAATATTCATCAAAAGAAAGTGTTAAGTTGAGAACAAGAGTCAAAATTTGTGGCATTACCAATATCGAAGATGCCTTGAATGCGATCAAATATGGTGCTGATGCGATTGGATTAGTGTTTTATGCGTCTAGTCCGCGCTATGTCACCATTAATCAAGCGCAAGAAATTGTCGCGGCGATTCCGCCTTTTGTGAATGTAGTGGGTTTGTTTGTGAATGCAACTAAAGCCGAAATAGAAACAGTAATATCTCAAGTGCGCATTGATATTTTGCAGTTTCATGGCGATGAAAGTGCAGCAGACTGCGAAAGAATAAAATTGCCTTATTTAAAAGCAATTCGCGTCAAAAATGATACTAATTTGTTACAATGCAAGGCTGAGTTTAGCAGTGCTAAAGCCTTATTGCTGGATACTTATTCAGAAGCTGCATTTGGTGGAACAGGGCATGTATTTGACTGGAAATTGATTCCAGAAAACTTAAAAATGCCAGTTATTTTAGCTGGCGGTTTAAATGCAGAAAATGTGGCAGACGCGATTAGGCAAGTGCGGCCTTATGCCGTGGATGTCAGTGGTGGCGTAGAAATTAGTAAAGGCATAAAAGATATCGCAAAGATAGCGGCTTTTATGCAGGCAGTAAATAGCATGATAACAAATGAGGAGTTTTAAGTGGCTGTAAATGACAAGCAAGTATATGACATGCCTGATGCGCGCGGTCATTTTGGTCAATTTGGTGGCACTTTTGTAGCGGAGACCTTAGTCGAAGCGCTGGAAGAGTTGCGTGTGATGTATGAAAAGTATCGTTTTGATGAGACTTTTTTAGCTGAATATGCACACGATCTAAAACATTTTGTTGGCCGCCCAAGCCCGATCTATCATGCTAAACGCTGGTCTGACAAAGTGGGTGGTGCACAAATTTACTTAAAGCGTGAAGACTTGAATCATACAGGCGCGCATAAAGTGAATAACACGGTTGGCCAAGCATTATTAGCCAAACGTATGGGCAAGCCACGCGTGATCGCTGAAACTGGTGCTGGGCAACATGGCGTAGCTACTGCTACGATTGCCGCCAGAATGGGCTTGGAATGTGTCGTTTATATGGGCGCTGAAGATATCAAACGTCAAGCACCAAACGTATATAGAATGAAATTGCTTGGCGCAACAGTTGTGCCAGTAGAAAGTGGTTCAAAAACCTTAAAGGATGCGCTTAACGAAGCCATGCGCGATTGGGTCACCAATATTGAAAATACATTTTATATCATAGGCACAGTTGCTGGCCCGCATCCTTATCCGATGATGGTGCGTGATTTTCAAGCGGTGATTGGTGTTGAAGCTAAACAGCAGATGCAGGAAATGGTTGGCCGTCAACCCGATGCCGTTGTAGCTTGCGTTGGTGGTGGCTCTAATGCGATGGGTATATTTTATCCGTATATTGACGTGCCAAATGTGCGTTTGATTGGCGTTGAAGCGGCAGGGCACGGACTAGACTCTGGCATGCACGCGGCGCCACTAACAGCGAATAGCCCAGTTGGCGTATTGCATGGCAATCGCACTTATTTAATGCAAGATGCTGATGGCAATATCGTAGAAACGCATTCGGTGTCTGCAGGTTTGGATTACCCAGGCGTTGGCCCAGAGCATGCATGGTTAAAAGATATTAAGCGTGCTGAATATGTGGCGATTACTGATGATGAAGCGATGGATGCTTTTCACAGTTTATGTCGCACAGAAGGCATTATTCCTGCATTGGAATCGAGCCATGCCTTGGCACATGCAGAAAAAATGGCTAAAACCATGCGGAAAGATGAAATTATCTTGGTTAATCTGTCTGGTCGTGGCGATAAGGATATTAATACGGTTGCCAAGCTAGCCAACATCACTCTTTAAAAATGCAAACCGCGTCATACTACTGCGTTATTTCACAAAAAATAAACACTTGCATATACCACATATGCGGCGTGTATATTTTTTGCTCATGCTTTGTATTATTTAGCGCTTTGCATTTTTAATGAATATCATATAAAAATTAATTCAAAACATTAACTTATGTCACGCATTCAAACCGTATTTTCCCATCTAAAAACAATCCATAAAAAGGCGTTAATTCCTTACATCACAGCAGGTGATCCGCACCCAAATCATACGGTTAATTTAATGCATGCAATGGTGGCAAGTGGTGCAGATATGATTGAGTTGGGTGTTCCATTTTCTGATCCAATGGCGGATGGCCCAGTGATTCAGCGCGCGAGTGAGCGTGCATTGGTGCATAAAGTTGGCCTAAATAAAGTGTTAAGTTTAGTGGCAGAGTTTCGTGAAAAAGATGACAAAACACCGGTTATATTAATGGGTTATGCCAATCCGATTGAGGCGATGGGCGTTGAGAAGTTTACACAATCTGCGAAAAATGCTGGTGTCGATGGTGTGATTACAGTTGATTATCCGCCTGAAGAATGTAAGGAGTTTATTAGCCAACTGCAAGAAAATGGCATGGACAGTATCTTTTTATTATCGCCAACAACTGATTCGGCACGTGTCGATTTAATTGTGAATCAAGCCAGTGGTTTCTTGTATTACGTATCGCTTAAAGGTGTGACAGGTTCTGCAAATTTAGATGTAGAGCAGGTAAAAGCGCGCGTAGCGGAGATTAAACAAAAAACCAATTTGCCGATTGGTGTAGGTTTTGGTGTGAAAGATTCGATCACAGCAAAAAATGTGGCAGCGTTTGCCGATGCGGTTGTTGTGGGGAGCCGCATGGTGCAAGTGGTAGAAAATTCGACAGAAGAAAATTTATTAACAAACGTCAGTAATTTAGTGGCTGAATTGCGTCATGCAATTGATGCTTAAGGAGTAAAAAATGAGTTGGTTAGACAAAATTCCGCAAAAAATTCAACGTGTCGTTGGTGTTGTTAATAAGAAAAATGTGCCAGAAGGTTTATGGAGTAAATGTGATTCGTGCCAATCTGTGTTGTACAAAACAGATTTGGAATCGAATTTAGAAGTCTGTCCAAAATGCGCGCACCATAATCGTATTGGCGCGCGCGCTAGACTTAACCAACTTTTAGATACGCTTTCCAATACAGAAAAACGTATTGAAATTGGGGCAAATGTTGAGCCGATTGATCCGTTGAAATTTAAAGACAGCAAAAGTTATGCAGATCGCATGAAATCAGCCCAAAAAGAAGTGGGTGAAAAAGATGCGTTAATTGTTATGCAAGGAAAAATTCATACCGTGCCTGTTGTAGTTGCAGCGTTTGAGTTCAAATTTATGGGCGGCTCAATGGGTTCTGTTGTGGGTGAGCGCTTTGTACGCGGTATTGATGCTGCGATCAAAAATAAAGCCGCTTTTATTTGCATTTCTGCCAGCGGCGGCGCGCGTATGCAAGAAGGTTTGTTATCGCTGATGCAAATGGCCAAAACCAGCGCTGCATTAACTAAGCTTTCACAGGCTGGATTACCTTATATTTCCGTGTTAACTGACCCAACAATGGGTGGCGTTTCGGCTAGTTTTGCGATGCTTGGCGATGTGATTGTGGCCGAACCGAATGCGTTAATCGGCTTTGCAGGGCCAAGAGTAATTGAGCAAACCGTTCGTGAAACTTTGCCAGAAGGCTTTCAACGCGCAGAGTTTTTAGTCGAACATGGCGCGGTAGACTTGATTATTGACCGCCGTGAAATGCGTCAGCGATTGGCTAATATTTTATCTGGCTTGATGAAACTACCTAAAGCCGCTTAAATTTAAAGCCGCATAAATTTAAAGTTGCTTGATTTTAATTATCTTAACTTCTGATTTAAAGTATGGATTTTTTCTTGAATTGTTTAAGCTCGAATTGCTAAAGTAGCGCCAAACGTGACCAATATCCAATCTAAGCCAACCAACGCAAAACAGTGGTTGGCTTACATCGAAGCGCAACATCCTACAGCTATCGCAATGGGCTTAGACAGAGTGGCTGCCGTTGCCAAAAATCTACAATTAAAACCGACATTTCCCATTATTACGGTCGCAGGCACCAATGGTAAAGGCTCTACCTGCGCGCTGTTAAGCCAAGTGTACATTGAGGCTGGTTATCGCGTTGGCTGTTACACTTCGCCACATTTAATGCGTTATAACGAACGCGTGCGTGTTAATAATGATGAAATATCTGACGACGACTTGTGTACTGCTTTTGAAGCCATTGAACAAGCGCGCGGCAATATCGCTTTAACTTATTTTGAAATTGGCACATTAGCGGCGATGTGGCATTTTTGCCAAGCACATTTAGACGTGGTTATTTTAGAAGTGGGTTTGGGCGGCAGGTTAGATGCGGTGAATATTTTTGATCCCAGTTGCAGTATTGTGACAACGATTGATTTGGATCATATGGATTATCTAGGCGATACGCGCGAGAAAATTGGTTTTGAAAAAGCTGGCGTTTTTCGCAAGGGCGCATTGGCCATTTGTGGAGATGAAAATCCACCACAAAGTTTGATTGGTTATGCAGAAGAAGTGCATGCGCCGTTATGTTTAATTAACCATGATTTTAGTGTAAAAAAAACAACACAGCATTGGCAATATTTAGCAGAAGATTTCGAATTAACGCTGCCTAACTTGGCAATGCATGGAGATTTTCAACTGAACAATGCCGCATGTGTGGTGTGTGCGACGCAATATTTAAATAATGTTTTACCTGTATCGCAGCCTAATATTCATGCAGCGTTTCAATCAGTGACTCTAATAGGCCGTTTTTATCAGGTTCAATCGCAGCCAACTGTTATTGTAGATGTTGCACATAATCCGCACGCAGCCGTATCACTTGCGCATAACTTGCAAATGACACCTTGTGCAGGAAAAACTTTCGCGGTATTTGCGATGTTGGCAGACAAAGATATTGAAGGTGTTATTCAAGTTGTAGCGCTCAATATTCATCAGTGGTTTATTGCGGATAATCATAGTCCGCGCGGTGCGAAAGCATTTGATTTGCATCAAAAGATCATAAAAAATGATCCGAAATCAGTGGTTAATGCATTTGCGGATGTCTCATCTGCGCTTATTTCTGCCTGTAAAATCGCGACCAAAAATGATAGAATAATCGTGTTTGGTTCCTTCTATACGGTTGCAGATGCAATGAACACAATATTGCAAAGCGGTATTGCAAAATAGTACATCAACCCCATAAAAAGTTATTGCTAAACAGTTGGCTGAAAGTGAAACATGCAAAAAGACGTAAATGATCAAGAATTAACCTTGAAAAAACGTGCAAGACGCCGTTTAGTGGGCGCGATTGCACTGGTGTTGTTCATGGTGATCGTGTTGCCGATGGTGTTAAAAGATCGTTCGAACAAACAGCCTGCTGATGAAGTAACGATTACGCTAAACAATAACAAACCTGCGATTGTGCCTGAAGTGTCTGATTTTGATTCCAATGTTGTGCCAGCTAGTGAAGAGGCTGTAGAAGCAAATGCGCAGCAATCTGAACAGCAATCTACTATTCAATCAGAAGCAATAGAAGACGATGCTGAAGCATCACCTAAATCACAAGCTGAAACAGAAAGTAGTAAAAATCAACAAGCAGCAATTAAACCGCCTGCAATTAAGCAACCAGAAACACCAAAAACAGACAGCCAAAAAAGCACCACAAATGCGAAATTCTACGTACAAATTGGTGTGTTTTCAGATGAAGCCAACGTTAAAAAGCTACAAGCCAAATTAACCGATCTAGGTTATAAATCTCAAACTGAAAAGATTGATACTGCAAAAGGTAAAAAAATTCGCCTGCGCACACAATTATTGGGTGAGCGTAATGATGCTGCAATTGCCTTGCAGAATATTAAAGACGCTGGGCTTACTGGCATGGTAGTCAGCCAATAATGGCGATTCGAATAGGCTTTTTTAAAGCATGACAAGTTTTGATTATGCCGTATTAATCATTATCGGCATTTCAATTGTCATTAGCATGATGCGCGGCGCAGTGCGCGAGATGCTGTCAATAATAGGTTGGTTGGCGGCTTTTTATGTGGCTAAAACGTATGCTGTACAGTTAATACCTTTATTGCCGCAAGATATTCCAAACGACCAATTACGTGTTTTAGCCGCATTTTTAATATTATTTTTAGGTGTGTTATTGGTGGTTGCATTGTTGTCCATCGCGCTTTCCAGCATCATCAATAAAATTGGGTTAAGTTGGCTAAATCGGTTTTTTGGCGCATTATTTGGTTTTGCAAAAGGCCTATTCATTGTCTGTGTTTTAGTGTTTTTAGCGGGTTTAACGAGCCTTCCTCAGGATAATCGCTGGACAAACGCCATGTTTAGTTCACCGCTTGAGGCGCTTGTAAAAACAGCTTTGCCGTGGATGCCGCAAACTGTCGCTAAGCATGTTAAGTACGATTAACTAAATTCATTATTTACATGTATCAAATTACATAGTATTAAAATTATTCAGTATTAAAACCGTTTAATTAAGGACACTCAATTTATGTGCGGAATTTTAGGCATTGTCGGCAAAAATCCAGTTAATCAACTTTTATATGATGGTTTACTTGTATTGCAACATCGCGGTCAAGATGCCGCGGGTATTGTGACCTGCGACGGAAATACTTTTTTCATGCACAAGAATAACGGCTTGGTAAAAGATGTATTTCAAACGCGCCATATGCGTAGCTTGGTCGGTAATGCTGGTATAGCACATGTACGTTATCCAACCGCAGGCTCTTCCAGCGCGGCAGAGGCACAACCTTTTTACGTCAACTCGCCATTCGGTATTGTGCTGGGCCATAACGGCAACTTAACCAATTCTGAACAGTTAAAATCAGAAATGTTTCGCCAAGATTTACGCCACATCAATACCAGTTCAGATTCTGAAGTGTTGTTAAACGTGCTTGCACATGAGATTGAGAAAACTTCGCGCAACGCCGTATTAAATACAGACATGGCTTTTGATGCAGTTGCTGGCGTGCATAAGCGCTGTAAAGGTGCTTACGCTGTTGTTGCCATGATTGCCAATTTTGGCTTGCTGGCGTTTCGTGATCCGAACGGTATTCGTCCGTTGGTGATCGGTAAATTAGATACCGATAAAGGCACCGAATATATCGTCGCATCTGAAAGTGTTGCACTAGATGTTTTAGGCTTTCAATTAATGCGTGATATTGAGCCAGGCGAAGCGGTATTTATTGATATGGACGGCAATCTATTCAGCCGCCAATGCGCAGAAAAACCGACATTAACACCTTGTATTTTTGAGTATGTTTATTTAGCGCGTCCCGATTCTGTGATTGATGGCGTTTCAGTTTATCAAACACGGTTAGATATGGGCACAAGCTTGGCCGAAAAAATCAAACGCGAATGGAGTCATTTGAAAATTGACGTAGTGATTCCAATTCCTGATACCAGTCGTCCAAGTGCACTGCAGCTCGGTATTTCACTGGGCTTAGATTACCGTGAAGGTTTTATTAAAAACCGCTACATTGGCCGTACTTTTATTATGCCAGGCCAAGCATTGCGCAAAAAATCTGTGCGTCAGAAATTGAACCCTATTGGCATTGAATTTAAAGGTAAAAATGTATTGTTAGTTGACGATTCAATTGTCCGTGGTACAACGTCTCAGCAAATTGTGCAAATGGCACGCGATGCAGGCGCAAATAAAGTTTACTTTGCTTCCGCAGCGCCACCTGTACGCTTTCCAAATGTATATGGTATCGATATGCCAAGCCGTGATGAATTGTTAGCAACTGGTCGCACAGACGAGGAAATTTGCCAAGAGATTGGTGCAGACGCATTGATTTATCAAGACTTAGATGCATTGATACACGATATTGCTAATTTAAATCCAAAAATGAAAATATTCGATAGCAGTTGTTTTGACGGTAAATATGTCACAGGCGATGTAGATGCGGCCTATTTGAATCGCATTGAATCTGCACGTGGGGATTTTAATAAAAAGCAAAAGCCCAGTAATTCAAGCACACAATTAGACTTAAATTTGATTGATAGCGAGTTGGTTGCTCTAGATTAATACTGAATGATTTGTACAATCTACTTAAAATTATATTGTCATAAATACAACACTTCTGACGACTTTCATATTGAAAAATACCTTTTAGTAAATAATTATTTTATAAGTCATTGATTTTATTTATTTAAATCGTTGCGTTAAGTTGGCACTAATACTGCACTGTAAGTATTAGTCAACTACGAATTTACGCGATTTAAATAAAATATGATTCCTTTTAATAAACCTTATTTTACTGGCAACGAAATAGAATACATTCGCCAATCACATGAGATTGGCAATTTGTCAGGCGATGGCTTTTTCACTAAAAAAGCTAGTGCATGGTTAGAAGGTCATGCAAATTCTTACAAAGTATTAATCACTCATTCGTGTACAGCTGCGCTTGAAATGGCGGCTATATTGGCTGAAATAGAACCAGGCGATGAAGTGATTATGCCTTCCTATACCTTCGTATCAACGGCAAATGCATTTGTGTTAAGAGGCGCAGTGCCTGTATTTGTTGATATAAGGCCTGACACATTAAATATAGATGAAACGTTAATAGAAGCTGCGATTACATCGCGCACCAAAGCTATTGTTCCAGTGCATTATGCAGGTGTAGGCTGTGAAATGGATACTATTATGCAGATTGCCAAAAAGCACAATTTGCTAGTAATCGAAGATGCAGCACAAGGCATTATGGCCAGTTATAAAGGACGTCCGCTAGGCTCAATTGGTCATTTAGGAGCATATTCTTTTCATGAAACTAAAAATATCATCTCTGGTGAAGGCGGTGCGATACTGGTAAATGATGTTCAATTTGCTGCACGTGCAGAAATCATTCGCGAAAAGGGCACAAATCGTAGCCAGTTTTATCGAGGACAAGTAGATAAATATACTTGGCAAGATGTTGGCTCATCTTATTTACCTGGTGAAGACATTGCCGCTTTTTTATATGCGCAACTAGAGCAAGCGCAAGAAATAACCAGTAAAAGAATGGCTATTTGGCAAAAGTATCACGATGCGTTTGAAATTTTAGAGAAAAATGGTGACTTAAGGCGACCAGTTGTTCCAAAAGAGTGTCAGCATAATGCTCACATCTACTACATCTTACTTGAATCTTTAGAGCACAGAACACAATTAATACAGCAGTTTAAAAAACAAAATATTCATCCAGTATTTCATTATATTCCATTGCATAACTCACCTGCAGGTAAGCGTTTTTCACGTGCGCATGGCGATTTAAAGAATACTGTGGATTTATCTGATCGTTTACTAAGATTGCCGTTGTGGCTAGGGTTAGGCGAACAGCAAAACTCAGTGTTAAAAGTAATGGGGGTTTAGTTCCATTTAAAGTTTTCTTGACATCGGTTTTATATGGGCGTTAAATGGAGTTGCGCTGATTTGAGTGGCCAACTTTAAACAAAGCCTTACTCAGCTTGCGGGCGCATAATAAATTCTGCTAAAGCGAGAGCCAAAACCCGTTTTAGCTTATTCTTTAGCTAACTCGGGTTTTTTAATGCCTGCTATATTTAACTGATATATCAAGATTTAACCTAACGATATCAAGCTTACCTATTTAAGGTTAAGCCTAATTATTTAAGTGATTTAACATTATGACGACAAAGAAAACCTATCATCCTGAAACGTTAAGTTTACGTGCCGGTACTGAGACGACTGAGTTTGGAGAAAACTCCGAAGCTTTATTTTTAAATTCAAGTTTTAAATTTAAAAATTCAGCTCAAGCAGCCGCACGTTTCGGCGGCACAGAGCCAGGAAATATCTATTCACGCTTTACTAATCCAACGGTCACCATGTTTCAAAACAAATTGGCAGCATTGGAAGGCGCAGAGCAATGCGTAGCAACATCCAGTGGCATGTCAGCAATTTTGGCTTGCGTGATGGGTTTATGCAGTGCAGGCGACCACGTTATTGCATCGCGCAGTGTTTTTGGTACCAGTGTTCAACTTTTCGGCAATATTCTTAAGCGCTGGGGTTTGGAAGTCACTTTTGTATCGCTAACGGATCCATCTGAATGGCAGGCTGCTATCCAGCCTAAAACCAAGTTATTTTTTGTTGAAACGCCGTCTAATCCGCTTACAGAAGTGTGCGATATAAAAGTGCTAGCTGATATTGCACATCAAGCCAATGCGTATTTGGTGGTTGATAATTGCTTTTGCACGCCAGCGATTCAAAAGCCATTAGATTTAGGTGCGGATATCATTATTCATTCTGCGACTAAATATATTGACGGGCAGGGCAGATGTTTAGGCGGCGCTGTACTTGGCAGCAAAACTTTGATGGAGCCTGTTTATGCATTCTTGCGTACCGCGGGCGTTACTATGAGTGCTTTTAATGCCTGGGTGTTTTTAAAAGGATTGGAAACGCTGCATATTCGTATGGAAGCACATGCGCGTAAAGCGTTGGAATTGGCGACATGGTTAGAAGCACAGCCGCAAGTCGCTCGCGTTTATTACCCTGGTTTAGCTTCACATCCTCAATATGCGTTAGCTAAAAAGCAGCAGTCAAGCGGTGCGGCTATTGTCACTTTTGAAGTCAAACCCAAAGCTGGTCAGACGTTGACTGAGGCTGCTTGGGCGTTGATTGATGCAACAGAACTGATCTCAATTACGGCTAATTTAGGTGATGCTAAAAGCACGATTACGCATCCAGCGACAACTACTCATAGCCGCATCTCACCAGAAGCAAGGCTGGAAGCGGGCATTAAAGACAATTTAGTGCGAATTGCAGTGGGTTTGGAACATGTAGAAGATCTAAAAGCAGATTTACATTTTTAGCCATTGCAACTGGTTAAGTTGCCAGACTTAACCAGTTGAAACAATCAAAAATTGATGATTTGTTTTGTTGAAATCATTCAATTACCCTAACCTCTATTATTATTTCCTGATGCGGAGTTCGCTTATTTGTATCCCAGCGCAATGATATTCTATGCGCGTTTTCTCCAGATAATAACGCTGTAAAAACATGGGTTAAACGTGTTAAAATCGATGGGTTAAAAAATTAAAAGCAGCCACCAACTGGCCATCATAAAAAGCTTAATTCACGGAAAATCTAATGGATCAATTCGCTAAAGAAACCCTACCAATCAGCCTTGAAGATGAGATGCGCCGTTCATACCTTGATTATGCGATGAGCGTAATTGTAGGGCGTGCGTTACCTGATGTGCGTGACGGTTTAAAACCTGTGCATAGACGCGTTTTATTTGCGATGCATGAGCTGAGCAACGACTATAACAAGCCGTATAAAAAATCTGCACGTATCGTGGGCGATGTGATCGGTAAATATCATCCGCATGGCGATACTGCGGTATACGACACAATCGTTCGTATGGCGCAAAATTTCAGTTTGCGTTACATGCTGGTCGATGGACAGGGTAACTTTGGTTCGGTGGATGGCGATAATGCGGCAGCGATGCGTTATACGGAAATCCGTATGTCGAAAATCGCGCATGAGTTATTAGCGGATATTGACAAAGAAACTGTCGATTTTGGCCCTAACTATGATGGCAGCGAGAATGAGCCGCTTATCATGCCAGCGCGTATTCCAAATCTGCTGATTAACGGTAGTTCAGGCATTGCTGTGGGCATGGCGACCAATATCCCACCACATAATATCAATGAAGTATTGGATGCCTGTTTTGCGCTGCTTAAAGATCCTGAAACAGGAATTGAAGAACTGATCGAATTAGTTCCAGCGCCAGATTTCCCTACTGCAGGTATTATTTACGGCACAGTTGGTGTTAAAGAAGGTTATCGCACAGGCCGTGGCCGTGTAGTGATGCGCGGTCGTACCCATGTGGAAGATATGGATAAAAGTGGCGGTCGTCAGATGTTGATTGTCGACGAATTACCCTACCAAGTGAATAAGAAAACCTTCGTTGAGAAAATCGCTGAATTAGTTAACGAGAAAAAAATAGAAGGTATTTCTGACTTGCGCGATGAATCCGATAAATCGGGTATGCGCGTTGTGATTGAGCTGAAACGCGGCGAGATTGCTGAAGTCGTGCTGAATAATCTGTATAAGCAAACGCAATTACAAGACACATTCGGCATGAATATGGTGGCCTTATTAGACGGTCAACCACGCTTGCTCAACCTCAAACAAATGCTGGAAGCGTTTTTACGCCACCGCCGTGAAGTCATTACACGCCGCACCGTATTCGAACTGAAAAAAGCGCGTGCACGTGGTCATGTATTAGAAGGTTTGGCTGTTGCATTGGCAAACGTAGATGAGATGATCGCGTTAATTAAAGCCGCACCAACGCCACCAGAAGCAAAAATTTCGTTGATGGAGAAAACTTGGCAATCGCCAGTGGTGGAAGAAATGTTGAAGCGTGCTGCGATGGAAGCGTCACGCCCTGAAGGTTTAAGTGTCAATTTCGGCTTGACGTTAAGTGGCTATAGATTAAGCGATGTGCAAGCGCAAGAAATATTGCAAATGCGCCTGCAACGCTTGACTGGACTTGAGCAAGACAAAATTGTGTCTGAATACAAAGAGGTGATGGATATTATTGCTGATTTGCTGGATATTTTAGCCAATGCTCCACGCGTAACAACCATGATTAGCGATGAGTTAACGGAAATTCGCAAGCAGTTCGGCGATAAACGCCGCAGTGAAATTGTCGCAAATGCACAAGATTTATCATTAGAAGATTTAATCACGCCGCAGGATGTGGTGGTTACGCTATCGCATACCGGTTATGTGAAATCACAACCGCTGGATGAATACCGTGCGCAACGCCGCGGTGGTCGTGGTAAACAAGCGGCACCAACTAAAGAAGATGATTTTATTGACAAGATGTTTGTGGCGAATACCCATGATTACATTCTGTGCTTCTCAAGCCGTGGTCGCGTCTATTGGTTAAAAGTATACGAAGTGCCACAAGGTAGCCGCATTGGACGTGGCAAACCAATCGTGAATCTATTCCCGCTTGAAGAAGGCGAAAAAATCAATGCGATTTTAGCGGTGAAAGAGTTTGACGAAAACCACTTTATTTTCATGGCAACTGCACGCGGAACGGTTAAGAAAACGTCGCTGGTTGAATTCGCTAACCCGCGTAAATCTGGCATTATCGCTATTAATTTAGATGACGATGATTACTTGATTGGCGCAGAAGTCACTAACGGTAAGAATGATATTGTTTTAGTTTCAAACGGCGGCAAAGCTGTATGGTTTACTGAAGGTGATGTACGTCCAATGGGTCGTGCTACACGTGGTGTGCGCGGTATGAAATTAGCTGCTAAACAACAAGTGTTGTCTTTATTGATTGCAGATAATGATCAGCAAACAGTTTTGGTTGCTACTGAAAATGGTTATGGAAAACGTACTGTGTTGGCTGATTTCCGCCATTCTGGTCGTGGCACACAAGGTGTTAAAGCCATCGCAGTAAGCGAGCGTAATGGCTTAGTCGTTGCGGCGAAACTAGTGAATGAAGATGATGAAATCATGTTGATTACCACCGGCGGTGTGTTGATTCGTACGCGTGTGAAAGAAATCCGAGAGTTAGGCCGTGCAACGCAAGGCGTGACATTGATTAACTTGGGTGAAGGTGAGAAATTATCTGGGCTTGAGAAAATTGTAGAAACAGATGAAGAGTTGCCCGCTGCAGAATAACGATTTTATTTAAGAATACTATGAAGAAAATTTATAATTTTTCTGCAGGCCCTGCAGTACTGCCAAAATCTGTATTAGAACGCGCTCAAGCTGAAATGCTGGATTGGCGCGGTAGCGGCATGAGTGTGATGGAAATGTCACATCGCGGTAAAGAGTTCACCAGTATTTTAGAAAAAACTGAAGCCGATTTACGCACTTTGCTCACTATTCCCAGCAACTATAAAGTGCTATTTTTGCAAGGTGGCGCAATCGCTGAAAATGCCATGATTCCATTGAATTTGCTGGCAGGTAAAAGCGCAGATTACGCCATCACTGGCGCATGGAGCAAACGTAGCGTAGATGATGCGCGTGCGTTCGGCGCAATTAATATCGCCACAAATGCTGAAGCCGATGGTTTTACAAAAGTGCCAGAATTTTCAAGCTGGCAATTGAACAAAGACGCAGCTTATGTGCATATTTGTACCAACGAAACTATTCATGGCGTTGAGTTTGACGGTATTCCAAATACAGGAAATATACCGATTGTTGCGGATATGTCATCCCATATATTGTCGCGTCCAATTGATGTTAACCAATATGGCGTGATTTATGGCGGTGCGCAAAAAAATATTGGCCCTGCAGGTTTATGTATTGTGATTGTGCGCGAAGATTTATTGGATAGGGCAAGCAAGCTGACGCCAGCGGTATTTAATTGGAAAACGCAGGCTGACAATCAAAGTATGATCAACACGCCGGCCACCTATAGCATTTATATTGCCGGTTTGGTGTTTGAGTGGTTGTTAGCGCAAGGCGGCGTGGCGGCGATTGAGCAGAAAAATATTGCTAAAGCCAAACTTTTTTATGATTATGTCGATAATAGTGATTTTTACAGTAACAACATTGCTGTTAATAACCGTTCACGCATGAATATTCCATTCAAGCTACAAGACGAAAAACGTAATGATGCCTTTTTAAAAGGGGCAGAAGCACAGGGTTTGCTGCAATTAAAAGGTCACCGTATTGTTGGTGGTATGCGCGCCAGCATATATAACGCCATGCCAATCGATGGCGTGCAAGCCTTAATTGAATATATGACGCAGTTTGAACGTGCATAATTTTAAGATATGAGCGAACAATTAAAACAACATAGAGACCAAATCGACGCCATTGATGAGCAAATTTTAAAGCTTGTTAATGAGCGCGCATCACTTGCGCATGCGATTGGTGGCTTGAAAGATGACGGTGTCATTTATCGACCCGAGCGCGAAGCACAGGTTTTACGCCGCTTACAAGCGAACAACAAAGGCCCTTTGTCCAGTGAAGCGGTGAGTAATATTTTTCGTGGTGTGATGTCGAATTGTCGTGCCTTGGAAAAAGAACTTTCAATCGCATTTTTAGGACCGCTTGGTACTTACAGTGAAGAAGCCGCGCTCAAACAATTTGGTTTAGGTCGTGGTGCTGTCGTTTGCGCCAGTATTGATGAAGTATTTCGTACCTTGGAAGCGGAACAAGCAGATTACGGCGTAGTGCCGGTTGAAAATTCGACCGAAGGCGCCATTGGTTTGACGCTGGATTTATTACTCGCAAGTCCGCTGAAAATCTGCGGCGAAGTGACTTTGCCTATTCATCATTGTCTGTTATCAAAACAAACGGATATCAGCCAGATTTCGCATGTGTTTTCGCATAGTCAATCATTGTCACAATGTCATGAGTGGCTGAACAAAACATTGCCGCGCGCGCAACGTGAGCCAGTTACTAGCAATGCATTTGCCGCGCAGATGATTCATAACTTAGTCTCAACGGACAATACATTTGCTGCTGCAATTGCCAGCAAGCGTGCTGCAGAACTATTTAACTTAAATGTGTTGGCCGAAAATATTGAAGATGACCCAAAAAATACAACGCGCTTTTTAGTGTTAGGTCGGCATGAAGTTGCGCCTTCAGGTCACGATAAAACTTCGGTTGTGATGACCACTCAAAATAAGCCAGGTGCGATGTTGGAATTGCTGGAACCGCTCTCTCGACATGGCGTTAGCATGACTAAATTTGAATCGCGTCCATCCAAACAAGGTTTATGGGATTATGTCTTTTTTGTGGATATCGAAGGCCATCAAACAGACGAAAAAGTGAAAGCCGCTTTGCAGGATTGTAAAATGCGCGCCTCTTTCCTCAAAGTACTGGGTTCTTATCCAGTTGCTGTCGTTTAAGATTTTTTGCGGTTTTAACCCAGTTTCCGTTTAAGTAAATTTAGATATTAGGTTTTCTGTATGCAATCATCCGATGTGAATTTAGCGGAATTAGCGCCCGATTATGTACGCGCAATTGCGCCGTATCAAGGCGGAAAGCCGATTAGCGAGCTTGCACGTGAGATGGGATTGAATGAAGCGGATATTGTGAAACTCGCTTCAAATGAAAATCCATTAGGCATCAGCCCCAAAGCGCAAATGGCGATTGAAGATGCGATTGGTGATATCGCGCGTTATCCAGATGGCAATAGTTTTGCCTTACGCGATATGGTGAGTAAAAAATTCAATGTCGCGCATAATCAGATTGTATTTGGTAACGGATCTAACGATATTTTAGAGTTATCTGCACGTGCGTTTTTGCGTGCAGGCGATGAAGCCATTTACTCGCAGCATGCTTTTGCGGTGTATCCATTGGTGACACTTGCAGTTGGCGCAACTGGTGTGGTGGTTCCAGCTAAAGATTATGCACATAATTTAGATGCGTTTGCCAAGGCGATTACATCCAAAACACGCTTGATATTTGTAGCAAATCCTAACAACCCAACAGGTACTTTAATTGCTAAAGATGCGCTGAGAGCATTTT
>Ga0247736_10000098_pt1 | contig 34198 bp, 27 predicted proteins | sample UWRJL193509B2_FD_180935 | JGI IMG/M metagenome (GOLD analysis project Ga0247736, IMG submission 180935) | Plant litter microbial communities from Arlington Agricultural Research Station in Wisconsin, United States - UWRJ-L193-509B-2 | ecosystem: Environmental > Terrestrial > Plant litter >...
TATTGATAATTATACAATTGGTTATGCAGAGCTTGTGGAACGTGCAAAGACTAGAACACCAGAGTGGGCAGAAGCAATTACAGGAATACCTGCGGAAGATATTCGAAAATTTGCTCGTGAATACGCTACTACTCCACCTGCAGCGATTAGATTAGGTGTAGCACTTGAAAGAACTTACGGCGGTAGTCAAGCTATTCGCGCTGTTACTTGTTTGCCAGCACTGATAGGCGCTTGGCGTCATGTTGGTGGTGGTGCATTGCAATTCCCTGTATGGGAACATCCTTACAAATTTGATGTTATTTCACGACCTGATTTAATTCCTGAAGGTACACCAGTAGTAAACAATTTACAGCTTGGCCGTGTACTCACGGGTGAAATAAAACTCGAAACGCCGATTCAATCCATGATGGTGTGGAATACAAATCCTGTTACCCAAGCTCCTGAGACTGACAAGATTATTAAAGGTTTGGAACGTGAAGATCTATTTGTAATAGTTGCTGATCATTTCATTACTGATACAGCTGCTTATGCTGACATAGTGTTGCCTGCCGCGATGGGGGCAGAAATGGAAGACATGATTTTGTCATGGGGCCACCTCTATCTCACTTACAACACAAAATGTATAGAACCACCGGGTGAAGCCAAGCCCAATAATGATATGTTTAGACTATTAGCTAAACGCATGGGGTTTGAAGATGAAAACTTTAAGTGGTCTGACAGTGAATGCCTAGAAAACTATGTTGACTGGGATTCACCGACTTGCGATGGTATTGACTTAGCCTACATGCGTGAGCATGGTTTTGCACGCTTGAAAGCGTTTGGAGATAAAGATAATCGCGCACGACATGCTAAAGGCGAATTCCCTACATCAACCGGCAAGTGCCAATTCCTAGTTGAAGGTGCTAAAAACTTTGTTGCTGGGCCATTCCGTCAAATGTATGAAGGTTTCCAACCTGGTGAGGATCTAGATAGTCTGCCCGATTATGTTGCATCAAGAGAAACGCCAGATACTAATCCTGCGCTTGCTGCGAAATACCCGCTTAACATAATCTCCCCTAAAAGCCATGGCTTCCTAAACTCATGTTATGGCAACGTAGAAAGCAAAATAAAAGGTCAAGGTGAGCAATTTGTATTGATCAATGAATTGGATGCCTCTTATCGTGGTGTGAAAGAAGGTGACCAAGTAAAAGTCTTTAATGACAGAGGTGCATTTGAAGGAATAGCTAAAATTTCCGAGGATGTGAACTCAGGAATCGTTGTAGCAACGCTAGGTTATTGGCGCCAGCTGAATAACGGCACAGTTAACTGCATTAGTTCTGCCGAGTTCGGAGATATGGGTCATTCGACCACATTCAGTGACAATTTAGTTGAAGTATCTTTGGCTTGAGTCTAATAACTCATTTATTTGAAAGAGAAATAATGACTACTTTAGTGACAGATAATTGCCAAAGGTGCCGGTTCACGGAATGCGTTACTGCTTGTCCTGTTTCAGCATTCCGAGCCGGTGAAGAGATGCTATTTATAGACCCTGATGTATGCGTCGATTGTGGTGCTTGTATTCCCAAATGCCCTGTTCAAGCCATTTATGAAGACTTAGATTTACCCGAGCAGCTAAATGAATGGGTTGAAATTAATGCAAGACGTTCGAAAGTGATGCCAAAAATCACCAAGAAAGAATCGCCGTATGCTGGTGCTGATGATCGTAAAGCATCTTTGGGGTTTTAATTAAGCAGAATATAAATGAAAAGCGCTAATAACTTTACATTCCAAGTGGCAATTGTAGGAAGTGGCCCGAGCGGATTCTATGTTGCTGAAGCCTTAGTAAATTCCGGCATTTCGACAGAGATAACCATTTTAGAAAGATTGCCCTGTCCATATGGATTAGTTCGCTATGGAGTAGCACCTGACCACCAAAAATTGAAGAGCGTATCGCATACGCTTGATGCGATTGCCGAACACCCTTCTGTTACATTCTTAGGTAATCTTGAAGTCGGTAAGGATATACAAATAAGCGAGCTTATGGAGCTGTATCACGTCGTGGTATTTACCACGGGAATGCCTGGGAGTTCATTACTTGGAATAAATGGGGAGAATCTAATCGGCGTACATCCATCTTCTACTTTTGTTGGCTGGTACAACGGCCACCCAGATTACCAAACACAATCTTTTGATTTTGGTCATGATACGGCAATTATTATTGGGCATGGCAATGTGGCTATCGACATATGCCGTGTTTTGACAAAGTCTATCGATGAGTTAAGAAAATCAGATATACCCGATAGTGCCCTAGAAGTTTTAAGTGAAAATAAAATCAAAAACGTTCACCTTATTGGAAGACGTGGTCCAGTCCAAGCAAAATTCACAACAAAAGAGCTGCATGAATTGGGAAAGCTTGAGAACTGCAATGTCTCTATTAACCCAAAATTTTTGAAGTTAGGCACAGCTTGCCAACAAGAGTTAGACGAAATATCAAATCAATTAGCCAGAAAAAACCATGTAATTTTCCAAACCTACATTAATAACTTTAAGGAAAAAAATGCTGATAAAAAACAAATAGCTATTGATTTCATGTTGAAGCCTAAAGCATTTAAGGGTGATAAAAAATTGCAGTCAATAATATTTGAAGAGAGTCACTTGGAAGGGACGGCTTTTAAACAAATTAGCGTCCTCTCTAATAGGTTATTGGAAATTTCATGTGGTTTAGCTTTTACAAGCGTAGGGTTAAAGGGCGCTAAATTTGATGGATTATTTAACGATTCGCCTAAAGAAACCTTATCAAATGTTAACTCTAGACTTGTTAATGATCATGGAGATATTATTTATGGCATGTATGCCGCTGGCTGGGTGAAACGAGGTCCTAATGGTGTTATAGGCACAAATCGTGAATGCGCCCAAGATACAGTAGACCGAATACTAGAAGATTTAACTATCTTTGCTGATCATTCCGCCTTAGGAAGAAATGGTTTGATGAGTATTCTTAAAGTAAGAAATATTCAGTATGTGACTTTTGATGATTGGAAAATAATTGATGCTATAGAGATTGAAAAAGGTCAGAAATTAGGTAAGCCTCGGGAGAAGTTTACTTCTGTCAGCGGCATGTTAGCGTGTATATAGAGCACTAATGACGACTCAATTAATAGATCCCTTTAGAAGACGAATCGATTATGTGCGTATTTCTGTCACGGATCGTTGTGACTTACGTTGTAGCTATTGTATGCCAGTAGGTTTCACAGATTATGAAGAACCAAAAGACTGGCTTACATTCGATGAAATTGAGCGTGTAGTTAAAGCATTTGCTGCTTTAGGTGTGGGAAATATAAGACTTACTGGTGGCGAACCCCTTCTCAGGAAAGATCTTCCTTCGTTAGTAACCCGCCTTTCGCAGGTAGGAGGTATTAATGATATTTCGCTCAGTACAAACGCTACTCAGCTTGAAAAGCATGCTTCAGCATTAAAGTTTGCAGGTCTCAATAGACTTAACGTAAGTATGGATAGCATGGACCCTAAACGTTTTTCTGATATATGTGGGCGTGATGCTTTACCCCAGGTTTTAAGTGGTCTACAAGCTGCTAAAGATGTAGAGTTGAGTCCGATCAAAATTAATGCAGTATTTATGCATGATACAACGGATCATGAGATTGATGATTTAGTGGACTACTGTATTAGTAATCAATTTATACTTAGACTTATAGAGGTCATGCCTGTAGGCGATACCGGCCGTAAGGTTGGTAGTTCTAATCTACAGTTAACAAAGTTTCGTTTGCAATCCAAATTTGACTTAATTGAATCCATAGAAAGAGGTCCAGGACCTGCAAAGTACTTAATATCTGCAGATGGTAAATTCAAGATTGGATTTATCACACCTATGTCACAACATTTCTGCGAAAGCTGTAATAGGGTTAGATTATCAGTAGATGGGACACTTTATTTATGTCTTGGACAAAATGATAAATACGAATTAAGACCATTACTTAGACAAGGTGCATCTCAAGAAGAGCTAATAAATGCCATCAAAGATGCCATCAAAATGAAACCAGAACGGCATGACTTTAATGAAACCCCAGATAAGATTATTCGCATAATGGCTCGTACTGGCGGATAAAATTATTAATTAAATTTATGTGCTAAATCGTTCAAACTAAACGAGCGATTACACCACTAGGATTGGTAATATACAAAAAGTCGCACCGGAATTTAAGTTTATAGATTTCTTAAAATGATTGAAGAATTTTGAAGAATAGTAAATTATTAGAATCGCTTGAACTTAAAAGCGCTATCGAATCTAGCTGCATAGATCCAGTTGAGCGAATTACGAATTTTACAGAAATACTCTCAAAGTTGAGCGGTAACCCTGATAAATTCGATTCTCTTAGAAAGCTGGGTGATGATATTGATTCAGAGGATATAGGTGCATTAAGAATACTGATTGCGGACGAAGTAAAAAAATTAAAATATTTAAATACTACTGAAGTTACGGAGCAGATTTTGTTTCTTATAATCGGTGCTTTAAAGCTTGATGCTAAACAGGGTTCGTTTTCAGACCCTTGGTATTTGGCCAATCAAGGAATTAAAACGCTAGTCATTAAAAATAAAAAGAACAATGGTTATAAGTACACATTCTTTTGCTTAATATTCATTACGGTAGGCACATTGTTATGGTTCATCAACAGCAAATATCATACAAATGATGGATTCGCTAATCCTTCCGCTGCTTATACGAATGATCTAGAACCATTACCCAAGTTAGTACTCAATCCTTACATTCCAAGTCATTTTTATTCACTCAAAGCTCAAATGGATAAAACAACTTGTCAGTTTCCACAAGCTGCAATGCTTCCTGCTGAGCAACGAGCTGCTTTTTTAAATTTTATAAATACTGGAAAGATTGCATTAGAAGAATTGTCAAATTTACAAAAAGCACTTAGCCGCGTAAACTGCGATTACACACCCTTGGTTTCACGTATTCCACGGGTGAATGAATAGAGAAATAATGGTTAATGTAGACATGAAATCTAAAATTTTGGATGTTGCTGCGATGCTATTTGAATCGCGGGGAATTAATGCGTCTGGAGTTGATACAATTATTGCAGAAACTGGCGTTGCTAAGTCCACGCTGTACCGTCATTTTCCAAGTAAAGATCTGTTGATAATTGCTTTTTTAAGAAATAAAGCAGACATCTTTTTTGATTGGCTCAAATCTGGGCTTGTTACCCATGAAAAACCAAACGATAAACTTATCCAGCTTTGCTGTTTACTAGAGGAGTGGATATCCACACCGGAATTTAGAAGTCTTCCGTTTCATATAGCAACGATTGAATTTCCTGATCCGACTCACCCCGTAAATCAGTTCTCAACGGTTTTAGCGAAGGAATTACAAAGTTTTCTCTGTGTAATTGCTGAAGAAGCTAAAGTAAAAGATCCCTTGTCGTTGGGACTTCAATTAACCATGTTGTTCGAAGGTGCTTCACTAGTCGAAAGAATGTCTCCAGGCTCTGGGGCTGCCGCTAGAGCAAAAAACGCCGCGTTAATTATTGTCAAAGCATCACGTCAAAAATAACTTTACGAGTTTATATTTAAAAAATATATAAATTTCAATAAGTTATATCAAGTTGCAAATATTTTGTAACAAATTGTAAAAAAACACTTGCAAAACGATACAGGTCTGTCTTACACTACGTTCTCTATTAAAGAGACAGACATGTCCGTCTTGTTTTGATGGCATGACATTTCATTTAATAGTCAGTAATTGAAGTTCTTTTTATTTCAGACTTTCGAGTAACTGAATTTAAAGAATTCTTTTAAACGAAATGGAGATAATCATGAAAATTAAAAAAGTAAACTTAGCATTAGGTTTGACAGCAAGTTTAGTAATGGCATTGCCTTTATTAAGTCTTGCCGCTGCAGATCAAGAAGCAGCGATGAAAGATCCGAATAATTGGGCGCATCCTCGTGGTCAACATGACAATTCAGGTTATAGCCAGTTAGCTGCAATTAATAAAGGTAACGTAAAAAACCTAAAAGCAGCTTGGACATTCTCAACAGGTGTCAATCGTGGTCACGAAGGCTCACCAGTTGTAGTCGGTAATATGTTGTATGTACACACTGCATTCCCAAATAACGTATATGCATTAGATTTGAATGATAACCAAAAAATCGTTTGGTCATATTTCCCTAAACAAGATCCATCTGTACAGGCAATCATGTGTTGCGATGTTGTGAATCGCGGTCTTGGTTACGGTGATGGAAAAATATTCTTACAGCAAGCGGACGGCACCCTAGTGGCCTTGAACGCTAAAAGTGGAGAAAAAGTGTGGGATGTAAAAGTTTTAGATCCTAAAGCCGGTGCATCCAATACTAATGCTCCACACATCATTAAAGACAAAGTCCTGACGGGATGTTCAGGTGCAGAGTTTGGCGTTCGTTGCTATTTCAGTGCTTACAACATTAAAGATGGTTCATTAGCATGGCGCGCATATCATACTGGACCTGACAGCGACATTTTATTAGGTGCAGATTTTAACAAAGAAAATCCACAATACAGTGCATTGTCAGTTTATCAAGACGTAAATGGCGGCAATAAAATTGGTGGTTCATTTAAAGCAATACCTACAGCAGACTTAAAAGTTGGTGAAAAAGAATTAGGCACACGTACATGGTTAAAACCGCAAGCAGTTAAAGATGGTTGGCAACATGGTGGCGCTTCTATTTGGGGATGGTGGCCATATGATGCTAAAACAAACTTAATCTACTACGGAACAGCTAACCCATCTGTATGGAATCCAGATGTCCGTCCAGGTGACAACAAATGGTCAATGACCATTTTCGCTCGTGATTTAGATACAGGCATGGCTCGTTGGGGCTACCAAATGACCCCGCATGATGAGTGGGATTACGATGGTATTAACGAAGTGATTCTATTTGATAAAGGCGGTAAAACATACGCTTGGCACCATGACCGTAATGGTTTTGCATATACTTTTGCAGCTGGTACAGGCAGTTTGATTGCTGCGGAAAAAGTACATCCTTTTGTAAACTGGGCTACACATGTTGACTTAAAAACTGGTATTCCTCATAAAGATCCCAAGTACTCAACTCATCAGGATTACAACGCTAAGGGCATCTGCCCAGCTGCATTGGGTACTAAAGACCAACAACCAGCTGCGTACTCACCAAAAACAGGTTTAATGTATTCACCATTGAACCATGTATGTATGACTTATGAACCAGTCGAATCTAAATATGTATCAGGTCAACCATGGGTTGGTGCTACATTGACTATGTTTGCTGGTCCTGATGGCGTAATGGGTGGTTTTGCTGCTTACAACCCTATGACTAACAAAAAAGTCTGGTACAACAAAGAGAAATTCTCTGCTTGGGGTGGTGCTTTAACAACAGCTTCAAATTTAGTGTTTTACGGGACATTAGATCGTTGGTTCAAAGCAGTTGATGCACAATCAGGTAAAGAGCTTTGGAAATTCCAAGTCGGATCTGGCGTGATTGGTAATGCGTTTACATATGGTAATAAAGGTAAACAATATGTTGGCGTTTTATCAGGTATCGGTGGCTGGGCTGGCGTTGCGATGAACTTAGGTATGACGAATGACACAGACGCACTTGGTGCTGCTGGTGGTTACAAAGAGTTAACTAAATACAACGCATCTCCAGGTGCAGGTAATTTGAACGTATTTAGTTTGTAATTAAGATGCACTCCAAGATCAATATAAAAAGATAAGATACAAACAGTTTCTGCTATCAAATTTTCCTCCAAAGTGAGTTTGATATTAAGGGTTCCCCTCTCGTAACTGAGAGGGGTTTTTTTGGGAATTTAATTAAGAAGGTCAGACGGGATGAAGCATGTGCATGTGTGTTTGATTCTAGATGAGAATTGTTTTACTTCTAACGATTGAATCAATTAAAGCCTGATAAGTTACAAAATTATAATGGCCATCAAACAAACTTAGCGTTGCCGCACTATGATTGTGAATATGGCTGCTAAAGTGTTTTAATTCAAATAGATAACAAAGATTTTGTTCATAATGTTCCGTGAAATTAATACCATTATCTGCCCAGCAAGAAATCTCGTAATTATTTGCAGGTCCATGCCATTGTTTTTGGCATCTGATTATCCCCCTAGTGCCAATGATCAAATAATCAAATTTTGGTTTTTCATCGAAGCAAATATTGAATTGACCATTTTTACCTCTACCAAAATCAAAGCTTCCACTCACTGATAGATCGATGCCGTCCTCTATAGTTTGAACGACTGCGTTTACGGTTTTAGCATTAAAACCAAAAAAACCTCTAAAAGTGTGTATTAAGTGTGGGCCAATTTGCCTAGTTGCACCAAAATCTTTGATGTCTTTTCTCATAAGAGCTTTAGAAAAAGAGTAGCTAGCTTTCACATTTTCAACCTGACCAATTATGCTTGTTTCCAATAATTCTTTAATTCTTGAATATTGTTGATGAAAGTAATTTAGGAAACCTTCTTGGACTTTTACGTTTTGCTTTGCCGCTCGATCTTTAATTAATAATATTTGACTAACATTAAGTATCACTGGCGACTCTAGAACGATGTGCTTGCCAGCATCGATTGCTTTAATAAGCCATTCAAAATCATTATCGTTCAATATTGCGACATTAATGGCGTCTATATCTGATGATAAAACCAAACTTTTCCAGGATTTATAAACTTTAACGCTAAGGTGTACGTATGATTCTTGAGACTCAATATGGAAGATTTGCTCAATCTTTTTTTCACACGAATCAATGTTTTTGTCATTGATATTTTTAAAACGTAAATAAGGCCTGCCCGTGTCAAGTATGCCCCAGCGAAATGATGTTGTATCAACAACCGTTGTCGCCAAAGCGTTACTCGATTTTATGTTGTGACTAAATGGGATATGAGCCCGCTAAATGGCTAAAAAAGATAAACATAAAAAACCTTAAAATAAGACAGACAGTTCTGTACTATTTTATTTTGTTTATTGTAACAATGCAAGAATATCCTAGGGGTTTGTTTAATTCTCCTATGTTTAGCCTCGCTAAATTGTATGGCGGTCTCTTGCTCGCGCAAAGGATCGAAACATCCGAGCAATTCAACCTAATTGTGCGATGGCAATCACTTGAGGATCACACGCCAGGTTTCGAAGCGAGTGAAGACCATCGGATGTTCATGATGCCTTACAGGATATTTCTCTGAAGAACCGAGGGTCTATCATATTGAAAGTGCAGCTTTTGCTATAGGCGAAAATCTTCTTAAAGTTTCCAAAGATTGCGTATCGGAAGCTTGTGGGGAGCGAATTTATAGGTACGAAGCTATATTTTTCCAGATTGATCCAGCATGCTACAGTTTTAATTGTTAGTTATTCAGACTTTTTTCGTGCCCGAAAAGCAGCTGCTTTCATACGGTTGCCGCAAATAGCCATATCACACCATCGTCTTTGGTGTGATTTGGTTCTATCGTAAAACCACAAGGTACAGTCAGGGCATTCGCATTGGCGAACTAATGAAAAATCTCCATTGACAATTAAATCAGCTATCGCTTCCGCAATTGGAGTGAGAAGATCTTTTGAAGATAATAGATGTCTGTGTGCCTTTAATATCCAACGTTTTTCCTCATTGAGATCAACTTGGTAATAGCTACGCCCGTGTGCTAAAAAAGTATTTAGTTTTCTCGGATCATTTTGAATTCCTTTTTTGTTTGCAATAATCAAATCTTTAGCAATTGCTCTTAATTCAAGTGCATCACTCAATAATTCACCCTTGTAATTTAAAGCGCTTTGAGTAATTTTTTCAACATCTATCCCAGCTTTAATCATCCATTGATAAACCTCTAAATCATTATTAATGACATCAACGCGATTAGTAACGCCAAATGAGGTGTTCAAAAAATCTAAAGCAAGATGGTCTGCAATCATTAAGGGTTCTGTTGGAATGCTCATATAAATCAATTTAAATTAGTATAAATAATAGTAACCGTTAAAATATATATTGACAAGTTACTTTTATACGGTAATATAAAAATAACCTTTAATAATAACTTATAGAGGTTATCTTAATAATTTAAGGAGAATTGAAATGTTGATTAATTTTATGAAAACTTCCCTAATAACTACGTTTGTTGCAAGCGCAATTTCTATTATTCCAACCTCATTGAGTGCTGAAGAATCAAATCCTATCACTCATGAATCAGCGAAAACCGTGCATTATGTCTATGCTAATGTGGATGGTATAAAGATCTTTTATCGAGAAGCGGGTGACCCATCATCCCCCACTATATTGCTATTACATGGCTTTCCAACGTCATCACATATGTATCGCAACCTAATTCCGCTGCTGGCGGATAAATACCATGTGATTGCGCCTGACTTGCCTGGCTTTGGGTTTTCAGTTGTGCCAGATAGCATCAAATACAAATATACCTTTGAAAATATTGCCAAGACAATGGACAGATTCACTGAAGTGGTCGGGCTAAATAAGTTTGCTGTTCAAGTATTTGATTATGGCGCACCTACAGGTTATCGAATGGCATTAAATCATCCCGAACGCATAACTGCAATTGTGACCCAAAATGGTAATGCTTATGAAGCTGGACTGGGTAATGCTTGGGATCCCATCAAAAAATACTGGAAGAATCCAACATTAGAAAATCGTGAATTATTAAGAAAGTTTTTAAAACCGGAAGGGTTAGCTTGGCAATATACATTTGGTGCCAAAGACGTTAGTTTGATCGCACCGGAAACCTACACACTTGATTCAGCGTGGATGGCCAAGAGTGGCAATGAGGATATTCAGTTGGACTTGTTTTTAGACTATGCGAATAACGTTGCGCTTTATCCGAAGTTTCAAGAATATTTCCGCAAATATAACCCACCATTGCTAGCCGTTTGGGGCAAAAACGACCCGTTTTTTATTCCAGCAGGAGCAGAAGCTCACAAAAAAGATCTTCCAAATGCTGAAGTACATTTATACGATGCAGGTCACTTTGCTTTAGAAAGTAATTTAGCAGAAATTGCATTGGAGATTCGTAAGTTTTTGGCAAAGAATCTGAAAAATTAGGTCTGTATGTTTGGAGGTAAGTTAATACTTATCTCTTCATTGAAGGTTGAAATCATATTGGGTGCATGAGCACTCAATATGAAGCGAAGCTAATAATTTTTTATCCTTAGTAATAGAAATATACATTGAAGATAATTCACCAAGCTGGATCCGCAATATGTCGATGTGGCAATCAAACGCTGGCAACGCATTACCGGCAAGCAGGCTATTCTTAAAGCGACTGGACAGACATGGGACCAAGTATCAGTTGACCGTCAGCCTAACAAAGATGGTGAGGTGTGAGATGGCCTATGAAATAGGATACAAACGACCACCCGTTAATAATCAGTTTAAAAAAGGTAAATCGGGTAATCCACGTGGTCGACCCAAGGGCTCAAAAAACTTTCTAACCATGCTTGAGCATGAGCTGGAACAAACCATCGTTGTTAACGAAAACGGTAAAAAGAAAACTATCACGCGTATGCAGGCAATGGTAAAACGCATGGTAGCTGATGCATTACAGGGTAATTTGAAATCCTTGCTAGCCTTAGTAGAAATTATGCGCAGAACTGGCAAATTTGAGGAGACGGATATTCAAGGTTTACTGCCTGATAACTACGAGTCAATTCTCGATTCCTATGTTGATCAGCGACATAAGAAAGCGTTGGCAAAATCCGTTGCGACAAATCAGGGTGACAAAAATGAAGCTAACTAAAAAGCAGGAAGCCTACTTTGCAGCTGTAAAAACTGACCTCCGCATTTTTTTGAGGCAGGCTTTTGCTGAAGTGCATCCCGATGATGGATATATGGATAACTGGCATATTGACGCGATTGTGTATTGCCTTGAGCAGTGCATTCAAGGCAAGATGCCACGATTAATGATAAACATGCCCCCAAGACATTTGAAATCATTTATTGCATCGGTCGCTTTACCAGCTTTCATATTGGGACACGACCCAACTGCCAAGATTATTTGTATCAGTTATTCTGATGAGCTAGCGACAACATTGGCGCGTGGTTTCCGTAGCATTGTAGAGAGCCTTTGGTATAGAAAACTTTTTCCCAATGTAGTTGCAAAAAAATCAACTGAAAATGAGTTTGTCACTGATCAAGGTGGGTCTCGTTTTGCAACCTCGGTTGGTGGAACCTTAACTGGCCGCGGTGGTGATTTTATTATTATCGATGATCCTATCAAGCCCGAAGATACTAAATCAGATACCATTCGTAAATCCGTAAATGAATGGTATAAAAGCACGGTTCTCAGTCGTTTAAATGATAAAAAAAGAAGTGTATTAATACTTGTGATGCAGCGCTTGCATGTTATCGACCTAAGCGGATTCGCCGAGGATGGAGGCGGTTTTTATAAGTTATCACTATCGGCTATCGCTACAGTTAAAGAAAAAATTCGTACGGGTGACAATGAATGGCATGTGCGTGAGATAGGTACTGCTTTACATGAGGAGCGGGAAGATCTTCAAACACTTCTAAACCTTAAAAATCAAGCGGGTCCAATGATTTTTAACGCACAGTATCAACAAAATCCAGAAACTCCTGATGGAGAAATGTTCAAAAGAAGCTGGATTCAGACAACCAATAAGATGCCTAACGCAATTTCTGGAGGACGTCTCATCGTTAGTTTTGATACAGCGTTGTCAACTTCGGAAACTGCTGACTATACGGCTTTAAGTGTAATCTATTCTACTAAAGATGGTCATTTCGTCCTCTTTGCAGATCGAGGAAGATGGGATTATGAAACATTGATAAATAAAGCGAAAAATGTCGCAAAAAAATATGAAGGCAATGACATCACTTTTATTATTGAACATGCGGGGAGCAGGATTCCATTAATATTATCTTTGAGAAAAGCTAATTATCGTTGTATTCCAGTAATAGCAAAAGCTGACAAGACTACTAGGGCATCCTATGCTGTGCCTATCCTTCACAATAAAAGACTATTTCTCGTTGAAATTCAAGGTCAGAATAATTGGGTTGAATCCTATATAAACGAAATCGTGAGTTTCCCAAATGGAAGATTTGATGATCAGGTTGACAGTCTTGTGCATGGCTTGATATGGGCGGAACCTAAAGTCAACCCTCAAGGAAGATTTTACGGATTTGGTTACAATTAAATTTAATATCTCAATACAAATTCCCAATTTGTGATTTGTTACTTTGTTTGTACAACAATTGTGACAATTTGACTTGATACCTTCTCGCTATAGAGCATTACTGGTGGATGACTACGAGCCCGTAGTCTCTATCAGGAGCCCATATGCAAGAGATAAAATCCGTTGATACTACCAAGAGCATTTTAGAGAAACAGTGGCAGAAAGCGTTTGGTTTACCCGCACCATCCGGATGCCATCCCAGTTTTTTAGAGAAAGCCATTTCCTGGCAACAGCAAGCACGGAAGAGTGGCGGGCTAACTGCCTCAGAAAAACGACAACTAGTTAGTGGTAGAAAATCGAATGCTAACACTCAGGTCGGCACTCGTTTAGTCAGAGTATGGCAGGATAAAACCCATCAGGTAACGATTCTTGCCGATGGTTTTTTATATAACGACAGACACTGGAAGAGCCTGTCATCCATCGCACGAGAGATCACGGGTACGCCATGGTCAGGGCCCGTCTTTTTTGGATTGAAGAAATGAGCCGAACAATATTACGGTGTGCGATCTACACACGTAAATCCTCAGAAGAAGGCTTAGAACAAGGCTTTAACTCACTGGACGCACAACGCGAAGCCTGTGAAGCATTCGTTCTCAGTCAGCAACATGAAGGCTGGAAACTAGAACCGACACTATATGATGACGGTGGTTATTCTGGTGGCAATATCGAACGCCCTGCCCTCAAACAATTATTGTATGACATTGAGCGCAAGAAAATACAAATTGTTGTCGTGTACAAAGTTGACCGCTTGACTCGGTCCTTGGCTGACTTTGCTAAAATCGTTGAGCAGTTTGATGCCAAGGGGATCTCGTTTGTTTCGGTGACGCAACAGTTTAATACGACCAGTTCCATGGGCAGGCTAACGCTGAATGTATTGTTATCGTTTGCACAGTTTGAACGTGAGGTCACTGGAGAACGTATACGCGATAAGATTGCAGCATCCAAACAAAAAGGCATGTGGATGGGTGGTAATGCCCCTATTGGTTATGTGGGTCATGAACGCAGCCTGTTGATTCATGAACCTCACGCTGTCATCGTCCGGCACATTTACGAGCGCTACCTGCAATTAAACAGCATTAGAGCGCTTAAAATGGACTTAGACGGTGCTGCTATCAATTCAGCCCAGAGGGTCCATTCTGACGGCAGAGAGTATGGTGGCGCACCCTTCAGCAGGGGTAACTTACAACGAATCTTAAGCAATCCTGTCTATTTAGGCAAAATCACCCACTTTGATAAAGTCTACGACGGTCAGCATGCTGCCATTATTACAAACTCCATATGGGAGGAAGTTCAACACAGGCTGCTCAATAATAAGCAATCTTATAAAACCAGACCAAGGAGCCCTTCAGATAGCTTATTGACCGGTATCTTATATGATAATGAAAGTCAAAAACTTTCCCCTTCCCATAGTCAGAAGCAGTCCAGACGTTACAGATACTATCTGTCACATAAGCTGGTCAATGAAAGCAGAGCAAGTACTTCTAACGGCATTCGAATCCCAGCCGATGAACTTGAAAAAGTAGTCATCAATCAAGTATGTAGTTGGCTAACAGATAGCGATGCAATAATAAATGCGCTCAATCCACAACCGCATCAGGTTCAGAACTTGATGATTGATACGCAGAGAATTGCCACAGACCTACTGGAAAATAAAGCAGGACAATATGACCTGTTACGCAAAGTCATCGATCATATTGTAATCAGCCATGATCATCTATCGATATGGATGAAAGCCTCAGCCTTATGGCTGGAAACTAACACCATAGATCAAATGATTGAGATAAAGAGTAATGTCGAGTTAAAGCGTTGCGGTTATGCCATGCGTTTGATTCTCATCAATGGCGATCAGCAACAAATCTACAGAGATAAAAATCTCATTAACTACATATCACAAGCCTATCAATGGCTCAATTTAATCACTTCCGGCAAAGTACAAAGTATTAAGGAAATCGCCGAAGCAGAAAACCTGGATCAATCTCATGTGACCAGAATGATCAATAAAGCTTTCCTGTCGCCTGATATCATTCGTGCGATTATGAATGGCACCCAGCCTGCGCACCTTACTCTTAAACATCTTAAACAGTTCCGCACTCTTCCCAATGATTGGAACGCTCAGAGGTCGCTGTTGGGGTTCAAGGAATAAGCATCGAGGACTGCCAAATCAGGCCACAGAGAGAAAGCTAAAATTGAAATCGAAATAAAGTGATTTGAGGACGACAGAGAGTCTGAAAAAACAAAAGCCCCGCTGTTTGCGGGGCTTTTGCGCTATGTTGCTTCATTGCTGATTCAACGTAGACTTGTTGGCGGAGTGGACGGGACTCGAACCCGCGACCCCCGGCGTGACAGGCCGGTATTCTAACCAACTGAACTACCACTCCAGTTTTTTACTGCTTAATTTATATTATTTGAATAATATAAAATTTAAATCCCTCAAAATTAAAGAGCGCTAAGAATCTAGCACCCTTAATTAATATCGAGGCAATATTTGTTAGTTATTGGTGGGTGCTAACGGGGTCGAACCGCTGACATTCGCCTTGTAAGGGCGACGCTCTACCAACTGAGCTAAGCACCCTGTGCCACTTTAACAACTTAAAGCTTTTGAAATTTGATACGTTACTGCATCAATTAATTACCGAAGTAAATCTTAAAAGCTTTAAAACTAACTTTATTTAGTGGTTAATTGCTTAATCACTAAAAGAACGCTAGTTTACAGCATCTTTAAGCGCTTTACCAGCCCTAAACTTAGGAGAATTTGCTGCGCTGATTTTAATTGTCGCGCCAGTGCGAGGATTACGACCATTACGCGCTTCGCGCTTGCCTACGTAAAATGAACCAAAACCAATTAATGTTACTAAATCACCTTTTTTCAGCGCTGTAGTAATAGCAGCTGTAGTTGCATCCAAAGCACGACCTGCTGCAGCTTTTGAAATGCCAGCCGATTTTGCAATGTCGTCAATTAATTCTGATTTATTCACGAGTAATCCCCTCAAATGTTATTAAACATAATAGATAACAGGTTATCCTGTTATGACTTTATATCAAGCGCTCAAAGCCTGTGTCAAGGCTTTGAGCGCTATTTTGCGATATAAACACTAAATTAATACAAATAATCTTTGTGCAACTAAAACTAATGGGTTACTGACACAGTTGAGTCTGTTGTCGTATCAGCGACTGTTGTAGGTACTTCTACCGTTTTTTCTGCAGTAGATTGCGGTATTCTTTCTAAAGCCAGCTCTAATACTTGATCAATCCACTTGACCGGATGAATGACTAGTTGATTCTTGATGTTTTCAGGAATTTCAACCAAATCTTTCATATTGGATTCTGGTATTAAAACTGTTTTTATACCGCCACGGTGCGCTGCCAATAGCTTTTCTTTCAAACCGCCAATTGCCAATACTTCGCCACGCAAGGTAATTTCACCCGTCATTGCAACATCAGCACGTGCTGGTATGCCAGTTAAAACTGAAACCAAAGCTGTTGCCAGACCAATACCTGCACTTGGTCCATCTTTCGGTGTTGCACCTTCTGGCAAGTGAATATGAATATCTTTTTTCTCATAAAAATCTTCGCTAATACCTAAGCGTGCGGCGCGGCTACGTACAACACTTAAAGCTGCTTGAACAGATTCTTGCATCACATCGCCCAATTTACCGGTTGTGATAGTTTTACCTTTACCTGGCAATAATACTGCCTCAATCGTCAGTAACTCACCGCCAACCGATGTCCAAGCCAATCCAGTCACTTGTCCAACTTGGTTCTCTTTAGCTGCAATACCGTAATCGTAGCGATACACGCCAAGATATTTCTCTAAATTCTTTGGCGTAATGCTAATTTTTTTCACAGCGGCAATTGCGATTTCTTTATCAACAACATCGGTAGCGCGACGTACTTTTTTCGCACGTGTTTGATTAAGTAATAACTCTTTCACAACCTTACGGCAAATCTTAGCTATCTCTTGCTCTAGACGACGCACACCAGCCTCACGCGTGTAATAACGCACGATATCGCGAATAACTGATTCTGAGATATTGATTTCCGTTGCTTTAAGTCCGTGTGTTTTCAATTCTTTTGGCAACAAATACTTCATCGCAATATTGATTTTTTCATCTTCGGTGTAACCTGCAAGACGAATAATTTCCATACGATCTAACAGCGGCGCAGGAATATTCATGGTATTCGCCGTTGCCACAAACATTACATCAGATAAATCATATTCAACTTCAATATAATGGTCCGCAAATGTATGATTTTGTTCTGGATCAAGCACTTCTAGCAATGCTGATGACGGATCACCGCGCATGTCTTGGCCCATTTTATCCACTTCATCCAATAAGAAAAGTGGGTTTTTAACCGCAACTTTACTCATGCTTTGTAATACTTTCCCTGGCATCGAACCAATGTAAGTACGGCGATGACCACGAATCTCAGCTTCATCACGCACACCGCCCAAAGCCATGCGCACAAATTTTCGGTTAACCGCTTTTGCAATACTTTGTCCTAAAGAGGTTTTACCAACACCAGGTGGGCCAACTAGGCACAAGATTGGCGCTTTTAATTTGCCCACACGTTGCTGTACTGCCAGATACTCGACAATACGTTCTTTCACTTTTTCAAGTCCGTAGTGGTCAGCATCCAATATCGCTTCTGCCGTCGCTAAGTCTTTGCTGATTTTGGTTTTTTTCTTCCAGGGCAAGTTAACCAATGTATCGATGTAATTACGCACAACGGAAGCTTCAGCAGACATCGGAGACATTAATTTTAATTTTTTAAGCTCTGCATTTACTTTGGCATGTGCTTCTTTAGTCATGCCAGATTCTTTAATGCGTTTTTCTAACTCCTCTAACTCCGCATTCTCATCTTGCTCGCCCAATTCTTTTTGAATGGCTTTTACCTGCTCATTCAAATAATATTCGCGCTGACTTTTTTCCATTTGGCGTTTCACCCGACCACGGATACGCTTTTCAACTTGCAAGATATCAATTTCAGATTCCATCAAGTGCAGCAAATGCTCAAGCCTTTCCATCACGCTTAACATTTCAAGGATTTTTTGTTTTTCCTCTAATTTAAGTGTTAAGTGCGCTGAAATAGTGTCAGCCAAACGCCCTGCTTCATTAATCGTCGCAAGCGAAGTTAAGATTTCAGGTGGAATTTTTTTGTTTAATTTGACGTATTGATCAAACTGAGTAAATACAGTGCGCATCAACGCTTCTGTTTCACTGTCATTTTCGACAGGATCCGCAATCTTTTCTGCTTTAGCTAAAAAGCACTCTTCGGTTTCTACAAACTCTGAAACGCGTACGCGATGCAAACCTTCAACCAATACTTTTACAGTGCCATCAGGTAGTTTTAGCATTTGCAACACAGTAGCTAATGTACCAATTTCATACAAATCATCTGCGTCTGGCTCATCTTTGTTTGCAGACTTTTGTGCGACCAATAATATTTGTTTATTACCATCTGAAGCGATTTCTAAGGCTTTAACTGATTTTGCACGACCGACAAAAAGCGGAATCACTAAATGTGGATACACAACGACATCGCGCAAAGGCAACAATGGCATCATTTCTTGCGAGTTTTCTGTAGATGGTAAATTTTCTGGCAAAGTTTGTTCTGTCATAAAATACTTTCAAGGTAAATAGGCGCTGTGCGAAATATGCAAAGTCCTAAGCTATTAAGTGGGAACATACTTTGATAGTTCAAGTGCTAGCATCAAATAATATCGTTAATTTAAACTTCAAAATAACGATATTATTGAATAATGACTATAAACGACTGGGTTTTAATTGCAACCAGATTTAATTGCAAAAGCACTATTTGATTAGAATCATTTAATTAGAATAATCTGATTCGAATAAAAAGAACAATTGATTGATTAACTTGCAGATTCAACTTTTTTTGGCGCGTCTACAGTGGGTTTGTCTTGAAAAATCATCAAAGGTTGCGAATCGCCTTTAATAGTACCTTCATCGATCACTACTTTACTTAAGTTTTCAATAGATGGTAAATCGTACATGATCTCAAGTAATGAATGCTCTAAAATGGAACGCAAACCACGCGCGCCAGTTTTACGCTCTAAGGCTTTTTTAGCGATTAATAACAAGGCTGATTCTCTAAACTCTAAATCAACGCCTTCCATTTTGAATAGCTTGATATATTGTTTAGTTAACGCATTTTTCGGCTCAACTAAAATCGTCATCAATGCTGCTTCATCTAAAGATTCCAATGTTGCCACTACTGGTAGACGACCAATAAATTCCGGAATTAAACCAAATTTAATTAAATCTTCTGGCTCAACATCGCGCAATACGGCGCCAACTTCACGTAAATCGTCTTTACTTTTAACCTCTGCGCCAAAACCAATGCCGCCTTTTTCAGAACGTCTGCGGATAACTTTATCTAATCCATCAAATGCACCACCGCAAATAAATAAAATATTCGTGGTATCTAATTGGACGAATTCTTGATTGGGGTGTTTACGTCCGCCTTGTGGTGGAACGGAAGCAATCGTACCTTCGATCAGTTTTAATAGCGCTTGTTGAACGCCCTCACCTGATACATCACGCGTAATAGATGGATTATCTGATTTACGCGAAATCTTATCGACTTCATCAATATAAACGATGCCGCGCTGCGCTTTTTCAACGTCGTAATCACACTTTTGCAATAATTTTTGCATGATGTTTTCAACATCTTCACCCACATAACCAGCTTCGGTTAATGTAGTCGCATCCGCCATCACAAAAGGCACATCTAACATACGCGCTAAAGATTGCGCCAACAACGTTTTACCAGAACCAGTAGGACCAATCAGTAAAATATTACTTTTTTGAATCTCTACATCATCTTGGCTAACATTTTTAGTGCTGGTGTTTTGCGAAATGTGGTTATGGCCAAGACGCTTGTAGTGGTTATAAACCGCTACAGATAGATTCTTTTTAGCCTGTGTTTGGCCAATAACGTATTGATCTAAAATCGCACAAATTTCTTGCGGCGTAGGTAAAGACTTATCCGTCGATTTAATATCGCTTAAGCTTTGCACTTCTTCTTTGATAATGTCGTTGCACAAATCAACGCATTCATCACAAATAAATACAGACGGTCCAGCAATGAGCTTCTTAACTTCATGCTGACTTTTGCCGCAAAAAGAGCAATACAATAATTTTTCACTTTCGGCTTTATTCGCCATGCAACATCCTTAAACCAACAAACTTACTTAAATCAACAAGCTTGAAAGACCAACAAACTTGAATACCGAAAAACTTAACACTTAAAAGACTGCAATTTATACAACGGCAGCGCGCGATTCAATCACTTTATCAATCATGCCATATTCAACAGATTGTTCTGCGCTCATGAAATTATCACGCTCAGTGTCACGATCAATTTCTTTCGCCGTTTTGCCCGTGTGATGCGCTAAAATCGCATTCAATTTACCGCGTAAATATAAAATTTCTTTAGCGTGAATCTCAATATCTGTTGATTGACCTTGGAAACCACCCGATGGTTGATGAATCATCACGCGTGAGTTTGGCAAGCTAAAACGTTTACCTTTAGCGCCAGAAGCCAATAAAAATGCGCCCATGCTCGCGGCTTGACCAATACAAAGCGTGCTCACATCCGGCTTAATAAATTGCATCGTGTCATAGATCGACATGCCAGCAGTCACTGAACCGCCTGGTGAATTAATATAAAGAGAAATATCTTTGTCTGGATTTTCAGCTTCTAAAAACAATAGTTGAGCAACCACCAAATTGGCGGTCATATCATTGACAGGGCCGATTAAAAAAATCACACGCTCTTTTAGCAGACGCGAATAAATGTCGTAGGAACGTTCGCCACGGCCACTTTGCTCGACCACCATCGGAATCAAACCTAAACCTTGCGGTTCCATACTATTGCTTATGTTCACTTTAATTTCACTCATATTTGTTTAAATACTTTTACTGCTTATTTGGACTGCGATTACAGAATTAAATTTACTGTCCGGCCATTAATTCATCAAATTTGATTTTTTTGGTCGTGACTTTTGCTTTATCTAATACCCAATTAACAACATTTTCTTCTGTTGCCAAAGCTGCTGGCTCATCTAAGCGTTTCACATCTGCGTAATACCAACTCACTAACTCGGCTGGCTTTTCGAAGCTTAGCGCAAATGTATCTACCATTGCGCGTACTTGGTCGGCGCTGGCTTGTAGATTGTTAGTGTTAACTATCTCGCTCAATATTAAACGCAAAGCCGTGCTACGTTTAGCTTGCTCTTCAAACATTGTTGGTTCAAGCTGAATCGCTTTAGGATCCATGCCACGCTGTTGTAAATTTTGCGCGGTTTGCTGCATCATGCGATTGATTTCCGCATTCACCAACGCTTTTGGCGTTTCGATATTTGAATCGGCAACCAATGCTTGAAACACTTGTTCTTTGGTGCGCGCTTTGATGCGTTTTTCAACTTCTTGCTCTAAACTGGCTTTGATTTCAGATTGCATTTTTTTAACATCGCCATCATCAATGCCTAAACTTTTAGCAAAATCCGCATCGATTTTTGGCAATACTGGTTGCGAAACACTGTTGTAAGTCACTTTGTAACTCACTGTTTTACCAGCTAATTGCGCAGGATTATGGTCTGCAGGATAAGTGATCTCAAATGTTTTATCGCTACCCGCTTTTCCACCCGCTAAGTTTTCGTCAAACTCTGCAATTCGGCCCACTTCACCCAACACTAAATCAATGCCTTTTTCGCCAGTGCTTTCAACTTGCTCGCCATCAATACTAGCAGTCAAAATCACATTAATTTGATCGCCTTTTTTTGCAGCGCGTTTAACAGGTTCGTAACTAACACGTTGTTTAACCAACACTTCTAATGTTTTTTCAACATCAGCTTCAGCTACTTCTAACGCTGGTTTTTCGATTTCTAATTTACTTAAATCGTTTAACTTAACTTCTGGAAACACCTCAAAGGTCGCTGTGTACTCAAAGTCCGTCGCTGCTTCTGCAAATGGTTTATGTTCAATATTAGGAAAGCCTGCAACACGTAATTTGTTTTCTTCAACCGCGTTGCCAAAACTGGTTTCTACCGCTTTTGAATACACTTCATCGCGTACTTGATCGCCATAATGCTGATTGACCAATCCGATTGGCGCTTTACCTGGCCTAAAACCCGAAAACTTGGCTGTGCGCGAAATTTGGGTAAGGCGTTGTTTAATTTGGCCTTCCAGCGGTGCCAAAGGCACTTTAATCGTGATACGACGTTCTAAATTACTGATTGTTTCGAGCGATGCTGCCATATTGCAGTTCCTGTAGTAAGTGTTGCCTATAATGGATAAGCGACGATTTAATTGTTAACAGTTTGAAAGGTTGTGGCTACACAACCTGTTTAATTTAATACTTAGTTATTGATGCTTAACTTTAGTTCTAATCAGAGTTTTAATTTGAAATTAACCTACTCAAACATTGTGAATCGGTTTATTCAAAACAACTCTGAAATATATCACATCCTACATTTGAAATAAACGCTTAAAATTTAAGCGAATAGATTAAGTCTGCTGAATGAGTGAACATGAAGGTTTAAATCCGCAAAACTAATTTCAATATAAAACCTGTAATAGAAAACTTGTTAAGTTAATGACACGATCGCTTCAATTTCCACCAAAACATCACGTGGTAATTTAGCTACTTGTACCGTTGACCTTGCAGGTTTGTGGCTACCAAAAGCTTCAGCGTAGATATTATTCATCGCAACAAAGTCATCTAGATTTTTTAGAAAAACAGTTGTTTTAACCACTTTAGATAAATTGGCGCCAGCCGCTTCAATCACCGCTTTTAAATTGGCCAGCACTTGCGTTGTTTGCGCGGTAATATCGCCGTTATTTAACGTGCCATCTGCACGCAAAGGGATTTGGCCTGAAGTGAACAATAAATCGCCGACTACAATCGCTTGTGAATACGGGCCGATTGCAGCTGGAGCATCGGAGGTTTGGATAATGTTCATAAAGAATCCTTTTATATAATGTTGCTAAAATTAGTATCGTATTAATGATTAATGCTTGGAACTACAATAATTAATATATTCAAATTAATCATTATCTGAATAACGAAATTGTACGCGTTTCACATTGCAAAACAATTCATAGGCAATGGTTTTTGCTGATTTGGCGACGTCATTAGCGGCGATTTGATCGCCCCATAACTCTACATTACTGCCAATTTTAGCGTTTGAGATTTCGGTTAAATCGACAAATAACATATCCATTGAAACGCGGCCGATCAGTTGGGTAACTTTTCCATCAACTGCTGCGGGTGCGCCAACATTTTTTTCATTGATTTTATTTTCACCTGTCGCTAATCCATCTGTCGACAATCTAGGATAACCATCCGCATAACCGCAGGCGACAACGCCCACTTTTGTATCGCGCTGTGCGGTAAAAATACTGCCATAACCGATGGACTCACCTTTATTAATCGCGCGTATTGAGATGATTTTAGAGCTTAACTGCATCACAGGCCGTAATATTTGTTGTGAGTTTAAAGGCGTTAACTCCGTTTGATTGTGCACATTCGCAGCTAATGGATGCGCGCCGTATAACAGAATGCCTGGGCGCGACCAATTGGCCTGCGTTTGCGGCCAACCTAAAATAGCAGCAGAATTTGCCAGGCTGGTTTCGGCAGAATGATGATTTGATTTACTCAATAAAATAGTAGAAGACAATTGATTAATTGTTTGCTGAAAAACGGCAACTTGCTGATTTGTGTGCGGCGAACTCAAATCATCTGCGTTAGCAAAATGACTCATATGAACGATTTTTGCGACATTTTGATGTTTAACTAATTGTGCAAATGCGCTCACATATTCGCTGGGAGATAATCCAACTCTATGCATACCTGAATCTAACTTAAGCCAAATATGTAATGGTTTCGATAACTTAGCGGCTAATAATTGATTCACTTGCCATTCAGCATGCACCACAATCCACAAATCATTAGCGACAATTTCTGGCAGCTCTTGTGCCTCAAAAAAACCTTCCAATAACAAGATTGGATTTTTAATGCCTGCCTGGCGTAATTCAAGCGCCTCTTCCAGACAAGCGACAGCATAACCATCTGCCTCATTCTCAATCGCTTTTGCGCATTGCACCGCACCGTGACCATAAGCATTGGCTTTGATCACCGCCAACGCAAAGCCAGCATGCAGCCGCTTGGCGACACGATAATTGTGCCTGAATGCATCTAATCGAATATGTGCAATTGCGGGGCGAGACATGATGTGATTGTGATTTTAGAACTTGAAAATAATATTTGTTGAATAGTATTGTATTTTAACTACGCCATACAACGATATTTGATCGATATCAACCACTAACCGCAATTTAAAAAATACAGTAATTTAGGAAATAGGACAGATTGAAACTAAAGATATTTGATTTAGTACTTTGGTTAATACTATATTCGATTCAATCAGGCTTGATTAAATCTGGTGCGAAAGGAGAGACTCGAACTCTCACGCCTTGCGGCGCTGGAACCTAAATCCAGTGCGTCTACCAATTCCGCCACTCTCGCAGGTGATTCCGATTCACTGTTTAAGTATCCCTAAACAATGAAGATGCGTATTATATCTGAATATCAATCGATTTGATAAGAGAAAGTCGCCGTTTCAACACAAATATTATTGTGATCAATTAAGTTGATTGACAAGCAATAACCATCAGTTGCAAGATAACAAGCGCAATTGCAAGATAATAGTAAATTTAATAGAGAGAATGATTTATGCAAAACACACAACAATCTGCCGAAAACAACATGTTACGTTCAGAATTAGAATTACTCATGAAAGAACGCGAAACACTGTTAATTATCGCAGGTGCGGCCACTGGTTTGATTGCCGAATTGAATACGCAAGATTTACCTATTCGTACGGTTGAAGCTGCAGATTTATTGGCAACCACCATCAATAAATTGGCTGAAGAAACATTACAAGATGCACTTGGCGCTGTGCACGCAACGATTGATGCTTAACTCGATTAAAAATCACTTAATTAAAAAGTGAGTGTATTAAACAAACATAAAAAGCAGTATGCGTATAAGTAAACGAAATAAATTTTAAATGCTGAAATCCACCCTACGATATAATTTAAGGCAATGAAAATCCAAGCAAAAAAACAAGCCGCTAATTTTGTATTATCAATTTGCGGCTTGACTGTTTTTTGTGGATTAATCAACGGATGTGCTAAAGAAAAATACGTTGCAAAACCGCTAGACGCACAAATAGTTAACGCTAAAATTTCGAGTAAAAATCCTGCAAATGCAGGATTTAATGCTTATTTAATCAAGCAAGGTTATGCAGAAACCAATTTGCCTTTGCAGATTTGGGGATTGGATGAACTGACCAATGCTGCGCTATATTTCAACCCCAAATTAGATGTCGCAAAGGCACAATTAGGTCTTACAAATGCGTCAATCGATACCGCTAATCAACGGCAAAATCCCACTTTAAATGGCAGTTTGGCGCGTAGCGATAGAGCCAATGGCGATATTAATCCTTGGTCTTATGGTTTGAATGTAGATATTCCGGTTGAAACTGCAAACAAGCGCGCAATCAGAGTTGAAGAAGCGCAATATCTGCGTGATGCTGCTGAGTTAGACCTTGCAGAGATCGCGTGGCAATTGCGCAGCCAAATCGCTAAAGATTTAACGGCTTATCATGAAAATATTGCCTTACAAAACCAATTAACTCGTCAGCTAAAAGTGCATGCTGATATTGTGAGCATGCTTGAAAAACGTCTCGCTTTAGGTTTAATTGATAGCTCAACACTTAATGACGCCAAGTTAATCCAACAAAGAAGCCAGATTGTGGCGAATGCCTTGCCAATGCAATTAATTGAGATTCGCGCAGCTTTGGCGGCAGATATTGGTTTGAGCCTTGACCAATTAAATGCAATGACGATCAAACCAATTGATATTGACGTGATATTAACGCAACAATCCGATTTGCTTAATCAAGACTTAAATGGGCAGCAATCATTTAAAATATTTCAGCAAAATGCCCTGCTCAACCGCTTAGATATTCGTCGTAGCCTTGCCAGATATGCCGCGGCTGAAGCCAAGATCAAATTAGAAGTCGCCAAACAAACGCCAGACATTAATCTCACACCCGGTTTTATCTTTGAATTCGGCGATAGCATTTGGTCGCTTGGATTTTCTAACTTACTGAATCTGCTGAATAAAAATCAAACATTGATTGCAGAAGCGACACAATTGCGTGAAATAGAAGGTGCGCAATTTGAAGTGTTACAAACCAATATCATTAGCAATTTAAATTTAGCTTATGCGCAATTGACAACGGCTTTGCAAAATATCCAGCAAACGCAATCTCGGCTTGAAAATCAAGCCCGTCAACAGCAGCAACTACAAAAACAATTTGACGCTGGATTAACCGACCGATTGGCACTGACACAGCAATCATTAAACTATTTATTGGCAGAACAACAACTGTTAACGCTTAAATTTAATGGCTTAAAAGCCATGAATGCAATTGAAGATCTCATGCAACGGCCGATTGAGGATTCGCAAAATAACGTGGCAGTTAATGCAAATATAGGGTTAAAAAAATGAATAAAAAACTCATCATTGTGATTGGCGTACAAACCTTATTAATCATTATCTTATTTTGGATATTGGTTTTTAATAGCAAAGATGAATTTGAAGCATATCAAGCCGCACAAGAAGAAGAAATTGAAAGCCCCAGCCGCGTTTCAACTATTGAAGGTATTAATACCGTCACTTTGCCTTTGGCGACGCAAATCAATAGCGGCATCAAAACGGCGAAAATCGCCAGCACATCTTTTCAAGGTGAGATTAAAAGTTTTGGTAATGTAGTCGCCATTGATCAACTGATTGATGGCAAGGCAACTTATCTGAATTTGCAGTCCAACCTTAATCTTGCGCGCGTGGGAAGCCAGCAAAAGAATCAGCAATATCAACGGCTTAAAACATTAAATGCCGATGATAAAAACGTATCAGATTTAGCACTGCAAGAAGCATTGGCTGCAGTGCAAGCCGATACAGCCAACATTACAGCAATTGAATTACAAATAAAAAATTTGCAAACCAATTTGCAGTTACGTTGGGGAAAAGCACTGGCAAAAATCGCTTTCAGCGAAAAACTGCCGCCGCACTTAGCTAATTTATTGAATAAAAACAATGTATTAATACAAATTAGCTTGCCATTAAATACATCGCCGCCTGCGCAAAACTCCATCGTTAATATCACGCCATTAACCGAATCTTCTTCGCCCATTAAAGCAACTTATGTATCGCCCGCTGCAACCAGTGATAGCAATGGTTTTGGCAATACTTTTTATTTTAGTGCTCCTGCAGACTTGTTACGAATCGGCATGCGTGTGAACGTAGAAATGCAGGCAGATTCCAGCGACATAAGTAACGGCGTCATCATCCCGAGCGGCGCAGTGGTTTGGTATGCCGGCAAACCTTGGGCATATTTCAAACAACCGCAGCCTGTTAACAACAAGCAACCGGATCAACATAAATCCAGCTTATTCGTACGCAAACCTATTTCAACAGACACTGAAATCGATGCTGGATGGTTTAACCAAGGCATAGAACCTGACACTGAAATAGTCATCAGCGGCGCACAATTATTATTGTCAGAAGAATTTAAGTATCTGATTAAAAACGAAAATGAAGATTGATATACCAATATTAATCAACAGCAATCTAGTGATTAAGCTGGAGATCAAATCGTCATGATGTCCGCATTGGTGCGTTTTTCAATCCGCTTTTATGGCGTGATTATCGGGCTTGCCAGCCTAATGGTTTTCTATGGTTTATACAGTTTGCAAAGAGCAAACCTAGACGTTTTTCCTGAGTTTTCGCCCACGCAAATCATCATTCAAACGGAGTCGCCTGGACTATCAGCAGAATTAGTCGAAAGCCTAGTCACTCAACCGATTGAAACCAGCATCGCAGGTACGGTTGGCGTGGCAGATTTACGCTCACAATCCATTCCAGGCTTATCCATCGTTACCGTCATATTCGATGAAGATACAGGCACCAACACGGATGCGATTTACCGCAATCGACAAGCGGTCGCAGAGCGTTTAAGCACGCTGACTAATCAGATTCCCAAAGGCATTACGCCTAATATCACACCGCTCACATCATCCGCTAGCACAGTTTTAGGTTTTGGCGTAACGTCAAAAAAACGCAGTTTGATGGAATTGCGCACTATTGTCGATTGGACCATCACACCGCATCTGTTAGCGATTCCTGGTGTGGCGGATGTGAATGTTTTTGGCGGTGAGGTGCGGCAGTTTCAGATACAGATTGACCCTGCAAAACTGGTGCGCTATCAAATCAATATTAACGATGTATTACTGGCGGCACAAAAGGCCACTGGCGTGAGCGGCGCGGGTTATATTCAAAATAATAACCAACGCCTGATTGTGAATACTGAAGGTCAGGCAACCAATGCCGCCACCTTAGCAAAAGCGACTCTGCTGCACAAAAATGGCCACACTATTCATTTGGGTGATATTGGACGAGTGGTTGAAGGCGCAGCACCATCGATCAGCGCAGCGGCAATCAATCAGGAAACTGGCGTTTATTTATCGGTGCAAGGTCAGTTGGGCGCCAATACGCATGCAGTGACGTTAGCGATTGAAGCTGCTTTGCAAGAATTAAAACCTACATTAGCGGCAGAACAAGTGGTTTTGCATGAAGGTTTATTCCGCCCCGCTAATTTTATTGAAACTGCCATTAAAGGCGTGCGCACTGACATTTTAATCGGCTCGGTTTTAGTGATTGCTGTTTTATTTTTGTTTTTATTTAATGTGCGCACGGCTTTTATCTCCGCCACTGCGATTCCTTTATCGCTACTCACCGCTATTGTCGTACTGCATTATTTTAATATTGGTTTAAATATCATGGTGCTGGGCGGCTTAGCGATTGCGCTGGGCGAAGTTGTTGATGATGCGATTATCGACACTGAAAATATTTTCAGGCGTTTGCGCGAGAATCGTTTGCTGGCTAACCCGCAACCTATCGCAAAAGTCGTTTATCACGCATCGATGGAAGTGCGCAGCTCTGTGGTTTACGCAACCGTCATTGTGGCGCTTGTGTTTATGCCGCTGCTCACTTTGGGTGGCGTTGCAGGTAAATTATTTGCGCCGTTGGGGTTTGCTTATATTGCCGCCATCATGGCATCACTTGTAGTCGCTTTAACTTTAACACCTGCTTTGTGCTATCTCATGCTGGGTAATGCTGCGTTATCGGCTGAAGATTCGCCCATGATTAAAACCATTAAACGTCATTACGTGAAGTGGCTCTATAAGATTGAAAAACACTACAAAATAATCCTGGCGCTAAGTTTCGTCTTCATTGCATTAGGCTTGGGCATTTTACCTTTGTTTAAAAGCCAATTTATTCCAGCCTTGCATGAAGGCCATTTCATTATGCACATGACAGCTGTGCCAGGCACTTCGGAAACTGAATCATTAAGACTGGGTAAACAAGTAGCCAAGGTAATTGGGGAGATTCCAGGTGTTAAGTCAGTCACGCAATGGGTGGGACGTGCGCAAAATGGCGCAGATACTTTTGGCACGCATTACAGTGAGTTTGAAATTGAAATCGGTACGCTTTCTGGTGAAGAACAAGACCGCATTCTGGCGGATATTCGTGAAGAACTAGCCGGTGACGCAACGGATGAAGATAATGATGGCAAAGCTGAAATTGGATTTGTGGGCGTTAATTTTGCCATAAATACTTTCTTAACTGAGCGTATTGAAGAAACCATTTCTGGCTACGCGGCCTCAGTAGTTATTAATATTTACGGCAACGATTTAGACGCGTTAGATCGCGATGCACAAAAAGTAGCTGGTGTTGTTTCCAGCATCAAAGGCGCCGAAGGCGTATTAGTACAATCTCCACCAGGCACGCCGCAAGCCGTGATACGTTTGCGCCCGGATGCACTATCACGTTGGGGATTGCAGCCAGTGGATGTACTGGATATGATTCGCACCGCCTATGAAAGCGTTCCGATTGGGCAAATTTATTTAGGCAGTCGCGTAGTCGGTTTGAGCGTGGTGTTGGAACATGAAGCGCGCGATGATATCGGCGACATTGGCAATATTCCGCTATTTAACCCAGATGGAAAATTATTACATTTAAAAGATATTGCTTTTATCAGCCAAGAAAATGGCCGTTCTAAAATTTTACACGCTGGTGCAAAACGTATTCAAACCGTCACCACCAATGTGGAAGGTCGCGATATTGATAGCTTTACCAAAGAATTGAAAAGTCACATCAAAAATAATGTTAATTTAAATGTCGGCAATTATTTAGAGTTCACTGGCGAAGCTGAGGCCAACGCAAAATCACGCGAAGATCTCATCGTGCATTCACTTTTTGCTGGCATTGCCATATTTTTAATGCTGTACATCTCCTTTGGCCGCCTGCGCAATTTATTGCTCACCTTTGCCAACCTGCCATTTGCTTTAATTGGCGGCGTTATTGCGGCCATGTTCACTGGCGGCTGGTTGTCATTAGGTTCTTTGGTCGGCTTCGTCACCCTGTTCGGCATCACGTTACGCAATAGCATTATGATGGTTTCGCATTTTCAACATTTAGTCGACGAAGAAAACTGCGTATGGAATCTAGAGACCTGCATCCGCGGCGCATCTGAGCGCTTGCCATCTGTGTTGATGACTGCGCTAGTGACAGCGCTAGGTTTACTACCGCTGGCTGTTGGTAGCGGTCAGCCAGGTCGCGAAATCGAAGGGCCAATGGCAACCATTATTGTCGGTGGATTGGTCACCTCTACTATTTTGAATTTACTGATTTTGCCCGCGATTATGTTGCATTTTGGGCGATTTGAAAGAAAAGCTAGTTTTGATTAATACGAATTGCTAAGAAATTTAAGAGTTTAATATCACGAAAAATAAGACATATATTTAATTAATGTTAATCGTATTTAATATATTTAAACCTTGCGTCATCATTCGGCGTACCTTCCAGCGCACTTTTTGTACCGTCCGCGCTCATCTCTTTAGCTGGTTGCCAGCCAATGACTTGCTCGATTTTTAAGGCCAATTCAAAGTCTTTATCGGTAATACCTTTGGCATCATGTGTCTGTAACTTAACGATAACAAAGGCATAAGAAACCGTTAAATCAGGGTGGTGCCAAGCCGCTTCTGCTAAATGTCCGATGGTATTAACCACCATTAAAGTAGCTTTCCAACCACTGGTTTTATACTTGCGGCGAATCCAGCCATTTTCTAAAAACCAATGTGGCAGTTCACTTTCAAGTTTCGCTTTTACTTCAGCTTCTGAATAAACGTTTGCTGTCATCTTACTTAACCTTATTAAAACGTAACTTATTGATTTAGTTTAATCAATGACTTAATGAATAGAAGAACCCACTTTATCCAGAGTTAACTCACTTAGACCTTCTAAAAAGTGTGTGTAATCGGTTTTATTTAACATCCATTTGCCAAAGGTTTTATTTAACACAAAATCACTAAATGCTTCATCTAACACGCCATTTTGCGTCATTACTTTAAGGCTTAACTCTGCGGTATTAGGTTTATCTGATTTCACTAAAATCAAATGCTGCGCATTCAGTTTTTGCGCTAACCATGCCGCAATACTGTCAGAAGTTACATTCCAACTTTGTGGAATACTGTCATCTGAAAGCACCATATGGCTTGGCAGCCAGACGATTCCGCGATGTTGCCAGGTGCGTTCATCAATTTCTAACTGCGTTCTTGCAGTGGCAAGTAGCGGATTCATATTCGCCAATAACAGGCCATATTGATCCATCGCTAACACCGCTAAACGATGCGCACAGGCATCGCTAATCTTAGATAATTTTTGCGCATCGCGCACTGCATCGGCAAATACGCCGCCGCCTGGCACGATAATAATATTGCCATCGCTGAATTTCGCAAATATGGCTAACCAACGTTCTAATTCGGGTGATCCTAGCAAGCTTCCGCCGATTTTTACAATCCAGATTGGCCTGTCACGTACGTTTACAAATGGTTCCATTTTTATTCCCAATTATTATTACTATTAAATCTATTATAAGTAGTTTTCATTCTATAACAGAATAGCTAGATTTGTTTAGTTAAGTTATGAATGGAATCAATCAGTTGCAATCGCTGACTTAACTTTCAGAAGTGACTGAAAAATGCGCTAATATCGCTTTAAGGTTAGAAGCTTTATCCAAAGTTTCGTTATATTCTTTATCAGCAACCGAATCTGCCACAATGCCGCCGCCGGCGTAAAAACTCAGTAAATTTTGGCAGACGACTGCGGTACGAATGGCAATATTGGTGTCCATTTTTCCATCGAATCCAATATAACCAATTGCGCCACAATAAAGTCCGCGTTGATGTGGCTCTAACTCTTCGATAATCTGCATCGCACGCAATTTGGGCGCGCCAGTAATTGAACCGCCCGGAAAACAACCTTTTAGTAAATCCACCGCAGTTGCAGTTGGTTTTAATTTAGCCGTGATAATGCTCACCAGATGATGCACATTGGCAAAGCTTTGCAGCTGAAATAAAGTGTCGGCTTTTACACTACCGATGACGCAATTTTTGCCCAAATCATTGCGCAACAAATCCACGATCATCACATTTTCCGCTTTGTCTTTCAGACTATTTTGTAACTCTTGCGCATAAGCTAAATCTTGTGCGGCATCCGCCGACCTGGGGCGCGTGCCTTTAATTGGCCGTGTTTCGACATGATTGCCATCAGTTTGTAAAAAACGTTCTGGCGAATTAGATAATACTTGGAAATTTTCTGCGTCATTTAATGGCAAATTCATATAAGCCATAAAAGGTGCTGGGCTAATTTGGCGTAATTTTTTGTACGCCTGCCAACTATCGCCCTGCACTTGCGCGGAAAAACGTTGCGCTAAATTGACTTGGTAACAATCGCCCGCGTCGATATAAGACTTAACCTTATCAAACGCTTGAAAATATTCAGATTTACTAAGGTTAGATTGAATATTAGACGTAACTCGAAATAGGCTTTCTCTTAAGCTTTTCGGTTTCAAAATCATCGCATCAAACCTTGCGCAAAGCGCCTGCCAGTTGTCTTTTACATTCTTTGTAAAGCCATGTGAAACCAAACTACACTTTTTTTCCCTATGATCGAATATCACCGCCCAATCATAAAAGCCAATCATCATTTCTGGCGTATCAGCGGCTGACGCGGCAATATTCGGCAGTTTTTCGATAGTTCTTGCTAAATCATAAGCAAAATAACCTAATGCACCACCGGCAAATGGGTAATCTATATCGGATCTTTTTTCGGTGCTTGAGTGAGCAAATGTTGCGTTATTTTTAGCTACTTTATATTGGTTAAGTAAGTAATTAAGTAAATAAAACGGATCATCTTCAGAAATATTTGTTTGGCTATTTTTGGTGATTTTGGTCTGCTTATTTTTAGTCACTAACGTAATAAACGGCTCTGCCACTAAAATATCATAACGACCATATTGGCTGCCAGCCAAACCTGTACTTGGATCAATCGCTTGCCCACTATCCAATAACATCGCCCATGGTTGATGCGCAAGCTGTTCAAATAGCAATGCGCTATCCTGTTGATAAGCTAATTCATGTTGCAATAAACTCATGCAGAAATAGCCTTTTTCAACAATGGGTCTGCCAAACCTAAACGCGCAACGGCATAAGCGGGAAAGCACATTTCCAGATCTGTTTGCTGGGAAACATTAAGCATATGATTGGATGCAATATCCGATTTCAGAATATCCGGCTTTAAAATATCTGGTGTCAAAATATCAATAAGTGATCGATATTCGCAACCCAATTCTACGGCCAACACTTTCACCAAAAAACTGCCAGCGCCAGCGCCGATAATCGGTGTATTTGGTTTAAGGTGTTTTAAAATCGCTGTCTTAAGCTGTTTTAATTGTAAATCCTTAAATGCAAAAGCCAGTTTTATCCATGCTTCAA
>Ga0247736_10000099_pt1 | contig 33393 bp, 31 predicted proteins | sample UWRJL193509B2_FD_180935 | JGI IMG/M metagenome (GOLD analysis project Ga0247736, IMG submission 180935) | Plant litter microbial communities from Arlington Agricultural Research Station in Wisconsin, United States - UWRJ-L193-509B-2 | ecosystem: Environmental > Terrestrial > Plant litter >...
CAAATGGCGCTGGTTTTGATATTCACATTACCCGTTTGGAATCTATCGCAACGACGACACTACTCAACAATGCGATTGAGCAACAAATCGCCATCAAACCCACGCAATATTTATGGCGTTATGACCGTTATAAACAAAGGCGGCATGCAATGGAAAAACAAGAAGCGCCAAATTAAATCTATTGATTAAATAGGTGTTAACTTAGCATTACTAACGAATTGCGGATTTTTCTTTTTGCAGACGTTTTTGAAATTTTTGGCTATTAAATTTGGTTAACAAAGCCTGCGCGCGCGATTCCACCTGCGCCCAAAAATTTGGACTTTGCGGCAAATAACTTTGTTTAAATACAGTTAAATCATCAGCGCTTAACCCGCATTGCATGGCAGAAAAATACAGCCCAGCAACGTCTTTCATCACCGCGTTACCATTGCTTGGCTGGCCATGTAGCATGCGATGCAAATCAATTAAGTGTAGATTTTGAATGTGTGAGTTTTTAACATCTAAATCTTGTTTTTTTAATACGAAATGACACATATAAAAATCACGATGGCAAAGCCCTGCGCCATGTAATTTGCTGGCTAATTCAGCTACCGCTTGCATCAACGCATGCTTAAAACTATCGGTATATGTAGGCCAATCCGCGCTTAACTCTTCTAAACTAACAATATCGCCTAAATCTTCCGTCATCACAAAAGACTGCATCGTTGCAGAGTTGCAGCCGCGCTGACCGTAAGCCACCAATGGCGTAGTTGGAATACCAATCGAATTCAGTTTTTTAATCGCATTTACTTCCGTCATTGCGCCAAGAATCGGCTTTTTAAAAGTCATTAAGTTTTTGAAAATCTCAGCCCAGCCCACGCCAAAATGCTGCTTAATAAAGTAACTTTTGCCGCCCAGCGCGACTTGGATTGTTTTACGTCCGCGCACATCGCGGAAAGCTTTGCCAGGCATCTGCATCAACGCGCTAAACACGTCACCGCTTAAATGTTTTTTAATTTCATCAGGCACTACTAAATGATTATTCATGCGAACTCTCTTTTTTGTGCAAAGCCTGTGTTTGCTCAGCTAATGATTGCTCAGCTAATTTCTTGCCTGCAAGCGCAATCAAAATCTCAGCCTCTGCACTACCATCATTGGCTTGCATAATTTGTTGCACATAAGCCAAGCCATTTTGTGACCACTTTGCTTTCTTGTCGGTTTCTATCATCTGCAAAAACTGTTCATTAAAATGCGTTTGGTTAAAAGGCGAAGCCGATACGATTCCCGCATCAGCGTCCGTCACATGATGCGCGTAACCGCAGCTAGCTGTGACCAGCATCGGCGCGCCGCTCGCCATGCCTTCTAAAATAACCAAACCAGTATTTTCACGATAGGCTGGGTGAATACACACATCGGCACCTTGCATTAGTTGCGGCGTATCTGGCCGACCTTTTGATATCACCACATGATTTGCAAGGCCTAGTTTTTTTGCCATTTTTTGAAACTGCTTGGGATTATCCTGCCCTACTGCTACCAATTTTGTATTTGCACGCACGTTATCAGGCAATGCAGCAAGTGCCAGAATCGCGCGATCCAAGCCTTTCATCGCAAAGCCGGAACCTGTTAATAAAAACACAAAGTCATTCGCAGCAAAACCAAAAGCATCGCGTAAATGTGCGCGCATTTTGGCTTTATCTTGCAACAAAAAGCGTTCTGGCGACAAAAATGGTGGAATGTAGTGAAAGCGCTCACTTTGCGTACCGTACCAATGCTGAAAATGCGGTTTTTCAGTCAACGAAACCGCTAATATTTGCGTGTTAAGTTCTGCTGAAAACACCGCTTTTTCGCATGCTGCAAACCATTTAAAACGCGGTAATAGGCGATACAAAAAATGACGCTGCTTGTGCGCACGCTCTATAAAACAAGGGTCTGCAGCAAAATGTGCATCTAAACCGGCCATGCGGTTATAGCCAAATATGTAATCAAATTGATTTGTTTCGAATAGCGCAAAAGTGGCCTGTATAAACTGCTGATAGCGCTGATAATTAAACCAAGCTTTTTGCGGCAACTCATGTACTTTAATATTCGCTGGCAGCATTTTATCTGGCAATTGGCCCTGCCAAGTCATGGTAAAAATCTCTACCGCATGCCCGCGTTTAACCAACTCATTTGCAGTGCGCAGCATATCGCGCTGCATGCCGCCAAACGGAAAGTATTTAAAGATGATAAAAGCAAACTTCATGGCTTAATGTGAAACCTTTGCGTGAACGAACTAACCTCTTGTTTAAAACAACATCATCAATCTCGTCATTCCCGCGAAGGCGGGAATCCATTTCAATCCATTCACATGGATCCCCGCCTTCGCGAGGATGACGTGGCGGGCACGTTTTGTCCCTAAAACTGCTTTGTGTGCACGCTCTATCAAGTATTTTTCAATGCATGAAAAACGTTGATTGTATGCGAAAATGCTCAAAATAATGCCTAAAAAAATATATTTAGACTCATGAAAATTCTCATTGTTAAAACCTCTTCGCTGGGCGATGTAATCCATTGCTTGCCTGTCATCAACGATATTCATGCCGTTTATCCAAACGCGCAGATTGATTGGATAGTGGAAGAGAGCTTTGCTGATATTCCATGTTTACATCCAGCGATTAACCAAGTTAATACAGTCGCATTCAGGCGTTGGCGTAAGCAATTACTTAATCCTAAAACTTGGTCAGAAATCAAACAATTCAAACAGTTAATCACACAAAATAATTATGACGCAGTGATTGATACACAAGGGTTATTAAAAAGCGCATTGATTACGTGGCTGACAATTGGCGTTAAACATGGCTACCATAAACAATCGATTCGCGAGCCTATTGCCAGTAGGTTTTACGATAAAACTTACGCTATTTCTTATCAGCAACATGCCGTCAGTAGAAATCGCACATTGGCGGCGTTAAGTTTGAGTTATGCGGTGCCGACGAATGCGCCCGATTACGGTATTCAAGCAACTGTTGATTCAAACAAAACCCCCAATAAGTCTTTTGTAATCGCCCTACACGGCACTAGTCGCGATAGTAAATTGTGGCCAACTGAGCACTGGATTCAATTGGGCAAAGCGTTAAAGAGCCAGCAACTGAATATGCTATTGCCTTGGTCTAATCCTGCTGAACTCGCGCGTGCAGAAGATATTGCACAACACTTGGAAAATGCAATCGTATTACCAAAATCAAACATAGCAGAATTAGCATCCATCATTAGCCAAGCACAAGCTGCGGTTGGCGTTGATACGGGATTATCACATTTGGCAGCGGCACTGAATATTCCCACTATCGCTATTTACACTGACACAGACCCAGCGCTTACTGGCGTGATGGGCAGCAAAGCGCAAGCAGTAAACTTGGGCAATATTGGTGAAATACCGAGTGTTGATAACGTTTTGATGCATTTCAATCAAAATTAAAGCCCTCTCAAATAAGTTAACCTTCAATTTAACTCAAAAAATTGCGCAAATTTTGCGCTGGCACACTTGAAATAAAATCGCTTATCCCCACGTTCAAAACAGTGTTATTAATGAATGGGGAAACACATGCAAGAAGATAAACAAGCAGATTTAGATAATTCACAATCTGAAACACCAATTGAAGAAACTAGCGTGCAAACGGCTGAAGAGCGTATTGCCGAATTAGAAGCGGCGTTAGAAGAAGCTAAAGCCAGCGTTTTGTATACCAAAGCGGAAGGTGAAAATATTCGCCGTCGCGCCAATGATGATATTGATAAAGCGCGTAAATTTGCGCTGGAAAAATTCAGCGGCGAATTATTAGCCGTAAAAGACAGTTTAGATGCCGCGGTTTTAATTGAAGCGGCGGATGTGCAATCTTATAAAGATGGCATTCAAATCACCATTAAACAATTGGCGGCGGTATTTGAAAAATTCCAGATCGCCGAAGTCAATCCAGTCGGTGAGAAATTCGATCCGAACAAGCACCAAGCGATTTCAGTGCTGGAAAATAGCGGCGAACCAAATACGGTAACTAGCGTATTGCAAAAGGGTTACACCTTGAATGACCGCGTATTAAGACCTGCATTGGTCATGGTTGCAAAATAGGTTTGTAAAGTAAGCCTGTAAAGAAAGTTTGACAAATTTAATTGGCAACAAAACCAGTTAAAAATAATTGAATAGCCACAACACGTTCAAGGCTATTGAAAAGCGAAAAACTCACCCAATATTACTATTAAGTTGTTCAACAAAAGTTTATACAAACGATTTGAACGCATAACTCAATTTATAGTTATTTGAAAAAGATAAGGAATAAGAAACATGGGCAAAATTATTGGTATTGATTTAGGTACAACGAACTCTTGCGTCGCTGTGATGGAAGGCGGCAAACCGCGCGTGATTGAAAACTCAGAGGGTACACGCACAACGCCTTCTATTATCGCGTATCAAGAAGATGGCGAAATCTTAGCTGGCGCGCCAGCTAAACGCCAAGCGGTAACAAACCCGAAAAATACGCTGTTTGCAGTGAAGCGTTTGATCGGCCGTAGATTCGAAGAAAAAGAAGTGCAAAAAGACATTAAGTTAATGCCTTACACTATTGCAAAAGCAGATAACGGTGATGCATGGGTAGAAGTGCGCGGCGTGAAAATGGCGCCACCACAAATTTCTGCTGAAGTATTACGTAAAATGAAAAAAACAGCGGAAGACTATCTGGGCGAAGAAGTGACTGAGGCGGTTATTACTGTGCCAGCTTACTTTAACGATAGCCAACGCCAAGCGACTAAAGATGCGGGCCGTATCGCTGGTTTAGATGTGAAACGTATCATCAACGAGCCGACTGCAGCTGCGTTAGCCTTTGGTTTAGACAAACAAGAAGGCGATCGCAAGATTGCGGTATATGACTTGGGCGGCGGTACATTCGACGTTTCGATCATTGAGATTTCAAGCATTGATGGCGAACATCAATTTGAAGTCTTGAGTACCAACGGCGATACATTCCTAGGTGGTGAGGACTTTGATAACCGTTTAATCGACTTTTTGGCTGATGAGTTCAAAAAAGAAAATGGCGGCTTAGATTTACGCAATGATTTATTGGCAAAACAACGTTTGAAAGAAGCAGCTGAAAAAGCAAAAATCGAGCTTTCTGGCGCGACTCAAACTGAAGTGAACTTGCCTTACATTACAGCCGATGCGACTGGCCCTAAACACTTAGTGGTGAAAATCACACGTGCAAAATTAGAGTCTTTAGTAGAAGACTTAATCGAACGCACAATGGCGCCATGCCGTACTGCGATTAAAGATGCTGGCGTTTCGATTGACGACATTACTGACGTAATTTTAGTTGGTGGTCAAAGCCGTATGCCTAAAGTGCAAGAGAAAGTAAAAGAGATTTTCGGCAAAGAGCCACGTAAAGACGTGAACCCTGATGAAGCAGTTGCAGTTGGTGCAGCGATTCAAGGTGGCGTATTAAAAGGCGATGTTAAAGACGTATTGTTATTAGACGTAACGCCATTGAGCTTAGGTATTGAAACATTGGGTGGCGTGATGACTAAGGTTATCAAGAAAAACACCACGATTCCTACCAAGGCATCGCAAACGTTTTCAACTGCTGATGACAACCAGAATGCAGTGACGATTCAAGTGTTGCAAGGCGAGCGCGAAATGGCTTCTGCCAATAAATCGCTTGGTCAATTCAACTTGTCAGACATTCCACCAGCACCACGTGGCATGCCGCAAATTGAAGTGACTTTTGATATTGATGCGAACGGTATTTTGCACGTTTCTGCTAAAGATAAAGCCACTGGTAAAGAAAATAAAATTACCATTAAAGCGAACTCTGGTTTATCAGAAGCTGAAATTCAGCAAATGGAAGAAGATGCTATCAAATACGCGGATGAAGATAAGAAATACCGCGAATTGGTTGATACACGCAACGCAGCCGACGGTATGGTTCACTCAGTGAAAAAATCATTGAGCGAGCATGGTGATAAATTGAATGAAGCTGAAAAAACGGCGATTGAAACAGCATTGAAAGATGTAGAAGATGTGTTGCAATCTGACGATAAAGACGCGATTGAAGCAAAAACCAATGCATTGACTGAAGCTGCGCAAAAACTGGGTGAAAAAGTGTATGCAGAAGAGCAAGCGAAAGCGAATACTGCTAATGCACAACCAAGCCCAGAAGGCGAAAAAACGGTTGATGCAGAAGTGATGGACGCCGAGTTTGAAGAAGTGAAGAAAGATTAAGCTTTAATATAGTTATCGAATCGTTAGCGTCCTAAATGATGCTAACGATTTTTCGTTATTAATTACCATTAAAAAATAACTGACGACTCACAATAAATTAGATAAATATCAAACCATGGCAACCAAAAAAGATTATTACGAAGTATTAGGCGTTAACAAAGATGCCAGCGATGAAGAAATTAAAAAATCTTATCGCAAATTAGCGATGAAATATCATCCAGACCGCAATCCTGATAATCCAAAAGCAGAAGAGCAGTTTAAAGAGGCGAAAGAAGCCTATGAAACGCTGAGTGACGACCAAAAACGTGCAGCTTATGATCAGTATGGCCATGCGGCTTTTGAACATGGTGGAGGCGGTGGCGGTGCATCTGGCTTTGGTGGTGCAGGTTTTGGTGATGCATTTGGCGATATTTTCGGTGATATTTTTGGCGGTGCGCGCCAAGGCGGTCAGCGCAATAATGTGTATCGCGGTGCAGATTTGCGTTACAACATGGAAATTTCGCTAGAAGATGCGGCAAAAGGTACTGAAACCAAGATCCGCATCCCAGTACAAGCAGCGTGTGAAACCTGTAAAGGCACTGGTGCTAAAGCGGGAAAATCGCCAGTTACCTGTACTACTTGTGCTGGTCATGGCCAAGTACGCATGCAACAAGGCTTTTTTTCAGTACAGCAAACTTGTCCAAAATGTCATGGCAGCGGCAAAATCATCAAAGATGAAGATAAATGCGGCACTTGTCATGGTGCTGGTCGTCAAAAAATCAATAAAACGCTATCCGTTAAAATCCCTGCTGGCGTGGATGAAGGCGACCGTATTCGCTTAACAGGCGAAGGTGAAGCTGGTGTAAATGGCGGCCCGACTGGCGACTTATACGTCGTTGTGCATTTAAAACAACATGAGATTTTCCAGCGCGATGGCGGCAATTTACATTGCGAAATGCCCATTAGTTTTAGTACGGCGGCTTTAGGCGGCGAGATTGAAGTGCCGACTTTAGGCGGTTCTGCCAAAATGAAAATACCGGCTGAAACTCAAACTGGCGGCGTTTTCAGGCTTAAAGGCAAAGGCATTAAACCACTACGCCAATCTGATTATGGCGATTTAATGGTGCACGTTGTCGTTGAAACACCGGTTAAATTAACAGAAAAACAAAAAGATCTATTACGTGAATTTGAAATCAGCACACAAGCAGATTCGGGTAAGCACAGCCCGCGCAATAAAAGCTGGGTTGATAAAGTAAAAGATTTTTTTGAGTAATTTTTAGGTTAAATTAAAAGGGCCGTTACTTTAATTGGTAACGGCCCTTTTAATTTTAAAACAAACTTAACTTCAAATTTTCAAATAACTATTTCCAGCCACCGCCTAACGATTTATATAGACCAATCATTGCACTGACTTGCTTTTGCTTGGTTTCAATCAGCTCAGATTTTGCTTCCAGCGCCTCACGCTGCGTTAACAATATCTCCAAATACTCCGCTCTTGCTGATTTGAACAATTGATTCGCTACATCAACCGAATCGGTTAATGCTTGCACTTGCGTTACTTTCAGCTGGTAGTTTTTTTCCAGATTATCAATATTAGCAACCTGATTGGAAACCTCACCATAAGCGCTGATAATAGTTTGCTCATAATCGTAAGCCGCTTGTATTTGCGTGGCATTGGCATTTTTATACACCGCGGTAATTGCGTTACGATTCACCAGCGGCGCCATCATATCGCCAGCCAGCGAATACATCAGCGATTCTGGCGTACTTAACAAGTATTTTGGGTTAAATGCTTGAAAACCTAAGCCAGCGCGAATGGTAAATGACGGATAAAAATTGGCTTTTGCAACGGCAATATTCAAATCAGCCGCGGCTAACTCCAACTCGGCTTTTCTGATATCTGGCCTGTTTTGCAAGAGTTGCGATGGAATTCCCGCTTGTACCATTTTAAGCTTCATCGCCATAAAATCGGCAGAGGATCGTTGAATTGGTTGCGGCACCCTACCCAGCAAAAAGTTAATGCGATTTTCCGTTTCAACAATTTTCTGTTTAATAACATATTGTTTGCTCTCATTTTTCTTTACCTCTGCTTCAAAACGCTTAACGCCCAACGAAGTCGCCCTGCCATACTTTTGCAGCTCAGTTGTGACGCCTAAAGCATTGCGCTGAATTTGAATATTTTCATCCAGATTCAAGGCCTGATTATCCAGCGCAATCAACTCGTAATAAGCATTGGCAATCTCGGCAACCAAGTTGGTAATTAAAAAGTTTTTGCCTTCAATGGAAGCCATATATTCCATGGTCGCCACTTTGGTCGCATTCCTGAGTTTTTTCCAGACATCCAGCTCCCAGGAGGAGTAAAGCCCAAACTGATAATTCGTCAAAGGATCAGGGAAAGCCTTACCTTCTTTAATGTCCAAATTCTCCTCGACTGCACCGTTACGTGTGTAGCGGCCGACTTTATCTACATCAACACCCGCACCAAAGTTCACAAAAGGCAGATACTCACCTTTGCGCGCCTGTATCTCATTTTTCGCGATATTGATGCGCTGCGCCAAGATATTCACTTCTTTGTTGTTCACAATCGCTACGTCAATCAGCCCAGATAAATGCGGATCCTCAAAAAACGCTTTCCAATTGATATTGGCTTCGTTTGTTTTATCCTCGCTTACTTTATCTGGCGTGCTATTGGTATAGTTTGCAGGTAAGTTTGTTTCTGCCTTTTTAGTGGTTAATAAAGGGATGGAGCAAGCTTGTAGCATCACCGCCAAAGCCCCCACCACTGCCAGTTGAATATATTGTTGTTTAAACATTGTTGTCATGTTTATCACCTTTATCTAAATTCTTGTTGTAGTGATATAGCTCTGTTAATGGTTCATGGTCTTCGTTTGCAATCAATGATTTACCCTCTTCCATTTTGGCAAAAATGTAATACAGTCCAGGAATCAGAATCACACCGAAAATAGTACCGAACAGCATACCGCCTAGGGCAGATGTACCAATGGTGCGGTTACCGACAGCGCCTGCACCGGTCGCAACCACTAGCGGTATCAAGCCAGCGATAAACGCAAACGAGGTCATCAATATCGGGCGGAAACGGGCTTTAGCACCTTCAATCGCCGCTTCTGCGATCGACATGCCTTGCTCATGTTTTTGCACCGCAAATTCCACAATCAGCACCGCATTTTTACCCAGCAAGCCAATCAGCATGACTAATCCTAGCTGTGCGTAAATATCATTCGCAAGCCCTAAGGTTTTCAGTAAGAAGAATGTGCCAAATACTCCTGCCGGTAATGACAGAATGACTGCAAGTGGTAATAAGAAGCTCTCATATTGCGCAGCTAACACCATGTAAACGAACACTAGCACTACCCCGAAAATAATGACTGCCTCATTACCACGTTTAGCTTCGTCATAAGACAAGCCTTCCCAACCGATGTCGTAACCATGCGGCAATGTTTTAGCGGCCACTTCCTGTACGGCTTTGATCGCATCATCCGTTGTGTAACCGTTGGCTGCTGCCGCACGAATGGTGGCTGAGTTATACAAGTTGTAACGCGTGATTTCATTTGGTCCCTGTTTTTTCTTCATCTTCATAAAAGCTGAATAAGGCACCATTTCGCCATCCTCATTTTTAACGAAGTAATTCAGCACATCGCTTGGATAACGACGGAACTCGGGACTACCCTGCACATAGACTTTGAAAAAGTTATTAAAACGGATAAAACCTTGTTCATAAGTACTGCCGATCAGGATATTCAGATTATCCATCGCTCTACCGATAGATACGCCTTTTTGCATGGCGGCTTTATTGTCTATTTCTAACTCGTATTGCGGATAGTTAGCCGCGTAGAAAGTGAACAAGCCGCTTAGCTCTTTACGTTTGCCTAGAGCCGCCATAAAGTCCTGATTGATCTTGTCGAACGCATGGTAATCCGTGTTATCGGTTTTATCCAACAAACGGAGCGCTAAACCAGATGCAGCACCGTATCCAGGTACCGCAGGCGGTTCAAAGAATTCCACCACCGCACCGAAGTTTTTGGTTTTCTGTTCCAACTCTTCAATGATTTGATGTACGGACTTCTTACGCTGCGACCAATCTTTCAGGTTAATTAAACAGGTACCCGCATTTGAACCCCTACCCTCGGTCAGAATCTCATAACCAGCCAGTGAGGAAACAGAGGCAATGCCTTCAATACTTTGTGCCTCTTTTTGCAGCGCACGTGCGACCTTGTTAGTGGCCTCCAATGTACTGCCGGGTGGCGTTTGGATAATGGCGTAGATCTGGCCTTGGTCTTCACCGGGAATAAAGCCGGCCGGCAAAGTTTTGTTAATGAAAAAAGTACCTGCTATAAACGCACCTAGTACTACAATCGTGACTAATCTTAACGTCACGATTTTGGTCAAAATAGTTGTGTATCTACCTGTCAGCTTTTCAAACCAGCGGTTAAAAATATCTAGGAAATAACTAATTGGTGTTTTACGTTTGGCTTGGCCATGATTATTTTTAAGCAGCATGGCGCACAACACTGGTGTTAATGAAAGCGCTACCACGCCAGAAATGACGATGGACGATGCCATGGTGATAGAGAATTGCCGGTAGAAAACGCCCACTGGCCCGGTCATAAAAGCTACTGGAATAAATACTGCCGTCATCACCAAAGTAATGGCAACGATTGCACCACCGATTTCACCCAACACTTGCTGCGTCGCTTTGTAAGGGGTGAGATGCGCATTTTCTTCCATCTTGGCATGCACCGCTTCCACCACAACAATCGCATTATCGACCACAATGCCGATTGCCAGAACCAGTGCAAACAGCGTAATGAGGTTAATGGTGATGCCGAATATCTGCATAAAGGCAAACGTACCGATAAGTGAAACAGGCACCGCTAAGATAGGGATAAGCGTTGATCTCCAATCACCCAAGAAGATAAAGACTACTAACGCAACTAGAATAAAAGCCTCAACCAGTGTATGCAATACTTTTTCGATTGAAGCATCCAGGAATTTTGAAACGTCATAGTCAACTTCATATTCCATACCCGTTGGAAACGACTTCTCAAGCTCTTTCATTTTCTCTTTAACTTGGTCGATCACTTCGCTGGCATTACTACCGTAGTTTTGCTTCAAAATAATCGCAGAAGAAGGATAACCATCTTTATTCGAGTAGATATCAAAGAATTCGCTGCCCAATTCTACTTTGGCAATATCTTTCAGTTTCAGCACTTCGCCTTCTGAATCGGCGCGGATGATGATATCGGCATATTCTTCTGGCTTGTTGTAGCGACCTTTGTAGACCAACACATATTCTTTCGATTGCGCAGCAATACCAGAACTCTGACCTAAACGACCGGGGCGACCAATAATGCTTTGCTCGCCAATTGCCTTCATTACTTCTTCGATCGAGACATTATAGGCACGCATACGATCTGGATTCAGCCAGATACGCATTGCATACTGGCGACTACCCAGAATCTTTGCACTGGCAATACCGTTAACACGCTGTATCTCGGGAATAACGTTGACGTTGGCATAGTTGAACAAAAATTTCTCATCGGCATTTTTGTCTTTACTGAACAAGTTGATGTACATCAACATACTTGGCTGTACGCGTTCAACAACCACGCCTTCTAACTGCACCAATGAAGGCAGACGGCTCATCACTTGATCTAAACGCGTTTTCACGTTAATCATCGCTTGGTTCGGATCTGTACCCAGTGCAAAAATCACTTGTATAGTAGCTTCGCCAGCACTGGTCGCATCTGACACGATATATTTCATACCGGGAACGCCGTTAATAGCGCGCTCAATTGTGATGAGCGATGACTGCACCAATACATCGGCACTGGCACCTGGGTAAGCCAAAGAAACAATCACGCGCGGCGGTGCGATGTCAGGGAATTGAGAAGTGGGCAGCGTCCTAATCGACAGAAACCCTAGAAATACGATAATCAGCGATAGCACGATAGCCATCACTGGTCGTTTGATAAAGATATTAAACATGGTGAGTTTCTTCTTTCACTATTAAATTTTTCATTACTCAGCGTGCAGGTTTAATTGTGAAATCACTTTTTCGGCGGGCTGGACATTTAACTCGATTTTTTCTCCGTTATGTACCCTGCGAAGCCCTTCCAGAAGCACCATGTCATCTGCTTTTAAACCGCTTTTCACAATGAACACATTGGGTAGTTCTGCTGCAACCGTGATCAATCTTTGCTCTAATTTATTTTCTTTATTCACCACATAAACATAGAGTTTATCCAGAATCTCAAAGGTAGCTTTTTGCGGAATGATCAAAGCATTTTTAAACGGTATATTCATTAAAATATTACCTGTCTCACCATGCCTTAACGTTTTATCGGGGTTTGGGAAAACGGCTCTAAATTCGATATTGCCAGTTTTATTGTCAAAATCCGCTTCAATGACTTCGACTTTTCCTTCTTGATTAAAGACATCGCCGTTTGCCATTTTTAAATGGACTTCAACAGGATTGTGGTCAATTTTTTTGGTTTTAAAATCTAAATACTCAGATTCCGGCACATTGAAGTAAACCCACATTTTGCTGATATCTGACAGCTTGCTTAACAGATCACCCTCTTCAACCAAGCTGCCTACTTTTACATCTAAGTGACCCATAATGCCGCTAAATGGCGCATTGATATTGGTGAAATTCAGATGTGTCTGAGCCAAGTTCACTTCTGCGCTGGCTTTGTCCAGCTTAGCTTTTGCTAAAGCCAGTTCATTAGGCGATACGATATTTTTATCATTAAGGGCTTTGGTATTTTGATATTCGATTCGCACCATTTCAGCCTCTGCTTTTGCTTTCTGCAAATCGACTTCGTAAACATTCGGCATAATTTTGAAAATCTGCTGACCTTCTGCCAGAGTTTGTCCCTCATCTACATAAATATTTTTTACGTATCCTCGTTCGAGCGCTCTTAATTCAATGCGTCTAAATGCGCGAATCTGGCTGACATACTCTTTTGTGATCGAGGTATCTTTAAGCAACGGATGCGTCACTTCCAATTTAAGTATTTCTTCTTTAGGCTCTTCAGCTTTATGGCATGCGCTCAAAAGCAACATTGACAGGCTTAGGCCCACAAATAATTTATACATGATATTCGTTTCTATTCTTTAAAGATTGATAGAAAGAGTAAGGTGGATAGCCCACTTTAGTCCTCTCCAGTTAAGCTTATTACTACGGCAGACATCAACACTTAGGCTATAAAACCTATACCTCATGCGTGATGAATGAGTAATTTCGCTTTAATATTTCTGTAGTAATGGAGTAAAACAGATAACAAGTTAGCTATTGAAAAGAATAGGTGAATATTGTTTTGAGTAAGTAATGAATACTGCAGCACCGAATCATGCAACGTGATTTGGCATACTCAGAAAAATCACACGCTAAATCTTTACCTGACTGCGATCAATGCAGATTGCAGTCAGTAAACCTATTGTGAGAATCTGTTTTGGGACTAAGAGAACGGGGGAGAACGGGGACGGATGTGGTATAAAAAGGTAAGACGAGGAGCAGTATTTTTAGAGCGAACGAATGTGACGACAAAAACATTGGCTAAAATCAGCAATAAACTGAAAATCAAGGCATCAAACGAATGCTGATTTTCGATTAACGGTTCTGCATCACCATTATTCTGCCCTGAAACCACACGCACTCTGGCGGTATCTTCTGTGTAAGAAGAATTATCAGAGTAATGCGAAACCAAGGCAAACCCAGCAACGGCAAATAAGACTGTTAAAAATAACAGCCTGATTTGTAGACTAACTGAATTTAAATTGTATTTCATGGTTTGGTTTTACGTATTGCGCAGTAATAAATGAATAGGTTTTATTTAAACAAAATGTTGTGAATAACTTAAAACCTGAATGCATTCTATTTGAAAAAAAAACTTTCTACAATGACTCTATTTATTATTCACGCCTAATTTGATATTAATGTGCCTTTGCAAAAAGACTTTAATATTCGCTCTTTAAATATACCGCCCTATTGCTTTAACAGATTGATGAATGATCATTTGGTTCAAACGCAATCAGATAATTTAGATTCAATGTTATGCTAGAACGCGTTTTATTAACCCATTTGATAATCCAACTATTCTTTAAGCAACCTAATCGCTCAACAAACTAAAAATAAATAAGTGAAACCCGATAACACCAAACACAAACTGCACCCGCGCAACCAACATCGTGAACGCTATGATTTTGATCAGCTGATACAAGCCAGCGCGACATTAGCGCAGTATGTGCGATTAAATGAATATGGCGATGCTTCCATCGATTTTTCTAATCCGCAAGCGGTTAAAGCTTTAAATCAAGCGCTATTAAAACAATTTTATAATATATCTGCCTGGGATATTCCAAATCAGTATCTTTGCCCGCCAATTCCCGGGCGCGCGGATTATTTACATTACCTTGCCGATTTACTGAATGTAACGAATGCTGACAAAACGCTTATTAACAAAAATGTACGTGTATTAGATATTGGCGTCGGTGCCAATATGATTTATCCATTAATAGGCTATCGCGAATATGGCTGGCATTTTGTAGGCGCAGATATTGAGCCGAAAGCTTTACACAATGCGCAACAGATTATTGATGCGAACCAGCTTTCAAATGCAATCCAACTGCGACTGCAAACTTCAGCATCTTCTATTTTCAAAGGCATAATTCGTCCAGATGAGACTTTTACCTTAACAATGTGTAACCCGCCTTTTCACGGCTCTTTACAAGAAGCGCAAGCTGCGGCACAGCGTAAATGGCAAGGATTGAATAAACAATCTGCAAAAAAGATCGCCAATACAAACTCACCTCGATTAAATTTTGGTGGTCAATCTGCTGAGTTATATTGCGTAGGTGGTGAAAAAAGTTTTGTAAATATAATGATCAATGAAAGCAAACAATACGCAACGCAATGCCTTTGGTTTACTACACTGATTTCAAAAGCAGCAAACTTGCCTGGTATTTACAGAGCGCTTGAAAAAGTAGGCGCCATAAATGTTAAAACAATAGAAATGGCACAAGGGCAAAAGCAAAGCCGTATGATTGCCTGGACTTTTCTTAACGCAAGCCAGCAGCAGGCTTGGTTAACTAATAATCCAATGGGAAATTTGTAAATAGTAATTGCGTTAACTAAATTAGCGTGAGTTGTTAAAACGCCATTAACAATTTATTAACGTTAAGCATTCACTGATTACATTTTCGTTACACGCGCGTCATTAAAGCGACATATCTCTTTGATAATATTCATCTAAGTTAATTAGATGGAGATAAGCATGATCAATAGAGAACTAGTAAAAAGTATTTTTCTGGGTAGTTTAGTATTAACAACTTTGGCATTTGGCTCTTTTAAGGCAAATGCTTCAGGCTTCAACCAAAATGAAGCGAACGATGGCAAAGTAATGTCAGCCATTAAATTCCAAGATATTTTAGATAAAACTTCACCTAATCAATTAGCAAGCAACTTTGGCAAACCAGATGAAATTGTGATGATGAAAAATTCAGTAGGTGATATTGCAGGCGTTATTTGGGTTTATCACGATGCGGTTTTAAAGGCACACGGCATGTTGGATGCAAGGTTTGTATTGGTTGATGGTCAAATGAAATACGTGACGCTAACTGATGCTGCTTAACATTATTTGATTTCCATTTAGTTAATTTATTTTTTGTTAACGATTTTATTGTTAACGCAGAATTTGCCCGCTAATGCGGGCATTTTTATTTTTACAAATGATTACTTTAATAGCCACATTAAAATGGTCTAAATCAATAACTAATCAATAAATGCATTAATAATTTATAAGGTCAATTCTGGTTAATCATCAGCTGCGCCAACTGGATTAAAAACAAATCGCAAGATATACTGCAAATGCTTTTTTCTATGTAAAAACACACCACTTTATTGTTTTTAAGCCTTATGAATTTATATCCTGTCACCATTATTGAAAATTTTTACGAAAATCCTGATGCCGTGCGCCAATTCGCGCTCAGTCAGAAGTATCAATTTCGGCGTGATTTAAAGGATGCAAAGTACGTTTTCCCTGGTTGTCGCACTAAAGATTTATCGATTATCAATAAACCTTTGTTTGAAAAAGTCTGCAGTAAAATCGTCTCTGTGTTTCATAATTCTGAACATGATTATATGCGCTGGGCAATTACTACTAGCTTTCAAAGTGTTTCTGCCGAGTTTGAACGTGGCGTGATTCATACCGATGGCAATACTGTATTTGCCGCTGTGTTGTATTTGTCGCCAGATGCGCCGCTGGATTCTGGCACATCATTATTTAAACCTAATAAAAATTTTGATGCCGCAAAGTATGAACAAGCATTAAAAGATAACGACAAAAGATTAGATGCGGGACAAATCGCGATGGATACCAGCTATCACAATATGTTTGATGAGATTGTGCGTGTCAATAATGTCTATAACACGCTGATTTTATATGAAGGCGCCATTACCATGCGGCGAATCAGTTTTTTGGTAAAACCTTAAAAGATTCGCGCCTGGCGCAGGTATTTTTTGTCAGCAAGATCGATGCGCAAAAGCACAATGTGTTTCCATTGAATCGAACCAGCGCGATTAATGTATAAAAATAATCAATTTAAATCGTTTACTTTAGATGGTTTAATATGGCCGTTAACTCTACGCGCACATCATTAAAATCGGCATATGTTCTTGCGTTGGCGCCATTCATTGCAGTACGCGCATACCAATAATAACTATTGCCGATATCGCCTTCTATCTTGTGTAATACCGCATGTAGCCAATTGGCGCTTACATCAGAATAATCCTGCGCAATAAGATGTGCAGTTTCCCAGTCACCATCTAGCGCCGCTTGAACTGCAACTCTCAATTGTTGCTTATTGTCAGTCATCACGCTTTTCAATATTGACTTAATAATTTATTTTGGATATTCAATACTACCTTTTTGAATGAATTCAATTTTATAGCCATCAGGGTCTTCAATAAACGCGATCACAATCGTGCCATGTTTCATTGGTCCTGCTTCACGAATTACTTTGCCTCCAGCCGCTTTCACCTGCTCACAGGCTTTGTAGGCATTGTCCACTTCTAGCGCCAAATGCCCATACGCGCCACCCATTTCGTAGCTGGTTTTGCCATAATTGTAAGTAAGCTCAAGCACGCTATTGTCATACTCATTACCGTAACCGACAAATGCTAGCGTGAATTCGCCATCGGGATAATCTTGTTGACGGATCAGTTTCATACCCAATACTTTGGTGTAAAAATTAATGGATTGCTCTAAGTTGCCGACGCGCAACATCGTGTGCAAAATTCTCATTTCAAACTCTCCTTGAGTTTATTAACTGTTTATTTTAGGCAGTTTTTAATTGTGTCAGTCGATAGTACTTATTCAATAACTGCTCTTGTGTTTCAACTACGTCTGGATTTAGCGGAATGCAATTCACTGGACACACCGCCACACATTGCGGCTTATCAAAATGCCCTACACATTCTGTGCACAAGTTTGGATTGATTTCGTAGATTTCCTGACCTTGATAAATGGCTTCATTCGGACATTCAGGCTCACAAACATCGCAATTAATGCATTCATCAGTAATAAAAAGCGCCATAGATTATGCTTGTTTAAGCTTCTGCATTGGTTAAATTTTGGTCAGTTTTCAGTTTTTGCAAAATGGCATCTTCAACTGTTGATGAAACAAACTGATGCACATCGCCACCCAACTTGGCAACTTCGCGCACAAGACTACTTGAAACGAACATATATTGCTCAGATGGCGTTAAAAACAAGGTTTCTAACTTGGGATAAAGTTTGCGATTCATGCCGGCTAATTGAAACTCGTATTCAAAATCGCTGGCGGCGCGCAAACCGCGAATCACCATTTGTGCACCTTGATCCTGCACAAATTGCATGAGCAATCCGCTAAAGCCAACCACGATGATATTGCTGGATTTTTTGAAGCCACTTTGCGCAAGCGCAACGCGCTCTTCTAAAGTAAATAAAGTACTTTTATTGGTACTGCCTGCAACAGCCACAATCACTTCATCAAACAAGTTAGCGGCGCGATGCACGATATCCTCATGGCCCAAAGTGATTGGATCAAATGTTCCTGGATAGACAGCAATGCGTTTTTTGCTCATGGATAACCTTAAATTATATGCAACAAATCATATGCAACATATTAAGAAGTTGAAACCGATTTTAGCAAATGATAGTACACGTTGCCCGCTTTATTTTGTTTGACGACTTGCCAAGTATCGCTGGAAAGCACTTCAAATTCCGCTTCGATATACACAATACCATCTGCGGCAAGATGCGAATTTAATAACGGCAATAGCTTGCTCAGCCAATCTTTGTTATAAGGCGGGTCGCAAAAAATAATATCTGCTTTTTGGGTATTATGACTTAAAGAATGCTGACCTAAAAACCGTAGCGCATCAATTTGATGTATCTGACAGTTTTGCGCATTTAATAGCGTTTGATTTTGAAGCAAAGATTTGTATGCCGCGCTTGAATTTTCTATCATCACCACACTTTTAGCATTGCGCGATAATGCTTCAAAGCCAAATGCGCCTGTTCCTGCAAACAAATCTAAACAAGTTTTACCTGTTAAGTCTTGCCCTAGCCAATTAAAAACCGTTTGCCGAACACGTTCAGGCGTTGGCCGTAAACCTTCTACATCAGGGAATTTGAGTAATCGACTACGCCAAACACCAGCATTGATGCGGATTTGGTTACTGGCAGTTTTAATGCTGGATTTAGTGTTAAGTTTAGATTGTGACAAGGTTAGACACGTAGCGTATGACAGAAAACCGTATTTTAACGCTTTATGGCTGTATTTGACGGTCGTATTTACATCAACTTGAGTTTAAACCTGAGCGTTCAAAACTTTGAATTTCAAATCTGGCTCAAGTTGACTATATTGGCTGAACTATCTGACTGCGCAACTATTGTCCGCCAACAATCACAGATACAAAATGATCCGGTTTGATACGGCGTTTGAACGCATCTTTAATTTGTGCGGTAGTTACTTTTTCAATTTCTTTATTAAAATCTTCTAAATACGTTAACGGCAGTTTGTAAAATCCAATCACACTTAAGTAATCCAATATTTTACTATTGCTATCCAAGCGCATCGGGAAACCGCCAGTGATATTGGATTGAGCCGCTTTCAATTCTTTTTCCGTCACGCCATTTTGGATGAATTTAGTCACAGTTTCGTTAACCACTTTAAGCGCGTCATTGGCTTGTTCTGTTTTAGTTTGTAAGCCGATTTGAAAAGGACCTAACTCGGCCATTGGCATAAAATAGCTGTAAACGCTGTAAACTAAACCACGCTTTTCACGCACTTCTTCGGTCAAGCGTGACACAAATCCACCGCCGCCCAAAATGTAGTTGCCCACATATAAAGGAAAGTAGTCTGCGTCGCCACGTTTAACGCCTGGGTAGCCCAACAAAATGTGTGATTGGCTGGCAGGATGATTAATATTTTGAATACTTGCAGCGGCTGGTAAAGTCACTTGGGCGATTTTTTCAACCGCAGCACCTTGTGGCAAACCTTTCGATACATTTTCGGCAATCTCACGCGCCTGCGCTTCTGTCATATCGCCTATTAAGGCGATTGTGGCACTTTTTGCTGTGTAATTTTGCTGATAAAAACGGGTTAAGTCGTCACGTTTCATTGCTTGAATCGTATCGATTTCACCGCTTTCGTCCAAACTATACGGATGCGCGCCATACAAAGCCTGCATAAATGCTTTGTTTGAAATGCTTTCTGGCTGCGTTGCGGCTTCTTGCAAACCCGCAACGATACGCGTTTTTTCACGCTCTAAAATCGCTTGCGGAAAATCAGGTTTATGCAAAATCTTGTTAAAAACAGTTAGCGCTTTTGCTTGCTCACTGGTTAATGTACGCAGCTTAAATGCCGCTCTGTCTAAATCTAATTCACCACCCAAAATAGCACCAATATCTGCAAACTGATTGGTAATTGCCTCTTCACTCAAACCGTCCGCGCCCAGCGTCATCATGTATTTGGTCACACCCGCAACGCCAGAAGTCGCTTTGCTATCGTGCGAACTACCTGCAGGAAAATTCACACTCAAATCAATAATCGGCAAATCATGGTTTTCAACAAAATACACATCACTGCCCGAAGTGGTTTGCCAGTGATTAATCTTAACGGCGGCATTAGCATTGAATGCAAATAACGTGATGAATAAAGCGATTAAATATTGGGTTGTTTTCATTCTAAAACCTTAAAATGGATTTTTGTTTTCAAAATTATTATTAAAAATGCAAAGCTTTAAGTCAGACTAGGCGTGTGATATCGACGTGTACATTAGGTACACGAGAGATTGCACAACGACGTATGACGACAAGGTTTGCATTTTTTACTAGTGGATGTGGGGTTTGCCGACTGGCTTAGCATTCGGATCAATCGGCTGCGGATCAAGCGTCGCAATCGTCATATTATCCTTAACCAAATATTTTTTTGCCACAGCTTGTATCTGTTCCGATGTAATCGCCTTAAGTTTTTCTGGGTATTCCTTCAACAAGCGCCAGCTGTAATTCATCGTTTCAAGCTGGCCGATTTGCATGGCTTGATAAAACATCGAATCGCGCTGATAAATATCCGCCGCAATCACCGCCGCCTTAACGCGATCCAACTCTTGCTGCGTAACGCCATTGGTTTTAATCAATTCGATTTGTGCAGTTAAAGCCGATTCTAGTTCTGCTACGGTTTTGCCCTCCGCTGGCGTGCCAACTAATTCAAACAAAGCTTCACGACCGCGCGCTGTAGTGTCATATCCAGCACCAACATCAACAGCAATAGAAGTTTCACGCACAAGTTTCTGGTTCAATCGCGCAGAATCATTACCGCTTAACACGCCAGATAACACATCTAAAGCATACGGTTCCCAAGCTTGCTCTGCTGTCGCTGGTTTTGATTCTGTTGCTGAATGTAAAGTCGGCACATGAAAGCCCATCATCAAATACGGTAATTTACCAGGCGCTTTCACCACCACACGACGTTCGCCGATTTGCGCTGGCTCCGTCTGTGGTTTTCTGGCTGGCAATACTTTAGGCTTTATCGAGCCAAAATATTGTTTTGCCAACTTTAAAACCTCTTGTGTTTTCACATCTCCCACCACAACCAAAGTCGCGTTATTTGGCGCATACCAAGTGTTGTACCACTCACGCGCATCGGCGGCGGTCATGTTTTCCAAATCGTTCATCCAGCCAACAATAGGCCTTGCATATGGATGTGCATTAAAACTGGTGGATTGAAATTGCTCATTCACCTTTGATTGCGGCTTATCTTCTGTGCGCCAGCGACGTTCTTCCATCACCACTTTGATTTCTTTGGCAAATTCTTCGTCTGTAATCACCAGATTCGACATGCGATCAGACTCTAATTTAAAAGAAAGTGGCAAATGTGATTTTTCTAGCTGCTGATAATAACAAGTGTAATCGGTGCCGGTGAATGCGTTTTCCTTACCGCCTGCGGCTGCTACGATGCGTGAAAATTGACCCGTTGGAACGTGTTTTGTGCCTTTGAACATCATATGTTCCAGCACATGCGCCACACCAGTTTTACCGTTTACTTCATCTAAACTGCCTGCACGATACCACACTTGTGAAACCACTACTGGCGCGCGGTGGTCTTCTTGCACGATCACTTTCATACCGTTACTCAATTTGAATTCTTGAATCTCGGCTTGTGCGAACGATGATATAAATAAGGGGCTTAATGCCAATAATAGTAAGACCAATCTAGAGTTTGTTTGTTTTACCACTTTTTTTAATGCTATTTTTACCGCTTTTTTAGGTGTCCGCACAAAAAATCTTTCTTAAAATCAATAAATGAATAGGCGTTTGCAAAAACAGCTAGTCGAATGACACGCCCAATAATGACATAGCTTAAATATGTTTAGTTCCTGCTTGCCACCAATGGCACGTTGTCGATTTTACGACTAAAATGGTCATTAATTGTTATTTAAAGTGTGCCATGTTTAATATTTTTAAGAAAAAACCGCAGCCTGCTAAAGAGTCAGACAGCAAAGATTCAAAAGAACAGATTGATAGTGAAGCCAATATTTCGGCGGAGATCATATCCCCAAGCGTAACGCCAGCCGTTACAGCGACTAAAGAATCTGAGCCAAATAAAACGACAGAAAAAATACCTGAAAAAGTAGAGTTAAGTTTTACTGAGCGTTTAAAGCAAAGCCTATCTAAAACGCGCCAGCAACTTGGCGGTCAGTTAAATAGCCTATTCGGCGGTGGCAAAATTGATGTGGATACTTATGAAGAGTTAGAGACAATTCTGCTGACATCCGACATTGGTGTGGCAGCTACGCAGCGGTTACTCGATAACTTGAAAAAACGCGTCAAACGTGAAAATCTACAAGATACTGCAGCACTTAAACAAGCATTAAAAATTGAATTACTGGCCGTATTAACGCCGTTAGAAATTCCTTTACAAACCAATCAGAATAAGCCGTTTGTCATCATGTTGGCGGGTGTAAATGGCGCGGGAAAAACGACCACAATCGGCAAATTAGCTAAACTATTTCAATCCCAAGGCAAAAGTGTGTTGATTGCCGCGGGCGATACTTTCAGAGCTGCCGCGCGTGAGCAATTGCAGGTTTGGGGCGAGCGTAATAATGTGCATGTGATTGCCAGTGAAGGTGGCGATGCAGCCGCGGTTATATTCGATGCGGTGAACTCTGCAATAGCAAGAAAAATTGATATTGTGATTGCTGATACGGCTGGGCGTCTGCCGACACAAATGCACTTAATGGATGAAATTAAAAAAGTACAGCGCGTAATTGGCAAAGCTTACCCTGGCGCGCCGCATGAGATTTTGTTAGTTATCGATGCCAACACAGGCCAAAATGCCGTTAGCCAGGTGAAAGCATTTGATGATGCGCTTGGCGTGACGGGTTTAGTATTAAGTAAGTTAGATGGAACCGCCAAAGGTGGCGTGATTGCGGCGATTGCAGAAGCGCGGCCTATTCCTGTGCGCTTTATTGGCATTGGAGAAGCCATTGACGATTTGCGCCCGTTTAACGCCCAAGCTTTTGTAGATGCGCTATTTGATTAAACTTTCCATTTAGTAAGCTTTAAGTTAACAATATTAATCATTCAAGTTTATTATTCAGGCGATATAATATTTTCATCATGCAGTTCAACCTAGCCTCAAATAAAATCTATTTATGATTACTTTCGACAACGTCACCAAACGCTATCCTGGCAGCATCGATGCGATTAGCAACACCAGCTTTAATATCGAGCAAGGCGAGCTTGTCTATGTCACTGGACATTCTGGCGCAGGCAAAAGTACATTACTGAAATTAATGGCCGCAATCGAACGCCCGACTAACGGTACGGTATTGATTAATAATCAAAATGTGAGCAAATTAAAAGAAGCCACATTACCGTTTATTCGCCGAAAATTTGGCTTAATTTTTCAGGATCATAAGCTACTTTACGATCGTAATTGTTTTCAAAATGTCGCACTGCCTTTAGCCATTAATGGCATTACCGGGCAAGAAGCAGCCAAGCGTATTCGTGCGGCTTTGGATAAAGTGGGACTTTTAAATCGCGAGAAATCTATGCCGATTACACTATCTGGCGGCGAGCAGCAACGTTTGGCAATTGCGCGTGCGGTAGTGAGTAAACCAGCTATTTTGATTGCAGATGAACCAACTGGTAACTTAGATAAAAATTATGCGGCAGATATCCTGACACTTTTTAAAGCATTTCAACAAGTTGGTGTCACAGTTATCATCGCCACGCATGATGCACTTGGGCGCACGGATAATGAAAATCAGTTAAGCGAAAAAATAGAGTCTCAACATATTTCGCCTGAAAATACACAATCGGAAAGTAAAGTATTGCATCTGAATCACGGCAAACTGATCAGTAAAAGCATTTCAGAGGTCAGTTTATGAAAACATGGCTGACACATCATGCACAGGCTTTACGCTTAGTCTTATCCCGTTTTAAACAAAACAAGCTGAGTACCATGCTGATTTGCTTGAGCATTGGCGTCACACTTGCACTACCAAGCGTGGCTTACATTGTTTTAGACAATTTGAATGGTTTAGTCAGCGGCGTTAAAAGTGAATCGAAAATCAGTGTGTTTTTGACGGATAAGCATGATAAAGCACTTGTTTCAAGCATCGAAAAAACACTTAAACAAAATCACGCTATTCAGCAAGTGATTTATGTTTCAAAAGAAGACGCACTTGAACAGTTAACTGCAATTGATGCGAATAAATCAATGCTGGATTCTTTACAAGGCAATCCGTTACCTGATGCATTTTTTGTTGAGCCGAAGTCGTTAGATGCCACCTCAATCGACGCGCTTAAAATCGAATTGAGCAAAATTGACGGTGTAGAAACTGTTTTAGTTGATGGTATCTGGATAAAACGCCTGAATTCTTTTCTACTTCTGGGCAAAAAAATCTTGGTTATTTTGGCAGGTTTATTAGGGTTTGCATTAATTGCAGTTATAGCCAACACCATCCGTATGCAAATCTTAACGCAAAGTGCAGAGATAGAATTAAGCCAGCTGATTGGCGCAACAAAAAGTTTTATTCGCCGGCCTTTTTTGTATATAGGCGGTTTATATGGTTTTGGCGGCGGCGTATTAGCATTGCTAATCACGTGGTTGACGATATTATTTTTGAATCGCACCATCCAAACCATCGCCAATAGTTACCAGTCTAATTTCAACTTACATTTCTTACCGTTAAATGAGTTTTTAGTTATTTTAGCGATGTCAATCGCACTTGGCTGGCTTTCCGCATATTTCTCACTGTCCACTAAAAGTAAGAAACTTTAGATACTTAACTCCTTACATAAGTATCCTAGTGACGCGCCTAAAGAAACATGGTGTTTTACAATAACTGGTAATCTAGATATTCAATAAAGTTTCCTTCATAATCTAACGGCGAAAAGCCCTTGCATCTTCAGTTTCTTTATCTCTTAAAATCTGTGCTTTATTCATACAATCGCTTCTAGCCTTACTTGTCTGGCATTTTTTTACACTTAGCGTGTACTTAGTTTCCGCAAGCGCTACACGATAATCCACCTCATTTTCAAGTGTAGGCTCTAAATCAGTTTTTAGTTTAGCTAATGCCACATCTCTCTTACCTTCAGCCTCAACTAAACAAATGTCTTGAATATTTTCTGATTTTTGTTCACAAACTTTTTTTCTGCTTTCATACTGATTCTCTATTGCATCCGTTGACAAGGCTTCCTGCTTTTTTACATCATCTTTTGCATGTACATGCAAACTGACGCTCATAAAAAGCATCATTAAAGTAAAGAAAACATTATTGCTCGTTTTTTTAATCATCTTTTGTATCCTTTGTCTCACCATGTTCTTTACGCTGTTTATTCACGATTCGAGCCGCTACTTCCTCTTCCCTACCCGGATAGCGATTCGTTTCATTAAATTCTTTAACCAGTTTCTTATATTCTGATTCTCTTTTGGGGCTTGATCCAGTAGGCATAATTTCTCCTTTATCTCAATTTACCAAGTGTATGGCCAAGTAAATAAGTTAATGGTAATTTGAATCCTCTTTTATCAGTCGTAGAGCTAATTGCTTGTAAGAATAGGACGACATTACGTTTGAAACCCGTAATTATTTTTACACTTAAATTTGAATGAACTAACAGATGTTTTGAATGACTTACTAATTAATTCATTCAATTATTTGTTAGTGGGATTATTAATATTGATGCAAATTATTTAATAAAAAAACATTTTTAACATATTGAAACTTTTCGTTACTAGCACTCTCATAATGAGAGTGCTAAAATAGTTTCTTAGTATTACTTATTAATTAAAGGAGTTTTATCATAAACGCTTTAACAATACCGTCAATTTCATCTCTTGATAGCTTTGATCAGTACATGCGTGCGATTAAGGCTTTCCCGCTATTGAGCGCAGAGGAAGAATATGATTTGGCCACTAAGCTCAAAAATAATAACGATTTAGACGCAGCGCAAACATTAATTGTTTCGCATTTGCGCCTAGTTGCTAGTATTGCGCGTGGCTATTTAGGTTATGGTTTGCCACAATCAGACCTTATTCAAGAAGGCAACATTGGTTTGATGAAAGCGGTTAAACGCTTCGATCCAGACCGTGGTGTGCGCTTAGTTTCCTTTGCGATGCATTGGATTAAGGCCGAAATGAATGAATACATTGTGCGTAACTGGCGTTTGGTTAAAACGGCGACCACCAAAGCACAACGTAAATTATTTTTCAATTTGCGTAGCATGAAAAAAGGCTTTGATAGCCTACATACTGATGAAGTGAACCGCATTGCGCTTGAACTAAACGTAAAACCAGAAGAAGTGATGGAGATGGAATATCGTTTGAATGGCCAAGAGATTTCACTGGATGCACATGTGGACGATGATGGCGATGAAAGCTTCAGCCCGATTGCTTATTTAGAAGATGAAAACCCTGAACCATCAGAGTTTTTAGCGAATCAACAATCTGAAAAACTACAATCAGCCAGCTTAAGTAAAGCTTTAATGAGTTTGGATGAGCGAAGCCGTCGCGTGTTAGAAGCGCGCTGGTTAACTGAGACTACAACGCTGACCTTGCATGATTTAGCGGCTGAGTTTGGTGTTTCTGCGGAACGTATTCGCCAGATTGAGCAGAAAGCGATGCAGAAAATTAAAGGCGCGATGTTAGCGGCTTAATTGAGTTAAATTATTTATTTTGCAATAAAAAAGCCGACATCTAGTCGGCTTTTTTTACATACTTAACACTTATTTTTGCTCGATTTTTTCAGCAAGTTTATTTTAAAGCTAAGCCACTTTTGCTTCCGGCTCATTTTCAAAAGCCAGTGCATTACCCATATGTTGACGCAAGACTTTTAAATCAGTCATTTGCGCACGAATACTTTTTTCAATATTTTCCAATTCTAAAATACGGTCTTCCAATGTATCGGTCGCTTTGTAAATACGTTTAATACTTTCTAAACGGCGACGCAGCTGCAATTGGTGTTCACGTACTTGCGATTCCATCGGCGCAATCACTGCTTTTAGCCAATTTTCCACATCGCGGTTCGCCACTTCATACACATGAATCACGCGACTTGCCAAAGTTTCAAAGAACTTAGTAGTTAACGTCATTTTCTCATTGGCAATCATATTAAAAGCGGTATTGAACTGCTCTTTGTATGCACGCTCTAGCTTTGCCAACTCTTTTTGATAGCGCAAAGTTGAAAATGCTGGCGGTTCAGATTTACGTAAGCCGTGTTCTTTAGAGAACTTATCGTACATCACATCCATCATTTTTTTAATCTCATCGATTTGTGCATCAGATGAAATGAGGCGACCTTTAAGATCCAAGAAAAAGTTGTCCATCGCTTCACGAATCGTTTTAGTGAAACTGGCTTTAATCATCGTTTCACGTGTGGTATGTACCTGCACTTTCAACGCCTCCATACCCAATAACGTAAATAATTTATTGGTTTGTTGAGAGAACACGCTACGTAATGCTTGAAAGCGTTGCAAACCTTTTTCAAAGTTTTCTTTGTCCACTTTGACTTTGTTCATCATGTGTTCAACAACGTCTTCATTTTTGCCACGCAAACCGCGCAATTCGTCCAACTGTTCAACCACGCCAGCAACCCGTGATTCTAAAATCATATTTGAGTTGCTGATTAAATCTTCAATCTCATTCTTAGTATTATCGCGAACGATTTCCTTTTTAGAAGGAATTAATTCATCAGACAATGCCTTTTCAAGCTCTGGCAAACGGCTTTGTATTAATAGCGCTTCATCGCTGTTAATTTTTGCCAGCAACCCTTTTTGTGCAGAAGTTGGGAAAATTTGATTATTTTCTAAACCCAATAACTCAGCACTGGTTTTGATTTGCTTGTTAATCTCTTTTTCAATTTCTTTTTCGTTCTTTAGTTCATCCCAAAGCCCGTCGATTTTATTCAATACGGCTAGGCGGCCTTTTTGTTTCCAGCGTGTGCCGCTAATATATTGACGCCAAACATCAATTTCAGATTTTGTGACACCTGTATCTGCCGCCAAAATAAATAACACCGCATGCGCATTTGGCAACATATTGAGCGTTAATTCAGGCTCTGTACCAATCGCATTTAAGCCTGGTGTATCTAAAATCACCAAGCCTTGCTCTAGCAAAGGATGCGGGAAATTGATCATGGCATAACGCCAGCAAGGAATATCGATCGAGCCATCCTTGTTTAAACTCATGGCATCGTCACCGCTATTTGGATCATATAAACCAAATTTTTCGGCTTCTTCGGCAGTCACGCGTTTAGTGCTACTTACTTCTTTGAAAGCAGCAACCATGCTGTCGTTATTATCTACGTTGAATTCAATGACTTTCCATTCATCTGGATAGCGTTTGTATTCAGTAGTTGTCGCGTCGGATGAACGCGTTTCGATCGGCAACATGGCGATAGAGGTAGGTTTGCTTGCATCGTACAATAATTCAGTCGGGCACATCGTGGTGCGACCAGCGCTAGACGGTAGCAAACGTTGACCATAATCTGCAAAGAAAATAGCGTTAATCAACTCAGACTTACCGCGCGAGAACTCAGCGACAAAAGCGACGTTCAGTTTATCTTCACGTAAGCGCTCTAATAAATTAGTGATGCGTTGATCAATTTGTGCATCGTTCAACTCTTGCTCATTCAGCCAGCTACGATAATCACAAATGCTGTCAACTAGCGCTTTTCGCCATTCTGAATATGCCGCAAATTGATGCGCTAATTTATTTTCTGCCATTATTGCCCCTTACAAATGTTTTTAGGATTTATTCTTCTGTTATACCTAAGCTTTTGTATCCAAATTTGCGACTTTATTGCTCGAAACCACTTTATCACATCGTTGATTACATTTAAATAAATCAACGCTATTATGCAGTGGAATTGATTTGGTTTCTGATGAAAGGTTAATATTTAACGACAAGCGGTTAATTAACTGGATTATTTGTGGTTAAAACCGCTAATCTATTGGGTGTAATGCATGTTCTGTTATCATTCTGATTTGATTATTTCGCAGTCCATAAATGAGCGGTTTAAACCTAAATTCACCACGTCCTATCGATATTCGCTTACATCAAGCATCACGTTTGCTGGAGATTAAATTCGATAACAATATGGAATGCATGCTTTCGTGTGAATTTTTGCGGGTATATTCACCATCAGCCGAAGTGCGCGGCCATGGCGCAGGACAAGAAACGCTGCAAATTGGTAAAGAAGACGTGAATATTAGCGCCATCGAACCTGTCGGTAATTATGCAGTCAAGCTAGTGTTTAGCGATGGCCACGATACAGGCTTGTATTCATGGGATTATCTGTACGAATTGGCTGAAAACTATCAAGCAATGTGGCAAGACTATGTGTCTAAACTTGAGATGGCTGGGCACAAAAGAAAAGATATTTAAAAACTAAATAGTCAAAAATTAAAAGTAAGCACATGCAAGGGAAAAAACATGACTGATAAAACCACACATTTCGGCTTTAAAACGATTAATGAGCCAGAAAAACAGCAAAAAGTTGGCGAAGTATTTCATTCTGTCGCCAGCAAATATGATGTGATGAACGATGTGATGTCCGCTGGTTTACATCGCGTTTGGAAGCGTTTTGCGGTGGATATCAGCGGCGTGAAAGCAGGCGACCATGTATTGGATATCGCTGGCGGCAGCGGCGATTTATCTAAATTATTTGCAAAAAAAGTGGGTAAAGATGGCACGGTCACTTTAACGGATATTAACGCATCGATGTTAGCTGTTGGACGCGATCGTATGATAGACGCAGGGCTTAATGTGCCCGCAATGCAATGTAATGCCGAACAATTGCCCTTTGCTGATAACAGCTTTGATTGCGTGATCGTAGCGTTTGGTTTGCGCAATATGACGCATAAAGATATTGCGCTAAAAGAAATGCAGCGTGTGTTAAAAATCAGCGGCAGATTGTTGGTCTTGGAGTTTTCGACCGTCTGGCAACCATTACAAAAACTATACGACGTATATTCATTTAAATTACTGCCGTTTATGGGCAAATTAATCGCCAAAGATGCAGAAAGTTACCAGTATTTGGCCGAAAGTATTCGCATGCATCCAGACCAGGAAACATTGAAGCAAATGATGCATGACGCGGGTTTCGGTAAAGTGGATTATCACAATCTCAATGCAGGCGTTGTCGCCTTACACAAAGGCTATAAAACTTAACCCTCAAAAAAGATTAATTTTTTTAACTATATTTTAAATTCTACTTATTACAAGCTGTGAAAATTCAAACTGAATTAATCAAATCATGCTAAAGCCTTTAGTCACGCGTTTTCTGCAACATATCACCAATCAAAATAATTGGTCACGCGCCTATCTGGTCAGCTTTGCGGGCAAAGTCGTGCAATTTGATTTTGTTTTAATCAAAGCTAACCTGACGATTTTGGAAGATGGCAGCTTAAGTCTTGCATGCGAATCGGCGCAGCCTGATGCATTTATTCATATTCCGCCCAGTTTGGCATTACGTTTGCTGGCTAAAGATGATGCTGCAAAAATGCAAATCAAAATCGATGGCGACACGCATCTAGCCACAGAACTCAGCAAAATATTGCAGCAAATGCGTTGGGATATTGAAGAGGATTTAAGCCATTTGGTCGGCGATATTACCGCCAGTAAATTGGGAGAAACAACACAAAAAGTGCTGCATGAAACCAAAAAGCAAAGCGTTAATTTAGCAGAAATGCTCACCGAATATTGGCAGGAAGAAAATCCTGTGGTCGCAAAAAAACGCCATGTTGAGCAGTTTAATCATGACGTGGATAGCCTAAAAAGCGATATCGCGCGTTTTGAAAAGAGACTGCAAAAACTCAATCAAAAAATAACAAACCCAACAGAAAGTTAACCCGATTAAATGCATTATTTTCGGCTATTTGTCATCATTTTCATTCTGTTGAAATTCGGACTGGATGAATTTATCGGTGAACATATTACGTTTAAACCGTTACATAAAGTTATTAAAGCGGTCTTTTTTTGGCGTAATACCTCTTTACCAAAAGGCGTCAGACTACGTTTAGCATTGGAAAAACTAGGTCCACTTTTTGTTAAGTTTGGACAAATGCTTTCTACCCGCCGCGATCTACTGCCGCCAGACGTCGCAGATGAATTAGCTAAACTACAAGACCAAGTACCGCCTTTTGCTTTTGAAGAAGTACAAAAAAGTATCGAAGCTGCGTTTGGTTTGCCGCTAGATTCAATATACAGCCAATTCGACCCCATCGCGGTTGCCAGCGCATCGGTTGCACAAGTACATTTTGCGCATCTACATGATGGGCAAGAAGTGGCGGTTAAAGTATTACGGCCTGGTATTGCAAAAGTCATCAGCCAAGATTTATTACTATTGAAATCATTGGCTTGGCTGCTGCAAACAGTTTCGAGCGAAGGAAAACGTTTAAAGCCTTTAGAAGTGGTAGATGAATTTGCGCGCCACACAAAACATGAGTTAGACCTCACTTTAGAAGCTGCCAATTGTAGTCATTTAGCGCGCAACTTCGCGCCAAAAGACGATGTACGCGCGCGTTTACTTATCCCCGAAGTATATTGGGATTATTGCCGCAAAGAAGTAATGACCATGCAGCGCATGTACGGCACGCCGATTAGTCAAATTGAAGTGCTGCGCGCTAATAATATCGACATTACAAAACTCGCGCACGATGGCGTTGAGATATTTTTCACACAAGTGTTCCGCGATGGATTCTTTCATGCGGATATGCATCCAGGCAACATTCAAGTCGCCAATGAAGGACCAAATAAAGGCAAATATATTGCGCTTGATTTTGGCATTATGGGTAGCTTAAGTGATATCGATAAATATTATCTAGCACGTAATTTTCTGGCTTTTTTTAATCGGGATTATCGTGATGTAGCGGTTGCGCATATTGAATCGGGCTGGGTGCCAAGAGATACCAATATTGAAGAATTGGAAACTGCAGTGCGTGCGATTTGTGAGCCGATTTTTGACAAGCCGCTTAAAGATATTTCTTTTGGCCGCACTTTATTAAGTCTTTTCCAAATGTCACGTCGCTTTGGCGTGGTGATTCAACCGCAATTGGTGATGCTGCAAAAAACACTATTGAATATTGAAGGCTTAGGGCGTGATTTAGACCCTAATATTGATTTATGGCAGACCGCAAAACCGTTCTTGAATCGTTGGATGAGTGAACAAATCGGCTGGCGCAGTATTGCCAACACATTTAAAAAAGAACTGCCTTTTATCTTAAAAAACACGCCGCAAATGCCACGATTGGTACACCAATTTTTAACGCAACAGACTGTGGCAGAGCAATATACACCCATGCATCAAACAATCCACACCCTGATCAAGGTACAAAAAAATCAGGCACGTTGGCAAAAGTGGCTGGCTATAGCGGTCGTTGTGCTGGTTTTGCTACAATCTGTCAGTTTGGTGATTTTTCTGCTGCATTAACAAGCTTCAAAATTCCCATTAAAAATTATAAGTAGAATCACTTTAAGGAATATTCGTGCTCATCTGGTTTGTGATTGCCTACTTGCTTGTTTCTATTGGTATTGGCCTAGCTGCCGCAACCCGCGTTAAAAACACAAAAGATTATGCTGTCGCTGGGCGGCATTTGCCGCTTCCCATCGTGATGGCAACCGTTTTTGCAACCTGGTTCGGCGCAGAAGCAGTATTTGGCGTTTCAGCCACTTTTGTGCGCGAAGGCTTAAACGGTGTGGCCGCCGATCCATTCGGCTCAAGTATGTGTTTGATTATTGCTGGCTTCTTCTTCTCTACTCAACTATATAAGCTCAACATCATCACGCTTGGTGATTTTTACCGCATGCGTTACAACCGCACAGTCGAAGTGCTGACAACTATTGCAATCGTCATTTCATATTTAGGCTGGGTCGCCGCGCAGATTAAAGCGCTTGGGCTAATCTTTAATATGATCACCAACGGCGCAGTCAGTGAAGATGCTGGCATGATTTTAGGTACGGCCATCGTGTTAACTTACACCACGCTAGGCGGCATGCTTTCAGTCGCAATATTAGATTTTGTGCAGATGATCGTAGTGATTGGCGGCCTGCTTTATATCGGCAGTATTGTGTCCGGCATGACTGGCGGCGTAGCGCCTGTGATCGAGCATGCAAGAGCCGCAGGT
>Ga0247736_10000100_pt1 | contig 33294 bp, 25 predicted proteins | sample UWRJL193509B2_FD_180935 | JGI IMG/M metagenome (GOLD analysis project Ga0247736, IMG submission 180935) | Plant litter microbial communities from Arlington Agricultural Research Station in Wisconsin, United States - UWRJ-L193-509B-2 | ecosystem: Environmental > Terrestrial > Plant litter >...
TGATTTTAGGAAAACCAGATAATGAGGTAAAGCAAAACCAGTAATTAACATAAATTATTAGTCCTAATGTGTCAAGTGATATCCGTATAAGACACCCAAATTTAGTATAACTATACTTTAAACTTACCTTTAGTATACGTTAAAAGTAAAGTAGAGGTATTTATGTAGTAAATTTGCAGTACGTATGGGGTAAACATGATACGGCTTCAATACAGTTCATATACAGCTAGTTATTGTGTTCTTACAAACCAGTATGCAACCCGTATCAGAACACAGCTTAGGGATGTTGACTATTTTCAGGGGGCTAATTATGGGCTTTTGATCCAAAATTTAAAGTAGATTATCTAATAATTCTCCAATTTTTGAATTTAATAGTAGTTTGCAAGTTGGAGAGTGGTCAGCACATTTGGCCTTTAATCATTATTCCTATATTTGACAGAATTATATTTTTTTATGGTAGATTTTAATCGTTTTACACTAGCCAACGGCTTACGTGTTCTGGTGCACGAAGATGATACAACCCCTATGGCGGTATTAAATATCCTATATGATGTTGGCGCAAGGGATGAAGAGGCGGATAAAACCGGATTTGCGCATCTTTTTGAGCATTTAATGTTCGGTGGGTCCGTAAATATCCCCAGTTATGACGAACCTCTGCAAAGGGTAGGAGGGGAAAACAATGCTTTTACGAGTAATGATATTACAAACTATTATATCACTTTGCCGGCAACTAACCTCGAAACCGCTTTTTGGCTGGAAAGTGACCGTATGCTAAGTCTCGCATTTTCTGAAAAAAGCCTTGAAACACAACGTAACGTAGTTTGTGAAGAATTTAAGCAAAGATATCTGAACCAGCCTTATGGCGATGTGTGGTTAAAGCTCAGACCGCTTGCGTATAAAAAACACCCCTATCAATGGGCAACCATCGGGCAGGACCTCGCACAGATAGAAAATGCATCAATGGAAGATGTTAAGGCCTTTTTCAAAAAACATTACAATCCGCAAAATGCAATTATGGTAGTGGGCGGAAATGTTAAAACCGATGATATTAAAATCATGGCGGAAAAATGGTTTGGCTCTATTCCTGCAGGGGAGAAGTATGTAAGGAACCTGCCACAGGAGCCTGTGCAAACGGAAGCACGCTCAGAAACTGTGCATGCAAATGTACCGCTAAATGCTTTTTATATGGCTTTCAAAATGCCGGCACGCAGGGACCAGGATTATCAGGCATATGACTTGATGGCGGATGTGCTTTCGCAGGGCCAGTCATCCCGTTTATACAACAGTTTATTAAAAGAACAGCAGTTATTCAGTGATGTCCACGCCTATATTACAAGCAGCATGGATGAAGGGCTTTTTATTGTTGAAGGAAAGCTGGGTGAAGGCGTTACTGTCGAAGATGCAGAAAAAGCAGTATGGGCCGAACTGGAGAAAATATCTACTGAGCAGGTAACTGAAACTGAACTTACCAAAGTTAAAAACAAGTCTGAATCCATTATGGTATTTGCTGAGATGAGTTTGCTTGATAAAGCAATGAACCTTGCTTATTATGAATTGCTGGGTGATGCTGCGGGTTTAAACACGGAGATAGACAAATATCTTGCTGTTGATGCCGCAACAATATTAAACGCTGCCAAAAAGACTTTCGTTAGAGAGCAATGTTCAACTTTATACTATTTAACTGCACAACATGCTTGATCGTACGCTGATACCTGAGTCTAAACAGGTAAATGACATAAATTTTATTGCCCCTCAAAAACAAGAACTCAATAATGGAATTAAGGTTTTTACCATTAATGCAGGCAAGCAGGAACTGGTACGGATAGAATTTGTATTTGAAAATGTTAACTGGCAGGAGTCAAAACCATTGCAGGCGATTGCAGTGAGCCACCTGATCAATAACGGTACAAAAACTTTGTCGGCACGAGAAATTGCTGACAAGGTGGACTACTATGGTGCATTTCTGCAAACGGATTATGGTGCAGATCAATCCAGTATTAAAATATATACACTTAATAAACACCTTGCAGCAGTTTTGCCAATTGTATGGTCGATATTAAATGAGAGTGTCTTCCCGCAGGAAGAACTGGATCTTTTTAAACAAAACCAGCAGCAATCACTGAAGGTTAGTTTGCAGAAGAATGACTTTATTGCCAGGAAAAACTTTGCACATGCCATATTTGGTCAGTCTACTTATGGATCGAGCATCGAGCTGGAGGACTATCAGGCTATAGAACGTGCTGAACTGACTTCTTATTTCAGTGCCGCCTACAAACCGGAAAACTGTACCGTATTTGTTGCGGGGAAATTTGAAGCAGCAGAATTTGACTTGCTGAACAGTATTTTCGGAAAAGATTGGGATAACCATGAATCTTCTACTGTAAACAAATTTTCTTTCGGCAGCCACGAAAAGGGCGAATTGTTTATCGAAAGACCAGACGCCATCCAGTCGGCCATAAGAATGGGTACATTGAGCATCAACAGGACACATCCGGATTTTGCTGGTTTCCAGGTTATGAACTGCCTTTTGGGTGGATACTTCGGCTCCCGTCTGATGGCTAATATCCGTGAGGACAAAGGCTACACATATGGCATTGGTTCCGCAATCGTTTCCATGAAAGATGCGGGATACTTTTTTATTGCAACAGAAGTAGGGGCAGATGTTTGTACAAGCGCATTAACTGAAATCGAAAAAGAGATCAGCTTGCTGAAATCTGAACTGGTATCTTCGGAAGAGCTGGACCTGGTAAGAAGCTATATGCTGGGCTCAATGCTGGGCAGTTTAGAGAATGCTTTTTCTCATGCGGATAAATTTAAAAACATTTACTTTTCTGGCTTGGGCTATGACTATTATGATAATTATATCCGTACCGTAAAAACGATTACTGCGGCTGACCTGATGGCGCTGGCCAACAGGTATCTGATTACCGACGATTTTGTTAAAGTTGTTGTAGGAAAAAAATAAATATTTACAATACTGGCTAATTAATTTTAGCCAGTATTGCTTTTTGTTTATCTGCCAGATAGATCCTTTTATAAAAATCGACCAGTTCATTGTACTTTTCTGCGGGGTATTGTTTGCTGTTGATCAGCTTCATCCGGGTGTAAACAATCGTATTGTCCTTTACCACAGCCTTTGCAGTGTATTTTCCGAATTCAGATTCCAGTATGATATCTTTAGGGATAAACTCTATTTTGTATCCTGCCGGGATGGTGTAAACAATCTCATCGTTATCCATAAAACCATAGGTTTGCTCAAAGGGCGTTTTCCTGTTCTCTACCTTTCTCGGTACGCTTTCCGTTCTGTTCAGCAGGTTCAAAACCAGAAATAATTTATCACCACCCTCGCTAAACATTTGATTGCTCGTTAGCGAGATCGATCCCTGCATTTCAGGAACTATTTTGTTCAGCTGCCGGAAGTTTGCTGAAGTAATTTCCATATCTGGAATGCCAAGGTTATTAACCAGTCTTTTACGCAAATCAGTGGGCTCGAGCAGGCTCATGATTAAATGATCTTCATATTGGGCAGCACCATATTTGGTTTTGATTGTAATTTTTGCTTCTCCATCTGCCGATAACGCTACATCAGCAATTGTATTTTGGAAATTATCTTCAGGTTTATAAACCGGCGTCCGGATTAATTTTCCTCCCTCCTCCGTAATTAATAACACGGTCCTGTTAGAATTATCATTTCCGACAAAACCAACAGGTTTGTATTGACTTGTACATTCCAGCCAGGTCGTATCCTTTTTTGAAGGAACACACAGGATCATATGGTTCGTCTGCCCGAAACTGGCATATGCAGGGTTTATAGAGGGTTTGCCAGAACCGAGTATAACGAGGTTTGATTGAATGCCGGCTTCTGCTAAGAGCGTTTTCATATAGTTAGATAATGCTTTGCAATCACCATAATTGACAGATGCTACTTTATCTGCTGCGATAGGCTTCCAGCCTCCAATACCCAGCTGAATGCTAACGTATCTGGTTTGCGATTGCAGGTAACGGTATAGGATCTCAATCTTTTCCTTATCAGTTTTGGCATTGGTAATTAATGCCTTTACTTCTGATTTAACATGATCGGGCAGGATTTGGGGATCATTACTTAACTGGTATGTCCATGCACCAAGATTTTTCCAGTTTTCTACATTCCCTTTTATATTATCATATTCAAATTTATTAGGTGCGCAGGTCATCCATGGGGTGATAGTCGTCAGGCCAGTGCTCATGGGTTCATACTCCAGCGGCAAAACATTTTGGCATGCCCACTTATAAAGTACCTTGTTATTTACTATTGCGGAGTCAGTTTTTAAGCCTGTACTCTTGAGATATTTAAAAGTAATATCTTTTGGAATCTCTAAAACATAACTGGACTTCTGTATGGCACAATCGTAGAATTTAACAGGGTACCATGATGGGAAGCCGACATAGCCGTTGAAATCTTCTTCGTAACTGTACTCCACTGTAAAAGGGTAGGATGCATTGAGAAAAACCAGCTTTTTCATCCTGATGTCATCGTACATGTTTCCGTTATCGGTAATGCTCTCGTCTTTATAATCTGATGTTTTATATGTTTTTATTTTAGCACCTTTAGCATCATACATCGTTGCTTTCAGATTATAAATCGTAGAAAACTTATCATAATATTCAGACATAACAGCGCTGTTTTCGCCATTTTCTGTTAATATAGTAATCGCAGTTTTATAGCTGTAAGAAGCATTTCGCTCACTTTTAACAGTAAGGACCTGTTCTTCATTACGAACGATGACCGTTGAGTTTTTTAAAAGCTCTGCTGGTATATTTGCTACATCGTAAATTTGCTGTCCCTGAGCTGCGCCGCAAGCAACAGTGACCAGCAATAATAAATTGAAAAGGCTTAGTCTCATGATTTTTTAAATACTATCTGTTCGGCCTGTTTGCGAACAATGTTCTTGAATAGTTCTTTCAGATTGTAATATTCTTCTGCGGTAAATTTGGACTTTGCAATGTTAATCTTACTTCTGATTGATATTTTATTCTCCTCCTGGGCATAAATAATGCTGAATGAACCATCATTATCAGGCAGTTTGAATTTCTCACTCTTTGGTAATTTCTCCAGTTTATAGCTTGCCGGGAATTCGATGATAATCCTTAAATTCTCTTCTGTAGGGAACGCGAAATCTACCGGGAACTTTCTATCCTCGAGACGGAACGGATTTTCTTTAGTACGTTCAAACATCATCGGCATAAAATAAGCCAGGTTACCGGCATCTTCTATATTATCTTCAATAGTGATGTCCATAGATTCCGTAACGGGTAACTCCGGCTGGTCAACATTACTGATCTGGTAATTGGTGATTTCCAGTCCTGGTTTATCCGTCTTAAACTGTTTGATAAAATCGGCCTGATTTGTTGCCGACTGGTACCTGTTTCTTTTCATCAGACCCTGATAATAATCAGAGGTGATATTCAGTGTGCCTGTTAACTTATTATCCGTCCCCAGCTTTACAATGTATGTTATGTTCGACCTGCTTAGGTTGTTGTTTTCAATTAATATCCATTTACCGGTTTTGTTTTCCAGATTCAACTGGAGACCCTGATGATTTAAATTCTGGTAGCTGATTAGGTCATTCACATTATTCTTATCCGTAGCATCCAGCAAATGTGTAGTATCGTCAGTTTGAACTTGGACAATAACATTATTGAACTTTGCAGCCAGAGGGTAGCCCGGGTGTGCACCATTTCCCCTGGTACTGAGTAGAACCGGTGCGCTGTTTATCCCTGCATTGTTTAACATAGAAAGTAAAATCAGGTTTATTTCTGCAGAATTACCAGATTTCTTTTCCAGTACAGTACGTGGATTGGTTGCTTTCGTAAAGTCGCTGTACCTGTCATCCCATTTGATATTTTTTTTCACATAATCAAAAATCAGCGTCATTTTTTTCTCCTGATCAGTTTCGCCTTTGATAATCCCGGGTAAGAGACTTTTGATAAAATTATCCTTCCTGATATAACCACCAAAGTTTTCATCTTCCACCATTTTTGAAACGATCTGTTCCCATGTAGAACTATAATCCTTAACCCCGGAACCTGGAAAATTTGTAGAGGTCAGCTCAAATCCTATTTTGCTGACATAATCCTGCAGGGTAGTAATATAATTTTCATCTTTTATAGCTGGGATATTTTCGGCGTAATAATCGCTTCTCATCGATTTCGAATTTACTGTTCCCGCAGAAGAAGTTGTGGTGGACGGGATAAAATAAGATCGGCTGACCTCTGCCGGAGTAACCGCATTGATATCTACATAACCGCTCACATCAAACTTATACCTGTAATATTCTGGCATTTCAAAAGAAAAGTAGGAAAATTTGCAAGGGTAATCACCCTGGAAATACCAGTCATCTATATGGTAATAAAACTCAGATTTGGTTTTGTAGCGGAACTCAATAATGGACCCTTCTTTAACATTTGGAAGAGTAAATTTTTTAACGATGTGGTTTTTGTCGAGCTTACTCGAAAACTTGGCTTCGCTGTTCAGTTTACTTGTTACGATCTTACCATCTGTCAGATTATAGGTTGCTCCGTTCATGAAATCCAGTTTTTCTTCCGAGCCGCTATCTCCCCTGTATAACTGGACTTCCATATTGGCCAGGTCGTACGCATTTTTGTTAATCACCTTATAACGTACATGTCTTTCAAAGACATATACGAAGCCGCCTGTTGAGGTACTGATATCAAAATAACCTTTGCCTACATCAAAAATCTTAAGAGCAGCAGCGGCAGAGTCGGCACCAAAACATTTCACCCCGAAATCAGCAGCATCTATTTTTCCAAACTTATAAACAGATAAATCACTCACTTTTTTTTCTGATGGCTTTTTTTGAGCGGCAGCGGGAATTGAAAATAAAAGTAGTAAGACTAAAAGAGGGTTGAATTGTTTAAACATGAGCGTTAATTTGTAGTACAATATTACCTCAAAATTTCACAATAGAATAAAATAATTAAAAATAGTTTAAATTTTCAAAATGGGGAAAATTGTCGCAAGGATTTAATCTCAATGTCAATTTCCTTGCATTTAGACGCTAATAAAGTCAACAATTTCGGATTTGCAATAATTTGTGTAAATTTGCCCGGCAAGTAATAACTCCTAAAAATTATTTGCTATGCAACTCGATCCCCAAAAATTTATTGCCGAAGGACTAACATACGATGACGTACTATTAGTTCCAGCCTATTCCGAAGTGCTTCCCCGCGATGTTGATACCGGAAGTTATATCACAAAAAATATCCGTATAAACGTTCCTATAGCATCTGCAGCTATGGACACTGTTACAGAAGCAGGTCTTGCTATTGCTATTGCACAGGCAGGAGGTATAGGTATTCTTCATAAAAACATGAGCATTGAACGCCAGGCAGACGAGGTAAGTAAAGTTAAGCGTTCAGAGAGCGGGATGATCCAGGATCCGGTTACACTTCTTGCAGATGGTATCATCGCAGATGCTTTCCAGATCATGACCAAATATAAAATCGGCGGAATTCCTATTATTGATAAGGAAAACAAACTGGTTGGGATTATTACTAATCGTGATCTTCGTTTTCAAAAAGATATGCAGCGCCCGATTTCTGAGGTAATGACCAAAGAAAACCTGATCACTGCGGCAGAAGGAACAACTTTAATGCAAGCCGAAGAAATCCTTCAGGATTATAAGATTGAGAAATTACCTGTAATCGATAAAGACGGTAAACTCGCCGGATTAATTACATTTAAAGATATTCAGAAATATAAAAATTACCCTAAAGCCTGTAAAGACGAACGCGGCAGGCTACGGGTTGGTGCTGCTGTTGGTGTGGCGGCCGACAATATCGACCGTGTTGCTGCATTAGTGGCTGCGGGAGTAGATGTGGTAACTGTTGATACTGCACACGGACATTCCAAAGGGGTAATAGATATGGTAAAAGCTATTAAAGCACGTTTCCCAGAGCTACAGGTGATTGCAGGTAATATCGCTACTGCAGATGCCGCCAGGGCTTTGGCAGCAGCAGGGGCCGATGCAGTAAAAGTAGGTATCGGACCGGGTTCTATTTGTACAACACGAATTATCGCAGGTGTGGGAGTACCTCAGCTATATGCCGTTTATGAATGCGCACAAGCTTTAAAAGGCACTGGCATCCCGGTTATTGCCGACGGCGGGATCAAACAAACCGGTGATATTGTGAAAGCACTCGCTGCCGGAGCAAGTTCTATTATGGCTGGCTCGCTATTCGCAGGAGTAGAAGAGTCACCAGGGGAGACGATCATTTACGAAGGACGTAAATTCAAATCTTACCGGGGTATGGGATCAGTAGAAGCCATGCAGCAAGGGTCTAAAGACCGTTATTTCCAGGATGAAGAAGATGTAGTTACCAAATTAGTTCCGGAAGGGATTGTAGGAAGGGTTCCTTATAAAGGTACACTTTCGGAGGTAATCTATCAGATTGTTGGCGGATTGAGAGCAGGAATGCACTACGTTGGTGCTGCAACGATAGAAGATCTGCAAGCGGCTAAATTTGTAAGGATTACCGCAGCAGGAATGAGAGAAAGTCACCCGCATGATATTTCTATCACTAAAGAAGCCCCAAATTATTCTCGTTAGTAAGCGAATAACAATATATATAAAGCTGTTCGGCACTAAAAGGTGTTGAACAGCTTTTTTTTATCCCGGAAGTTGCATTATATGGCGGTAATTTTCTTAGACGGGAAAATTGAATTGGGAAGTATTACGTCGAAATGCGCTCCTTCTCTCTGTCTTTTATTTGATATATTTACAGCCTTCAATAAGGAAATATATGAGAAATAGTATACTGCTTGAGATCAATGATGTACACATTAATGATTTTGATCAAAAACTTCAGGTACCCGAATTTATCGAAAACATGGATGGCGGAGTTAGGGTTTTGTTTTATGATATTGATGCTTTAAAGCAATATCAGGAAAATATTTTATCAGGAGACGATCAGGCAGATGGTTTGGATGAGAAAAGAGAACTGAAGAATAAAATTAATGCGGAACTGGTTGCGGCTTTGAATGATAACCAGGTTGTTCTGGATTCTGTTAAAGCTTATGCAAAAGCACTATTCCAATTTGTAACAAAAAGAGAAGGCCACAGACAAGATAAATTAGTGATTTTAGATGAGATGCTTGCCGGGATGCAGGAAGCGTTAAATAACTGGGAACTCGACAAGGCTGTCAGTGAGGCAACTTACGAACTGGGAACTGTGGTTTTAAACCATAATCTGACTTTTAATACTTATGCCCATAATGATGTTGATTACAATTTTGAGCAAATCAGGAACCAGTTAATCATTGATTTAACGGCTTTAAAGAACGGTATGACCGTTTAAGTTTATGAAATAATTGCCTTGAGTTATCTCTGAGGCAGGTGAAAATATATTATAAAATCTTCTATGAATTCAATTTGTGTGTATTGCGGTGCAAACTTCAACGGTGATCCGGTATTACGGTCGGCTATTTCAGAACTGGCGCAGGTATTTGCTGATCAGCAGATCCGCCTGATCTATGGCGGCGGCAGTGTTGGTGTGATGGGGCTTATTGCGGATGATGTTTTAGAACGCAAAGGATTGGTCACTGGTGTAATCCCTCAATTTCTCTTAGACCTGGAAGTAGGGCATAAGGAAGTCACTGAGTTAATTGTAACTGAAAATATGCACCAGCGTAAGCAGAAAATGGCTGATTTTGCTGATGGATTTATTATTCTTCCCGGCGGATTTGGTACACTCGAAGAATTTTTTGAAGTACTTACATGGCTGCAGCTTGGTTTGCATACTAAAGCGATTGGGGTATTAAATATCAACGGGTATTATGACCATTTATTTGCGCAGCTGGATGTAATGATTGAGCACCGTTTCCTGAAACAGCATAACCGCGATTTGGTAATTGACTCATCGGATCCTGCGGAACTGGTAGCAAAAATGAAAGCTTTTAAAGCTGCACCAGAAGATGTATGGTTTAAAGACAGGGACCTGATTTAGAACTGGTTTTATCGAGTGTATATCTTACAATAAGGCTATTTCCATCCATAAAATTTTATGATTGTCCTTGTTTTATTTGGCGGAATACTTTTATCTTGCCTCAATGGACATCGAATTCAATAAAAACGAGGATATCAACAAACAGCTCGTATATGATTTAAAAACGAGGCTGAAGACAATATATAAAGGTGGCGGGGAGAAAAGTGCGGCTAAGCAAAAAGAAAAGGGGAAAATGCTTGCCCGCGAAAGAGTTGCTTACCTGATTGATCCTGAAACAGAATTTCTCGAAGTAGGTGCTTTTGCTGCGGATGGCATGTATGCCGAGCAGGGGGGATGCCCTTCTGCCGGAGTAGTATGCGGTATTGGTTATGTTTCCGGCCGCCAGTGTATGATCTTAGCGAATGATGCTACTGTTAAAGCTGGTGCCTGGTTTCCTATGACAGCAAAGAAAAATCTTCGCGCCCAGGAAATAGCTATGGAAAACAGGCTTCCTGTAATTTATCTGGTAGACAGCGCAGGGGTTTACCTGCCGATGCAGGATGAAATTTTTCCTGATAAGGAACACTTCGGAAGAATGTTCAGGAACAATGCAATGATGTCTGCGGATGGTATAGTGCAGATCTCTGCCATCATGGGATCGTGTGTTGCCGGTGGAGCTTATTTACCTATCATGAGTGATGAGGCGATGATTGTTGAGGGCACCGGTTCCGTTTTTTTAGCAGGTTCTTATCTGGTTAAATCTGCTATTGGTGAAGAAGTTGATAATGAAACATTGGGGGGGGCAACTACGCATTGTGAAATCTCCGGTGTGACCGACTACAAACATCCGAACGACCAGGCTTGCCTGGATAGTATCCGTAATATTATGAGCATGCTCGGGGAGCCTCAGTCTGCAGGTTTCAGCCGAATCAAACCCGTTTTGCCTAAAGCAAATCCTGAAGAAATATATGGAATACTTCCCGAAAACCGGGAAAAACAATATGATATGCTCGAAATTATCAACCGTTTGGTCGACGATTCTGAGTTTGAAGAGTATAAAAAGCAATACGGACAAAGCATACTTTGTGGTCTGGCAAGGATAGATGGCTGGGCGGTAGGTATTGTAGCAAACCAGCGAAAAGTAGTAAAGTCTAAAAAAGGAGAAATGCAGTTCGGCGGGGTAATTTATTCTGATAGTGCCGATAAGGCTGCGCGTTTTATTATGAACTGTAACCAGAAAAAAATACCGCTGGTTTTTCTGCAGGACGTAACAGGCTTTATGGTTGGCAGCCGGTCTGAACAGGGTGGTATCATTAAAGACGGTGCAAAAATGGTGAATGCGGTAGCTAATTCTGTGGTACCTAAGTTTACTATTGTGATTGGCAATTCTTACGGGGCGGGAAATTACGCCATGTGCGGTAAGGCGTACGACCCAAGGTTGATTTATGCATGGCCGAGTGCCAAAATAGCTGTCATGGGAGGCTCGCAAGCGGCAAAAACTCTTTTGCAGATCCAGGCGGCCTCACTAAAAACCAGGGGAGAGACAATCACGCCAGAGAAAGAAGCAGAAATGCTTAAAGAGATTACCGATAAATATGATAGCCAGACTACGCCTTTTTACGCCGCGTCGAGATTATGGGTGGACGGTATTATTGATCCTCTGCATACCCGTAAAGTAATTTCTATGGGTATTGAAGCCGCTAACCAGTCGCCGATAAAAAGACAATTCAATGTCGGGATTATACAGACCTAATTCTTAAATTTGATACTACTATGAAAAGAACAGTCTTCTGTATATTGCTATTGATAATAGGGTTAAATGGTTATAGCCAGGTTAAATCTATTATGCTCGACCGTACCGATGTAATTACACAGGATTCTACCCTGGCTTTCTCTTATGCTGTGTTTGGCAAAATCGCAGGTGACAGTTTATACTCTTTCAAAAAGTTTGATTTTGAAGGTATACTGCTAGCTTCCGGCACCTTTAAGGATGACAGTTTGCGTGTTCCGCATGGTAACTTTATTTATTATGACTGGATTACGCCCGGCAATAACCCGGTGGATGACAGTTATCAGATAAAAGGCAAAGAGCGGTTTGTTTCTGTAACAGGAAGGTTTATAGACGGAGCGCAGGCGGGACGGTGGATCAGTTATTATCCGGATGGGAAAATGAAGCAGATCGTTACTTACTATAAAGGGATTATCCATGGTGCTTTCCAGACCTTCGATTTAAACGGTAAGCCTCAGGTTTGGGGCCTGTATGTTTCAGGAAAAAAGCAGGGCGCATGGATGCTCGATGGCGGAAAACAAGAGAATATTTATGTCCGTGATGAATTAATCTCCTCTCTCAGAGGTAAAAAACTCCGGGATAAGCAAGCACAAAGTCAAAATTCGAATTAAGGGCACTTAACTTTTGTGCATACCCTTATTAAAGCTTAATTTTGTACAATGGTTTAACAAGCCATTGCGTGTACTGTATTAACGGTAGCGCTAAAAAATATATATGATGAATACTTCTCAAGAAATCGAACACGTTCAATGCCTGATCATTGGTTCAGGTCCTGCAGGATATACAGCAGCTATCTATGCTGCCAGAGCAGATTTAAAGCCAATTTTATATACTGGTATGGAAGCTGGCGGTCAGTTAACGCAAACTACCGATGTTGATAATTTTCCTGGTTATCCCCAGGGAATCATGGGACCTGAAATGATGGAAGATTTCCGTAAACAGGCAGAACGTTTTGGAACTGATATCCGTTTTGGTTATGTAAGTTCAGTAGATTTTTCTTCAAAACCGCATAAAGTTGTAGTAGACGAAATCAAAACCATTACGGCAGATACGGTAATCATTTCTACAGGTGCTACAGCTAAATGGCTGGGGTTACCTAGTGAGCAGCATTACAATGGTTTTGGCGTTTCTGCTTGTGCAGTATGTGATGGTTTCTTTTTCAGAGGACAGGATGTTGCCATCGTTGGTGCGGGAGATACAGCTGCTGAAGAAGCTACTTATTTAGCAAAATTATGTAAAAAAGTATATATGCTGGTTCGCCGCGATGAATTCAGAGCTTCTAAAGCAATGGTACACCGTGTATTGAATACACCAAATATTGAAGTGATCTATAATTCTGAGGCTAAAGAGGTTTTAGGTAATGGTAAAAATGTAACGGGACTAAAAATCCACAATAATCAAACAGGGGCAGATTCTGATATTGAGGTTGAAGGTTTCTTCGTTGCTATTGGCCACAAACCCAATACAGATATCTTTAAAGGCTGGTTGGAGATGGATGATACCGGCTACCTTAAAACGATTCCTGGAACTACAAAAACAAATGTTGAAGGTGTTTTTGCAGCAGGGGATGTACAGGACCACTATTACCGTCAGGCAGTAACTGCTGCAGGTTCTGGCTGTATGGCTGCACTTGACGCAGAGCGTTATCTGGCTGCTAAAGAAGATGAAGTAAAAGTTTTATCTTAAATTTCAGCTCAGTATTTTCGAACTCAATTTTTTTATAAAGTATAATCAGGTCCGCTGTAACTAGCGGGCCTTTTTGTTGCCGGTTGATTCCAGCTGAGTCATCAGTAACCAATCAAAAAATGTGTAAATAACGATCTAAACTGTTTTAAGCCGTTGCTAAAACCCATTAATATGTCTTTATGCCATTTTTTTAATGTTCTTGCCGGTGAATAAAAGATATGCAGTGGTTATAAAGTTATAATTGTCGATAAATTCTACTCATTTACCGGAATAAAATTCGGCTTTTTTTGTATTTCGCTGTTTTTATTATAATTTCAGCATATGAAGAAACTTAATCTGGTGGCTTTACTACTCCTACTATTAGCTGTTAAAGTGAAGGCACAAAACGGTGTGCACCAGCAATCCACTGTATATGAATGGCCTGCGGATAAAGAGGTGAAAGCAAAACTCGACAAATGGGAAGATCAGAAATTTGGTATGCTGATTCATTGGGGCCTATATGCCGTTCCAGGTATTATAGAATCCTGGGAACTTAATTCTGAAAGCTGGATCGAAAGAGATAGTACTGTCGCATACGAAGATTATAAAAAATGGTATTGGGGATTAAGTAAAACGTTTTACCCATCTAAATTTAATCCTGACCAGTGGGCAAAAGCGGGTAAAGATGCAGGTATGAAATACATGATTTTTACAACAAAACATCATGACGGTTTCGCGATGTTTGATACCAAACAATCTGATTTTAATATTGCATCCGGACCTTTCAAGGATAATCCTAAAGCGGATGTCGCTAAATATGTTTTTGATTCTTTCAGAAAACAGGGGTTTATGATCGGTGCCTATTTTTCTAAGCCCGACTGGCATTCACAATATTTCTGGTGGTCTAAATATGCTACGCCCGACCGCAATACGAATTATGATATCCGAAAATATCCATGGCGCTGGAACCAGTTTAAGCAATTCTCTTACAACCAGATTGATGAGCTGATGCACAACTATGGATCTATAGATATTTTATGGCTGGATGGCGGATGGGTTCGTCCCCTGGAAACTGTTACTGATGAGGTGCGCAGCTGGGGTGCAGCGATCCCGGAGTGGAGCCAGGATATTGATATGCCAAAGATCGCAGGGATGGCACGCAAAGCGCAGCCCGGATTATTGATGGTAGACCGCACAGTGCATGGCCCGTACGAAAATTACCAGACACCAGAGCAGAAAATCCCTGAAAAGCAACTTGACCATCCCTGGGAGAGCTGTTTAACTTTGGGGAATGCATGGGGTTTTGTAGCTAATGACCAGTATAAAAAACCTGATGAAGTGATCCGATCGCTGGTAGAAGTCGTAGCCAAAGGGGGCAGCCTGCTGCTTGGTGTTGGTCCGAGGCCGGATGGCACTTTTCCTGATGTGGCAGTTTCGCGGTTAGAACAGATCGGAAAATGGATGAAGGTAAATGGTAAGGCAATTTACGGAACCCGGATAACTGCGGATTACCACAATGGTAATACATGGTTTACACAAAGTAAAGATCAATTGGTAAAGAATGCTGTATATTGTTTTAAACCAGACAGTGTGCTTTCATCAGTGATTGAGTGGGAAGGTAATGCACCAAAAAAAGGTGGTAAAATGATGTTGCTGAACAGTAATCAGCCAGTGAAATGGGAAATGAACGGAACTACGGTTAAAGTTCATCTTCCAAAATCGATACAAAATAGTCCTGATGTTTATGGTGCGCTAGCTTTTTCGTACCCTGTAAAATAACTAATTATGATTTTTAAATTTCCTATTAATAACCAGCTTAAGCGTCTTGCGCTGGTAAGTACAGTTTTTATGGCTTTAGCGAGCCGAGCTGATGCCCAGTCGAATACTGTACAGTTAACTAAATATGTGGACCCGTATATTGGAACAGGATTCCACGGGCACGTATTTTTAGGTGCCAATGTGCCGTTTGGTGCAGTACAGCTGGGGCCAACCAATCTTTCTGAGGGGTGGGACTGGTGTTCTGGTTATCACTACAGTGACTCTACGATCACTGGTTTTTCCCATACGCATTTAAGCGGTACAGGCATTGGCGACCTGGGGGATATTTCCGTAATGCCGGTGGTTGGCGAGGTAAGGCTGACTAAAGGTAAGGCGGGTGATCCGAATACAGGTTATTACTCACTTTTCTCTCATGCAGATGAGGTGGCTAAACCAGGATATTACAGTGTAAAGCTCAAAAGGTATGGAATCAAAGCAGAACTTACCGCAAGTAAAAGGGTAGGTTTCCATCAGTATACTTTTCCTGCGGGCGAGCAGTCTAAGGTGATTATTGATTTAAAACCTGGGATTGGATGGGATGCCGCAACGGAAACATTCATCCAGCAGGAAAATGATACTACCATCTCCGGATACAGGTATTCTAAGGGCTGGGCACCAGATCAGCGGATCTATTTTACGGCGGTTTTTTCTAAGCCAATGAAAAAATTTGGCGTCTATGATAGTACAGTTGTGCAGAATGGTATACAGTTAAAGGGAAAGAATATAAAAGGCGTTGCTCTTTTTAGTACTAAAGATGGTGAGCAAATCAGGCTGAAAGTAGCCATATCTCCTGTAAGTATTGAAAATGCAAAGCTAAATATGAAAGCAGAGCTGCCGGGTTGGGATTTTGCGGGACAAGTTGCCCAGGCAAATAAAGAATGGAATAAGGAGTTAGGCAGGGTAGTAATCAAAAGTGATGACTTGTCAAGAATGAAAATATTTTATACGGCTTTATACCATACGATGATTGCACCTTCTGTTTTCAATGATGTGAATTATGATTATCTGGGTACGGATAAAAAGGTGTATAAAAATGCCGGATTTACAAATTATACTACTTTCTCTTTATGGGATACTTATCGTGCGGCACATCCGCTTTTTACTTTGCTCAACAGTGAAAAAGTTGGTGATATCGTAAATACTTTTCTGGCAATATATAAACAGCAAGGCAAGTTACCGGTTTGGCACCTGATGGGGAATGAAACGAATACCATGGTAGGAAATCCGGCGCTGCCGGTTATCGCTGACGCGTATCTGAAAGGGATTAAAGGTTTTGATAAAGATCTGGCTTATGAAGCATTAAAAAGTACAGGTATGATGGATGAACGCGGTTTGAAGGAATTGAAGAAATATGGTTATATCCCTGCGGACAGTATGGTCGAGTCGGTTGCGATGGGACTGGAGTATGCTATTGCCGACTGGTCGGTAGCGCAGGTAGCTAAAGCGCGGGGCAATGCTTCAGATTATACGTATTGGAGCAAACGCGGAGCGAATTATAAAAATTATTTTGATAAGGAAACGAGGTTTATGAGAGGAAGGATTTCGGATACAAAATGGCGTACCCCTTTTAATCCTTTCCAGGCGATCCACCGTCAGGATGATTTCACAGAGGGTAACGGATGGCAGTATTTGTGGCTGGTTCCGCAGGATGTAGAGGGATTGATGGGGCTCCTGGGAGGAACAAAACCTTTTGTAGCTAAACTGGACTCCCTGTTTATTGCCAAAGGTGATATGGGGGCAGAATCTTCGCCTGATATCAGCGGTCTGATCGGTCAGTATGCACATGGAAATGAACCAAGCCATCATATCGCCTACTTATACGCTTATGCCGGGCAGCCCTATAAAACTGCTGATAAAGTAAGGTATATTATGGATAACTTGTACACTGATAAATTTGACGGGTTAAGCGGTAATGAGGATGTAGGGCAAATGTCGGCCTGGTATGTATTTTCTGCACTTGGTTTCTATCCTGTAAACCCTGCCAATGGCCTGTATGTTTTCGGTAGCCCGGTAGTAAACGAAGCGACTTTAAGAGTAGGTGAGGGTAAAACCTTCAGCCTTTCAGTAAAAAATAATAGCAGAACCAATAAATATATACAGTCGGTCACGCTGAATGGAAAACCATATACCCATTCTTATATCCTGCATAAGGATATTATCAAAGGTGGAAAAATGGTGATGTTAATGGGTGCAAAGCCAGCAGCAGGCTGGGGTATAAAGGCAGCTGACCGCCCTTATTCGGTTTCAAAATAATTATCGTCAACTAACAAATTAATATAAATATCAAATGATTCGAACGTCCTTTTTAAAGCTCCTGACTGTTTTTTTTGTATTGCTGGCCACATCCGGACAATCGTTTGCGCAAGATCAATATGAATTGAATTCGGGCTGGTTATGTATGCCTGCGAGTAAGGTGAAAGCCCCGGGAACTGAAATTTCAGGTACAGCTTTTTCTATGGCACAATGGAAAAATGCCGTGGTGCCGGGTACCGTTTTAACAACCATGCTGGCAAATAAGGAAGTTCCTGATCCGTTTTACGGGATGAACAATAAATTGATCCCTGATATTTATGATGCAGGCAGGGAATATTATACTTATTGGTTTGTTAAGGATTTTAAGGAGCCTGTTGCAGGTGGCGACGGACAAGTATGGCTTAAATTCAGGGGGATCAATTACAGCTGTGATATCTTCCTGAATGGCAAAAAAGTAAATGCGTCACCGTTTAAAGGGATGTATTTGCGTAAATCTTATAACATTACTAAACTGCTTGCAGCGAATGGGAATAACAGGCTGGCAGTAATTGTGCATCCCCCGGATGCGGTAGGAAATCCGAATGGCGGACAGGGTGGCGATGGTACAATTGCAAAAGGTGTTGGACTACAATATACCGCAGGCTGGGATTGGATCCGACCGATCAGGGATAGAAATACAGGGATCTGGGATAAAGTTTTTATAGAAAGAACGGGTACTGTAAAATTGGATAATCCGCATGTGGTTACCCTTGTGCCGGGTAAGCGTAAGCAAACCGGAATACAGCAACCGGCAATTATCAAGGTTTCTACTGAACTTAAGAATACTTCTTCAGCGTCTGTAAGCGGAACGCTGGTATATGTGCTTAACGGACAAAAAGTTACTAAAAGTGTTTTGTTGAAGCCAAATAGTACTGCGGAAATCAAGTTCCCGGATTTTGTGCTTAAAAATCCAAAATTATGGTGGCCTGCAGGTTATGGTAAACAAGAGCTGTACCCTTTACATATCAGCTTCCTTAAAAATGGCACAAAATTGTCGGGCTCGCAAACGGTAAATGTAGGGGTCAGGGAAATTCAGACTGCCTGGAACAGTACTACACAGAGCAAGGAAGTCCATGTTAACGGACAAAAGATATTTATTAAAGGAGGCAACTGGATAATTTCTGATGCTATGCTCCGCTTTACGAAGGCGAGATATGACACGGAAATCAGGTACCACCGCGACATGAACCTTAATCTGATCAGGATCTGGGGCGGCGCACTGATCGAGCGTCCGGAATTTTATGAAGCCTGTGATAAATATGGGATGCTGGTATTCCAGGACTTCTGGATGTCGGGCGATTGTAATGGCAGATGGGTAGACCCGATGAAACTGGAAGACCAGTGGACACGCAGAAAGTATCCTGATGATCACCACCTGTTCCTGGAATCGGCGGCGGATATGATTAAAATGGTTAGGAACCACCCTTCATTGGCAATCTGGTGCGGAGGGAATGAGATTACCCCGCCGGATGATATCCTGGTACCTTTGCGTGACTCTATTTTACCTGCGCTGGATGGTACACGCTGGTTTATCGATTATTCAAATTCAGACGAGATGTCAAAAAATACCATTGGCGGTAATGGAGACGGTCCGTACGGTATCCAGAACATCAATACTTTCTGGGAAACTAAAACTTATCCCTTTAACTCCGAAGTAGGTTCTGTAGGGGTAGGTGATATGGAATCCCTGGAAAGGTTTATCCCTAAAGCAAACCTGACCGCCCCGCAGTTTGTGCCTCTCGATAAAAGAGAAGTGAAAGGGCCTTCCGAAAAGGTAGATTCTGTATGGGATTACCACAATTATTTAGGAGTAGGTTATGAGGACCATATCCTGCCTTATGGTAAACCAACCGATGTTGCGGATTTTGCAAAAAAAGCGCAGCTGGTTAACTACAATCAATACCGTGGCTTGATGGAAGGTTTCAGCTCACGCATGTGGGATTGGTACACAGGGGTGATCATCTGGAAAACACAGAATCCATGGACATCTATGCGCGGACAGTTATATGATTATTATCTTGATCCGAATGCTGGTTTATTCGGTTTGAGATCGGGTAGCGAAATGCTCCACGCCATGTACAATCCATTGGATGGTATGGTGATGCTGGTTAACAATGATTTTAAAGCAAAGCAAAATATCATGCTTGTTATCAAATCTTATGATATCGATGGCAAAGAAACCACATTAGCACAGGTATTCTGTTTTATGGATCCATCAAGCATTAAAAAAATATTGCCCCTAAAAAAAGAAGTAGAGGAATTGTCGGCAAAAAAAGGATCATTCCTGTCTATCCAGCTGCTGGACCAGGATAAAAAATTGCTAAGTGATAATTTTTATTGGATGCCGGATAGTAAAGGGATATATTCGGGATTAAGTAAGTTGAAACCTACCGCATTAAACGTGAGTACAAAACAGTTAAAATCAGGAAAAATCGAAGTTACCTTAAGTAACCCGGCGAACGGTCCTGTCAACTTCTTTAACCGGATATCATTGGTAAACCCCGCAACTAAACAACGTATACTTCCTGCATTTTACAGCGATAATTATTTTTCTATCCTGCCGGGTGCAGTTAAAAAAATCACTATTGACTACACACCAGTAAAAGGAGAGGTTATGCCGGCCCTGACGTTAACCAATTATGCTGGTAATGCGCAAACATTCCAGATCAACCCATAAAATCAAACCCACACCGAACCACTATGTCAAGATTAAATTTACTAGAAGAGACCAGATACGAGAAGCTGCCCGTAAGTGTATTTTCAGATGAAGATACAGCAAGCATTGAGGTAGCGAGAAGGATCGCTTCACTGATTGTCTCCAAGCAGGAAAACGGAGAACAGGCAGTTTTAGGCCTTGCCACAGGCGCTACACCCGTTACCGTTTATAAAGAACTGATCCGCCTCCATCAAGAAGAAGGATTAAGTTTCAGTAATGTAGTTACTTTTAACCTGGATGAATATTATCCGATGCTGCCGGATGCGAAACAGAGTTATGTTCGTTTTATGAACGAAAACCTTTTCGATCATATTGATATCAATCGTGATAATATCAATATTCCAAGCGGCGTGCTGCAGCGGGAAGACATAGAAGATTTCTGTTTAAAATATGAACAGAAAATCAGTGGTTTTGGCGGAATAGATTTGCAGTTGCTGGGTATCGGACGGACGGGGCATATTGGTTTTAACGAACCAGGTTCTGCGCCAAACTCGGGTACACGTTTGGTTACATTGGACGAGCTGACCAGAAGGGATGCTTCACGTGATTTTGGTGGATTGGCTAATGTGCCGACCAAAGCAATCACAATGGGCATCGGGACGATCTTCAAGGCGAAAGAAATTATTCTGATGGCCTGGAACGAGAAAAAGGCATCGATTGTAAAAAAAGCAGTAGAAGGAGAGTTGTCTTCTGATGTACCGGCTACTTATCTTCAGTTATCACCACATGTAGAATTCATTCTGGATGAGGATGCGGCTTCTGCTTTAACGCGTTTTGATACGCCATGGCTGGTAAAAGATTGTTTATGGAAAGACCCTCAGGTTACCAAAGCGGTGATCTGGCTGGCAAAGACGCTGGATAAGCCAATTTTAAAGTTAACAGAAGAGAATTATAATAACCATGGGATGGCGCAGCTGGCAACAGAGCGCGGTCCGGTTTACCAGATCAATATCAGGATTTTTAACAAACTGCAGCATACCATTACCGGCTGGCCGGGTGGAAAACCGCTTGCAGATGATAGTCAGCGTCCCGAACGTGCCGAGCCGGCACGTAAGCGTGTAGTGATCTTCTCACCACATCCCGATGATGATGTGATATCAATGGGCGGTACGTTTATCCGTCTCGCCGATCAGGGGCATGAGGTTCATGTAGCCTACCAGACTTCCGGCAATACGGCCGTCTGGGACGATGACGCTTTACGGTTTATGGAGTTCACGATAGATTTCATGAAATCCATGTCAGAAAATGCGGCGCCTTTGCAGGATATGTACGACAACATGCGCAGCTTTATTACTAAAAAACTGCCTAACCAGACAGATCCCGAAGAAATCCGTACGGTTAAAAAACTGATCAGGAAAGGTGAGGCGATTGCAGGTGCACGTTTTGCGGGTTTAGCTGATGAGCGCATTCATTTTATGGACCTTCCTTTTTATGACAGGGGCAAGTTTAACAAGGTGGTGAGTTTTGAGGATGATATCATACAGACGATGGAGTTGTTACAGCAGGTGAAACCCCACCAGATATTTGCTGCAGGAGATTTTGCTGATCCGCATGGTACGCATAAAGTATGTTTTAATATTATCGTTGAGGCGATGGTCAGGTTAAGGAAAACGGAGCGGTGGACTGACGATTGCTGGTTGTGGATGTACAGAGGGGCATGGCATGAGTTCGAAATGCATGAAATAGAAATGGCTGTTCCGCTTTCTCCGCAAGAGGTAGAAAGGAAAAAGCTGGCCATATTTAAACACCAGTCGCAAAAAGACCTGCCTGTTTTCCCGGGTGATGATTCAAGGGAGTTCTGGCTCCGGGCAGAAGAACGTACACAGGAAACTGCCAGGGCATACGACCAGATGGGTCTTGCTGAGTATGAGGCGATGGAAGCATTTGTTAAATGGAAATTTTAATCCTTTTTATACCAGTATTTTATGACTACAACTACTACTGCTAAGGGCGGCATCCAGCCCATATATATTATAGGTGCATTGTTCTTTATATTCGGATTTGTTACCTGGTTAAACTCTGTTTTAATCCCCTATCTGAAACTGGCCTGTGAGCTGAATAACTTTGAGTCTTACCTTGTTGCTTTTGCATTTTACATCAGTTACCTGGTGATGGCTATACCTTCTGCATGGGTACTCAAAGCAACAGGCTTTAAGAAAGGTATGGCTTTGGGTTTGGTGGTAATGGGCTTAGGCGCATTGATCTTTATTCCTGCGGCAATGACCCGTACCTATACTTTGTTCTTGCTGGGCTTATTTGTACAGGGAACGGGGCTTGCCTTATTGCAAACAGCTTCTAACCCCTATATCACCATTCTTGGTCCACCAGAAAGTGCTGCGAAAAGAATCAGTATCATGGGGATTTTTAATAAAGTTGCTGGGGTGATTGCCCCTATCGCCCTTGGTGCGGTTGCATTAAAAGATGCAGATGGCTTGCATGCCCGTTTAAAAACAATGACCCTGGTAGAGAAAACCGCAGAATTGGATGCATTAGCTTCGAGGGTGATCCTGCCTTATGTGCTGATCATTATCGTGCTGTTGATTTTAGCCGTCCTGATTTATTATTCCACACTGCCCGAAATTGATGCTGATAAAGAGGATGAAAGTGTTTCTATCGCAACTGCGGGCAAAACAAGTGTGTTCCAGTTCCCGCATTTATTATTAGGTGTACTAACGCTGTTTCTGTATGTAGGAGTGGAAGTAATGGCGGGTGATACCGTGATCAGTTATGGTGCATACCAGGGAATGCCTTTGGATACGGCGAAGTTTTTTACTTCGTTTACGCTGATTGGTATGGTTGCGGGGTATCTGATCGGGATTTTCTGTATTCCTAAGTTTATCAGCCAGGAAAATGCGATGAAGTGGTTTTCTGCACTGGGTGTGGTGCTCACCATTATCGCGATCCTTACTAAAGGATATGTTTCCGTTATGTTTATAGCGTTCCTTGGATTGGCCAATTCACTGGTATGGCCTGCGATATGGCCTATGGCACTTGCCGGTTTAGGCAGGTTTACTAAGATCGCTTCTTCGCTGTTAATCATGGGAATTGCCGGTGGTGCAATCATACCACTTTGTTATGGTGCCCTGGCGGATATTACCAACCCGCAGCATGCTTACTGGATTATGGTGCCTTGTTATGCGTTTATCTTCTTTTATGCTACTATAGGCTATAAAATCAGGAAATAACGGGATGATTTTTAAAGATATCCAACTTAAAAAGGAACTACTCTTGTTGCTTATGCTTGTTTTGCTCGGGGGCAGGACAGCTGTGTTTGCACAAAAGCAGCAACCATTATATAAAGACCCCAAAGCTGCGGTTAATGACAGGGTGAAAGACCTGATCGGAAGAATGACGCTGGAAGAAAAGGCGGGACAGCTTTGCACTTTGCTGGGCTGGGAAATGTACGAAAAGCAGGGCAAAGGTGTGATTGCTTCTGAACAGTTCAAAAAGGCAGTAGCAGAGCAGCATATCGGCATGTTATGGGCAACGCTACGTGCGGATCCCTGGACTAAAAAAACATTGTTAACTGGACTTGATCCTTATAGTGCTGCGATGGCCACGAATGCATTGCAGAAATATATCATAGAACACACCAGGCTGCAGATCCCGGTATTTATTGCCGAAGAATGTCCGCATGGTCATATGGCGATTGGTACAACAGTGTTCCCGACAGCCATCGGACAGTCGAGCACCTGGGACCCTGAGCTGATCGAAGCCATGGCGGCCACGATTGCGAAAGAAGCGCGGTTGCAGGGTGCGCACATCGGGTACGGACCGGTGCTTGACCTTGCACGTGAACCGAGGTGGTCGCGTGTAGAAGAAACTTATGGTGAAGATCCTTTCCTGAACAGTATCATGGGCACGGCAATGGTAAAAGGATTCCAGGGAACTGCAATAGGCAGCGGAAAGAATATCATATCTACTTTAAAACACTTTACTGCTTATGGCGTGCCGGAAGGCGGCCATAATGGTGGTTTAGTGAATACAGGGGTAAGAGAGTTGTACCAGAGTTATTTGCCCCCATTTAAAGCCGCTGTAAAAGCCGGGGCTTTATCTATTATGACAGCATACAATTCGATTGATGGTGTGCCCTGCAGCAGCAATGCGTTTCTTTTAGATACCATCCTGCGTAAGCAATGGGGATTTAAAGGTTTTACGGTATCTGATTTAAATAGTATAAATGGCTTAATGCAGGTTAACCATGTTGCCGCTTCCTATACTGATGCTGCGGCTCAGGCGATGAACGCGGGACTGGATAATGATTTAGGAGGGGCTGTTTTTGCTGCACCGCTGATGGAAGCTGTAAAGAATGGTACGGTTACTATGGCAAGAGTAGATGAAGCAGTTAGCCGGGTACTTAGCCAGAAGTTTGAAATGGGATTGTTTGAAAATCCTTATACAGATCCTAAGCTTGCCCGTAAAGAGGTGAGGAATTCTACTGCTGTTAGTTTGGCAAGGAAAGTTGCTCAGGAATCAGTGATCTTGCTGAAAAACAACCAGGCTTTGCTTCCGTTACATAAGGATATTAAATCTATTGCTGTAATCGGGCCCAACGCGGATAATCTGTATAACCAGCTGGGTGATTATACGGCGCCTCAAGATGCGAAAAATATTGTTACCGTGCTGGAGGGGATTAAAGCGAAATTACCCTCGTCTGTAAGGATAAACTATGTTAAGGGCTGCGGCATCAGGGATACAGTGAATGTTGATATTGAAGCCGCAGTTAGGGCTGCACAACAATCGGATGTGGCCGTTCTTGTACTCGGCGGATCGAGTGCACGCGACTTTAAAACAGAATACATCAGTACAGGTGCAGCCACGGTAAGTCAGCATAACACTGGCGAAATTAGCGATATGGAAAGCGGTGAAGGATACGATCGGGAAACACTTGATTTGCTGGGCAAACAATTGGATCTGCTTAAAGCCGTGGTTAAAACCGGTAAGCCGGTAGTGCTGGTTTTTATTGGTGGGCGACCGCTTAATCTGAACTGGCCGGCAGAAAATGTGCCTGCGATTATTAATTCATGGTATCCCGGACAGGAGGGGGGCAGCGCAATTGCTGATGTTTTGTTTGGTGATTACAATCCTGCAGGCAGACTGCCGGTTTCTGTACCGCGGTCAGTGGGACAATTGCCCGTTTATTACAACTATAAAAGCTCTTCCAAACATGATTACCTGGAAGGTCCCGCAAGTCCGCTTTATAATTTTGGCTATGGCTTAAGTTATAGTAAGTTTGTATACAGTGATCTTTTGGTCGATGTAAATGAGGGAAATGACCTGGCTGTCAATATCACGGTTAACATAACGAACAGCAGTGACAGAGATGGGGATGAAGTAGTGCAGCTTTACGTTAATGATGAAGTATCATCGGTAGCCACACCTGTTAAACAGCTTAAAGCATTTAAGCGGATTAACATTAAAGCAGGACAAACAAAACAGGTAGTTTTTGCCTTGCATAAAACTGACCTGATGTTATATAACCAGCAGCTGCAGCCAGTTGTTGAAGCTGGGAATTTTAATATACTGATCGGGGCGGGTGCTGCTGAGATCAGGCTGGAAAAGAAAATCAATATAAACCAAAACTATAAACTATGAAAAAGATAATCTCCGGACTTGTGCTGGCGTGTTTAGCGCTAAGTGTAAAAGCCCAGACAGATGCAAACTTAGGGATCATTCCTGCGCCGGTATCACTGGAAAAGAAATCAGGCTTTTTTAAATTGGATAAAACTGTTGTTTTAATCTCCAATGAAACTGCAAATGCAGCTACAGCAGATATGCTGAATGCTTTTATTGCGCAGAAGGGCGGCTTTGCCTTAAGAACAGCTAAAACAGCAGGTAATGACCATGCCATCGTTCTGAGTTCTGCCGGAGCAGATAAACTGCCAGCGGAAGGTTACGAGCTGCAGGTTAGCGGTACAACGGTTACCATTACAGGTAAAGGTGCAGGGTTATTTTACGGTGTACAATCGCTGATGCAAATGATGCCGGAGAAAAAAGGACAGGAGATTGATGTTCCTGCAAGTACGATCAAAGATTATCCAAGATTTAAATACAGGGGGATGCACCTTGATGTAGGCAGGCATACCTTCCCGGTATCTTTTATTAAAAAGTATATCGACCTGATGGCGCAGTATAAGTTAAATAACTTCCACTGGCACCTTACTGAAGATCAGGGATGGAGGATAGAAATTAAAAAATACCCTAAGCTGACGAGTGTAGGCTCGGTAAGGGCAGGTACGATCATTGGGCATCATCCCGGAGTAGCTACAGATAATACTCCTTATAAAGGTTTTTATACACAGGATGACGTAAAAGAAGTGGTAGCATATGCGGCGAAAAAGTTTATCAACGTGATTCCTGAAATTGAATTACCCGGACATAGTTCTGCGGCGATCGCTGCTTATCCGCAGCTGAGCTGTTTTCCTGACAGGGATACTTACATCGATCCCAAAGCACCATGGTCAGGTTCAAGAAAAGGTAAACAGTTACAGCAGACCTGGGGGGTATTTGACGATGTTTTTGCACCGACAGAGTATACTTTTGGTTTCTTAGAAGATGTGCTTGATGAAGTGATCGCCCTGTTCCCTTCAAAATATATCCATATTGGCGGTGATGAAAGCCCGAAAGAATACTGGAAAGAATCTCCTTTCTGCCAGCAGCTGATTAAAGATAAAGGATTAAAAGATGAGCATGGTCTGCAAAGTTATTTCATCCAGCGCATCGAAAAATATATTAATTCTAAAGGCCGTTCGATTATTGGATGGGACGAAATTCTGGAAGGCGGACTGGCACCAAATGCAACTGTTATGTCGTGGCGCGGAATAGAAGGCGGTATTGCTGCTGCAAAACTGAACCATGATGTAATTATGACCCCGGGAAGCAATGGTTTGTATGTAGATCATGCACAATCAAAATCCCCTGATGAGCCGGTTAATATTGGCGGTGCATCTCCCTACACTAAGATTTATGCTTATGATCCTGTTCCCGAAGAGTTACCTGCAGAGCAGAAAAAATTCATCATGGGAGTACAAGCCAATTTGTGGACTGAGTATGTGGAAAATACGGCCAAAGTAGAATACCAGATCCTGCCAAGGATATTTGCTTTGTCGGAGATTGCATGGAGCCCGCTGGACAGAAAGGATCTGAAGAATTTCTCTGAAGAGCGCGTACCGGTACACCTGGCTAAACTGGACCAGACGAATACCAACTATTGGGTGCCTACACCTATCGGGCAGTCTGATCAGGAACTGAGTGGGGAAAACATCACACTGAACTTGAAAGTGCCGGTAACAGGGGCTAAGATATATTATACCTTAGATGGTACACGTCCTTCTATTGTTTCTAATCAATTGATATCTCCTTTCAAAATTGCTATACCTGCAGGGCAGAAGTTAACGCTTAGAACGGTAGTGATCACGCCTAAGGGGAAACAAAGTGTAGTTACTGAAACGGTATTGAATAACACGGGTAAATAGAATAGTACTGCTCTTATCAATTAATTTAACAGTATTAAATTTGGTTAAATTTCTTTTTTAATATAAATTGCTGCAATAAACAGCAAAAAATGAAACTCGATAAATATACTTTACAGCAGTCGGCACTTTTTGTGGGACTGCTGTTTTTGTTTGCCTGCAAAGGAAAAGAAACAGAAAAAATCACAGCGGTTACTGCAGAAACCAAAACGGTTAAGGCAGCAGGTCAGTTCCCTTTTTATAAGGATATCGCAGTAAAACCGGGGCTTAATTTTGAGGTGGTAAGCTGGGGTAAGGGCGTAGACAGTATTGGTGGTTATTTACTGCTGATGTCAGATTCTGTAAAGAATAATTACCGTTCGTTATCGGTGGAGCGAGAAGGGATTATTACCGATGTCTGGAACATGGATCTGGATAACGACGGTAACGCTGAACTGTATATTGAACTGCTGAGCAAGAAAAATGTGAAGGACCTGAATGTATATGAATACAGTGGTAATAGCTTTAACAAGATCAGCTTTCCTCCTTTAAGCAGCAGGGCCAAGAAATTTTACGGTGGGAACGATCAGTTCACCATTAAAAACGGCGACTTGTTCCGGTCGTTCCCTGTGGTAAATTCTACGGATTCTGCAGTGGCAAACGGATCTCAAAAATTATATGTTTACCGCCTCAGGGGCAATAGCTTCTCTATAGACGAGGTCACAAAAGAAGGTGTAGACGCAGCAACAAAAAAATAACCTATTCCTGGTCTTTTAACTGGGACCTGATCCTTTCAAATTTTTCAATCAGCAAATCTATGCGCTCTTTCTCTTTTTTCATGAAAGAGGTGCGTAGGATTGTTGCGCAGAATATCATCCAGAAAACAGTAAACAGGCTGAATACCACTTGCAGCCAGGTATCCATATTACCCAGGATTTCATAAAAATAAAGTACAAATCCTAAAGAGACAGCAATGGCATAAAACCAGTATAACCTGTTGTACAGGTTAAAGCGGCTTAGCTGGTACTCATGGAGTTTGTTTAAAAAAGCCCCCGGATGTTCAGTAAAATCATTCCTGGAAATCAGACGGTGTTCGCGGTATAATAAGATGGTATAAATGGCTACAGCCAAAACGATAATACCGATACCAGCTGCGGTAGTCCATGAGTTAAAATCAAAAAATAACAGCAGCGAGCTGATCGCGATAAATGAGATCACCATTCCGCCGATGTTAAAAAGGGATTTGGTACGGATCGCATTCACCTCTTTTTTTGCCTGGTCCAGCATCTCTTCTGCAGAGATTTTTACCTCAACAGAATGTGATTGCCAAAGAGACTGTATATGTTCAAATTCTTGCATGATAGTTGTATAATTCAGTAAGTTTTTGTTTAATGCGGTGGATCTTAACCCTTAAGTTCCCCTCGCTGATCCCTGAGATATCAGCTATTTCATGGTATGGAAGTTCATCCAGCACCATGGTAATAATTAAACGGTCGTTTTCTTCCAGTTTAGATATGGACTTGTATAAAAGTGCTACCTGCTCGTTTTTTTCAGAAAACTCTTCTACCCTTGTTTCGATGATGTTATCCGTTAATTCGTCTTTTGCCTGCCGCTTTTCTGACCTGAGATAGGTGAGGCAGGTGTTCACTGCGATCCGGTATATCCAGGTAGAAATCATTGATTTCTGTCTGAATTTATCCAGGTTTTGCCATACCTTCAGGAATGTTTCCTGCAGCAGGTCATTTGCAGCATCGGAATCGCCGGTGTAACCATAGCATAAATGGAATATCTTCTTAGAGTTCGCATCGAAGATTTGTTTAAATAAGATGTCTTTCTGATCCAATCTGCATTAATTTATGGTTGTTTGACGTAGTTGATTAGGAATTGTTACAGTGGGTTTGACTTTTTACGTTTTCCACAATCCTTAAAAATAAGTTTATTATCGTAGTTTTACGCCAGAAAAAACATAACCAAACATAATGTCGAAAAACAACAGGTTAACCTTTTTTATATTTTTTGCATTGATACTGGGTGTGGTATTGGGCTATGTATTGAACGTAAATTCGTTTGATACTTATAACAATAACATTGCAAGCGCAGATAATCAGGTAAAAAGTATAGATATCAGACTTTCCGGAATTAAAGATACTGCTTCCGTTCAATACGTACAGCTCACTGTGCAAAAAAAGGATGCATTAAAGATCCGTAAAGACAACGAAACTATCAGGGAAAAAAAGCTGGAACCGCTTACTTTGCTAAGTGATATATTTTTGAGGCTGATCAAAATGATCGTTGCCCCGCTTGTTTTTGCAACGCTGGTAGTAGGTGTGGCAAAAGTAGGGGATATCAAAGCGGTAGGCCGTATTGGCGGTAAAACCATGCTTTGGTTTATCAGTGCCTCTTTACTGTCTTTAATATTGGGATTGATCCTGGTCAATATCTTTAAACCGGGAGAAGCGATGCACTTGCCATTGCCTAGCAGTCATACCGATACAGGTATCCAGAAAGTGGCTTTGTCAATGAAAGACTTTATTTCGCACATTGTGCCAAAAAGTATGGCAGAGGCAATGGCGACTAATGAGATCCTTCAGATTGTTGTTTTCTCCCTGTTTTTCGGGGTTGCCACTGCTGCAATTGGTGAAAAAGGAAAAATTATTATCGATTTTTTTGACGCAGTTGCACACGTTATTTTAAAAGTTACAGGCTATGTTATGAACTTTGCTCCATTCGCTGTATTTGGCGCCATGGCAGCTATTGTGGCCAAACAGGGATTAAGTGTACTGTCTACCTATGCCTTGTTTATAGGCGAATTTTATTCGGGCATGCTGATGTTATGGCTGCTGCTGATCATGATTGGCTATATCATTCTTAAAGGGAGGGTGTTTAACCTGATGAACAGGATGAAAGAACCTGTATTGGTTGCTTTTAGTACAGCCAGCAGTGAAGCTGCCTATCCGAGAACAATGCTGCAGCTGGAGAGGTTTGGTTGTAAGGATAAAATTGTAAGTTTTGTACTGCCATTGGGGTATTCCTTTAACCTGGATGGTTCCATGTTATATATGACATTTGCGTCGATGTTTATTGCGCAATCTTATGGTATCCATTTATCTGCACAGCAGCAGATCACGATGCTGCTGATCTTAATGCTGACCAGCAAGGGGATTGCAGGGGTGCCAAGAGCGTCCCTGGTAGTTATAGCAGGTACGATTGCCACTTTTAACATTCCTGAAGCGGGATTGGCGCTGCTGATCGGTATTGATCCCCTGCTGGATATGGGAAGATCGGCAACAAACGTTATTGGTAACAGTATAGCCACTGCTGTAGTGAGCAAGTGGGAGGGAGAACTTTCTCCCGCACAAGATTAATTTTAACATTTTATGAGTTCTAAAGCAAAAAAAATATATTTACTGCTCACTATCGTGGTGCCTTTCCTGGCCTACTGTGTGTTTTATTACAGACCTATTATCAGTAACGCGCCGTTCCGGTCGGACGAGTTCGTTTCTTTCCAATACAAATGGGGCGAAGGGAACAACCTGCCCAACTCTTACGATTCTGCTACAGGGGATTATCAGTTCCTGAACGCAAAGGATTCTTTAATCAAGACCAACGTGAAGTTAAGACAGAACGACATCATTTACCTGCACAATAAGGCGAATGAACTGGGTTTGTGGAACTTTCCTGAAGTGATTGCCAATGCGGGTACTGATCTTAATAAATCTAAAGTGCTGCGTTATGTGATCCAGTTTAATTACAAGCGTAAAACCAAAAAGGTTATTTTCTTAACGGATTACAGTGATATCCCAAAATTAAGGGACGTGGCCGGCCAGATGAAGACGCTGATTGAAGAGACAATTAATGATGCTGAAGAAAGATACGGCAAGAAAAACTAAATCTTTATGAATTTATAAATATAAATTCTATATTTGCACCTCGATAAAAAAATAAACAATTTAAAATACTAATTATTTAACAATGTACGCAATAGTAAATATAGCAGGACAGCAATTCAAAGTTGCAAAAGACCAGCACCTTTTTGTACACCGTTTGCAAGGAGATGAAGGCGCTAGTATTGAATTTGACAATGTATTGTTGGTTGAAGACGGAGGTACAATCTCTGTGGGTGCTCCTGCATTAGCAGGTGCTGTCGTTTCAGCTAAAATCGTGTCTCATTTAAAAGGTGATAAAGTGATCGTTTTCAAAAAGAAACGTAGAAAAGGTTACAAAAAGAAAAATGGCCACCGCCAGTATTTCACTAAAATCCAGATCTCTGGTATCAGTTTATAATTATTTTTTAAACATTTAGATAAACAGATTTTAACCTGTTTGTTCATAAAATATAAAACAAAATGGCACATAAAAAAGGAGCCGGTAGTTCGAGAAACGGACGTGAGTCGCATAGCAAACGCTTAGGTATCAAAATATTTGGTGGTCAGAATGCAATTGCAGGAAACATCTTGGTACGTCAGCGTGGAACTAAACACCATCCGGATAAAGGTGTAGGTATTGGTAAAGACCATACTTTATTCGCTTTAGTTGATGGTACTGTAGTATTCAGAAAAAAACAAGATAACAAATCTTATGTATCTGTTTTACCTGCAAGTGTAGTTAAAGAAGTTGTTGAAAAAGCTGCTCCTGCTGTTAAAGCAGAAAAAGCTGCAGCACCAGTTGCTGAAACAGCAGAGCCAGTTAAAAAAGCTCCTGCTAAGAAAGCTGCTAAAGCTGAACCAGCTGCAGAAACTGAAGCTGCTCCGGCAGAATAATTTCAAAAGCATAAAAAAAGAGAGTATCTGTTATGGATACTCTCTTTTTTTATGCTTTATTTTTTGAAGAATTGTTGCTTAGAATAGTGTTATCCTATGGCTACGATTGTTTTTTTGATAATCTGCATTTCACTTTCCAGCTCCCGGAGGGATTTTGCAAAGTTCTTCAGGCTGATTTCCAGATCCTGAACCAGTACCGGAACATCATTATCCCTGTTCTCTTCTTCTCCTGTAGTACTCGCGCCATGCAGCAACCAGTCGTAACTTTTATTGTAATATCTGGATAGGGTATGCAAGGTACTGAAGGTTGGATACTGATTGCCTAATTCTATTTGTGAATAGTTGCTCCTTGACAATTGTAGCAGATCGGCAACAAAGGATTGTGAATGTAATTTTTCTTTTCTCAGCGATTTTATCCGCTCACCTAAATTTTTTTTCGAGAGTATTTCTTGCATGAATTCGTGGTTTTTATTGATCGCTAAATTATTCTGATTACACAATAGCGCAATTATTGATCCACAAAACAAAGTTTTTGTCCTGTATTTGTTGATGCTTTTTTTTAAGCTGTATCAAAATAGACCTGACGCGTATCAGACATCGGTAATAACGCTAGTATTAGTGTCATTCATTAAATGAATAGGGGATAGCGTAGGTTAAGGACGGCTGGATCTTCTCTATCCAGTCCTTACAAATTTTTCAGGTCAAAAATAAGGTTCAGCAACCTGAGCTCAAAAATTGAGTAATTTTTGCATGAAATGTGAGCATCTGGGGTCTGACTGAGGAATTACTTTCTCATATTCAGGAGAAGTAATATTGATC